>JAABUL010004885.1_pt1 | contig 17361 bp, 1 predicted proteins | sample 5559151 | NCBI WGS metagenome assembly JAABUL01 (sample SAMN10711876, study PRJNA513368) | rock metagenome | isolation source: Antarctica rocks | place: Antarctica: Victoria Land, Pudding Butte sud | reverse complement strand
TATCTAATACCTTATTTACCTTAATTATAAAGATTATATACGCTTAATAGGGTTTATTAAGGCCCTTAATAAGGTATTAACAAAACTCTAGATTTATCTTTATTAAGCTAATCAAGAAAGCCTTTACCTTAAGTTCTATAACTACTGTTAGGAACTAATAGATATTATAAGTATACTAAATATTTATAAGATACTTATAAGTATAAAAGGAGTAAAGTAAATAATAAAATAAATAATTTAAATTAAGATATTAAGTTAATTTTTACTTATAATAATATAATTATATTAAGATTAAGATTAAGCTAAGGTATAAGTCCTTATTATTAAAGTAATATTATTATTATAACACGTAATTTAGCCTTAGGAAGTTAAAGTAATAAGGTAATAAATATAAATACCTAATATAAAGAATTAAATATAATATAATAAGAAATAAAATAGAAGAGAGAAAGAGATTAAAATAATAAGGATTTTTACTTAAGCCTATATAAAGTATAAGTATATAGTTTCCTATATAAGTTAGCTATTATAGTAGTAACTATAATATACCTATAAGCCCTCGTAATTATCTTTTGATAGTTTAGATAGATATAAGTATAACTTATTAATTAATTAATTAAATTAAGATATATTAATTAATTAAATTAAGATTTATTAATTAATTAAATTAAGATATATTAATTAAGTAGATTTTAATATACTTATAAAATACTTCTTAATTAGGATAGGATCTTAAAGAAGGTTATTATGTATTATACTTTTATATTAAGACCTAATATTTATATTAATTTATACTTTAATAATATTACTTTTAAATATATGATATTTAATAATATAATTTATTCTTTAATAAAGATAAGTATTAATTCAGGTTTTAAAGTAGATATCTTAAATATTAACTTTTATAAAGTAATAAGGATTTTATTAATAAAGGAAGTTATATATTAAATTATTTAATTTATACTCTTTAAGTTATTTATAAGAAGTAATACTAATTTAATAACATAATTTAGAATAATTTATAAATAGTATTTAAATCTTCTTAATATACTTTTATTAATATTAAAATAGATTAAAGCTAAGTAAAATAAAGTATAACTTATAATCTTAAATAATAAAATATATAAGAAGCTATTAATAATAAATTACTTATTAAGATCCTTTATATAAAATTAACTTTATTAACCTTTATAACTTAATTAATTAAGATTTAACTATCTATTCTTAAGTATATTAAGAGAAGCTTATAATATTAATTATTACTAGCCTAATATTACCTTTTTACAAAGGATAAGAATATAATAGTATAAGAAGTTAGCCTTTATAAATAGGTATAATAATAATATTTATTCTCCCTTCTTTAACCTTATTATTAATTATAAATATCTAATATGAATATTCTTAATAATAATAATTTATTAATTTCTTTATAAGGAATTTAAGTATAAGATTATTTTTTAAATTAGTAACTTTATAACTATCTAATTATCTAGGCTAAGATAAGTTAATAATATATTATTATATAAGCTTTCCTATAATAGACCTAAGCTATTTATATATTTAATAATTATTAAGAATTTTAATTAACTTAAGCTTGATCTTATATTATAGATATTATATCTTAAGATATTTAATAATATAAAAGTAGTTAGCTTATAAGGAATAGAGTATTAAGAATATTATATTATATATATTAAGTAAGTTAAGAAAAAAGGAGGAAGAAAGCGCCTAAAAAGGGGAGGTAAAATCCTATTATTAAACTTAAATTATAATATTTAATTTATAGAAGAATAATTATCCTTATCTAGAAAATAATCTCTATAATAACTTAATTATAAATTTAATAAGAACCTCAATTTTATTATTAATAATAGTATTAAGTAATTTTATATTACTTACTTAGAGGTTTATATAATTACTAGCCTTTAATAAATTATTATTAACTTTACTTATATCTTTAATTATAGATAATTTATATAGACTTAATTATAAACTTAATATTATAATAATAGTATATAAAGATCTTAATTAATATATCTAAAAGTATATATATTGAAATTTAATTACTAACTCCCTTATTTATATATATATATCTTATAAAGAAGAGAATATTATATAATCTTAAATACTTAAAGTTAATTAATTTTATAGTTATATAATAATCTCTATATATACCTATTATAACTATTAGATTATTAACCTTAATTCCTTATATTAATTACTATCTCTATTTTTATCTCTATTATCTATTATCCTAATAAATACCTTACTCTTATATATATAAACTATTATATTAATCTTAAGATACTTAGATATCCCTAAGTAATCTATTATTATTAATTAATATTAGGCTAATTACTATTAATATATATTAATTATATATATATTATATCTTAATACTACTATCCCTAGATATTAATTAGATATTATCCTCTTATATCTCCTTATATTTATATTGTAAATCTATATACACGTTTACTATTACTAGATAGTAAATTTAAATTAAAGGGTAACTATACTAATATTAGGGATCTAATAACTAATAAGGTAAATTCCTACTAGCTAATACTAGATAATAAATATCAGATTCTCTAGGATATATTAATTAATCTCTAAGGTTATATAGAATAAATAGATAGCTTTTATAATTTAATATTATTATTATTATACAAATAGGAGATCTATATTTAAGAAGTATAAAAAAGGATAATAAAGTATAAGATATTAGGATTCCTTTATTATCCTTAGGTCTTAAGATTATAAAATACTAATATAATAATAAGATAGAAAGACTAAATAAGATAAGTAATAATATTATAATAGTAGAGATAATACTAGATAATATTAACTAACTATCCCTAAGATATATTAATAAATAGCTAATAATATCTTCATAATTCCTATAAATTAATAATTCTAATATATTTTGATAATTTAGTAAGATTACTAGAGATTAAAAGGAATATTAATTAATATTAATAATTATATTAAATACCTAATATATTATATTATACTAATCTAGCTTATTACTACTCCTTTATATACTATTCTATATCTTATAATATAAGTTAGTTTATAATATCTATATTCCCTATAACTTATTATAATTAATAGTACTCCTAGTCTATTAATATTTTATAATATTATATTAGAGTAATATTATAAGATAGAGAAGACTTATAAGATAAATATAGATATTATAACTAATAATATATTAGGTCTAAGAATATAATCTATAATTATAATATATTATAATATATTACTTAATATATAATAAGAAATTAAAGAAAATAGTAATTATATATAATAATTATAATAATTATATTATATTATATTACTTAATATATAATAAGAAATTAAAGAAAATAGTAATTATATATAATACTTATAATACTTATATTCTATTTTAAAGTAGACTTATATAAAATACTAATAAAATGCTTATAAAATCCTAGCTAGCCCTTTATTAACCCTAATAATCTATCTTATAAGCTAGAGCCTATAACTAATAAGGCTAGTAAGGGGAGATATATATAAGAGTAAGATATAGGGTTACTATTAGGTTATTTAATAACTACTTTATATTATTTTAATACTAGATTAAAGAAGGTATTAGATATTAAGGTAAGTAAAGATTAAGTTAATATAAAATTAATATAATAAGATCTTTATATTTAATAGTATTAATAAATACTTACTTAAAATAGATTATATTATATATTAACTAGTATAACGGATATCTACATAGTTAATTCTAATATTATATTATTATACTTCGCTGTTATATTTAAATAGGCTATAAATTTATTAATATTTATATATTAATTAGTAATTAATAGGAGCCTTAGGATTGAATATATAAAGATAGGGTATTCTAGCTTATTAAGCCTCTTCCTATAATATATCTAGCTATTTATAAGATATTAAGATAATAAATAAGCTAGATAATAAGGAAGTATATTAATAGTAATTATTAGGTTTTTATATATAAGATTTTCATCCTAGTACTATAATTTTACTTCTATATAGATTTTAGTAGTAAGTAATAGTTATATATCTTAAATATAATATATATAATAATAATAGAAATAATATAATTAGATTAGTTAAATACTTAATAGATATACCTATAAATTAATATAAACTTTAATATAAAACCTATTTAAGGAGCTATTAATAAAGACTTTCTAAGCTAATAGTATAATATTAACTAAATATTAAAAATTTCTACATTAATTAATAGAATACTAATACTAATATAATAATATAATAATAAAGTTTTACTAGTATAATGATAAATATTTTAATACATAATTTATTATACTTAATATCTTATTAATAGCGTGTTAATATATTAATATCTAAGTGATAATAGGGTAATAATTTTAAAGATAATAGTTTATTAATAAGAATATAACGCCTAGTTAATAGGTTATTCAGCCTACTACTACGGATAGTAAGGTAGTCTAATTTTTTTTAAAAAGGTTTTAATAGCTATTTAATATTATAATTAACATTATATTATATAAGAAACTTATTATAAAGGATATAGAGAATTATTATAAGCTTAAGGAGTTAATATTAAAGTATTATATTCTATTAAAGACTTAGATTTCAAAGATATTAAGGTTTAACTTAATATTATTTATAATATAATATAATTTATAACTTTATTAGGATATTTATAAATAACTATATATTACATCTTAATAATATAAAGTATAAATAGTAGGCCTATATTAATAAGTATAAAGCCTCTAGTAATAAGTAGCTATAACATCTTACTAATAGATAGTATAGTTAGTATAGTTTTCTAATTAAGGAGGTAACTAGTTATATTAGTAGGGGTATTAATTATATTATAATATTTATAATAATTCTTACCCTTTTTTTATCTTATTAAGGTAATTAGGCTTATGAATTAAAGTAGTAGCCTTTATACTTAAATTAATAATATTAATAAAGCGCTCCTTAAGTCTTATTACTTAACTCACGATTATAGACTATAATTAGCCTAGTAAATATATTAGATTCTAAATAATAATAGTAACTTCGTATAATATAACATATTAAATCTAATTAAGGTAATTATTAACTAGCTATTTAACCTTAAGATAATTAATAACCTTAATTCTTATAATATATCTACTAGGTACTTATAAAGAATATTATGAAAGACTTTCTTACTAAGGATAATTTATTATAATAGTAGTACTATTAATAACATAATAGAGATTATAAGTTTAAGGGTCCTTAATAAGATGATACTTTATAAGATTAATATAATTAATCTTATTATAATATTAAAGATACCTTATTTAGTAGTAATAAAGACCTTAATAAATAAGGATAGGGAATACTTAATATTAATTTTATGATTAAATCTAATAAAGAAAATTACTCTTATTTAATTTATAATAAAACCTTCTTATCTAGGAATAAGCTATTTATTCATTTATAATAGTAATATTAGGTTAAGGTAAAGGCTTTTATAAGCCCTATTATAATAGGCCTTACCATCCTACTAGCTATAAAGGTAGTAATACTAGGAAACAACGGATTTATAAGGTATACCCTAGCATTTAGATAAGGTAAGTATACTACTATATTATAACTTTCTCTATACGGTTTTACTATTAATTTAATACTGTTTTCTACTATATAATATTATTAATACTAGCCTTAAACGGTTTATAATTATAATTATACTATATAATTCTATCTAAGTACCTCTTAAATACAGGTATAATACCTCCTAGAATTAGGATTATAGTATAATAATTATATATAAGTATAATTACTTAAATAGGACTAAATTAATTATTATACCTACTACTATTCATCTATAAAAATCTACAGCCTACTTTAAGTATTATAAGTGCTTAGGAGCCAGTTTAATAGAAATATCCTATATCATTACTCTTAAGGGATTATAATATAAAATAAGTAGGTTTTAGAAGCCTATTTACTAAATTAGTAGCTACTTACTTATAGTAATTAGGGATATTTCAGCCTTTTATAAATTTCTAATAAATTTACCTACCCTTAGTAGGGGGGGGCTATAAATATACTATACTAGTATATTTTTAGCGTAGATTCTAAAAATAGAGTCTATCTTTAGATTTATTAATAAATAAGTAAGCTAGAGAGGTTTCCGGCTCCTCCCTTAAGAAACGGCTTAGCCTAAGCCTAAATTTAAAAAAACCTTAATTTAAAAACTACTAATTTAGCGTCCTCGCGTAATTTATTTTTTTTAGATTCTTGATTTACTAATATCTACTTGTAGTAGCTAATATAAATTATATAACTTATAGCTTCCTCTCTTACTATAAGTAGGTTTAAAATTTACAGATGTTACTTCTATCTTAGTACTTCCTTCATATCTTAGTATATCCCTTAAATTTTAGTACTACCTCTTATATCTTAGTATTATTATTGCCGCGGTAATATTTAAAGTTTATAATAATAATATATTATTCCTTAAGTTAATTATTATAAGGTAGGTTAAATTAGTCTAAATAATATTTGAATAATATTTATTATAACCCTTATAATTAATTATACTCTATACTACTTTTAGAAAATATACTAGATATATAATTATTAATATAAAGCCTTTTATAGGTCTTATCCTATTTTAGGTCCTTATAAATTACTCCGCCTCTTACTTAATATCCTACTTTATCCTCTTACTTATCTAGATTATTATAACTAATTATTAATTATCCTACCTCTATATTAAAATATATTAAGATATTCTACTAAATAATATACCTTTAAATTAATATTAATAAATCTAATTATTATAAATAATTTTTTATAAATATACTATTCTCTAAGTATACTCTAATATATATATATATACTATTATTTAGTTAGTCTAGGTTATTTAGAATATCTATTATATATAAAGTCTTATAATTAAGAGTAGGTAAGTTAAAGATTTATAATTTTAAATGATAAAAGAAGATTAATAAAGTAAGAATTAAATTATATATAAATTATACCTCTTTATCTTTATCCTTATCCTTATCTTTATTCTCTCTTTAATCCTAAGATTAGCTATTTAAAGTCTATTATAAAAGTTGTTCTATTATATATATAACTAGGAAAGTATACCTCTTATAATAATAAGTATAATAGAAATATTATATTACTTAACTATTAATAGCTTTAATATATATATAATTACTTATATTATAAATAAATTACTAGGTATTTAAATTAATATATACAATATATTAATATTATTTTGAAGGTTTTAACTTAAAATTTATATCTTAAATATTATATTGATTTTTATATATTGATTTTTATATATTAATAAATATATATTATAAATATATATTATAAATATATATTATAAATATAACTTTATTAAATTAATTATAACCTTTATATAAAATAGCTATTAAGTATAAAGCCTTTCTAGGATAGCTAAATTATAAGATATTAATTATTAAGTATAATAGGACTATTTAAGGCTTTTATAATATTATTCTTAATACTATTATTAAAGGCTTACTTCTTACCTTAGAGGAAGTAGTATAGTCTTAAATAAGGTATTTATATTATTATCTACCTTAGTTATCATCCTATTATCAGATTATTATAAAATTGTTAGGAAATAATTAAAATAAAGTTAAAATATTTCCATATAAAGATTAATTACACGTATTAAAAAATTAGTTTTTTTTCAACTACTTATTAGAAATTATCTATCTATTATTAAGAAGTTTAAATATAGTAGGCTTCTTATAAGGTAGTTAGTAGGAAGCTTTTAAATAATATAAGGTACCTTATATCTTAGACTTTCAAGGCTTTTACTAACTTCAGATAATTACTTTAAGTACTTATGTAACTAAATATAATAATAATTATATAATATTCTTAATAAAAAGATAGCTTATAAGGTTAGGAGGTATAATAATATCTATTATACCTTTAAAAGTCTTATATATTAACTCTCTTATAAGTCTATTAAAGTTTATTATAACTATATACTCCCTTATATTTTTTATTAGATATAGTCTTATATATATATATTTAATAGCTTAAGAAGCTTCTTAAATCTATTAATTATAAGTTTCCTTAGCTACTTTATATTAGATGTTAATACTATTATATTTTAAATTAAATTAAATTAAGTACGATTAAATAGAATATCTTATAATATAATATTTTTCTTATTTATAGAGTTATCCTTATTATAGAAGCCTTTTATAATTAGTATTATATAAATATATGAAATTAAGTATTAGTAGGCTAAATAGGCTTTCCTAATATATATACAAAGGATATTTAAATCTATATATTATTAGCTATTAAGAATTATATTTAACCTAGCTACTAGTTTAAATACCTTAATAATAGCCTTAAATAATAAGGATTACTTATTAATTATAATCCTTTTTATTATTTATAAAAAGGGATAATAAAACTATCTAATCCTTAATTAACTTTATAATATTAAGGGTACTAATAATATATTCCTATTAACCTTAAATAATAACTATTATTAAATATAATATATAGGATTTTAGATTCTTAATTATCCTAGGGGCGATTAATTTTTTAGAAAGCTTTAAGATATACTATTATATTATACTTAATAAGTATTATTATTATTAGAAAACCTTAAAGAATATAACTAAGATTACGCTACTTTAAATAAGGTATATTATATACTTATAAATATATTAAATCTAGTAATAATATAAGTTAAGTAATAATAATTATATTTAATTCAATCTTAATCTCTTATAAATATTACCTTTATTATACTTTATTAAGCTCCCCCGCGTATTCCCTCTATTATATTATAATTTAAATTAAACTTTTTATCTTTAGGATAGAAATAAGTCTAATATCTTATAATAATATTATAATATATAAAACCCCTCTTATTAGCCTACTAAGATATATCCCCTAGAAAAGTTATAATAAATAACTAGATAGTATATAATTAATTATGAATTTTTATATACTTTATTCTTTAATTTAACACTTAAAGGGGCTTATAAAAGGCTTTTATAATATTATTAAGATTTACTTTATATAAACCTAATAATAATATAAAGATATTTATAAGCTTCCTCCTTTCTTTATATTATAAGGAAGCTAGAATTAGATAGAATACCTTTAAGGACTAATATAAACTTCTATATATATTAAAATTATTAATAAATAAAGGGAGGTATTATAATTACATCCCCTTTACCTACAGTTACACCCCTAATCGCCTACGCTTACACCCCCCTCCTAACTAGGTATGGCTTAGGGTCGCCCTTACCTAGCCTAGCCAGGGTAAGCCTAGGGGCTACTAGTATCCTAAGGGCTAACCTACCCCTATATACCCAAGCTACTTACGTATAAGACCCCTGGATAGGCGCTTAGCGCTCCGTTAGCAGGGGCTAGGCTAGGGCCCTAGCTAGGGCTTATAACGCCCATAGTAGGCCTTAGGTTACTAGGGCCATTAGTACGCTATCTAGGGCCACTTAGATAGGTGTTCTAACTTGCCGCTTAGGGGGGTGTAAGTGTAGGCGATTAGGGGTGTAATTATAGGTAAAGGGGGTATAATTACAATACCTTCCTAAATAAAAGATAAGGAAGATAGATAGGAAACTTTATAATAAAATTCTTAAGATAATTATAATTAAAGTAGGTTACCTTAAGCTTATTATAAGTTTAATAAAGCTAATATATAAGTTAAAGATTAAATAAGCTAAGATTAAGTACTTTATAATAAATAATTTATAATAATTACTAAGTTATAAATTATTAATAAAATAGTAAAATAAAGATTGTAAGTATTATAATTCCTATTATTCTGTAATAGCTTATAATATAATAATGTTTTAATTAATCTTTAAAGCGGCTAATTAATAATCTTAATTAGTAAATGTTATTTAACTTATCCTAAATAGTAAAGAATTAATATGTATAATATTACCTAATATTAGTAAAGTACTATTTATAGCGTAGTAAATATCTCTAGATATTAATTAAATAGAGGAGCCTTATACCTAAGAATATTATAGTTTTATAAGGTAGTTAATATATTAAGTTATATTATGAAAATATCTTATCTTATAAAGTAATAGTTAATAGGATTATATATATTAGATTTATAAGGTTATATTAATACTATTATAATTATTCCTTAATTTATTACTTTTATATACCTTTTTATTACTAAGGTAATAATAGCTACTTTTTAATAATAACTATAAAAGGCTTCTATATTAGTTATAAGAGGGATATATATTATTATATCTATCTTTTAAGAGTATCTAATCTTAATGGTAGTATATAAATATTATTATTATTATTACTTAAACCTAAATTATTATTACTATTATTATTTATTATATCCGCGGAAGTCTTTACTAGCTATATAACTTTATATAACCGTATATACTCTATATATAAATAGCCTAACTTCCTAAACTATAGACTTAAGGTAAGATATAAGAGTAAAGGTATTATATCTTACCTTATACGAAGCCTACTATATTTAAACTCCTTAATAACAGTTAGATGATTTCTAATAATTAGTTTAAAAAGATTAGTTTTTTATTAATATATATAATTAATCTTAGCGTGGAAATATTTTAACTTTATTCTAATTATTTATTAGTAATTTTATAATAATTTAATAATAGGAGAATAATAGGATGATAATATTAATACCTTATTTAAGACTATACTTATTCCTTTAAGATAGCTATCCTTCTAAAGAATAACTTTATATAAGGGTATAAAAGATAGTAAATAGGCTTAAGTATAGGTATAAGTATAAGCTTTAAATAGTAAATAATAAGGAATATTAAAGTCTTAACTATATAATAAGTTTATTGAAGATAAGGAAGGTAATAATTAAGATATATATGAATTATTATTATCTTTATTACTATGTTCCCCTTATTTAAGGTCTTTAAGAAGGTTAATAATTAATATAAGCTTTACTTCTTAAGGTATTTAGGCTATCTTATTTAATAATTATAAGATAATTAATAATAATAATATAATAGTATTAAGTCTTATAATAAAGAGGTCTTTATCTTTATCTTTATCTTTATCCTTATCCTTATTTACCTATATACTTATCCTTATTTATATTCTTACTATTATTACTTTGAGGCTATCTATTTAATAAAGTTATACTTCTAGCTAGTCCTTTATTTATATTACCTATTAGGATATCTAGGTTATTTATTACCTTATGAATATTATTATTATTAAAGCCTTCCGCGGGAATAGTAATATTAAGGGGAGGGATATTATTATTTAAAGCTTAGGGATCTATTATAAGTAATTATTAATATATAACTTTTATTCATTTTATATTATTATTTAACTATTTAAGGGTTTATTATAAGTTAGATTTATAAGGCTAGGAATAAGTTATAATATATTAATAGGAATATATATAACTATTAATATTATTAAAGCTTAATTTTAAGATAATAGAGCCTTAATTAATTTTAAGTAAGATAAAACCTACTATTAAAATAGAATTATATGAAATAATTATAAATCTCTTTACTATAATAGAATATCTAGTAATTTAAATCCTAAAGATCTCCTACCCTTATCTAAGCTTATTAATTAGCTATAAATATTAATAATTCCATTATTAGATTAGACCTAGATTTTAACATAATTTAAGCGAATATCAAAATTTTAGTAGTAGTAATTACGTATTATACGTATATATATACCTACGTATATAATTTTATTTTCCTAATACTAAAAGATATATATAAGTTATTAGTATTTAATAATATAAAAATCTTCTAAATTAGCTTATTAATATTAAAGATATTTATAAGTTTAGTATTTCTATATATTATATTATTATATTTTAATACCTCTTTATTATATCTACTCCTCTTCTAATACTTTCTTTATTATTATTTATTAATTAATAGATATAATATAGATATCTATACTCCTACTTAAGCTTTATAGCCTCTAATTTAGGCTCCCTCCTTTTAAAGTCTTTAGTATCGTACTACCTCTACTTTATAATATCCTCTTAGCTTTACTCTAGTCTTTAAAATATATCTTAATCCTATTAATAAATAATTACTACTTACTAACCTTAATCCTAATATTACTAGTAATAAATAGAGGTAGTTATAATATAACAAAGAGTACAAGCCTAAAGGGCGTTTAAAGAATAATATTATATATAACTAGGCTATTAATATTAAGGTTAATATTGTAAGGTAAAATATGCTAATCTAACCTTAAATAAACCTACTATTCTAGGGCTTCTAATATAATTCCTATCTTTATAATTATATTATAATCTAATAGCTTAATCCCCTTATTAATATTACTATTTAAGTAGTTATTCCCCCCTAAAATCTTTAATAATTAAGTCCCCTTATTATAAAAGATATAGTAGATAAAATTACTTCCTAGCCTCCTCTTATATATAACGCGCCTACTCTATACCTATATACTTACTAGGAGTAGATAGTAGAAGATATTATTAAGGATTAACTTATATAATAGTAAGGCTTATATTAATAGTAGAAAAATATAAATAGTAATTAAATATTAAGTATAAAATATCTATTATATAAAGATCTTAATATAGTAAAAAGTATTAAACTTTATATAATATATAAATCCTTTAAGACCGCGTCTAATAAATACTTATATTATAATATATAATCTTAGGAGAGTAAGTAAGGGTAAGATTATTAATAATTATATTAATTAGATATCCCCTAATTAATTATATATATTAATAGATATATATTTATTACTAAATAAACCTAGAAAAGAGAGGGAGCTTAAAGTAAGAGATATTAATATATTACTTTATAAAATAGATATTATTTAAGTAGATAGGTGAATAGTATATAAGAAGACTACTTATAATAAGGAATTTCTTAATAATAATATTAATCATAATAATTACCTCTTACTTATTAGTAAGGATATTAATAATATTACCTTTTATATCTAGGAGTCTATTTATTATCTTATAAGGCCTCTTATACCTAATAATAGCTTAAGACTAAAATTTACTTAAATATATATCTTAGATAGTATATAAGATTAACTTAATACTTACTAATATTATTTTAATAATTTAAATTAATATATACTTATATTTACTTAATATAATTTATATTTTATTAATCCTTATATATAAGGCTTTAAAAATTATTATAATTATTTTTAAGAAGATTAAGAATAATATCTTACTAAAATAATAAATATATATATATAATGATTAAACCTTAAATATTAAGATTATAGTATTTATAATTATCTTATATTTATAAAGGTTATTTATATTATAATAATATTAATTAATATATTAAGAGGTTAGATTAAGTATAATATTTATATATAAATTAGGAGGGAGGTTTTATATTAATATTAGATTAATATCTATTTTATATAATATTATAATATCCTTTACTATTCCTATTTAATAAGTAATTATAATATAATTATATCTTATTAGCTAGATAATTACTTATTAGTAACTACCTATTATATATATCTTAATATAATTATATAATTAGGATATTATCTTATTATAATATAATTCTATTTAATAATAATTTAGAATAGGAGGAAGGTTATAATCCTAAGTAAGAAGAAGGTCTAAATATTATAATACCTTAAGGATATAATAGGTTTATATAATTAATAAGGCGTTAATTTTATATAAAATAGACATAAATAATTAAGACTTTATAATTATTTTCTATAAATTTTAGGCTAATTTAGGCTAATTTAGCCCTTTTTAGCCTGTTCTTATATAAGCCTTACCTACCTTTAATTATATCTTATTTATTAATTATAGTTTAGATATATAATAATTCCTTTAATTATATAATATATATAAGACGTTTATTTAATTATTAGGTTATAGATACCTAGGCTTTTATTAAGTTAAAAAACCTTAATTAATATTAATAGAATTAATAAATTATTAAGGATAATTATTACTTAGGGCTTATAAATAAATTAAGTATTAATCCTAATATATCTCTTAATAATATTAGTTTTAAGGTAATAATACTTCTAATAATAATATTAGGTAATTTATATTATATAAAGGTAAAGATATAAGATATTATAATAATTATTTATAAGAGAGGTAAATTTAAATACTTTATAGCTTTAACTTATAATTTAAAGTAGCCTAATATCCTTAACTTATTAATAGATAGTTAGATATAAAAGTACTATTATAAATTAATTATATATATATTTAAGTAAAAGCTTAATAAGCTATTAAAGGACCTTCTTTATTGATATTTATTTAATATTAATATTACCTATTATTTTATTATTAAGTTTTAGAAGCGTAGCCTTCCTTATACTTATATTTTATTAATTATATAAGAAGAGGATTAAGTTAATACTATTTAAGATATTAATAATATTATTTAAATATATATATTATTAAAAATAGATAATAAAGAGTTATATAATTATATTTTATAATATATAATATATAATTATTATATCAAATAGCCTAGTAATATATATTATAATAAAGAGAAGAAGTATCATATTAGCCTTTTTAAAAGACTTTTATAAAGAGAACTCTTTTATTCTTAATAAAAGTTATCCTTTTTATAAATATTTATATAAATTATTTATTCCTAATATTAATATTAATAACTAATAGGTTATCCCTTATAATTTATACCTATTAAAGAAATATAATATATGCCTTAATATTAAAACTTATAATTCTATTAAGTTAATCTTTTATTTATATAAATATATTTATAAGGATTCTAATTAGGCTAATATTATATTTATTAGATAATATACGCGTTATAAAGATAATCCTACTCCTTTTAATAGGCCTAAATAGTAAGGTAAGTTAATAGATAAGATCTTAATTTTCTATTTAACTTAATAAATTAAGTCTATTAAGGTTATATAAAAGATACTCTTATTTAATTTAAATATTATAAAGTTATATATAAAGTATTTATAGATTTATTTATTAGATTAATAATATATCCTTTTTAGGCTAGTTAATAACAAGATAGCTAATAAGATTATTAAGTAGAAGCTTATTAATTATAATAAGTTATATAAGACTATCCTAATAATATACTTTAATATAAATTATATTATTAAAGAAGCTTATACTAATTATTAATTACTATAATATAAAAAAGATAATTATTAATTATTTAAAATTATAAAAGACTTATTAGATTACTTATATATTAACTCTCCTAAATACTTTATATAAAATAAGGGTAAGAAATAGTAAAAGATTTATAAAAGGAGTAAGGCTTTAAGGTATATTAATTTTATTAATCTTAAGATTAAGGATTTATATTATTAAAAGGATACTACCTTATTAATAAATTCATAAATTATTAATATTTATCTTATAAAATAGAAGGAAGCTTATATAAAGCTTAATTTAATTAAAAATAATAAGTATATTAATAAGGTCTTTAATAAAGATAAGGTTTTATAAGGTAAGTATATTTTATATTTATTATTTATAATAATATTATTAAACCTTTAACCTATAAACGCCCTTATATTATAAAATAAATATAAAGAATATATTTTAAATAATTACTTATATATTTTATAATAAGATTTTCCTTCCCTTCTAATATTAGCTAGTAAATAGATATTATATATTAAATAATATACCTCCTACTTAACTAATATTAAATTAGAATATACCTTTACGCTTAAATTTATTAAGGACCTTATTTAATATAACCTTCCTACTCTTATTATTAATTTTAATAAGTTTAATAATATTATTAATAGGCTATTATATAAGGAAATATTATATTATATTACTATTAACAAAGTAGAACTCTCTTAAAATAAGCTTAATCCTAATTAATATAATATTATTAATTGGATTATAATTATAATTACTATTAATAAAGATAATAAGTATAATACTCTTAATACCCCATTTTTTTAAATAATATTAGGGATACTAATAAAATAATAATATAAAATACTATTATATAAAAGTTATACTTTTAGTTAAAGGTTACTTTAATAATAATATCCTTTAATATTATATTAATATTCCTTTAAGGTATTTATATTATATATTTATAATTTAAGATATCCTTAGATTTTAATACTACCTCCTTATATAATATTAAGAAAGGGATAAACCTTATAGAATTTATTAAAAGAGCTTATATTATCTTCTAAGATAAATTACTTATATAAAATAGGTATAATATAACAGCTATTAATTAATATATTTAAAATATTTATAATAATAAGAGAGTATAATTTAGGAATTAAATAATCTACTTTTATAATAATTTCTAATAAATATTATTAATTATAGTAGGAGGACTAACTAGATAAATTACTAATATATATATTTAAAAGGCTAAGTTTTAGTTAAATATTATTTAATTAAATTTAATTAACTTAACTTAGAAAAAGGATAGAGAAGAATAGCTTAAATGTATAAGTATTAAGTAGTAAAGCTTTTAGGAAATATATATAAGGGGAGAAAGGGGGAATAATAGGGCGCCTTAATCTTAATTAAGAGATTATTAGAAATAAAAGTAATAAAATTAAAGAAGGAAATTAATATAAAAGATTATATTTTAAAGTAGGAATTATAAGGGCTTTTACTTTATTTATAAATTTAATAAATATAGTAATATTTAAATTATAATATATATATATTATAAGAATTATAAATAAATTAAATAGCTAGGCTATTATAATAATAATAACCTTTAAGGCTATTAAGAATATATAATTTAAGGACTTAAATATATTTAAATAAAAGATTTTAATAATGAGTATTAATTTAATATAAATATATATTAAAGAACTTTAATAAAAAGGGGGAGAATATAAGAAGAGAGTATAAAACCTTAATAAGCTTAAAATTAACAAATAAATTAATATCTTAATAAAATTAAGCTCCTTATAAAATTAATAAAATTAAGGGAATCCCTTTATAAAGAATATATTATTACCCCCTTTATAAAGGTTATATATATAAATATTAAAAGTAATTAAGGTTAAGAGAATTTAATAAAAATTAATAATATTAAAGGATAAAAAAGAAAAGGAAGTAATAATAAAAATAATAAATAAAAAGTTAATAATAATATTTTTAATTTTTAATTATAAATATATATTAAAAATTATAATTATAAATAGAATAAAAAATAAAGATATATTATTATAAATTATCTTAATAAAAGATAATTAATAAGTTATTTAATATAATAATATATAAAGTATAAATATTAATCTTTAATATAAAAAATTAATAAGTAATTAAAAAAAAAATTTAATAAAAGAATAAAGCCTTTTATTTTAATTTAAATATAATAAAAGGGA
>JAABUL010004881.1_pt1 | contig 17373 bp, 13 predicted proteins | sample 5559151 | NCBI WGS metagenome assembly JAABUL01 (sample SAMN10711876, study PRJNA513368) | rock metagenome | isolation source: Antarctica rocks | place: Antarctica: Victoria Land, Pudding Butte sud | reverse complement strand
ACATCGGCTGCTCGCAGCGGCGATGCACCAGCAAGGGAATGCCGGTGACCCGTTCGGCCTGGCCGGTGCCGCCATCGGCCACTCGAAAGCGCCCCTGGATGGCACTGACGCGGTCGGCCAGTGTCTGAACGGAGTGCGCCGGAGCGGCCCAGCTCGCTGGGTCGGCACCGTTGCTGGCAAAGATCAGCCGTGCGGTGCGTGGTGGCGTGGTCACGACCGGCTCGATCTGAAACGGATCGCCGATGACGACGGCGCGCCGCGCGCGCCAGACGGCACCGACGGCGGCCTGCGGGGTTGCCTGTCCGGCTTCGTCGACCAGCAGCCACCCGATCTCACCCGCACCCAGGCCCGGGAACATGCGCCCGATCGAGGCGAACGTGGTCGAGATGACCGGCACCAGGAGAAAGAAGACACCCCAATCGGTCGAGGTCGGTTTCGGGGCGTTCGGACCGCCCTGGGCAGCCCTGGCGATCGTGTTCAGTGACGGCTTGAGGCTGCGCGCCGCCGCCACGATGAAGGCGTTGTGCAGCTGAACCGCTGCGATGAACAACCGATCCCGCGCGGCCCGGAAGGCACCGACATTCCAGGGTGCCGCACGATGCAGCTCCTCGTCCGGCAGGCTCCAGAACTCCGGGCCGGGCAGGTTCCCGTCCGTCTCGGAGTGGCCTTGCTCCAGCCTCTGGGTGAGCTGGCCAGCACGACCGCGCAGGTCATCCTGCGCCGAGGACGCATCGTGCTGCTCGGCGGCCCGGCGTTGCTCCTCCGCTTGCGCTTCGGCCAATCGGTCCGCCGCTGCCGCGAGGGCGGCCTGGGCTGCATCCAGCTTCCCGACCTGGCCGCGCACGCTGGCCTCGTGCATCTGCCAGGCGCGGGTCCGGAACAGCTTCGCCAAAGCGAACGGCGCCACCGACGACAGCGCTGTTAGTTTGCTCGCCTCGGTCGCTTGATGTCGGCTGTGCACCTCGTGATCAGCTTGCGCCGCGGCGACCCCGCGGGCTGCCGACGCCAGGTCCTGATCAGCAACCTGCAGCCGTTCTTCGGCGGTGGGCAGTTGGGCGTTCAGCTCCCGTAATCCAGCACCGGCTTCTCCAAAAGCGGTGAGTTGATCCTGCAGGCTCCGGCATTCGGCAAGGGCTTGGCGGAAGCCGTCCCGCGCCGTGCGCCAATTGGCCAGCGCCTCCGGTGAGCGGGGAGGTGGGTCGAACGTCGCCAGCTTGCCCGGTGACTTGCTTCGGTTTTGCGCGGTGTCGGGCCAGGCGACCAGGTTCAACCAATCGTTGAGCCCCCAATCGGCATCCCACCAGAACCGTTTAAAGAACTCCCGGCGGTTGTCGGCTTTGCCGAGCCGGGCTGCCATCAATCCCCAGGCGTGCTCCCCTTCGGGGGCGGCCGGCGGAATGCCGAGCACCGCGTCGGCGGTGAGCGCGAAATGAGCCAGGCCCGGGTCGTGCCAAAGCGAGCTGTCCAGTGCCTTGGCGCGGACGGGGAGCTCCAGGCTGACATTCTCCACCGCAGCATTGTTGCTGCTCGCAACCACGATCGCGAAGTCCATCAGGTCGAGCCCGGTCAGCTCACCCAGCGGCAGCTCCAGCGCCGACAGCCGCTCGGCCCGCGACACCATCACGTGCGCCACGAGATCCCGGAGCAGGGTGGTCTTGCCGGTGCCCGGTGGGCCGTTCACCGCGGCCAGACCGGTGCGGTCGAGGTCGCGGACGATGGCGTTGACCGCCGCTTGTTGTAGCAGCGTCAGGGGATGCAGCCCTGGGCCGGGCCAGCAGCCGAGGGGAAACAGCGCCGGCTGCAGCAGGGACGACAGCTGCACCCGGTCGGCCAGAGCGTTCCACGGCCGAGCCGGCGGACGCAATCCGAGATAGGCCGCCGCAGCGTCGGGCAGGTGGTCGGCGTCGCGGAGCACTCGCCCGAGGTCAGGCAGCAGAAAGCTGGACAGGATGTCCGCGCCCGGCGGGTTCTGCCTAACCATTCGGATCGCGCAGGGAGTGACGAGCCAGAGCTCGGGGGGCAGCCCCAACTCCTTTGCCATTTCGAGCGACACGGCCCGAAGATCGCGCCATGTCAGCGACCGGGGAACCCCGCTGGCGCCCATCGGTGTCAGGATATGGCCGAAGCGCTCCCTGAGGTCCTGCTCCTGGTCGTCCCACGCGGCAAGATCCGATGCCGCGCCGCCGGACACGATATGTCCCAGCCCCCAGGCGAAACTGGCGATGGCCAGAGTGTCAGGAACCAACACACCCCACTGGTCCAGCACCGCGCAGGCGCCGATCACGTGTCCACGAGTGCGGCGGTTCGTCTCGTCCTCGTCGGCGTCGTCAGCGAAAGCCGCGTCCAGCCGGGCGAAGGCCTCCCTGGCCGGCAGCGCCCCCAGGACCACGAAGAACCAAGGTCTGGGCGGGCTGGGTTTGTCCTCGGCGCTGGTCTCCGACGGGTAAGCGTCGCCGGCACCCGGTTCGGCCGGCTCGGCCCGCAATGGCCAGGGTGGCGGGTCGTCGTCGCCAGGGTCCGCCCATAGTCCCGGATCATCGGCGGTCGTGCTCTGCCGATTGCGCTGCTGCCCTTGCTTCTCGACGGCAAGACCGCTCCAGCCGTTCCGTGTGACCTGTGGGGTCAACACCTCGATCGCCAGCCAAGACCGGAGCACCCGGCGAACCGTCTCGGGGGTTGCTTGCATGATCCATTCTCGACGGGCCGCCGCGCCGATACAACCCGGCGCCCGGCGCTGCTTCTTTCAGGGCAAAACACCCGAGTGAGCGGCGATCGCGGCGGCGGGCACGGCTAAGCCGCCTGACGTGCCAACCCCGGCGACAGATGCAATCCCGACCACGCCCCAGCCTCGACCCGGCATCCGCGCGAGTAAGGGGGCACCGCTGACGCCGCGCGTCCCTGCGCAAGAGTGGTGGAGCATGAGCGCGTTGCCGTCGTGAATCGCGCCGATCATCAGACAGGCGACGTCGGCGATGATGACCTGGGCCCGGTCTTGTTCGTAGCCGCCCAGCATGACGGGAGTGCCGGCGGGTGGGAGCTCCCGAACCAACGGCAGCAAGCGGTCAGCCGTCCCAAGGGGAGTGTCGAGGGTCAGGATCGCCCAGTCCGCGTCTGGCGGCGACGAGGGCAGCCTTTGTCCGTCTGGCCCAACCGCGAAGCCCGATCCGATCTCGACGATAACGGCGCGGGCATGGCCAGCATACTCGCCATGGCTGTAGCCCGTGAGAACATGGATAGAGGCCGGACGCACGAGCCGGCCCGTGCCGCGACCAACCAGGCAGTGGGCCGCAGTGAGCACCACACGTGGGTCGACCAGGGCGCCGGTGCAGTGCAGTCCAACGTCGGTCTGGACGCGCACCACGCCGCGCCATGGAGATTGGTTGGCATCCACAGCTTCGCGCGTGGCAGCCGGTCCGAGACCAGGCAGCACGGAAGGCGGAGCCGCTTCAGCTTGGCTTGCCCTCACTGAGCCGAGCAAGGCCAGCGACATGCCGGACCATGTCAGGCCACGGCCGATCCTCGTTGCGGCGTGAGCCACGACGACCCTCAGCACGGGCATCATTCGAAGCTGCTCGACGATCGGATTCAATCAGGCCGTCCCCCCAGGGATTTCGTGTAAGCTGCCAGCATGTTCGCCGTCGATGATGCTACAGCTGACGCCTTCGCCGGGTCTATGAGGAAAGCGGCGAGTTGGCGGCGGTCGTTGAGTTGCGTCGACATTTCCCGCTGTTCGAGAACAATGAACACGCGCGATCGTGCGTGCGATCGATCGCCAGTTGGAAGCCCATTCTGCCGAAGGGACCTCGAAATCCGTTCCCTGGCCACCGCTTCTCCACGAAGTAAATTCGGGCAAACCGACCGGAGCGGGGACATGTTCAATGCCGCTGGTCGGCTTCCGGGCGAGTTGCACTGGCTGCTAACGACCCTTCCCGGACATACAGCTACTTACCTGGCGCGCTCTGAAGCGGACATATCAACAGAGCCCTCAGGTTGTCGGCAGGACGTGCATTTGAGGCTTAAAGCGCCGGTCGGTGTGGCGCACCAACGCGGACGCCGCACAGACAGCATGCCTCGTCTTCTATAGCGTTTTGTCAGAGTTCACCGTTTCTAACCGTAGCCCAGTCGCCGTTCGTTACGTTGAAGTCCGGTTCATAAGCAGGACCTGATAGTCGGCTGTCAAAGGGGTGGTCTGAAATTGTTTAGCGAACCATAGGGGTCGTCAGCAATCAACTGATCGACCGGAGCAGCATAACACGCTGATAAACCCCGTTCTTCCAATGCGAGCCGATTCGGTTAAATCCTTCCGAGTCCATAGTGGCCAGGTTGCCGACCAGTCTTCAGTGCCGGCCGAATGTGGGGTGGACGCACGTGAGGCTTGGGACGGCTGCGCTGATCGCCATCTCCGTCAGCGCGACGAACGTCGCCGTCGGGCAGCCAGGGCCGCAGCTGTTCCGGGTCAGGCACAACACTTACGGCTGCGCCAACCCCCGTGCGACCCGGGTGCTCACGAACCGCGAGGATCCGAGGCAGGCCGACCCGGACTGGGTTGCCTTCGTCGTGGACGATGGGCACTGCGTCGCCATCACGCCGCGAAGCCAGTGGCGTCTCGTCTTCAGGGACGGCGACCTAGCCTTCATGACCTACGCCGGGAACACTGCCGCCCCCGGTTCCTTCTACGTCAGACTGGACGAACTCTCGGGACCGATCCAATCCGCTATTGCTGAACCCGATGCGGCCGCCCCACCGGCAACGCCCGTCGAACCGATAAGACCCGCGATCACTGCCGTCCCCCTTGTGGCGCCCGTGCAGCCGACACCGCAACCGAAGGCCGAGCCGACTCCCGAACCGTCGAAGCCTCTTTTGCAGGCTCCAGAGGCGAAGACGACAAGGGACGAGGTATCGTCTCCACTACCGTCGAGACCGGCACCCGCGCCCCAAGTCGCCATTGCACCGCCGTCCGGACTCGACCACGCAGGCTCGTCACAGCCGGGCGGCAGCGGCGGCGTGTTCTTTGTGGCGGTTGGGATAGCCGCGCTAATCTGGCTTGCGGGCCGCGGCAAACGGGCAAAGAAGGCCAAAACGTCACCCAGGCAGACGCCCCGCCCGGCCGCTCGGACAACTCCTCCCGCGCATTTGCGGCCGATGGCGTGGGTGCGAGGCGACCAGCCGGTCGCAATCGGCGGAGTCAGCGTGCCGGGGCACATGATCTACGTGGGCGGTCCGCCCTTGGGAGGCGCCCCGCCGCCCTGCCTCGTCGATCCGACGCTCCCCATCGCGCCGCGCAGTCCGGAGACGGCCGGTAAGGGGATGCCCTACTGGCCGTCCTACTCCGCCATCGGCCCGAACTGCCGGCTCGCCTACCTCCACTGGCTTCGGGACGGGCGCAAGGACCCCGCCGTATACATCGGCTACGTCTTCCTATTCCTTTACGGATTGGAACGCCGGGCCTTCGTCGATCAGGCCCACGCGCGGGAGATGGCGGAACTGGTCGCCGAGGTGCAACGCCTCCTCTCGATCTACGGTACCAACAACTCCTTCCGGGGGTATGCGACCGGCTTCGTCGCGGCCGCCGAACTGCGCGCCCTTGTCGAGATGAAATTCGACGCCGGCAGCTATAAGGCGGTGCTCGACGGACCTCCCCACCAGATGCCGATCGCGCTCAAGCTGGCCATCGCGACCAAGGTGGCGGCAGGGCAGCCGCTCTCCTTCGAACTGGCCATGGCCGGGCTGCTGGGCCTGCCCTCCGATGCGCTTCCGGTGGGCGGGCGCGTCCTCGAGCATGCGCGGGCGCAGTTCCTCCATCTGATGCGCCGCCGCTTCGACGATTGCTGCCCTCTCGGCTACAAGCTGCCCGACCGCAAGGGGCCTCGGCTCGAGCTGAGGCATCGCTGCGCGACTGCCGGCCTGACGGTCGACCTCGCGCCCCAACCATTGGGACGCCAGCTTCCGGACCCGTCCGCGTTGGGCTGGGATAAGCTCGCCGCTATGGCGGCGCAGGTCGCCGCCGAACTCGACGGCTTCGCCAACCTGAAGCAGCGCCATCCCGAACGGGCTCGAACACTATCGGCGCTCGCGGCGCTACCGGAGGGTTTCGCCGCCGAGGCGGTCGGCCCTGCCGCGACAAACGCCCGGCGCTGGCTCGAGGCGCTCCCCAAGCCGATCTCGCGCGTCGGGTTCGCGGACCTGGCCGCGCATGCGCTCGGCGAGCGGGGCGCAAAGTGGACGCTGCGGAACCACCGCGCCATCCACGAGGCGCTGGCTGCGACGGAATACGGCCTTGAGCCGCATCCGGAGGACGGCAGCGTCTCCATTTCCGACGACACCCCCATGTACGTCTTCCCCGACTCGGGCTCCCGCCGCGATCGGACGCCCTCCTACGCGGTAGCCGCCCTTGGTGCCGACATCGTCGACGCCGTTTCCCGCGCGGATCCGACCACGGCCGCGGCGGTGCGCACTGGCTGGCTGACCGACGTCGGCAGTCGGATGTCGCTTTCCGATCCGGAGCTGGTGCGTCTCGATGCCCGGCTCAGGTCGCTCGAGCATTCGGCGCCTTCGACCGCGTCCCGGATCGCGAAACGGTCAGACGGGGTGTCCGCGGCGGATCGGGCGACGGTCGCGAAACTCGCGGCGGAGGGGGCCGCGGCGGCCGGGGCCATGGCGAAGGGCCAGGTTGCGTTGCTTGAGAAGATCTACGACGAGTTTGGTCTCGAACGGGGCGGCCTCTACTCGGCCATCCATGCTCCCTCTCCCGAACGGATTGCAGCGGCCCCGCCCGATCGCCCCGTATCGCCGCCACCAGCGCAGGATCGAGAGGAGCATGGGGCCGATGCGACGGGAGCGACCGCGAGGCTTGCGCCAGGTGATCGCCCGACACAGCACGGGGTTGCCGTCCCCGCGACGGGACCGGTCCTGGTATCGCGCGCGTCACCCGAGACGGTGCATCGGATACCGCCGCCACCGCCGGTCGTTACGCCGGCACCACCAGCGGCCTCGCCACTGCCGCCGGCGAACGTGGCTCCGCCCATGGGCGTGCTGGACCCCGAGCGGATAAAGAGGATTCAAGCCGAGACGAGGCGCGTGTCGTCCGTGCTCGCGCCGATCTTCTCGGAAACGGAGGCTACGCCGACCGCTCCGGCTCCCGCGGCCTCGGACGGAGCCTTGGCGGGCTTGGGCGCGCCCTATGCCGCACTGTTGCGACGGCTCGCGACGAAGGCGGCTTGGAGCCGGACGGAGTTCGAGGCGGCCGTGCACCAGGGCGGCCTCTTGCCCGACGGGGCGATGGAGGCCATCAACGAATGGGCGTTCGACCGCTTCGACGCTCCGCTGCTCGACGACGGCGACACCATCACGTTGGATCTGGCACTGCTGACCGGAACGGGAATCATCACTCATGAGCACTGAGGAAGGCCACCGCACCCATCCGACCGGCGCTGCCACGTCGTGACAGCGGCCATACCGGCGCGGGAGCGCGACGCGACCATCCAGGCGTTGCGGGCTGGCGTCGTTCCGCGGGTGGGGATCCGCCACATCCAGGTCGGACGCGCGCGGGAGGTCGAGGAGACGATCCGCGACGTTGATAGAATCGCCGAGGGCGGTTCCGCCTGCCGCTTCGTCATCGGCGACTACGGCGCGGGCAAGACCTTCTTCCTCAACCTCGCACGGGCCGTCGCGGCCGAGCGCAAGCTGGTCGTCATGCACGCCGACCTTTCCCCGGAGAGGCGCGTCCACGCCAGTGGCGGCCAGGCGCGCTCGTTGTATTCCGAGCTCGTCCGTAGCATGGCCACCCGAACCAAACCGGACGGGGGCGCCATCGCGAGCATCCTCGAGCGCCTCGTCGGCGACGCCCGGTCGGCCGCCTCGGCGTCGGGCGGGAACGGGGAAGCCGTCTTGCGCGAGCGGCTCGAACCGGTGCGCGACCTCGTCTCCGGCCACGACCTGTCGGACGTGGTGGTCCGCTACGGCCGGGCCGCCGAGGAGGGCGACGAGGTCGTGAAGGCGGCGGCGCTGCGCTGGATCCGGGGCGAGTACGCGCTGAAGACCCAGGCCCGGGAAGCCCTCGGCGTGCGCACGATCATCGACGACACCGGCTTCCTGGACCGCCTCAAGGCGCTTGGCCAGCTCGTCCGGCTGGCCGGCTACGCCGGCACCTTCGTCGTCATGGACGAGATGGTGAACCTGTACAAGATGGTCAGCGCCCAGGCGCGGAATGCGAACTACGAGGAGCTGCTGCGGATCGTCAACGACGTGCTGCAGGGTTCCGCGTCCCGCATCGGCTTCTACTTCGGCGGCACGCCGGAGTTCCTGCTCGACACGCGGCGCGGCCTCTACTCTTACGAGGCCCTGCGGTCGCGCCTGGCCGAGAACGGCTTTGCCCGCAACGGGCTGGTCGACCTGAGCGGCCCGGTGATCCGCCTCGCCAGCCTGGGGCCGGAAGAGCTCTACGTGTAGCGGCGCGCAATGATGTACGCCTCGACGCGCAATCAAGGGTGGTTTCTGGCGCACATTGATTGAGACTGGCGGGGGTGCCCGCGCAGGCTCTTGGAGATTGGGCGCACGGTCATTGAGACGGACGCAAGATCATGCGAACCGGCGCACGGTCGGTAAGACGGATAGACATGCTGCCGGTGCTGCGGCCTGCAAGGAAACGACCGGTTTCTTTGTGGCCGTCGCGGGCTGGCTGGCTCCGGCCCGATGCCGCACGGAAACCCGTTGCGGAAATGATCGTCAGCTTGCAGGCTGCGCCGCATCTTTCCGATCGTTGCGTGTTTCCGCACCTGGCCACGTCATGTCCATTAGGAGCCGATCATGGACCTGCAGTTGAGCGGCAAGCGGGCGTTGGTGACGGGCAGCAGTGTAGGCATTGGGGAAACGATAGCGCGGACATTGGCCGTCGAAGGGGTGACCGTGGCGGTGCACGGGCGGGAGCGAGAACGTGCCGAGCGCGTAGCAGCGGAGATCGTGCCGCTGGCGGTAGGGCCGTGGTGGTGCTGGGCGACCTGACGCGCGACGACGAGGTGAGGCAGATCGCCGAGGAAGCCGCGCGCCAGCTCGGTGGTGTGGACATCCTGGTGAACAATGCTGGCGGGTCCGGCGAGAAGCAGGTTTGGGAGGAAACACCGGTAGCCGATTGGGCGGCGGCCTATGACCGGAACGTCCTTGCAGCGGTTCGCATCACCGATTGCCTGCTGCCCGAGATGCGGGCTGCCAGGTGGGGCCGGGTGGTGAACGTGTCGAGCGTGGCTGGCCTGATGCCGGCGGCGACTGGCCCCGACTACTCGGCATGCAAGGCGGCCCTGAACAACCTGACGGTGTCGCTGGCCAAGGCCGCTGCCGGCGACGGGGTGACGGTGAACGCCGTTTCACCCGGAACGATATTGACGCCGAAGCTGGAAGCGGCCTTCCGCAAGATGGCCGATGCGAACGGCTGGGCAAATGGCAAGGCCGCTTGGCCTGCGGTCGAGAGGGCGGTGCTCCCGCATGTCGTTCAAGTGCCGCTCGGCAAAGTCGGGAGCACGGACGACATCGCTCATGCCGTCGCGTTCCTGTGCAGCCCCCTGGCCGGCTACATCACTGGCATCAACCTGCGGGTCGATGGCGGGGTATTGCCGACCATGTGAACATGACGGAGCACCTAGCGCCTTGGGGGATTTCCCAACAGCCCTGGCAGCTCTCCTTGCGGTCTATCCGTCTTACCGACCGTGCGCCGACTCGCATGATCTTGCGTCCGTCTCAATGACCGTGCGCCCAATCTCCAAGAGCCTGCGTCGGGCACCCCCGCCAGTCTCAATCAATGCGCGCCAGAAACCACCCTTGGTTGCGCGTCGAGGCGTACATCATTGCGCGACGCTACAAATAGGGGCTGAGATTGAAGCTCGGCCAGACCGCAGCTTCCTCCCTCGCGTAGCGCAACTCCGCGGCTTCGATGCCGCGGCGGGCCAGGTCGGCGGTCTGGTCGCGCATGGCGCGCAGGAACGTCTCGATCTCCTGCCCCAGGGCGGTCACGGCCTGGCCGTTGCGGATCAGCGCATTGTCCAGGGCACCAAGTTGCGAGCGTAGCGCCTTGCGGTCGGCTTCGGCCCGCAGCCGGGCGGCCGGGCGCGAGCCTCGACCCCCGGCTTGCGCCCGGCGGCCTTGGCAACCTCGATCCGGTGTCGGTGGCGGCGAGAATCCGCGTATATCCGGCGCGGAGGCAAAAGTTGGCACGAGACTTGCCGTAACTCCATCAGAGCCCAAGGGCTGGACGGCTATCTCGCTGTCAACCCCATCAGCCGCCGGAGGCGGTGGCCGGAGGCCAGGGTTTACAGGGGGATAGCCGTCCAGGCACACTCGATCATCGAATGACGGTGCCGACCCTCCTGAACCGTCGCACGGTCGGGCCATGTCGACCTCGCAATAAAGACGCGCCATTTATGCGCGGATTTCACCGCCGGTGACACCCGGTGCTCGCTCTGGATGAAGGTGTCGATCGCGGCCTCACGGCTGCGCCGGGTGCCGTTCACCAGGTCCATGCCCAAAGCCTTGTAGAGCTTCGTGCTCATGTCCTCGACCACCCGGTCCCAAAGATCCGTGGTCGTCACTTCGGACACATCGCCCAGGGCGCGGCGCATCTTCACCGCCTCGAACACCGCGGCCTCGGAGATCAAGGTGTGAACCTGGGTGACGTGGCGGCTCTCGGCCACGTAGGTCTTGAACGACGTGGCCCCGGCCGTCCCGCGTGGCAGGGCGTTGATGTGCTCGCCGGACGTGATGCCCTGGGCGCTGTCCACCGTCAGGGCATGGCCGTAGACCAGCAGCAGGCGATCCGACTTCCTGTCGGTCAGCCGCTTCCACTGCACCTCGCCCTCTCGGCCGCCCTTGTCTGACTGCGGTTCACCCGGCTAATTGGCCTTTGTCCGAATGTACCCTTGAAGTCTTCATCACAGGCGCGTCGGGCTATATCGGCGGATCAATCGCCAGATACGACTCCAGCTCGGTCAGCGTCTTGAGAGGCCCGGCTCCAAAGAGGCTACCGACGGGATTTCGCAGAAATCCAGGATCCGAAAGGTCGAGAATGCCGGTCTGCGGGATCCAGAAACGCGGCCAGTCGAAGCGCTGAGATGCTGGGTCCTGCCGAGGGAATCGAGTTGTCACGACGCACCTCCGGTCGCTGACGCGTCGGTGAGCGGCGCTTCCATCGGAGGGTCCGCTGCCCTACGGACACCGAGACCCTTCCATCGGAGGGTCCGCTGCCCTACGGACACCGAGACTATGGCGGGTTCGCCGCACAACCGCGTCGAGATGCGCCATTGCCTCCTCGAGCGCCGTGTAGTCGAACGCGTGCCGTTCGACCGGTGTGAGCGGCGGCAGGGGCCCGACGTCGCCTGCGGGCGGATCGTCCTCGCGATCGACCCGAGGACGGCCCGGTCCACGCCCAGGCTCGGGCCGGTACGGCGTCCGCACGACCTCGCGGAGCGGCGCGAGACCCGTAAGCCCGAACAGACGCCGCTTGGAACGATGCGTGACCTCGATGGCGATCTCGGCGGCCTCGAGCTCGTCGAGGATGCGGAGTGCGTTCTTGACCGCAATACCGAGGATGCCGGCGAGCGACGTGGCCGACAGCATCGGCGCTGCGGCGAGCACGTCCACTGCGGCTGCGGCATGCGAGGTCTTGCGGCGGCCGTCGAGCCGGCGCCGTGCCTCGAACCAGGTGCGCTCCATCGTATAGAGGAGATCGAGGCTGTCGCGGGCCTCATGTTCCAGCGCCCCCAGGAAGGTCGCCTGCCAGTCCTCCGTCGCCCAGGATTGCTCCGCCCCAAACGCCGCGGCGCCGGTCAGCGGCACGGGCCACCGGAGAAGCCGACGCCGGGTCAAGAAGCGGACGAGCGCGGCGCGGATCGGCGCCCGCGGCTCGCCACTCTCGATCCACGCCCGAAACCCCCCTGCTGCCGCCAGCAGCGGCGGCAGGGTCGCGGGCTGCGCCGCCAACATTCGCTCGGCCCGCTGAACTTCCCCCTCCTGGTCGAAATCCGGCTCGACGATCCACTGGTACAGGCTGAGCGCGGTGCGGGCCGCCTCAAAAATCTGGCCGCGGTCGATGATGCTTAGGTAAGGGTCCATGCGGAGCCGCAGGCCTTCCAGGGTGGCGGCGAGGTGCCAGGGGTCGATCAGGTTGCCGTCCACCGCCGCCTGCCGGCGCACGGCGTCCAGCCGGGCCCGATACAGGAAAGCCGGTCGCAACGGATGGCCGGCCAGAGCCTGATCGAGCCGGGCGATCGCCGCCGAGGCACTGGCGAGGGCGTTCAGCGCCGCGGCGCTGCTGGCGGCTCTCTCGGCCGGCAGGATCATCAGGCGGTCGAGAGGAGCTGCCTCCACCATGTCAGAGGCTGATCCATGCGTCGCGCGCGTAGTCGAAGTAGCGAGCTACGCGCACCCCGTCCCAGCGGTAGCTCAGGTGGCGCTCCTGGTGCGGGATGCTCACCGCGCGCGGGCGGAACGCGCCCACGCAGTGTCCGCCGGCGTGGCGAACGCTCGGATAGGCGACGCCGTTCGCCCGTTCCGCCCGGACTTTTTTGGCGTAAGCCTGCGAGGCGACGTAGGTGTCGGGAGCGAGGATTTCGTCAAGCTCTGGCGCGGGCAGCTCAGCAATGTTTTCGAACATCTCCGAAATGCTGCCGACGAGCACGCGAAACGTCTCGCTGCGGGGCGGGTCGGCGCTGTCCCGAGCAAAGACCTCGAAATGATATACCGTCTCCGCAATCGCGGTCTCCAGCGCCGCCGCGGCGTAGTAGACGCCGTAGCTGCCGTCGCTGAAGCGCGACCCCTTCGAATTGAGGTGGGTGAAGGCGGCCATGACGTAGCTGGCTCCAGGGCCGCTGACCCGCTCGTCGGCCGGAACGAGGACGATGTCGCCGACCTCGTCCCGGACGCGCGGGTTGGTGAGCTGCTCGAGGGCGATCAGCGCATCCCAGACGGCGGTGTCGGCAGTCAGGCGCTCGAACAGGTTGATGGGCGGATAACGCGCGGCGATCACGCGCCAGGCCTGCGGCCAATCGACGCGGCAAGCGGTCACGGCTCAGCTCCCTAAGCTCAGCTCCAGGGCGCCCGGGCCGCGTCGAGATAGGCGCGCACCGCCGCGAGATCGGTGACGTCGCCGGCACGCATGCGCTGCAAAGGGGTTTGGCCGCCGAAGGCCTGGTTGGGCCGCCGGATCCAGTCGTCGGCCAGATGGGCGTCGGCATAGAGCAGCTGCAGCGCCTTGTAGATACCGGCGAGGTAGCCGATGCGCCGCAACGTATCCATCGGCACGCGGACGGCGCGGCCGGCGCGCCAGGCGTAGAAGGTGCGCTCGGCCGGCGCACCGAGCATGGCGCGGGCGTCGTCGGGGGTGAGGGTCCAGGCCTGCCCGATCGCGAAGAAGCCGCGCAATGCGGCCGCGGAATCGACGGCGGGCGGCAGGGTCAGGGGTCGTTCGCGGGTCTGCAGCACGGTCGCGCTCCTGTTTTGCACAAACTAGCCATTTTACTGCGAGTTTGCAAGATGCTTCAACAGATACGCTCAGAGCCGAACACATCGAAACAGCATGTTATGCGTTATCTGACCCTAATAAGGAATTACGGTCAAATAACTAGAATATATAATTAAGGCTGCTGGCCACGCTCGCCTTCGCTTTCCCTATGCCTGATAAGGGTAGTTGTCGTGCATAGGACGTTCGGCTAGTTTGGTCGCTCAGAAGGCCTCAAGGGACCCGCCAATGCCGCCCGATGACGACGGCCCCATCGCCTCACCCGACGCAGATCGCTGCCCCAGGGCCGCCGGTGACGTCGATCCTGGACTGCACACGGTCGGACTATTACACGGCGAGCTGCCCCTACCCCTCGATCCGCCCGAAACGGAACTTCCCGGGCTGCAGGCGCTGGCCATCACGCAAGCGCCCCGCGGCGCGAACCCGCACACTGTCAAAACCTGGTTCGACGGGCTCATGGACAGCGCCCTCCCGCAACCCGACGGCACCCTGGCCACCGCGCGCCGCACCGCGGACACGCTCGCCCGCCTGGCCAAAGCCGAAAACACCCGCCGCGCCTACCGTGCCGGCGTGCGCGCCTGGTGCCTCTGGTGCGACCGGCACAACCTCCCTGCCCTGCCCGCCGCCCCGGCCGACGTCGCCGCCTTCCTGTCCGAGCAACGCTACCCGGCCCCACCGGGAAAGCCGCTCGGGGTCAACACGCTAAAGCTGCGCGCGGCGGCACTGCGCTACCTGCACTACCTCGCGCGCCTCCCCTCGCCCACCAGCACCGCCGACGTGAGCGAGACGCTGACCGGCATCACCCGCGTGGCCCGACAAGCCGGCCAAGGTCCGCGGCCCAAACTCGCCGTCCGTGTCGCGATCCTGCGCGAGATGACGGCCGGCATCGCCGAGGACCTGCCTGGCTTGCGCGACCGGGCCCTGCTGCTGCTCGGCTTCGCAGGCGCGTTCCGCCGTGCGGAACTGGCGCGGATCGAGCTCGGACATATCGAGGACACCGAGCACGGCCTGCGCATCACCCTGCCCGTCTCCAAGGGCGACCGAGGGTTGAAAGGCGTCGAGGTCGGCATCCCCTATGGCAGCAGCGAGCTCTGCCCGGTGCGCGCGCTGCGCCGTTGGCTGCAGGCGGCTTCCATATCCGAGGGCGCCGTCTTCCGGCGGATCTGGGCCACGCCGCGTCCGAAAGACCCGGCGCCGGGGTGGACACCGATCCACGTGGTTGGCCCCGACGCCATCGACCCGGGCACGGTCGCCCGCATCGTCAAGGCACGCGGCAAGGCCGCCGGGTACGACGCCGACCTGCTGGGCGGCCACAGCCTCAAGCGCGGCGCCATGAACACGGCGAAAGATCGGCGGGTCCACCCGACCCAGCTCAAGCAGCTCGGCCGCCACGCCAACTACGCCACGCTCGGGGCTTATCTCGAGGAGGGTGATCTGTTCGAGGACAATGCTCTTAATGGCGTTCTGTGACGGGTTTACCCGTGGCCGCTGACCCGTCCGGCAGGCTTGGTAGTTGTAGGCGCTTGCAATGATCCGAACTCGTGCTATCGCGTCGTGTTCGCCAACAGAGGCTTGTGCTCACAGTACCTGCCAATGAGCGGGGCGGAGCCCGATCGGCGCAAATGCTACCCTCATGGCATGGCGCGTATCAGGCTAACTCTCGTGATGAGTTCCGGTGCCGGGCCGTGCGCCTGAATCGGACAGTCTACTGACATAAGCCGTCGTGCGGAAGTTGACACATTCGCACGCCAGAGCCCGGAAAATCCTGTTCACGCCTTTTCAATGAGTTGCAGGTCGCGAAAATCCCATTCGGAAGCCGTCGACTTTTGCGACATGTCTCGCATCATCTCCCATGATGTATCCGGACTCGTATCGATTGGTCGATAAACCACTGATTCGGTGAATGAGAATTGCTTATGTCAGTACACCGCCCGATTCAGACGCACGGCCCTGGTGCGAGCGGCGAGGGCTGTGCCCCCTGCCCGGCTCCGGCCCAAACGTGGCCGCGTTCCTCGCCAGTGAGCGCAGCCGCGGCATCGCCCCGAAAACCCTCATCCTCCGCCGGGCGGCGATCCGCTATCTGCATCGCGCGGCCGGCTGCCCGGTGCCGACCGACGATGCCTGTGTCGCCGAGACGCTCGCCGGTATCCAGCGCACCGCCGCCCCTCAGGGGCAGCATCCCCACAAGAAGAAGGCGGCGACCGTCCAGGTCCTGCGCCGGCTGCTAGCGCCGATGGGCGACGACCTCCCTGCCCTGCGCGACCGTGCGCTGTTGTTGGTGGGGTTTGCCGGCGCGCTGCGCCGCTCCTAGCTGGTCGGCATCCGGATCGAGGATCTCTAGCACACCGAGCGAGGGCTGCGCCTCCGCATTGCTCAGACGAAGGGCAGCCAGACCGACATCGTGACGGTGCCGCTGCCCTATGGCGAGACCGAGCTGTGCCCGGTTCGCGCCGTGGAGCGCTGGATCGCCGCTTCCGGCATCACCGCGGGCCCGGTGTTTACGCGGATCTGGCGGGCAAAGGTGGCTGGCTTTGTTCTGCCGACTGGAGAGCTAGCGCCCCCTCCCCTGCCCCGGCTCGATTAGGACGCACTGACGGCACGCGCCCTCGCATTGATTGTCCAGGTGCGCGCGGTTGCGGCTGGATTCGCGCGCCTGGAGCTTGGTGGCCACAGCCTGAAGCGCGGTGCGCTGACGACCGGTATGGATCGCGGCGTGCATCCGACAAAGCCCAAACGGCTCGGCCGGCATAAGAGTTACGAGGCCCTCGGTGAGTATCTGGAGTTCGGCGACTTGTTCGAGGGACATCCGCTCGGGGGGTTCTGTAGGGCTGCGGCTCGACTGCAATCCAGAAATCCGGGACTGATTCCAGCAATCAAACTGGACGGGCAATGGACAGCTTGGCCGCCCCCCTCCTGGCCCGGCCATTAATGGGGTCTCCGAATGGTCGACCGCTCGAGTTGTCAGATGGTCGATGCCCGCTGACTGGTTGGAATGGTAGGCTCCCCTCCCCCATTGCCCCGTCGCTGTCCACCGATCTTAGCAGCCTTTCTAACCTCAAGCCTGAAGATGTGTCTATGCATTATGGAAGGTCTACCATGCGAATGGTCGGGAACTCGCGCCGACGACTTTGCGGCCAGCCTGAGCAGATCACGCCTCCCAGCGCCGAAAAGGTCGGGCGGTAGTATGGTAGACCCTCCGTGTTGTCGTGACCTCGGTAGGCCGCGCGCTCATGGCGTCGCTACGTCGGGTCGTCGTTATGTCGATGGCGCGGAGGCTCGCGGGATTGACTGGTCGGAGCGTCGCCGGCTCGGCTTGTAGGCCGGTCGGACATTCGGAATCTTACCGTATTCCTACGTGAGTTGCTCAAGGGCCCAATGGTCACCATTCGACACTTCGAGGTGTCGCAAGATCGCGGACTCTTGCCAGTGATCCTGCATCACCTCTCCCTCCCACTCTCCCATCATTATGTATCAAATCTTGATAGCTTTCCCCGATCGAGCCTGAAGACGTGCTGAGGCATTCCGATGGTCAACCATTCAAATCTTCAGGGACCCGCGACAACCACTGTCTAACCAGCCACAAGCAGATGACGCCTCGGAGTCACGAACCGTCTGATGGTCGGGGGGTAGACCCTCCGCATTGTCGCGGCTCCGATGCGACGCACCCCCGTAGTTTCGGAGCGTTGCGTTATCGACGGCGCGTGGTTTCGTGGGCTAGATTGCTCGGCACGTCGTGGATTCGGTTGGTCGGTCAGTCGACAGCTCGGAAGGTCGCATCGTCGATGCGTTAGTGTCGCATGACGTTCTAGCGGTATCTCGTGCAGTCGCTTGCGCGACTCCGCGACAATGCGCATGATGCGAGACAACGAAAC
>JAABUL010004880.1_pt1 | contig 17374 bp, 20 predicted proteins | sample 5559151 | NCBI WGS metagenome assembly JAABUL01 (sample SAMN10711876, study PRJNA513368) | rock metagenome | isolation source: Antarctica rocks | place: Antarctica: Victoria Land, Pudding Butte sud | reverse complement strand
CGATACCTTCCAAAGGCGGCATTCTCCCATACACTTTCTAGAGAAGGAGGCTTCCACAAGCACATAGATTAGCTCATAGATCTAATTAATTATTTTCAGTCGTTGCTCACAAGATCGAATATCTAAAATAAAAAAAATCGCGCCCGAGTGCCCTTTGACTGCTAGATAGAACAGCATATCTTACACCGATCTTTTCATAATGCCTCCTGAAGGAACCTGATAATGTTTATACACGTACAAGCACCATGATCAGCCAGACTACCGCCCTACTCGCACTCAAAGCCATCAACATTGCCCATTTCGCCCCTTTCAAACCTCTGGGCAGGGAAACCTTTTTTGAGGAATTGGATACGGCGAGGGACGGATAGGGTCAGGTGGGAGTAGCGAGATTATCGAATGTTCAGAGTCTTTTGGCAGATGGGGGCAAGGGGGGGGGAGGTGTGGATACAGGGGAGGAGGAAGGTGTTGTGGGGGTTGATTAGGCGAGGATGAGAGAGAGGGGGTGGATGGGTGGGATGTTGAGGAAGAATCAAGGGGTGGGCGGGATTTGGGGGGGGAGGGAGGAGTATAGTGATGTGCTTGACGGTTTTGGGGATTGAGGGGATCGAATGTTGTGGAGATGGTTGCGTTATTTGCTTTAATTTCTCTAAAGAGTGAATGAGCTTCGGGGTTGATAAGCGGCAGGGCGAATTGTTTGATGCGTAGATTACCGATTTCTCGTAGTGCAATAGATGGTATCATCGAAGAACTAATGGAGTTCTGATGGGGTGCTGGGTTGATTGGCTCTTTGCCACATCTCACTACCCCCTTTTCCGTGGAAGGAGACGTGGGAGGCCCATTGCAATATTTACCCCCCCCTACTCTGCGCCCACAGTTTCACAATAGCAACGCCTCCCTTTGCCGCTGCCAAATCCTATGTCTCGTTCTGGGTTTCTGGCTGTGGGTGGGTGTGCGTTGGTGTTTTGCTGGTTTCACTCGGCTAGCTTTTTTGATATATATATCAGAATAACACCCTCTCTCTCACTAACAATATAGGTGCGTTAGCTCAGTCACTAAGATCAACAAATTCACCATTTCGAGTCGAGGTCCATGGTTCGATTCCTGGACCAAGCAACCACTTCGACGGGATGACACCCCATGGCTGTTCGCGGTGCTGTAGTCTAAGTTTAATAATCTCGATGATGACGAAACACCTTCGAGGCTGTGTGAGAAGTTCAGCGGCATATAGTAGGCAGTGACTAGCATCCCGTTGGTGGCTATCCACCATCGGGATAGTGAACACTTTTGCTTTTTTTTTATGATTTAGCCAAAAAGTGCTGGTGTGCTGTGATGTTGCAAAATAGCTTGGGTATGGATGGGATGGGCTTTTGGTTTTGGGAGGATGAAATATGAAGCGCGCCTTATTTGGACGGAGAGGGGCGGGAGGGGTCTTGGTTGTTGGAAGGGGTTGTAGCCTTATCTGGGTGGAACATAGGGCATGGGATGAGGACGACCGAAAGACTTGAGATCTGACAACGCAGGTGAGAATCACAGCGAGTTCTAGGAGACAAGATGTAATGGCTCTGAACCTTAAACCAAAGAGGAGAACATGACGGCGAGGAAGAATTGCAGAAAGGTTTGTTTGCAAATGAAGAAAAGTACAATCGCTGTATCGTGATTGACCACATCTTCTTGGGCAAAGTATCTTAGCCATGTACCGGGGAAGACGACGGACCAGGCGTAGAGGCAGAAAGTGAGATATCCAGGAGGTCGATTTAACAACCGACAGGCGGGATCTGAAATCTCCTCCACCCCATGGCGAGAGTTCAGTAAGTCTGCAGGCTCCGTATCGTCTCGGAAGTCCATAAAAGCAGACTTCTCTCCTGAAGAAATACATAACTGTAGGAGATATATGAATGTAACCAGAATTTTCCGTTCTTCCTCCAGCTACGGCAAACAACAACTGTCACAAAAAGAGTCCCCGCAGCCGCACCCCCCACAATTCTGCCCCCACGCTGCACCTCTCTGCCATGCACCTCGCCGTCTTGCTCCGAGATTCGCGTATTGATCTTCCTCTTCAGACATCCCCTGATCGCTTGCATCCTCCTCCTCTTCGTCCTCCTCGTCCTCCTCGCTATCTAGCCGTAGTTCTTCGGGCTCTTCCGCGGACCCTGGTTCGTGCAATTTCATGGTCTCAACGGTGATCTCAAAAGTAGATCCATATGTATCCTCTGCGTAAAGGCTGATGCATCCCTTTCCATCATAAGTCTCACTCCATTCCTCATCGCGGTTCTTTTGCACCTCGAGGGCTTTCCAGTTGGCGTCTTGAAGCGATACATATGCGCATAACGTATCATGGTATGAATCTTCTGCTTTGACGTTCCATTCTTCAGTCTTCACGACATAGATGTGTTTAAAGCTAGGTTGAGAGACATTCAGAACATCCGTTGCTTCGGCTGTGGGTAGTGGAGCATGTTGGGGTCTTTTGAGAGGGGGCAACTCTGCTGTTTTACTGTGGGCGCGTTTGTGTCCGGGCAGAGCTGTTGGCCTTGACATTGAAGGTGGTCTTGCCTTTCGAGGATCTAGATGAACTGGGGGTAGAATAGAATCAAGATGGGAGTACCTGTTGTTGTTGCTTGCCTCAGAATCAGACGTGTTTTAGCAACCAAGCCTCTTCGGGTTAGCCTGACTAGACGTTTCCGGGTAAGCCGCGGCAGCTCACCCCCTTCGGGTAAGCTCTGCAGACGTCTGAGGTCCTGAGGTGAAGAGAGAGCACTGCATACCTAATACCTGATACCTAAGATTTAATCAGTACGTCTAAACAAACTCTCAATCTCATCTCTACTATTCTATAGTAATCCTATGTTTTGATAGTGATGCACATCTGTCAAAATGGAAGCGTATTAACACTCAGGAAACTGGTCGGAAATTTTCCCAGTCTTTCTCCCTTTGCGGCCAACAGCTGAAACATAAAGGCTCCCCACAGCCAGCTCCTTTACACAACTTCAAGACCCCTCCGAATTTCTGCTGCGCTGCTTTGATGGCCGCGTATAGATCCTCTGCTTCGAAACTTTCCTCATCGCTTTCGTCCTCCCCTTTGTCCTCGTCCTCCTCTTCCTCCCCTTCCTCACCCTCCTCACCCTCCTCATCGTCAGGAGTTTCCTCCGACCCAGGCGGTCTCAGCTCCATCGGCTCAATCCTGATTTCATAGCGATCACTTCTGTCATCCTCTGCGCTAACGACGTTACACCCATTATCACGAGAAGTTTCGAATTTCTCTTCGTCTGAGATTCTCTGAAGAGCCAATGCTTTTCGCTCTGCATCTTCGTACGTTGCGTAAGCACCAATGGTCTTAGTCTCTGTATCTAGATAAGGATCAGTCTGTTCGATAATTACGACATAGATATGCGAAGGGGCTAAGTAGGCTTTGGTCTTCATAACAAACTTTGGTACTTTGCGAGGAGGGAGTTCCGCTGTGTTACTGTGAGAGCGCTTGTGATTTGGTTGTGTCGGTGGTGCTGAGCCTGAGACTGACATCTCTGTGGGTCTACGTGTATGAGGATGTCGTGGATATTTTACTTGAGTGATGCCTGTATCTTATTCTGTAGTCAACCAAGTCCTTAATATCGGATGCCTAGACCGTCAACTTCCTTGAGAGGTCGATCCCTAGTTAACCCCTGTCACTAATCTCGTAGTCTACTAGAAAGTAGTCAAGTATAGCACTATCCTAATATTATTTTGACGTCCGTACTCTTCCTCTTTTACCTTAAGTGTACCTTTCAAGAACTCCGATCCCCCGGCTTTGGCTCCAGCCGTACAACATCAACATGAATAAAGGTCTCGCTCGAACGATTACAAGCTCGATATTCTATGCAGCCATCAGAATCCTCGCTGGAATCATATTCAAAGTACCCATCTTCTACTCCCGCGTCCCGTAGCAGTTTCAAGGCCTTTTCCATTCGCGTCTTGGAGGCTTACATATACGGAGGGTGGTGGGTGCTCCGAGGGTTCGCCGCCACCGCCAGTAATTAACGTTACGATGTAGATCCTTGGAGAGGAGTTGGCTGGGGGCTGAAAGATCTTGGGTCCGCTTCTTAGCCTCTGTTGTGCTACTGTGAACATGCTTGTGAGTCGAATGAGTCCGCTGTAGTTCGTGTTGTGGGTTGCATCGCCGTTAGGTAGGAAGGGGTAGGTTAAGAAACTGCGGTGAGCGTCTAGCAATCCAACGAGTGGGATGCTCTCGAGCTCTTGCAACAACGTCATGGAAGTGTAGAGAGCTGTCGGTTTATGCTTTATGGATGCGGCAGTATCAGTCAGACAAATCATCGTTGATGTATTAAGCCACAGAAAGTACAATGAAGGAAGCTTTGGGTGACTAGATCCATTGGTAGCCATTTTTTGTTCAGTAAACCGAAAACGTGGTTATACAAATCCTCAAAGGCCAGAGGTGAAGGGTCGCTTGGACGGGGCTCAGCGGACATCATGACCAGAACGCCTGCACAGATCCTTGGCCTGTTCTGCCATCAGCCGTCATCCTGTACTCCCCTTTCCATACTCGGTAGCTCATGCTCATTATCAGTGCATACCCTTCTGCTTATCTGCTTTCCTCATTTTCATCTCTTCCGGCCTTTAGGTTTTCTTCGAACAACGAAAGATCCGCTTCCTCCGACTCCTCCCTTTCCTCGCCTTCCTCGCCTCCCTCGTCTTCCTCCGAATCCCATTCCTCCGACTCCTCCCCTGGCCATCTCACCCTCATCCGTTTGACTACGACCTGGACGATACGACCGTCCTCCTTTTCGGCGTAGAGGTACACACACCCTCTTTCGTTATAAGAACGTTTCTGTTCCTCGGAGTCTAGTTTTTTCATTACACGGATGGCTTTTTGGTTTGCTTGTTGCACGGTGGGGTACGCTTTAACAACGTCATAGGATGTCATGTAGCGGCTGTGTTTCTTGACGTCGTATTTTACGAGGTAGATGAAGAAGGGGATCTTAACTTCCCGTGAGATGGGTCGGCTTAGGATATCTGAAGAGGGGTCGTTGACTGGAGGATTGTTGGTATGGTCGTGGTTGGATGGTGTCCCTATTTGAGCCATTGGGGATGACATTGTATTCTAATCGGAGATACTACCGAAAGGGCTTGGAGGTGGGATCGAGGCAAAGACTACTCTAGTAAAAGAGTATTATGATTGCAGGTGGCTTTGGCAAGGTAGATGAATTTTCAAGTTCAGTTTCTTGGATTGCGAAACAATAGCAGGCATCAGCAATTCATCTCAGTATTCATTCAGTGAATGCATCTCTTCATTTGTTTATTGGATTGGCTTTGGCTTGATTCATCTTCTTCTCAGAATGCCTCTTTCGTTGCAAATGTTTTCGTACGCTAGACAGTTTTTTCGCGGCATGATTCGTGAAGTGCATTCTTTGCATGCTGTATATAGAAGTTCAGGATGTCTCGGACTATATTGAATGGCTACTCGTACAGTGGTACCTATTTTCTTGCTTTCTGTGACGTGCTTCATACCACGGATTTTGATGCTTTTTTCTTGAGACAGACCAAATCTTGTTTTGGGAACGAGGTTCGGAGGTTGACTATTTTTACGACTGGTAGCCTTTTTCCCTTTATATAAGAAAGACTGTTGGCAAAGTGCCCTTGTGCTGTTCTCGCGATCAGTAAACATCTTGTAGTCAAAGTTGCTGGCCTTGTATGTACACATGTGCTTCTCAGACTTCGCATAGCAAAGCACACTTTAGGTGGGCGGATTCATGGCAATCTGGGGTACTTTTGGTGCAGCGCCTGGTATCATCACTGTCGGACTTACGAAAGGGACCTTGATCATCGCATAGCCATCAAAGAGTTCTTATGCCGAAGACTGTCGAGTCACAAATTCAACACGTTGGCGATGATTAGTCTAACCCATAATTCAGTCGTAGCCAGACAAAGATGGAGGACGTGGTCAACGACATTCATGTGGGCGAGATAAAATGATCTGGTAAAGTGGGAATCTTAGTATTCTGCTGTCTCGTTTTGCTGATAGGGACACGGCGAGCCAAGCCCGTCATAGATCTCTAATTGGTAGAAAAATCTTTGAAGTACCTCTTTGGCGGTAGAACTGGTCTCAAGCCATAACAGAATGCCATGGCGAAAGTGAGGGAAGCTTGCCAAGTTGATGAATACAAGATAAAACGACCTTTAGAACGCCTGCAGGGTACAGACGAAAGCATTGCCTTATCCTATGATGGTTACGTATAAGCTGCAAGGACGGAGCAATGACAAGGTGCGAGATCATGTACTGCTGATATGAACGCAGTGTGAATGAATTTGCTCGAAAAGAAAAGGAGGATTCAACCATGTGTCCGTCGCAGTAGCTCCCCGCACACTCATCGACTCAGACAATGGCGTGAGGCAGAAAGGATTGAGCATCCAGCACCAAAAACGGCTGTTAATGGCTTATTTTGCTATTAATATGATGAGGTTGACGATTGGGCTCTCGGAGCGATGTCAGCTGATAGCGGTGAGCATGCGAGGCATGATATGTACATGCCGTTTAGCGATTCATCCCGCCATCAACAGAGCCAACAGGAATGGAATTGGTGTTAAGAAAAGAGCTCTAGTCTTCTTCCAGTTCACGATCACTTGCCCTACTGTAGGTGCGCAGCCAAAGCACGCTGCGCGGCGCTTGCTTCGACAAACAGACGTGAGACGGTTGTAATTGTCAGGAAACCTTGGGCCCTCTTTACCCAGCGGCTTTAGGTTGCCTGACAGCGACGATCTTATTCGCCCAAGGTACCTAGGTACCTGCCCAGATACTACGGAGTGACTCTGCTTTCTATCAGTATGTACTCACGTACTTTAATATGTGGGGTCAGTATTAGATTTCGGTCCTGTCCGGGAGTGCCTGCAATGTGGTCATCAGCCATGCAGCGTATGGTTTTTACGACGCCGCAATTTACAGGGCGACCAAACAGATATTTTACTGCGTGGAGTACAGAGTAGACACGGGCGCCAAGAAGTTCCTGTACCAAGAAGCCCCTGAACAGAGCACTGTGATTGGGTATGATTCTTGAAGCTGTTTTTCGAAGCATCACCACATTACCAGCGAAATGATCAAATACGGAAGATCGGCAAGCCTTACATTTATTAGATACAGTACGTTCCGTAGATACTCTGCAGTCTGCAATCATGAACACCTCCCTTACGCTCAGTGATATCATTCCTGCGGCTTGGCTGCGGCATACTGGCTAAGAAAAGGCATTATGGGCATAACAACCTGTTTTGGCTGCAACTACCACAGTACTGAAGCTCGACTACAGTCTACAGGTGTCAGACGTCTAGGGACCTTTGCTCTATACGGTACACCTACCTACCTAAGGGTAATACTCCGCGAGAAGCACGTGTAAAGTGGTACACAGTAGTATTGTCCCGACTGCTCAAGCGACCCTGTGACCACTCGGACCTTCTCCTCCTCCCCATCCTCATTCGACGCCCCGTTAATGCCCAATCAAGGATCTTGGCTCTTGGCTCTTGAATCCCTCCGGACAATACACGGGAATCTCTGGCGACTCGACAAGCTTCCGGCCTTCAAGCGCACATGTTGAAGACACTGCACTGTGATACGCCCTAGACTCTGTTGTATGTACGCCCATGCTATGCGGGCATGGTTAATATTGATCGAGCAATGCAAGAAGTCGTCAGCGAACCCTGTGTGACGTAGGAATCGAGGAATCTTGAGCTACGCCCCAGTGTTAACTGGACGCCAGGTGTCGAGAGTGCATGGCATTGAGCGGTGACAGGGTTCTTCCCCGGGTTCGGTCATGTTTGCCAACTCATCACACCTAAGAATTCAGTACAGTACACAGTACGCTCATCGGGACGATCACCGCGAGCCAGGGGCATCTTCGACTACTAGGTATTACTACGTAGTGCTACGTAGTAGGATCCTTGGAATTTCAATCATTAAGTCATATTACGACGCTCCAACAACCGTTCGCGTTATTCTGCATCGGGCGTCAGGATCTGCTCTCACACTGGGGACGTTTTGAGTAAAAGGACCGGCGATCAGTTCAGAAATAGAGATTAATAGTCAGTGTCCCGTTTCTTCGAGGTGTGTCTCTCAATTCCTACTGTTTCCAAGGTCTACTGGGATTGTATATTTCCCATAACATCAGGGCCTGTCTCTCCTCATGACTTCGATTATCCGTCCGCTCAGTATGTCTCACCGAGGTGGCTACCCATTCGATCCTTTCCTCGCTTCAGGACCTGATCGAGGCATCTCCATGCCTACCACCCGCGCTGCCTCTCGCGGCTTTCCCAGCAGGTCATTACTCCTTCAGACGCTTTGAGCCAACTAGGCAAATCTTGCTGACGCACCTGAAGCGCTCCACGTCCTGATGCGTTGGGCTTTGTGCCACCAGCTTCAAGCCCAATCCCATCGGGACAATACTGCGTAGGGTCTCAAAGGTAGGCGTACCGTGCCTGAGTCTCTAATCACTCCCTGACATGGGAATCCCTAGTTCTTCCCATTCACCTGATCAACCATACTCCAGTGGCCGCCCTACCACGATGCCCATGTTCGGCTCGTCTGCTACTACCTGTCTACCAATACATGAGGTTCCTAGCCCATACATAAGCCTCGGCCGAGGAGGCACTGGTCCACGGTTGGAGACTTCCATGTCACAGCGTTCACAGTGGCCTGCACCCAGCAGTGTCAATTACGGATCCATAGGGTTAGGGCCCGTTCCAATGCCTGGGCAAAGCCTCCCGGACCCTGAACCTAGGCTGCGGACCTCACCTGACGGCTATGCTTGGGAAGCCGAGTCCCAAAGTTCCCGAGGGTCTTCGGAATTCGTCAGAGATTCCACTCTCTTACGGGGATCAGGCAGTAGACCCCGATCTGAAGGCAAGGGCCATTCACAGAGGCGGCCTTCAAATCGTGATGAATTTGATGGCCCTTCTCAATTTCTTGAAAGACCACCTACGGATGTAGTTGCAGCACAAGACCGGGAGCTTCCCCACGTGCCTACTAATCTTTATGTCCAGGAGCAAGATGACGTTCTTTCTCAAGTGAATGACCGCCTTTCTCAGTGTGCGTTTGATTTCATTGCCAAGTATCAATTTCCTATTCCACTGGAACCGGACAAACGGCCAGTACGAGTTCCCGCAGACAGGGAGTGGACCGAATGGGTTTATTTACTGAAGAGGCTGGCAACCAAGAGGCGTATTCCTGCCCGCCTCCTCTACAACGGCCAAATAAAGCAGCTAGTCACTGTCTTGGAAAATTCACTGGAGATGCGTCATGCAGCCAAGCATCAATCGAGGCCGCTCAAGGATGACAGGAACGTTCTCCAGCTCATCTCCGCTGGACTACAGGTGGCCAAGTTGTTTCGCGACGCAGAAGCAATGACATATATGGACCAATTATACTTTTCAGTCGAGAAGAAGATCCAAGGAAGAATTTCAGGAGCTGCTTCACATTTCAGCTACGTTGTAAAATAGCCATTGTATAAGCTCTCTCAGTCCAAAGCAAAGGTCCTTTCCTATGTCAGAATTCTCATCCAGGCTAGGAGAAAAACACCCGGATACCTTGGATGACCTATTTCCAGGCTATGGAGGACTCTACCCTGCTTGACTTCATACTGTCCACGCGGTACGATTGTTTGCGTGGGGATTTTCTTTTATTCCATAATCGGGATTTGTAAGGACTGGGTATCTAACTCCAGATGGAGAACCGGAACTTGTCTACCGAAATGGGATTGCTCTCCACTGTGGCTAGGGCTTTGGATGCGAACTTCGTAAAACGTCACCCTGATGTCCTAATACCCAAATGCGGCAGAAGTACCAAGATCATCAAAATTGATCGAACACTCCAGGAACCCGAACAACCAAGCTATCCATGGGCTTGTAATGAACCACTCGTTAGGCGAGACTCTTTCGTTGCGTTTCAGGTTGACATCAGTCACTGTTGGTCAGTTCTATGTATTCAGGTAGTCTTCTTGATGGTGTTCTTGGGTTGGATTTTATGCTATGCTATGCTATGATTGCGAACCTTACCTATTCATCGGCAATAATCCCTTCTAATGTGCAACGGTGAGCTTTCGACTACACCGTGACGTTAATGCGCTTGATGAACCACCAGCACCGTCTGTACGCTGTCACATCATCTCCAATAGCTGAGTCCAGCTGTCGAAGGAAAGCAAACCTGCATGTTGCCGGATCAATGGACGCCCTGCTTGTCCAGGAGTCACTTCCATGTCACTACATAATCTCTTGCAGCTTTAGCCTTTGGATTTGGGCTGCAAGCGTGTGTCATGCTTTTATGGTAGACGCCCGGTTACCTCCAAAGCGAAGGTCGGCCAATCCTTTTACACAACAATGCGTCGGTGTGTTGGGTCACTGTCTTTGGGTTTGACACCCCATTGATGCCTATTTACGAGCATCCAGTGAGTACCGAATTGGATTTCTGCTGCATCCCCATGGCAATGGCTCAGCCCCTGTACCAGTATCAGCAGCCTTCCCAGAATGTGCTACTTTACTCGGGCCACTTTTGTGGCCCTTCAATTGGTTATACACTGACCAAACTCCAATGGTCGTCTATAAAATTTTCTGGGCTTCTTTACATCTTCGTGTACATCATACTAGAGAGCTTCGAACACTGCAATAATTTACAGGTGACTTTGGCATGTACTCTGTGCGGGAGAATGGGGTTGCAGAGCAGCAACTCGTGAATTTACTTGAGAATTATAGAACGATGTGTCCACTGTATGAGAAAAGCACAATTAGTATCAAAGCACGTGAATCTAGAAAGTATGTAAACATGACCAGGACGTCAGGTCATTGACCATAGATTATTTGATGCCTGAACAACAATGGTAATGATAGAAATATACATGACTTGAACAACCAACACGAAACGCAAAGACAACATTAAATCCAGCCAATGATGAAACAGAATATTACACGAGTTCAGACACACACAACTCCTGTTTCAAAAGATGTCCATTTCTATCGAGTCTAAAATTGGTCTGTGCAGCGTCTGAAGCTGAAATCAGCGATGACCGCCATCAAATGAGGGCATTGTTTACTGATGCGGCTGCTGTTCTGCTGCATTCGTCCACACATTGATCTTGCAGACTTGTACCCCACGATTAGATAGTTGCGGTTCCAACCAGTCGTTTTACCTTGCTTACCGGTGCCATGCGACAGGACCGCAGAGCCGCCGAGGTCTCACCAACCTGGCCTTTGACGCTGTTGGTTGTGCTTGCAACAAGATTGCATTCTGAAAAAGGAATCTCACCACTATTCGTAGCAAAATAACAACCGAGCCGAATCCATTCGTTCTGGCGAGTACTTCTCCCTAACACTCCAACGCCGCGCGAGAAGGCCGATGGATTCTGGCGGCTGGCTATTCGAATCTTCAGCATATAATCCGCCATCGATCCCTCAATAACGCCTCTGTTGGATGTGACCTGGTCCACGGGTAACCTCTAGATCTCTTCGGGGAGCAGTCACTTCGTAGCGCTTCAGCTCCTCGTCCAGCTGCTGAGACGGGCAAGCCCACCGTCGATTACCTGTTCTTGAGCAGCTTCTACTTCGACGCGTGTCTTTTGTTTGCCCCACCACCCTCTTCCAGTCATCCATCACTCATTCACGGGGTCAATCACTGCGAACCACCAGTCCATCTGGTAAGAGTCTCTTCATTCCCTGTTTCACGACTTCTGATGTGAGTTGGGTGATGTTGACGGCATTAGGGTGCTTTGGTCGAATCAAAGCCGAGGCCGCAGTCCGTCCTTATTCCAGCTGCACGGACGGCGCGAATCACATCCCTCTTGGCTTCATCCTCCGACCAGTCACAGCGGCTCCCCTGCCAACGATCGGTGCTCCTTCATCCTTTTTCCAACTAGTACCTCGTGGCCCTGACCTGTTCGTCGGTAACCATCCCCTGGTCCCATCTATACCCGACGTAGTTAGACCAAGATCTATACTTGCAAAACGCTGCATCACCGCCCCCGCCGCTGTAACAAACCATTTCGTGTGAGAAAAACGTCCACCGTCGCGCGTTCAACTACTGTAACCGCCCGGACTTTTGCAGCTAAATACACACCACCCTGAACGTGAGCTGGCCTCATAGTACCCGTACACCATCATAATCCCAGGTATGTGCTGGTCTGTGTTCTCGTCCATCTCATAAAACCCTTCGATGCCCTTGTGTCTCTCTTTTCCTGCTGCTGCCACGGCTCACTCATTGCCCGCTGCAGGCATCGCCGTCAGATTGTCTCCTTACGTTCTCTTCTCCCCAAGAGTCACGTCGAGCAATCATGGCTTCAGACTCGCCCAAGCCAGCCTTTCCCACTCCTACGATTAATGCTCCTCGGTCACCCAAGGCTGCCCCTCCGCCTCTCAAGACTCCTCGATCAGCTACTTTGCCGTCGGAGATACCAAAGAGCCCTAACGCAGGGCTTCTCGACGTTATCAAGCAAGAGGAGGACATCAAGACACCCATCACTCCTCCCACGGCCTACACCGAGTTCCTCAAAGCCCTCTCCCCCGCCGTATCGAGCCCAGCCACAAGCAAGAGCTCAAGCTTCTCCGACAGATCCTCCGGTAAATCAACCCCGACCTCTCAACCGTCCAGTGCAGGTAGTAGTTGCTTGTCCTGCACGTACGACCCTCACAAGTCTGCGTCCGCCCATACGGTCCCCCCGTCACCATTTGTCAGACCACCTAGTTCTGCGCGAACACCGACGGCACTACGACGGCTTCGCATCCCTCAATCACCCATGTACTCTCCAGCCGCCGACTCTCCCAAGAGCAGTGCTATGCGCTCGCCGTTCTCTCCTGCCGACTGGTTCCTCGAAGGCAAGACTCGATACTACGAATCCCCTCGCTCAGGCTGCCATCGACCCGTCAGTGTCAGACAGGTCGTGACCAGGACTGTGACATATACTCGCAGCCCTGTCACTCCCCTAGACCCTGCACCAAAGGGCAAACGGAGAAAACTCGAATAAATCATTCTTCGCATCTCCTCCTACCAAGCTGTGCTTCCACCTTCTTCGCTTCGATTCACCAACTATGTTCATTCCCTCCACCATCACATTTCACCAAGCATCTTGCGCTATGATCTTATGTCGCGCAGCGCACGATGACCAACACGAACTGCCATATCTTCTACACATGGCCTTGTCATATTCTCCCCGATACCGAAACCTACCTGATACCTCTGGCGGACTCCCGATATACTCGAAGTGGGACGCATGAACTTTACGAACAAGGATGGAAAACGGGAGTCTGATATCCTGACGCGGGGGTTCCACGACGGCTTTTTGATTTCTTGTGTTTTACTGGTGCTCTGGTGTTTTGGTGCGAAGGGAGTCTACAACGGACGGGAAACGACCATGATACCATATTTTGTTGCTATCTGGTTTGGAGCCCTATCTACTGTCTAGCTATATATCTGAATTGACCATCTACATCTGCTACATAGCTATGTAGCTCCGGTACATGTACTGCGTATGCTCTACTGACACGCCGCTTGCATTGTTGACCATCAAAGGCCTGTGCTCCGACCATCTGATAACCCAAACCAGCATCCGTCTCGGCCGTCAAAAGCGGCATCGAAACGTCCCACTTCCGGACTCGGCTGACCCCGAGGCCCAAGGGTGTGGTCGGCCTACATAGCCGCCCGCACCAAGCAGGATTACGCAACCGACGCTAGGATCTCAGCCAAGCAAATGAACGCATCCACCACTTCACCACTGCGTTGCTGCTAACCGCCGGGGCTACCGAACAGGTACATGAGAGATTGTACGATCCTGCCAGATGACCGGCGAATAGGAGCCAACGATCCCAGATTGGAGGGTTAAGTACTTCAAGGAATAAGCACAAGGCATTGGTGTGAAGAACAACAACAACAACTGTTTCCAGAACCGGAGAAGTCCCCATTGGAGGACTTGTTTTAAATAATACCTTACGCTTGGTTTGTTATGCCCTTGACGGGATCATCATTGGACCGAGAAAGCCGTGACAGTGAACGTGACTGTAGAGTTTCATTGGATCTCACTATGGCGTGACAGGGGGACGTTGCGCCATCTGGGCCCATCCCTTTCCCGTATACATACGTGCTGTCAACGGTATCCAATTACTCTCTCATATGCATCATCAGGCTCGTCACGGGCGCTTCTTCCGTAGCATTCAACAACCATTCTGTTTCTGGGTCGCTACCTACGAATGTTTTACAAGAATGATCACAGGAGCGTGTCGTGATACTTGGCTTAATCTGGGGGTAGGGGGTGGAGGGGGAGGGGGAGGATTATGCAGAGCATGTCACACCGAGTTTGTTGGACGGGGGCGCTTGTGAGATATTTTGGAGGTAGGTAGGTACGGTAGGTAGGTAGGTAGGGTAGGTAGGTTAGGTGGGTAGGTAGGTAGGTAGGTAGGGTAGGTAGGTAGGTAGGTAGGGTAGGTAGGTAGGTAAGGTAAGGTAGGTAGGGTAGGTAGGTAGGGTAGGTAGGTAGGGTAGGTAGGTAGGGTAGGTAGGGTAGGTAGGTAGGTAGGTAAGGTAGGAGGGTACATAGGTAGGTAAGGTAAGGTAGGTAGGTACTCCGTAGGTAGGTAGGTAAGGTAGGGGAGGGGTAAAAGTCTAGTACATAGCGGGTTTTTGCCTTGGGAAGATACAGTATTCGGTTGCGAGGAGAGAGAATGAGAGAGGTACGGGTAGAGTAGAGTATGTTCATGCTCTGAACAAAAACACCGTTGGGAATTCCGCATAGAACTATGTGAGCTTCGAATGCTTTCTACCTACCTACCCCGTCCATCCGCTGCGAGAGCCATGTGTGAAGGACCAGAATATCCCCTTTAGGCTGCAACGCACCGGCAACAGCCCCATGAAACCCGCCCTCTCCCTCCACTGTATGTTTTGTGTTTGTGTTCATCCCTTCTCAGTTCTCACGCTGGGGTTTCACGTCCGTCAAATCTTCAATCTCAATCTCAATCTCAATCTCAATCTTAGACCCCCGTCGTCACATGATAAACACTTCATAAAACAAAGGAAAAAGTTATAAAAAAAAACGCAAAAACAGGCCCTGCCAGCTCTTCTCCTCGAACTGTATGGAAGAGATAGATAGATAGAGATACATTTCCCCTTTTTTCCGCTTTGAGGTGGATTTTTGGGAAGAGGGGCGGGGATTTTGTGATGATGGGAGTGGGACTGTGGGAGTGGGACTGTGGGAGTGGGACTGTGGGAGGAATATGTAGGTACATTGCCTTTTCATAGAATAATGCATCATGCCACTGACAGTATGTCCGTACCTGGTAGTGTTTTTTTTTCTAGAAGAATTGTTCACGAAAGCACGACGGCATATTATTTTTTTACTCTCTCTCTCTCTCTCTCTCTCTTCTCACAGCCTCTTTTTTTTTTTTAGCTTCTGGGAAAGAAATCTCTCCTCTCAAATCAAGGGAATTTTTCTTCTTCTTCTTCTTCTTCTTTCACTTGGTGGGCGTATCATTGCGATATGCTTTGAGCGGACTTTTGGGAGTATGGATTTTTGCTTGTGCTTGCACCCACACACACACACACACACACACGCGTCCTTTCGAAGAGAAGACTTGATCTGGGGGGTTTTGCGAGAAGCGAGCACAACAACCACAACACTTTGGTGCGATTGAGATGGCGCGTTTTTTCCTGGTTGGGTGGGTCGATGGCGTTGGGTGGATTGGCTGGGTGCTTGCGTTACTGGGTATCTATCTATCTACCTTTTTATTCATCTACCTTTCCATCTCTCCACCCATCTCTCCACCCACTTCACCACCCCCCCAACCCTCCTCCAAAACAAACCAAACCCTCCTTCCTTCCTTCCTTCCTTCCTTCCTCCCTTCCTTCCTTCCTTCCTCCCGCACAAGCTTCCACACCTAACGCACCCCACCACCTAACCACCCCACCACTCTCACAACTCAAAAAAAGTACAACACAATACCATACAATACAATACAATAAATAAGCAAGCAAAACGCTCCAAAGTCCAGCACGCCCCCATCAAATAAACAATCAAAATAAATTAATTACAGTAGCCACAAAGTATGTATCAGCATCAGTATCAGTATCAGCATCAGTATCAGTACACCCCCCAAAAAAACTAAACTAAACCAACTAACTAACCAACCGAGTAGCGAAAAGTCTGTTCGGGATAGCTAGGGAGAGAGTTTTTCGGTGGTGCTCGGGGAACAAACAGGGCGGTTTCGTTTTTTGTTTTTGTTTTTTGTTATACGATGGGTTTGGGGGGGATTTTTGTGTGTGTGGGGATTGAGGGGGGGGGTTTTGATTAGGGGAGGAGGGGAGGAGGGAAGGAGGGAGGATGGGGGGGGCATTTGGGGGGATTTGAGGAGAGGGGGGCTGCGTGAGATGGGGGTTTTTTTTTGAGGTCTAGGGGGAGGGAGGGAGGTAGTGGAGTGCAGAGTGATGAAAAGAGGGGGTGTTTCTAAGGATATACGGAGTACGGAGATTGCGGCTTTTTGGTGGGTGCCAGGGCCCGGAGATGTTTGGAGTTTTTTTTTTCGGTGAGAGGGGATAGGGAATTTGAGAGAGGTGTGAGGTGAGGTGGGGTGTCTGGGTGTGTTTTTCCAATCAGAGGCAAGGGGGTGTGTGATGGGTAAACAAGTGCAAGCCGTTGTCTCAGGTCTGGTTCATATTCACATTCGGCTGTCTAGCTATCTACTCGTAAAAACCAAAAAATAAACTGGGTATCGTCACGCACCTCTTCTCAACCTCAAAGAATTCGCCCGCGGGAAAACCAACATATATATAGACAAGAAATCCGAAATCAAATCAAGACCTTTGGGTCCACGCTATGCCCTCCCAAACAAACAGAAAATCAATATCAATATCAAGGCTTGCCTCCCGGGAAATGTGACGCGCTATGCAATTGTGCCGACCCGAGTAAAGAAATTGGAACAGGAATGGGGATGGGGGACTATGTACGCTGGTGTGTGTGCTCGTGAAAACCGAAAGAGAGGCCCTGCCTGGGGTCATAGGGTAGTCCAAGAAATCGGGCTTGTTTGTCGTTAGGGGCTGGGTCCCAACGTCCAAGTCGATCCTAGAACTGATTCCCATTAACATAAATCTCGCACCCCTCGCCCTTCTGCCTCAGTGCCTTGGCCAGCATCAACTCGCGCATCCAATCAATGCGCTCATCCCGGCTCTTGACCGCAAAATGATGCGTCTTCCCCGTCGCCGCATTCAAGATCCCCCGTTTCTCCGCCGCGGGGACGAGCTGGAATGTGAACGCCGCGGGGTCGCCTTCTTTTTTCTTGCCGCTGAGCTTGAGCGATTTAAAGGCCGCGCCGAGCTTGGTGTTGGAGGCCAGCGAGGAGCATGCGACGGCGTATTCGTCGACGTCGATGCTTTCGA
>JAABUL010004879.1_pt1 | contig 17375 bp, 35 predicted proteins | sample 5559151 | NCBI WGS metagenome assembly JAABUL01 (sample SAMN10711876, study PRJNA513368) | rock metagenome | isolation source: Antarctica rocks | place: Antarctica: Victoria Land, Pudding Butte sud | reverse complement strand
GGACGTGGCTGGCACGCAGCGGCTGGCCTGACTCTTGCGCCTCGTGTGCGCAGCGAATGCAGGCATGGCACCCATAGAAGACATTCCATGCTTGAAACTGACGCAAGGCGGAGATGTGGGCGCACCGAGTCCATCTCGTCAGAGGCGGGGAGGCGCGCAAAGGGACCGGTCGCAGGGCGCGGCACCGGCGCAAAGGTGGCGCTGGTCGCCACGCTGGCGGCGCTCGACCGCGTCGCCTCCAGCTTCGCCTTGATCGAGTACACCACGCTCTGTGGGGCACGAGAAGGGATGTGAGATTCAGTGTTTTGACCACACAAGTGATAGCCGGCTGGAATGCTGCGGCGCTGGAGCGCGTCGCCTCCAGCTTGGCATTGATGGAGTATACCGCGCCCTGTGGGGCAGAGGGAAACAGCGGCTAAGAGGGCTGAAGAATGCCGGAACTCAGAAGAATGCCGGAACTCAGAAGAAGATGTGGAGCATCCAGAAGACGGTCAAGCCCAAAATGCTCGCTGTGCTCCATTGGCTGGCATGTTGCTGCACAATGAGCCTACAGTTCCGAGCCTGATTTGAGATATGAACATGATAGAACTTGTTTCAATTTCGCACCTGCAGCTGCGGCTTCTCCTTTTCCTCCAGTGCCTTCTTGCCGTCCAGGTTGTGCGTGAGCGTCTCCGCGCTGTCATCCAGCGTCATGCTCATCAGGTCCGCCGTCACGTCCTGCGGCGGGTTCAAAATTTGAGAAACGTGGAATGTGTTGTACGGAATCACATCAGACCAGGCAGCGGCGCTGTCGCCCAGCGTCATGCTCATCAGGTCTGCCGTCGTGCGCCTGCGGAGACGGATGTCAGCCCGGGCGCCCAGACAACTTGCAGGGCGACTCAACAGGAGCAAGGTGGTACAGATGGATGCCAGACAAGAGTTTCAAAGTTTCGTTGGTTCTTCAGATCTGGGGGCACAATGCCCACGGCGATGGCGGGCGGGTCACAGGAGGCGCCCAGGGATGTGCCACGAAAGGTGTGATGCCTTGACCAAGATGTGTTCCGTGGTGACATCCGAGAGAGCGCACCGCGTCCTCGTCGATGGCGGCCAGCTCGGAGGAGAGGTCGAGCATCGCGCGCACCTCCTCCGGCTCCTCCCACGCCGGCTCCGCCCGGTACAGCAGCCTGCAGCCATTGTGGGTAGGTTCGAAGATACCTCGTGGACTTGAAAAAGTTAAGTAGATGAGAACAAGTGAGGTGCGTGTCGGCGGCACCTCCTCCGGCCTCTTCCACGCCGGCTTCGCCTGGTACAGCAGCCTGCAGGTGCAGTGCTCGTAGGGTTGAAGAGTGTAAAGTGGCGATGCCCGTAGCGGCGACACCTCCTGCTTTTCCACCGCCGGGTTTGCCCAGCACAGACCAACCCGCGGGGCCAGAACTTCGTGCAAGAGTCAACACGCCAAGAAACAGAACTTCGTGCAAGAGTCAACACGCCAAGAAAACAAGTGGCACAGAAGAACATTTCGATCGACGGTTGCGTGGCTCGTTCATATTGCGGCAGCCTGCGCGTGAAAAGTCGGACCCAAGTGCACAGCAGACGAGGCCAAGACCCGGCTGTTGCTGCTGCGTCTGTTTTGTTTCTCACACACCGGCAGGCCTCCTTGGCGGAGGGGCGCCCCGCGACATTGCGCTGGGTGCAGGCGGCGATGAGGTCCGCCACGTCCTGCGGGCAGTCGTCCGGCACGACCGGATCGCGCATGCCGCCCCGCTGCGGCACCTCCTGCGGGGTTCACAGTTCACGCGGTCAGACTCAGGGTGGCCTTGTCACACAACACGATCTGTCCCGGCGTCTGCTGCTGCCAGGGCAGTCGTCCAGCACCACCGGCTCGCGCACGCCGCCCCGCTGAGGCACGTCCGCGGGGTTTCATAGTCCAGAGTGCACGCCAAGGTGGCCATGTTTCAGAACATTATACGGCCTGTGAGCATGGTGACTGGTGGGTGCAGCAAAGTGAAGAGGCCAGGGCAGACGCGGCGTGCTGCGGCGCTGGAGACTGTGTGGTGCGGCAGCCCCTGCACAAAGGATGCACTGGCGACTGACCCTCGGCTGGCAACTGATCCCAAACCTAAGTCCTACACCCTGACAACGGCAGTCGGCGCACCTGCGTGACGATCTCCCACAGACAGACGCCCAGGCTATAGATGTCCACCTTTTCTGTGCACCTGCGCAGAGTTAGGAGCAGTATGGTCAGGGCACGGGAAAGCCCGGCAGCAGCCAGGCCAGGACTGCAGGCATGAGTCCTGCCGCGCCCCACACACAGCCGACGAGCTCGGCAGTTGCTGGGGGACGTCCTCAACTGCAACGCACAGGGCATGAGGCGCTGCTCAAGGGTCTGCAAGGCAGAGGTCCAGGGAGCAGCTGCGGGGCGCTCACTTCTCGCCGAGCAGCAGCTCGGGGGCAGCCCAGGCCATGGTGCCGAGCGCGCCGTCGCGTGTCAGATACCCGTCAGTCATAATCTTGGCCATGCCCACATCGCCGATCTTGGCCACGCCGTCCTGCGTTCAATTATAGATATAAGTTTTAATAAACCTTGTTTACAACATGAGAACTACAGAACATCGCCAGGTAGCCGTCGATTAGATCTTGGCCATGCCCACGTCGCCAATCTTGGCCACGCCATCCTGCAGTGTAATGGTTGTATAATAACATGATACAACATAACACAATACAATAATGCGGGGCACACAAAACAGCGGCATCGGCCACAGCTGAAGCAGCCAGGCTGAGCAGACACAGCCTTGCACTGATGCAAGGCCACCGACTGCTCGCTGAGGAGCCGAACACACACTTGAGGAGCGGAAGTAGTTCCCACGTGGTCTGCAGGCATATGCAGTCACACGCAGCGCAGGACATGGAGAAGGAGATGCCATAAGATAGATGCACACCCGGGTGAGCAGCACGTTCTTGGACTTGAGGTCGCGGTGGATGACCTTGTTGGCATGCAGGAAGGACAAGCCGCGCGCTATGTCCACCGCAATAGACTTGCCGCAGTCCGCCCACCGCAGCTTCTTTCCGTCATCCATGTTGAGCGCCTGCCGCAAGTCGCCACTCTGCACAGAATGAAGGTAAGTGAGGTTTCTATTCAGTGGTTGAGATTCTCGACCCGCGGTTCGCCCACCGCAGCTTCTTGCCGCCGTCATATTGAGCGCCTGCCGCAGGTCGCCGCCCTGCAACAGCATAGATCAATACGAGTGAGATGTTTCCCCAGTGATGAAACCGATATCAGCACGTTCGTGTACGCTCATTGCAAGGGTGACGCCAGCGGCATGTGCGCTGCAGTCCCTGCCGCGGCCTCGATGCAGGCGCTGCAGCAGCCGCAAATGTGCGAGCTTTCCGGGCGGCCTCCAGGCAGTGCGGCGGTTTCTGGCGGTTTTGATATTACATGAAAATGAAAAGAAACACACACCTCCATGAGCTCCACGATCAGCAGCAGGCTGTTGGTCTGCACGCATGCGCCGTAGAACTGCACGATGTTGCGGTCGCGGCTCACATACCTGCGCAGCGAGGCAAGACGGTTGGCATCGCACAACTTGCAGCCCTCGAATATCAAGGCAGGCAGAAGCAGTCTTGTGGCGTGGCCACACAGCGCTGGCCAAGCAGAGCGCCAGGCCCCAAGATCAAACCGACAAAATCGCGAAAAAGCTGTCTCCCACGCTTTTCCGCGAGGCAAGTCCAGCTGAACGCATGCGGATGGATCTCGAATCCGTCAGAAACGCACTTCATCATGGCGATCTCGCGGATAAAGGCCTCCTCCATGGCGCGGTCGCAGCACGACAAGAGAAAGCACATTAGACATCGCACAAAACAGGTTGAAGGCTCAAGGCGGGCGCACTTCATCATAGCAATCTCGCGGATGAAGGCCTCCTCCATGGCACGGTCGCGCCGGAACATGGACTTGACGGCCACCGGCTGCACCTCGCCGCGCATGCCCCGCAGCACCTTGCCGAAGTTGCCGGTGCCCAGCTCCCAGTCGCTGCCGTCCGCCCGCTTGACGATCCTGCGGTGGTTCACAGACAGATGCCTGGAGTTGTGTTGTAGGGATTTGACAGTAATCGCCGACGCCCAGCTCCAGTTGCTGCCGTCCAAATGGTTGATACGAAGCTGCACCGCCGAGGTTTCATAGGACGGAGTGGGCACTCACGCTGTATGACCGCGTCTCTCACTGTGAACCATGAAAATCGGCGTCGTGTTCAGCACAGCTAACCTGAAGCGGCAAGATGGCACTCCAGCAGAAGCACCCCAAAGTGTCAGGGTCGGTAGCAAGCGCACTTGATGTCATCCATGTCGATCTCCCAGTCCGTGGGGCCCTGCGGGCCCTCATCCATCAGTTGCCGCTTGCGATCCCGCCACCACCGCCGCGCCAGCCAGCAACCGCACATTGCTGCGCACGCAACATCGCATGGTGTCACCAGCAGGGGCAGCACTACGAGAGCGCTCACAGGGGCGGCCGCGTCGGCAGACATTGCCTCGACACCGATTGAATGTGCAGGCATAGGCGCCGGAGACCAGCAACACCGCGCGAGGAGGCTTTCCATTGCCGCCACCGTCCCACCAAAAGCAAGCTGCCTCACCGAGTTTGACGGCCATGAAGCTGAGGACGGTGCCCAGGGCGATCGCCAGCGCATGCTTCTTGGCGTAGCTCTCCTGCAAGCGCCGGCGCCGGAACACCAGCGGCTGCCCATGTTCATCCACTAGCGTGCCGTCTGACAGCGCGTCCAGCGTCGCCGCATCTGCACATGATTCATCATGAAGACCCTTCAGCATGGGTGCAAGTGCTTGGCTCTGGCCCTGCGCCCCCTCCCTGCACCTGCCTGTCATGCCCCATGAGCTGACGCAACCGAATGCGCAGACCCCCAGCTCAGCTGGCACCGAGGAGCAGCGACCACCGCAGCGGAGCGCGCAGTGACCCCATGCACAGTGAACCTAATCTGGTCCAGACGCTGCAGCAGAGCCGGGCAACTTGGCGCGTTGCAGCACCATCAACAAGAGGTGCGGGTGCTGCGCAGCCGGAGCAGGTGCCAGAGCTGCACTGGATACCGTTCCTGTAATGGTGAAATGATGCTGACAGTATGGTGGCGATGAGCATGCTCGTATGTTGTGCGAGGCACATCCACAAGCAATCAGACCCGCCTTGGCGGACAAGGCCTAAAACTGGAGACTTGGCCAGGCATCCAGGCGCTGGTGAATTTGTAATCCAGCACCGGTCAGCGTCTGCGCCGGCGATCAGGCCGGCATGCTCTCGAGGATCACCCGCGGCTGCGGTCCCCGTGCCAGGACCACGCCACGCACCCTTTTTACAGCGTGTGCGGCACTACCACCTGTGACTTGTACGGTCTTGCAAGCAGCTTCCGAGGTGGCTCTGCTGAGAGGGCAGCGCTCGGCTGCTTGACTTACGTGCATAGCCGACGCAAGCCGAAAGCGCAGCTGCACACCAGGCCAGCCGGGTTGCTGCCGCCATGATCGTCGGTACTAATGATAGACCTGGCCCAAAACGGCGTACCGCACACCAGCCGCTGTCCTGGCTCTGTGCCGCACACTTTCGTTTACTGTGCTTTGCTCAAAAAGACGGCCGCCTGCAGGCTGCTGCGCGATATGACGTATGAGTCGCCTGCAAACGGCTGGGATGCCTCGCTAATGTCTTGTGCAGCTTCTGCAACAGAGAACGGCGACCTTTGCACACTAGCGAGCGTGCTCAACAGTGGCGCTGCGACAGGTCCGGTGCAGTGTGACCTAGCAATGTGGGCGGATTGGTGATGCTGTGAGCAAAAGTGACCCGACGTCTGTGACAAGGCCAGATCGCCAGATGTTGCCACGATGAAGTGGGGCTCCCGGCAAAATTTGCAGTTCATACGGATGGCGGAGAAATCGTTGTCGACCCATGACCTGCATGTTGCCATAGGTCGCATGTTTCCACAGGCGTTACAGTCCACTTTACAGCTCACAGTTCTTGCAATTCGAACAATCAATTATACAAATTTTGCTGCCTCCCAGCGCGCAGCCCAAACCGACAACCCCATACATCAATAGAGACTCGCTGCTGACTACCCCAGGAAGGTTTTGAGGCACAACTGCAGACACGCAAACATATAGTCAAGGAATCGCACGACTCAACGACGTTTCTGGGGACCTCAACAACACGCTGCGCACTCGATTGCTATGCTACCGCTTCGCAATGCATCCATTGCCGCGGATGTTCGGCGCGCCTCTCGAGGGCAGCAGCAGCCCTCCCCGCCACGTGAGCGTCGCAATGTTCCGAGCAACAGAGCCGTTGACCCTGCTACCCAGCCCTGAGACGGCGCGCGCAAGCGCCTGTGTCCCTTGCACCTCCTGCACCTCTGCCGTGAATGAGCGCAGCGGCTCAGGCCCGCCCAGCACCGTCGCGGACGTTCAAACCCATCAGAACCTCATGCAGTGACGGGCTCCTTCTCGGTTGCTGCCGCCCGCCAGCTGCGCTCCAGCCGGTCACGCTCCGAGCGGTGGTACATCCTGCAGAAGAGGAAAGCGGAAGTCAGAAGCGGTAGTCGGCAGCTGCAGTCGGCTATGGAAGTCTGCAGCTGCAGCAGCTGATGGTGCAGCGCGCAAGGAGGAAAGCCCTGTAATGGAGCTGTCGAGATTTAAGGCAACTGATCACATGCTTCGAGGCATCTGATCACATACTTCGAGAGGATGGAAGCGCCCACAGCCATGCGCAGAGTGACGCAGGATTGCCACAAGAGCAGTGCAACAGAGCTGGATACGAAAGACAAGGGGGTGGTGGCTCACTTGATCTTGTACTTGAGGCCAGTGCCCTGCGCGCCAAACTCCAGCACATCACCCGGGCGCAGCTGCTGCCGCGCGCCCGAGGGCAGCCTCCGATCGTTGAGCCAGGTGCCGGAGGGCGTCCCCAGGTCGTGCACGTAGTGGTGCCCATCCTCCTTGGTGAACTCGGCGTGCTGGCCTGACGCCTACAGGGCGACGATCGAAGGTTTCCAGGAGTTTTCAGGGTGTGGCAGCATGGGTGGGCGCCCCCAGGTCGCGCACACAGAAGTGCCCGGTCTTGAAGAATTCGGCGTGCTGTTCTGACGCCTGTGGAATAAATGATTCAGGTTTTCAAGCTTTCAGGCTTCAGGCTTCAGGCTTTCAGGAAGTTGCACACGAAGTGGTGCCCGTCCTCCTTGATGAATTCGGCGTGCTTGTCTGACGCCTATAGATTAAACGGTTCAGCCGTGCGGGATGTGCGCCGCAGCAAAGCACTGGCTGGGGCATGCGACAAGCTTGAGCAAGACGAGAGTCCCAAAGTGCCAGTGCTCACCGAAGGCTCATCCAGGATGAGGTTGCAGGTCTCGCCGCGGCCGATGGAGCAGCACTCGTCCTCGCAGATCATCACCGCCGGCTCCGTGGTGGGCTCCACTCCGCCGCGGCCCTGTAGCGACATCTATCATGTTAGGCATTTCACTCAAGGAAAAACATGTGTTCTGTCTGCTTGAACGGCAGCAGCAGCCGAAATCCACACCCAGCATCATTGTGAGTTGTGGGCATGGCCAGGCAGTCGCTTGCAGGGGATGTCTATTCCTTTGCTGGTTCAGGTCTTCCATGCTTTGAGTTCTGTTATGCTTCCGCAATGATGCGCATTGATGCGCACCTCGTTTGTAAGGGGAACCACCGCCCACTGTGCGTCCGCCGCCCGCAGCAGCGCTGCGTCGTCTTTCATGAAGAGTCCAAAGTCCTGTGCACCGGCATTGAGACTTGTCAGAGTTTTGGGCATTCACCTCAAAGCACGCAATGCTGAAAGTGTGCGGCACGTCGTCCTTGACATGTTGCTGCTTCGTTGAAGGCGTATGCCCGACGGCGGCATGCCTGCACAGCAGAGTTCCCTGTGACTCGGCCTTGCTGGCAGTATTCCTGCACAGCAGGCGCCTCTACCGCCACCGCACTGCACCCGCTCACCGACTCGTTGAAGGCCTTGGGCTTGTCTGGCAGGCGGCAGTGCGGCGTGCGGTCCTGGAAGCGCAGGTTGCTGACGTTGCCGCCAAGAACCCACGCCAGGGTCGCCGGCATCGTCAGGTCCATCGCCACCTTGCCACCCACCTGCACCACAGAGCGAAGAGGGTTGAGAGGTGAGTGTCATGCAATGCTGACAAGTGTGTGTGTGTCGAGTTGCACATCACAGATATCAGGAAAGTCACAGATGTTGCACATAGCACAGGGGAGGTTGCTTCCATGGCGAGCAGGCCGCACCCTGGAGCCCTGCCGAGGCACAGCCCGCAGCCCGCAGCAAAGCCGCTTTCTGTATTGAGCCAGACAGGAGGCTCACCTTGCCGAAGTGCGGGATCTTGAACTGCATGAGCCACTTGCCAAAGTCGCCCATGCCCTCGCCCAGGTAGGCCTTGTAGGTGGACGCCATGATGGCCGCCATGCCCGCCAGCCCGTGGATGGTGCTCGCCCGCAGGAACCGCCGCTGCAGTCAGCGACGCACTTTCTCAGCACGACAATTGATGGGCTTCCACAGGCCATTTGAAATAGTCGACAAAACTCAGGCCTCCGCTGCCGCGCGGCACCGTCCTCAGTCTGCCTGCCAGAGCTGCCGCTGCAGGGTGCGTGGGAGGCCCATGGCATCGCAAGGTGAGCATGCACAGCCTCGGCAGCAGCGCAGCTCGGACATACCACGGTTTGGCTAGAGTATGGCAGCTTCTGGTGGAATCACACACTCAATGATCCAAGCTCACCCCAGCATATGACTTCAGCGCACTCTCGATGTCGACCGTCTGGCCAGGCTGCGCCGACTGCACCGCCTCATCCAGCGTCAGCGACAGCTGGTAGCCGTCCTCAATGGCCATGCACCCACCCTGCAGCGCGAGGAACAGCGCTGTCAGGAGCTGGCTGCAGAAGTGGAAGGCATGGAAGCAAGGAGTGCAGAATGCCTGCGACTCGGCAGATGGATGCACACCGCTGCAGACACAAACTGTGGTTGCAGGGCGCGACTCTCTGACAAACGTTTACTTCGGAACGGTCCCTCGCGGTAGGTTTGCAACGACGGATGACCATCTGCAGCAGCAGCTGACATGGCCGAGGTAGGGCTGCATCGTGTGCGCGGAGTCGCCGAGCAGAGCGGGGCACCCCTCTGCTGCGAGTCATGGGATGACATTCTGAAGGCTTAACTTCAAGATGCTTCACTCACCTGGCCGAGGTTGGGCTGCATCGCGTGCGCAGAGTCGCCCAGCAACGCGACGCGGCCCTGCGTCCACTTGAAGATGGGCGGCCGGTCGAAGATGTCGCGCCGCAGCACATCGTCCTCCGGCGTTGCGCGGATAAGGTCCGTCACCGAGTCTGCAAATGAAAAAGGTACTTGCGCTTTCGGAACATTTTGGGGGCTCATCAAGGGGGCTGCATGGAGCGGAAAGAATGGGTTGTGTAGCGCTGCAACCAGGATTTGAACGAACAGGAATTCGGCTGCTCTTGAATTATTCACGCCACTGTGCAGCACCAGCAGCGTCACGCACCTGCCCAGTCGCCGAATATCTCCAGCAGCCGCGCCTTCTGCTGCCCCTCCTGGTCCTTGCCGCCAGCAGCCTCCTTGTGGAAGGCGTACCACTGCATCTTGCCGCCGCCGACGTCGCTGGACACGAAGTACCGGCCGTTGCCCAGGAACACGCGGTACCTGCGGTCAGCAGGTGCAGCTTGAGCTGTGGATGTTTCAGCAGCTGTCCTATATTCGCCTTGAGAAAAGGCCTCGAGGCAGAGCCAGGCTGCCATATCTCTGTCAAATAACGCAGAAGACTCCAGATCGCAAGGTAGCTGTGCGGCAGCCGGAGGTGGGATTTCCGCAACAGCGTTTCACGATTGTGTTGCAGGCGATCCGCACCCGACGGTGTCAATGTCGGGCGGCGTGAAGTCGCTGATGCCAGTGTAGCAGGTGTACTGGCTGTAGCTGGGCTTCTTGTCGCCCACCAACTTGCGCCGCACCTGCGTACCACGTGTGACCCCTCCTGGGTGGCGACGCATCGGGTTCCAGAAGTACCATCGGCACATATTTTCGCAGCCACTAAACGCCCACAATGAGCAGATGGTGCACATGTGGCTGCAGCTCCAAAGGCTGAAAGCCAATGCTGTCTATGCCAAAGGCGACGATACTCCAGGTGGCTGTATGCGCTGCCTCACAACAGTGCAGAGGACAGTGAGTCTGCCATGCAGCCAATCTCCATGCATGCAAATCTCCGCAGGTAATTCGGTGTGCAGCCACAGGTACACGTGGGCACCCCACCTTGGACCAGATGCCGTCGGCACCAATGAGGATGTCACCCTCGAAGCGCCGGCCATCATCCAGGATGGCTGTCACCACCTTGCGCCCCGTCTTCGTGCACACATGCTGCGAAGCACATTGATCAGACATAAGGACTGTAGATATACGAACTGCAGGTGTTTTCAGTAGCGTGGGCATGATACTGACGGAGCAATGCCGACGCATGGCAAGCATGCAAGCAGCTGCGCTGCCGCCGGCTGCAATCACATGCAACTCCAGGACAATCATCCGGCTTGAATTGACATCATGCTATCATGTTGTAGCCGCAAGGGCAAGAACTGATGTTGCACAGGTACCCAGGGACGCTTTGATCAGATCATGTTGTGTGGCTCCCTCAGCATTTTTCCTCCGAAAAAAGTGCTATTATGCTCCCGCACACACCTGCCTAGCGATTCCAATCCATTTCACCCTCGCCCCAACCCCCACCTTCCTGTGTGCTCCGCCTCCCCGAAGCCAGCTCGAGATATGAATACAAGCCGCCCCTACCTCCTCATAGTCGACGACGTGGCAGTCGTTGGCGAGCACGCCTTGCCCTCTTCATCGTTGAGCTTACACACTGTCCATGCGCTCATGCAGATTTATGAGCAAGAGGTGTTCTCTTGGCTGAAAACGTGTTTGCTAAAGAGGCCCTACCTCCTCATAGTCGACAACGTGGCAATCGTTGGCGAGCACGCCCTTGCCCTCCAGCTCTTCCGCCTTCTCCGCCAGCTTGCGCTGCAGCACCACGCGGCTGATGACGCGCGTCACCGGCAGCCCGATGTCCACCGCCGGGTGGAAGGTGTCAAACTTGACGTACCTGCGCCGCGACAAGTACAGGATGTGTGGGTAGGCAGAATGGCAGGTGCGAACTGGGCTGGGTGCAAATGAGGTTGTCACGATGCTACATTGATGTGATGTGAGTTGATGGAACGTCGTGCACATGAACATGCCGCGGTTTCCAACATGAAGCTGCATGGAGTCCGACCATGCATGTTGGCGGGTTTCACTACCCGCCTCCCTGCAACATCAGCGGTGGTGTCAGCAGCTGCTGGACTGGAAATCGACAACGGATCAAGGCACTGACCAGTCGCCGGTGACGCCGTCGCAGAGGCCATTGATGCGGTCGCCGGTGACGCAGCCCTCCTCCATGATAGCGCCCGCCATGTCCGCGTCGATGGCCTCCAGCGCCGCTAGAGCATTGCTCTGAATCTGTTTGCGGTGGACACACTGGCAGTTATTGCTGAGACGCGTGGCTGATGCCACAGCAAGGTGCACAGGTACAGACAGAATGGACCCGTGCCCATTCTGGCAGGCAGACAGCTGCAGTCGCAGCAATTGGCGGGCACCGCCACATCGATCAGGCTGATGCAGAAATGATGCTACTTGAAGCGCACCTGGATCGGACCGCGGTACTTGCCCTCGCCCCTGATGGCCGTGAGGTCCCGCTCGAAAACCTGCACCGGGTAGCCCCGTTTGATGAGGGCCACCGCGGCGACGAGGCCACCGATGCCACCTCCAGCGATCAGCACTCGGGGCAGGCCGCTGGCCTCCGCCTTGGCATCCAGGTCCAGCGGCGGGGCGGCTTCCTCTCGCGTGCCGGGGCTCACACCATTTGCGGTGTGCGCCGCTGCCTGGGATGTCATGGCGCGCTCCGCTGCTGGCGCCTCGCCACGTCTGCCGAGGCCGAAGCTGTGCCGGGGGGTTGCGGATTCGACGCTCATGCGGCGGGATGCTGCGCTGGCACTGCTCCTCGGGCAGTCAACAGAGAGTCGGCCCTGCAGCGCGTTGCGCCCCAGGGCTAGGCGTCCTGCCATGATGTGCTTCTGTGATGTCAGGTGCGACCGCTGCTTCGAGTATGCTATAATACGGCACAAAGATAATGCCTTTATCTGAAGAGCAAATATCTTACTGGCATCGCGACCTCGCGAGCCGCAAGCTCTAGGGTTTGCGAGTGACGAGTGGCGCCACGGAGGCAGCGCCACGTAGCCAGGAAGCCCCTCACTTTATCGACCCCATCTTCATGCATTTGCCTCGTGCAATTGCGGGCAGCGTTCAGCTGCCAGACTCTGCGAATCCAGACATCGAACAATGGCGTTCTCAGGGATGATGAGTGCTTCCGACGTCACAGCGCTGCGGTGCCGGGCAGGCGCTGCCACTGACGTTACCAGTCGCCCGGCATGCCTGGGGCCAGCCCTGCACAGGACAGCACCCCTTCGCATGTCCGCCCAGCGCAGGCCGTTTTCGAGCGCAGCCCTGCGATGCTCAGCACAGCATAGCGACCGGCATAGCCCATCGCAATCTGCGGCGGCAGCGTCGGCAGCGCCCGCGCCGCGGCTACGGCAGGCGTGCTTCGACTCGGTACGCCTGCTGGAGGCCAGCGCCCCGCTATGGCTGCTCTCGGCGCTGCCGGCGGGCGCGGCGGACTTCTCGCAGGGCAGCGCCTCCTCCGGCAGCTACTACGCCACGCTGTTACTGTTTGTCGCGACGCTGCCAGGTGCCGCTCCCAGCTGTATCGCTTGCTGTGCAATGCTGTGCAAGTGAACACTCTTTCTTGGTGCCCTGGTGCACCAGTATGTCTTCTGCCACCCTCAATGCAGTAGTGTCCTTGCTCATGCAACGTCTTCACCAGTAACACAGCGCGTGCCGCCGCAGAGCTGCCCGGCAGCTGCTTCGCTGACAGCAAACTTGGCAGAGCTTGACATGTTCACACTTGACTGTCTCATGAACCCAGCCCCTCGACGCCGCTCTGCACACCACTGCAGGCCTCTGGTCGCTCGTCAAGCGCGCGCCCAAAGCGTCCGTGAAGCGCAAGGTGTTTGAGGTGGACGGCCCGGGCGTGCCCGGCGCGGTGCCGCTGGATGCGCGCGCCCGCGCCATCTTCGACTACTTCAAACAGTACAACTACGAGGTCAAGGAACGCGGCGAGGTCATCACCTTTGTGGGCAACTACCAGGCCAGCCGCGGGCAGGCCGCCGCGCTCGTCTCGTATGTGTTCTTTGGTAAGCGTGTACGCAATGTCATTTGCACAGCTGAACAATACGCTGGGCCTCATGTGCGTCAGGAATGGACTTTGTCGTGTGCTGACGTACGTCGGCGTGTTCAGCCGCCATCATGGGGGCGCTCCTGTCCATCGCAAAGCTTTGCAGCATGAAGGCAGAGAGCTATGAAGACGACTATTATGCATGCGCTACGCTGATAGTCTGTGGCGCATTACCAGTGATAACCTGCTTCGTCGAACAGGCCTGGGCAGCTCGGCTCCGGTGCTCAGCATTGCGGCGCCATTTCAGAGTTTCGCAACCAACATCCATCACAGTGGCGGTGACAGAGTGTTGTTGAAGCGCAGGCCTGGGCAGCGCGGCATTGGTGCTCAGCATCGCGGCGCCTTTGGCGGCAATTCTGGTTTAGTGGCAACTGGTGGTATTCAGCATTGATCATTGACAGATCCTCTTGCGTGCAGGCCTGGGCAGTGCGGCGCTGGTGCTCAGCATCGCAGCGCCCTTCGGCGGCAACTGGTGGTACCTCATCACCCTCATTAGCCCGGCAGCCGGCGCCTACTACCTGCGCCAAGGCAACCGCCAGGAGGAGGTCAGTAGCTCTGACTGATCCTAGCTGTTTCCAACATCTAGAGTCTGTCGAAAACCTGCACAAATGCCACCGCCACACATGCCACCGCCAGCAGGAGGTCAGTGTGCAGTTATCGTTGCATGCTGCATCCCTGTCTTTCGCCCAACTGCCTTGGCCAGGATCAGCTGGCACAAGCACCTGCGCTGCGTCTAGCTGTCAACCTACATGCAGCAGCTGCTGCCTTGCTTGAGGCTTGTCACAGATGCTGACGCGCGTATACGTCCTGTGACGCAGTTCAAGGTGAAGATGGTGACAGCGGACGATGAGCAGACGACCGACATCATCACCTCCGGCGACGTGGAGGAGACCACCCGGTTCTGCAGGGTACGCTGTCACAGGGACATTGAGACAACATTGACCGTGTTCTCGCAAGTTTAGTGTGGCAGTCACCTGAGGATGGCGTCCCATCGCCTGTACAAACGCTATTTGTACTGCACCATGCTACAGGAACTCGCCCTCCAGGAGAAGGGCAAGGAGTATGTCAAGGGCATTCTGGAGCGGTGAAAAAGGCGGTGCTTGATGCGCCTGGGCAGATCAGGAAGCAGAGAAGAGGAGAGACTGTATCGCCTTGTTTCAACCAGACGGCAGAGTGAAGTGGACGTGCTTTTGCAGTTATTGCCTGTGTGTCGGATCGCTGGCTGCGGGCTCACTTGAGTTTCAGCAGACACCGGCGATCGCAGCTGTAATAAGGGTCAGACATTGGCGATCGCAACTGTAAGGAGGTCCAGACGCGGTTGCATAATGACTCAGCCACCCGGCATCAGATGCCACAAGCCTCCTGCAAAACCACAAACACACCACCTAGTCGAGGCACGTCGCTGAATGCGTTCTGCCGACAACAATCGTGACGACTCCTTGATCACCTTGCTCACCTATACACTCCGAACGACCAACAGCCCTAACGGCAGCACTTGCCGTCCTCGATTCCGCTCTGCAGCAGCGCCAGCATTGGCGCCGTGCCGTCCATCAGCAGATGTTGGGCTCGCCGCTCGGCGGGTGAGGGGCAGCAGCATGCACAGAGATCCACTAAATGCAACGCGAGTAAGTCCCTAGGCTTCCTCGTTCGGGTTCCAGCCCCGCAGCGGCGCCGGCGCCTCGCCGACCACCACAGCAATGCCAGGATCGCCACTCGGCGAATGCGCCATTGCCGCACGGGGCGCTGCGCAGACATTAATCGTCGCTCTCATTCGGGATCCAGCCCTGTAGCAGCGCCAGCGCCTTGCCGTCCACCATCACGACGTCCGGCTCGCCGCCCGTGGGCTCCAGCAGCGGCGTCGGCGGCGGCGGCGCCACCAGCCTGCACAACTTTGTGGAGGAATCTCAACGTGATAATGGTGTTTGGGCTGATCTGGCTCGCAGACAGCGCCCGGGTTGATGGGCACGTCCCCAATCGAGCCTTACTCAAGTGAGTTCATGTCGTGACACCGCCCAACACAAACGCCTCTCGTAACGGTCGTTCCGACGCCTGTCTGCGACGCTCACCGGCACACGGTGGCGAAGCTGACGCGCGTGCCGCTGACCTTCTCCACCGTCACCTCCGCGCGCACCCTGGAGCCCACCTGCGGAGCATGAGAAAGTTGCCAGGCTGGCAACTTTGCTTGCTTGCCAGTCGACGTCATATTACATAGCACGCGCGGCAGACATCAAACCTCCCAAGAGGCACGGAATTTGGAAGTGTGCATGCAGCAATGCACCTTGCTGAACGGCGCTCGCTGTTTTCAGCTTTGTGTATCATGATGACAACTGTCCCGGCGCACCAGGGCAGGGTTGCGGAACTTGAGCGTCTGGCTCAGGTACAGCGCGCCGGGAAACGCCGTGCCGATGATCGCCGGGAACAGCGCGGCACACATGCTGCCTGGTATAATGGCGTCGCCGGTCCCTGCATGCATATACATGCTGGCTGACTTGCAGATTCCTACCAGCATACCTCTGCAAAATTGCCAGAAGCGTCTATGCTGTGCAGTCCTGGTACAGACACAGTCGAAGAATTGTCCCTGCCGATGCATGCAGCATTGCTTAGTCAAGGTGAGGCTGTAGGGTGCTCACGGAATCCACCATGTAGCCTGGAGCCCTCGTCGCCTGGATCTGCATGCAGGATGTTGGCATCTCCGGTGACGCTCACAAATTGCGCCACCCGGTCCGCATCGAACACCTCCTCCGTCTCGAACGTCTGCCTGAGCATCAAGATATCCAGCTACTGCCCAGCAGATGAAGCATTGCAGGCCATATCCATCTTACTCATGGGCAACATGCATGCTGGTGCATCTAGCGGCACGATCTTTGGTTCACTGTGGACGCACCCGACTTTCGGAATTGTGCTCGAGGAGGCGGAGTTATATGTCCGGGATGCGATCCTCAACAGTTTGGGGGCACTCGAGGCATAGGCGTTTTTTCCGATACGGCCGAGGGACATCAGCATCGGCTTAAGTTTTACTCTGGTTCCGGAACGCCGGTAGGGCCATGCGCTTCTCTCGTCATTGATATCAAAAAGACAATTATGGCTATCGGGCATGCTTGTGGGTGCCCTGAGACACGGCAAAGCACGTTTCAATGAAACGGTTTTATTACGCTGTTTTGGTAGTCCCCATGCCATATCAGCAACCAGGGTTCGGTTTAAGTTAAACCTCAGGGTTTCGCCGTACGAGGTTTCGCATAGGGTTTCGCAGGTTTCGCAGTTGCGCGAAACCTCCACCGCCGCTGCCGCTGCTGCTGGACGCCCCGCCGCCGACGCCTGCGGTCGCTGCCAGTCTTGGCACCGACAACGGCCGGCAATGGCATCCAGCCGGTCTTTAGCTTGCAGGCCCCGGTTTGACGCTTCTTAACAGCTCTGGCACTGGATTTCCTGCCTTGCCTGTCTCGCTGCAACCATCAATGAGCTCTGATCTCGAGATTGCTGAGAGCATTGATGACGTCGAGCCCGTGGCGGCCAAGCAGAGCAACACAGGTGGCCGCCCGAAATCATTCGTGAGAGATTACTTCGCTTCAGACACCACAGCGGGCCAGCAACTTGCACCTTCAGCGAACAAATTTTCAAATCGCCGCGCAGTGATCGGATGAGAGAGAGAGATAGATGTTACACCATGTCGATGAAGGGCAAAAGCAGCAGCGGCAGACGGTGCACTTAGACTGACACCCAGTGGCGCCTAGACTGACACCTAGTGGCGCCTGAGAGGGGGGAGGCAGCTCAGCTCAGCTCGGGAGGGGGGCGGGGGGACGAGATTTATATTGTTTTGGAACCGAGAGAGCTGCAGAAATTCTGGAACGTGCATCTGGAAGGTTTAGCCGGTGGCAAATTACGGCAGATATAGGGTTTCGCATCTATGCGAAAGTTTCGTACGTGCTTAAACCCGAGTTTAGCGCAATTTGTGTTTAGCGTGCATGTTTAAACATTTAGCGTTCGAGGTGTGGGTTTCGCGGGGTGCGCTAAACTAGTTCTGACCGCCGCTGCCGCCGGGCCTGC
>JAABUL010004875.1_pt1 | contig 17388 bp, 12 predicted proteins | sample 5559151 | NCBI WGS metagenome assembly JAABUL01 (sample SAMN10711876, study PRJNA513368) | rock metagenome | isolation source: Antarctica rocks | place: Antarctica: Victoria Land, Pudding Butte sud | reverse complement strand
GATCGTGCCGGCATTCGGCGAGCGGCGGGCGGCGCTGATCGGATACACGCTGTCAGGCACGGCCTATGTCGCCTTCGCCTTCGCGTGGAACCCGGCGATCCTGTTCCTCGGCATCGCCCTGCAGGCCTTTGGCGCGATCAGCGGCCCGGCGGTGCAGTCGCTTCTCTCGGGCAAGGCCGGGGCCGACCAGCAGGGGCAGATTCAGGGCGCGCTGGCCTCGGTGCAGGGCTTGACGGCGATCGTCGCGCCGCTGCTGGCCGGCTGGGTGTTCAGCGTGTTCGCGGTGCCCTCCAGCGCATATTACATGCCCGGGGCGCCATTCCTGATGGCGGCCCTGGCCTATCTTTTGGCGGTCGGTGCGGTCTGGACGGTGCGGACCGACACGCGGCGATAGGTAAGTCGGCCGGATCGTGCTAAGATAGGGTTCACTGATGATTGACGGCGGACGTTCGCGTGGAAACGCTGACCTTGATGTTGGATACGGCCGCGCTGGTCGCGCTCATCTTCTTCAGCCTGCGCAATGAGAGATTGCCGCCTGGCGCGCCCGAGCAAGGGCCGTTCCGGGTCAAGCCATCCGCGGCCCCGGCCGCCGCACCGGCAACGGCCAAGGTGAAAGCCACGGCGCGAACCAGCCGACTGAAGCGCCGGGTCGCCCGCCTGTGAGAGACCTACTCTACCATGCGGCGTGGCTGATCATCATCCCGCTCTCGTTCTACTCGGCCCATATCAGTATCCTGGCCTGGGTCTGGGTCGCACTGCTGCCGCCGGCCAACCTGCTCTACGGACGACTGGGGGCGGTGCTCCCCTTCAACAAGATTGTCGCGGCCACGACGGTGTTCGTCCTGATCGCGGGAGATACCAAGAAGGATTTCTATCGCGATCCCCTCATCGTGGCGATCGTCCTCTACAGTGTCATCGTCACGCTGACTTACTTCACCCAGCCGTTCGACTCCGGCACGTCGGACCTGCAATACGACAAGTTCTGGAAGGAAATCGTCCTCTTCTTCCTCATGACCGGGCTGATGTTCACGCGGCATCGCCTGCACAGCGTGGCGCTGGTCGTGGCGCTCGCCTTCGGGTTCATGATGGTCAAGGAAGGGCTGATCTTCCTGCTGACCGCCGGCGGGCACAAGATCGACGCGATCGGCACCGTCGGCGACAATAACGGCCTCGCCCTGGCGCTGCTGATGACGCTTCCGCTGCTGTTGTACTGTGCGAAATACACGGCCGATTACTGGATCAGGATTGGCATGTACATCACCGCCGGGCTCGGCGTCGTGACCGTGATCGCGACCTATTCCCGCGGCGGCTTCGTCGGCCTGATCGTGCTGGGCCTGATGCTCCTGAAGGGCAGCAAGTACAAGGTGCGCGCGGTCATCGCCGTCGCCATCGTCGGCGCGCTCGTGCTCGCGACCGCGCCGGACGACTACCTGGCGCGCATCAACACGATCAAGGAAGCCAGCGACGACGACTCGTTCTCGACCCGGGTGGTCGCGTGGAAAATCAACTACATGATGGCGCTCGACCATCCCATCCTGGGCAACGGCCTGTATGCCTCGCTGGTCTGGGACAACTGGGCGCGCCATGTCGGCGACGCGACGACGTTCCTGTTCCCCTCGCCCCTCGTGATGCGCACCTTCGTCGCGCACAGCATCTATTTCCAGGTGCTGGGCGATACCGGTTTCACCGGGTTCTTCCTCTTCCTCACCATGCTCGGGATCGCGATGATCATGACGCTGCGAACGCAGCGCCTGGCCCGACGCGACCCTTCGCTGGAATGGTCGGGGGAGCTGGCGCGGGCGCTGCAGATCAGCCTGGTGATCTATTGCGTCGCCGGCGCGGCGCTGAGCTTGGTGTATTTCGAGCTGCTCTATATTCTCCTCGCCATGGTCTCGCGCAATTATCGCACTGCAAGGCAAACCGTCGCCGCGCGGGTCGCGCCCGTCGGCACGCGGGTGCCCTCGAGGCTCATACCAGCCTACCCCAAGGCGGCCTGATGCTGGACGACACGGCGGCGATGCTCGCGGCGCTGCAAGCCGCGATGGGGCCGCGCGGACTCCTGGTGGGCGACGACGCCCTGCCCTATTGCCGCGACTGGCGCGACCTCTACCACGGCGCGACGCCCGCGGTGGCGCGCCCGGCCAACACCGGCGAGTTGGCCGAACTGGTCCGCATCTGCGTCGAGCGCCGCGTGCCGATGGTGCCCCAGGGCGGCAACACCAGCATGGTCGGCGGCGCCGTCCCGTCCGAGGACGGCCGGCAGCTGGTGGTCAGCCTGGCGCGCATGAACCGCGTCCGCGACGTCGATCCGCACGACATGACCATGGTCGTCGAGGCCGGCGTGCCCTGGAAGACGGCCCAGGATGCGGCGGCCGAGCATGGCTGCCTGCTGCCGCTCTCGATCAGCAGCGAGGGCACCGCCCAGGTCGGCGGCATCCTCTCGACCAATGCCGGCGGCAACAACACGCTGCGCTACGGCAATGCGCGCGACCTCGTGCTCGGGATCGAGGCCGTGCTGCCGGACGGGCAGGTGCTGCAGGCGCTGCGCCGCTTGCGCAAGGACAATACCGGCTATGCCCTGCGCCACCTGCTGGTGGGCGCCGAGGGCACGCTCGGCTTCATCTCCGCCGCCGTGCTCAAGCTGGTGCCGCGCCCGCTCGAGACCGTGGTGGCCCTCTGCGCCGTCCCCTCGGCCCAGGCCGCGACCGCCCTGTTCCGCGGCGTCCAGCAGCATGACGCCGCCGCCATCCAGGCGTTTGAGTACATGTCCGGCACCGGCATGGAGTTCGTCCTGCGGCACATCCCCGGCGCCACCTTGCCGCTCGCGCAACCCGCGCCGCACTACGTCCTGATCGAGCTGGCGACGACAAGGCCGGGCGCCGGCCTGCGCGAGACGCTGCAGACGGCACTCGAGCAGGGTCTCGAGAGCGGCACCCTGGACGACGCCGCGTTTGCCGAGAGCGAGGCGCAGCGCCAGGCGATCTGGAAGCTGCGCGAGGAGCACGCCGAGGCGCAGAAGCGCGAAGGCGCCAGCATCAAGAACGACGTCTCGGTCCCGGTCTCGCGCGTCGCCGAGATGATCGAGCGCGCGTCGGCCGCCTGCGCGGCCCTAATCCCCGGCGTGCGCCCGGTGCCGTTCGGCCATCTCGGCGACGGCAACATCCACATGAACCTCGAGCAGCCCGAAAGCTGGGAGCCCTCAGACTTCCTCGCCCGCAGCGACGACGTCATGCACGCGGTCAATGAGGTCGTGCGCGACCTCGGCGGCAGCTTCAGCGCCGAACACGGAGTCGGCCGGCTGAAGACGTCGATGATGCCCGAGTGGCGCGGCGGCGTGGAGCTCGAGACGATGCGCCGGATCAAGGCAGCGCTCGATCCGCTCGGCCTGATGAACCCGGGCAAGCTGTTCCCGGCCTGACGCAGGGAATAAGGTACTGCGCATGCGCCGACCACTCGTTTCGAGGCTAGATCTCTACATCCTGCGCCAGCTCGGCGTGGCGCTGGTCTCGGTCACGCTCGGCCTCGTCGCCCTGATCTGGCTGACGCAGTCGCTGCGGCTGGTCGAGCTGGTGGTCAATCGCGGCTTGTCGCTGCAGGTCTTCCTCGAACTGACCGGGCTGCTGATCCCCAACTTCATCGCCGTGATCCTGCCGATCACGATGTTCGTCGTCGTCCAGTTCGTCTACCAGCGCCTCTCCGGCGACCGCGAGCTGACCGTGATGCGGGCGGCCGGGCTGTCCTCGAGCGCCATGGCGCGGCCGGCCCTCGCGCTGACCCTCGTCGTGGTCGGGCTGTGTTACGCGCTCAATCTCTGGCTGGTGCCGAAGAGCTACACGGCCTTCCGCGAATACCAGTTCGAGATCCGCAACCGGATGGCGGCGTTTCTGCTGCAGGAAGGCGTGTTCACGCCGATCTCGGAGGATCTGACCGTCTATGTCCGCAGCCGCGACCGGGACGGCACGCTGCGCGGGATCCTGGTGGAGGATGCCCGTCAGCGCAACAGCCGGGCCACCATCCTGGCCGAGACCGGCCAACTGGTCGAAGGCGGCAGCGGCCCGCGCGTGATGCTGCACAACGGCAGCCGCCAACAGATCGACCGGGCGACCGGCCGGCTCAATGTCCTGACCTTCACCGAGAACACGATCGACCTGGCGACGAGCAGCAAGGCCAACGAGCAGCGCTATCGCGATGCGGCCGAGATGAGCACCGCGGAGCTGCTGCACCCGCCGGCCGGCACCCAGGCGCGCGACGTCGGCAAGCTCAAGGTCGAGGGGCACCGGCGGCTGAGCAACCCGCTGACGGCGGCCAGTTTCGCCATGGTGGCGCTGCTCTCGGTGCTGTCCGGCTCGTTCCGGCGCCATGGCAACCTGCTGCGTCCGCTGGCGGCGGTGCTGACCGTCGTCGGGCTGCTGGCGGCCAATTTGGTCATCAGCAACTTGGCCGCCCGCGAGCCGCGGCTGATCCCGTTGATCTATGTGGTCGCCGTCGGCCCGGGGCTGCTGTGCGCCTCGCGGCTGTTCGCGCCGGAGTTCCTCCGGCCACGGCGGCAGCGGTTGCGCGCGAGGGCGATCTAGTCGGTGCAGGATCCGTCGCTGGCGGGCCTGCTGGCGCTGCTGCCACGCGATCCGTTGCTGGCGGGCGTCGGCGCCCTCCTGCTGCTCGGCCTGCTCAACCTGGCGCTGCTGCTGCGCCGGCCCCGCGCGCAGGAGCGGCTCCTGCTGCTCGCCGAGCAGGCGGCGGCGCAACATCGGGCGGAGGCCGAGATCACGCGGGGACAATTGCTGGCCAGCGAACGGGCGCTGGCCGGGTCGCTGGCATTGCTGTCTCGCAGCATGATGCGCGATTCCGGCGAGGCACGGGCGCTGCTGGAGACGAAGTTGCGGGAGATGAGCGAGCAGGCGGCGCACCGCCTCGGCGCCATCCAGACCGCGGTCAACGAGACCCTGGCCGCCAGCGTCGAGAAGCAGATGACGAGCAGCTTCCAGCGCGTGATCGACCAGTTTGGCCAGGTGCAGCGGGCGATGACCGACGTCCAGGCGGTGACCGCACAGATCGGCGACCTCAAGCGCATCTTCTCCAACGTCAAGCAGCGCGGCACCTGGGGCGAGACGCATCTGCGCGCGCTGCTGGAGGACATGTTCCCGCAGGGCGGCTGGGAGGCCAACCGCAAGCTGCGCGAAGGCAGCGACGAGGCGGTGGAGTTCGCAGTGGTGATGCCGATGCGGGGCAGCCATCGCCCGCTGCTGGCGCTGGACGCCAAGTTTCCGACCGAGGACTACGACCGGTTGTTGCTGGCGACCGAGGCTGGCGACCTGGACGGCGAGCGCGCCGCGCGGCGTGGTCTCGAGACCCGGCTGCGGCTGGAGGCGCGCAAGATCGGCGAGAAATACGTCGTGCCGCCGGTCACGGTGGATTTCGCCGTCATGTATCTGCCCACGGACGGGCTCTACGTCGAGGCGGCGCGGATCCCCGGCTTGATCGAGGCCCTCAACCGCGAGCACCGGGTCCTGGTGATGGGCCCGAGCCTGGCCCCTGCCCTGCTGCGCACGATCCTGCTCGGCACGCTGACGCTCTCAATCGAGCAGCGCGCGGTCGAGATCCAGAACCTGCTCGCAGCCGTGCGGGCGGAAATGCTGCGGATGGACGCCTCCCTCGGCAAGCTTGCGGTCAATGCGGAGCGGATGACGAAATCGGTCGAGGCGGTGCGGCAGCGCACCCGGGCGATGGACCGCAAGCTGCGCGGTGTCACCGCGCTCGGCGCGGCCGAGGCGGATGCGGTGCTGGAGATAGACCCGTCGGACGACGACGAAGAGGCAGGAGCGCCCGCATCATCGTCGATTGCCGCAGGAACGTGATCACGCAGGCCCAGAGCAGCGTCACCACCGACCACCAGCACGCCTCGCGCACCAACCAGCCCAGCACGCGCGGCCCGTCGACGGCCAGCGGCAAGTCGGCCCAGGGCGGACGGCCCTCGACCGCGGCATCGAGCCAGTGCCGCCAGCCCTCCGCCCAGAGCAGCACCAGCACGATGCCCACGCCCGCCGTCCAGATCCGCCGCCGCCCAGCCAGGGCGGTCAGCGCCGGCAGCACCAGGACGAGGTGCAGCGCCCGGTAGCCGATGTTCTGCGCGGTCAGGAAACAGCCCAGCACGAGCAGCGCGCCGGCGAACAGGAAGGACCGCTCCCGCTCGGTCAGCGCCGCCAGGTCGTCGTCGACCCACCCGCGCAGGCTGAGCCAGGCGCCGACCCCGATGGCCGCGAGGTCGAGCCCCCATTCCCCGACGCGCGCCATCGCCGGCGGCGCACCGGTCAACTCGGCCAGACCGAACGCCAGCGTGCGGGCGCCGAACATGTCGCCGAAGAAGGAGCCGGTCGGGATCAATGAGAGGGCGCGCCGCAAAGGCTCGAGCGACGTCGCGATGAACAGCGCCAGCAGCAGGGTCGCGGTCGCGGCCACGGCAAAGAACATCCGCGGCCGCTCGCGCACGGCGATCACGAGGAGCATCATCGGGTAGTATTTGAGCAGCCCGGCCAGCAGCGCGCAGCCATAGCCCAGCCAGCGCCAGGCCGGGCTGCGCAGCGTCAGAGTGGCGGCGAGGCAGGCGAGCACGAAGATGATGACGTCGTTGTTGGCCCGCTCGACGGCGAACACCACCGGGGTCGACAGCACGCCCGCGATGATCAGCCCGGTCCGCGTCCCATCGCGACCCGGCGGCAGCAAGAGCAGGCTCGCCAGGAACAACACCGCGATCGCCAGGCCTACCGGCACGATCCAGGCCTCGGTGAACGGAAACACGGAAGCATACAGCCACAGCGGCGAGTAGTCGTAGACCCGGCCGAGCGCATCGCACGGATTGACGTCGAACACGTCGATGCCCAGGCGCCGGCAGCGGAGCGCGGACATGACCGTGTCGGCGTCCAGAAAGGGGAAGCGGAACGGGTGCGCGCCCCAGACGGTGAGAAGACTTGCTGAAAACCTGGGCGCGCTCAACAAATAGAGAGCCACGATCAGAAGGAAGACAGTCGTGGCGACGACTGCGGGAGCAAGGGTACGGGCCAGAGCCTGTCTTGATCGATCCATTTATGAAACAGTCTACTCGCATGACGCTTGAATGAAGGCACTCGACGGGTTTAAGCAGAGTCCTTGAATTTCGTCACTGCATGCTGCTATGCAACACGGCCGCTTCCGGCTTTGAATTTTTGAACATCACACCGGCGGAGATGATCCCGTGCTTCTTGGTCGACGAGTAACAGTCGTGCTGCCCGCCTACAATGCCGGAGCGACGCTCGAACGCACCGTGGCGGAGATCCCGCGCGACGTGGTCGACGATATCATCCTCACCGATGACCATAGCCGCGACGAGACCTCCGCCCTCTCCCAGCGGCTCGGCCTTCATACGATCCGGCACGACCAGAACCGCGGCTACGGCGGCAATCAGAAGACCTGCTACACGGCGGCGCTGGCCCGTGGCGCCGACATCGTGGTGATGCTGCACCCCGACTATCAATATTCCCCCAAGCTGGTCACCGCCATGGCGTCGATGATCGCCAGCGGCCATTACGACGTAGTGCTGGGCTCGCGCATCCTCGGCAAGGGCGCCCTGGCTGGCGGCATGCCGCTCTATAAGTATGTGGCCAACCGCGCTCTGACGCTGATCGAAAACCTGCTCGCCGGACAGAAGCTGTCGGAATACCACACCGGCTACCGGGCCTGGAGCCGGACCGTGCTGGAGCGCTTGCCGCTGCTGCGGTGCTCGGACGATTTCGTGTTCGACAATGAGATGCTGGCCCAGGCGATCCGCTTCAAATTCTCCATCGGCGAGATCTCCTGCCCGACGCGCTATTTCGAAGAGGCGTCGAGCATCAATTTCCGCCGCAGCGTCACTTACGGGCTCGGCGTGCTGAATACCGCGGGCAAGTTGTTCCTCGATCGGGCCGGGGTGGTCCGCTCCCCACTGTTCGACGATGCCGGGACCGACTTGTTGCCCCGGCCACGGGGCCACGACACCTCCGATGAGGCGATGGTGCCCGTGTGATTTCGGCCCTGGCTTCGAGCTCGTCCGGCCGGCGTACGAGGGCAACGGTCGGGCTCGGGCTGATTGTGTTGTTACTGGCCGGGCTGGTGGCGTCGCAGTTCGGGTTGGCCAACTTTGCCGACTGGATCCGCGCGCTGACCGATTGGGCCAAGACCGCGGGGCCCGGCGGCTGGGCCGTGTTCGTTGCCGCGCAGACGCTCGTCGCCATGGCCGGGATCGTCCCTGCCTCCCTGCTCGGTCTCGCGGCGGGCGCGGTCTATGGCGTGTTCGGCGGCTTCGCGCTCGCCACGGTGGGGACGTTGCTCGGCGGCTGGCTGGCGTTTGCGCTGGCCCGGTCGCTGTTCCGGCCTGTGATCGCGCGCATGATCGCGCGCCGCAGCAACAGCCGCCTGGTCCAGCTCGACGCGGCGGTCACGCGCGATGGGTGGCGGTTCGTCTGCCTGCTGCGGATCTCGCCGGTGATGCCGTTCGCGCTGACCAGCTACGGTTTGGGGCTCACGCAGATCTCCTCGCGTGCGTTCATGCTGGGCACGCTCGCCTCGCTCCCGGCGCTGGCAGGCTACGTCGCCCTCGGCGCGCTGGCCACGACCAGCGTCTTGAGCGCGGGCGGTGGTGCGCCGCGGGGCCCGTTCGGTTGGGCGCTGCTGGTGGTCGGCGGAGCCGCGACCCTGCTTCTCATTCTGCGCAGCGGGGCGCTCCTGGCCCGATGCGGGCTGCTGCCGCGCGCGCTCCCGGGCTCTCGCGGCCTGGGCTAAACGCTAAAGCAGGGCCTGGGCGCACGCGTCCAGGATCGTCTCCACGTCCATGCCGTATTCCCTATAGAGGTCTGGAAGGTCGCCGCTTTGGCCGAAGCGATCCGGCCCGAGCGGGATGACGCGCTGGCCGCGCACGGCGCCGAGCCAGCTGTGGGCGGCGGGGTGGCCGTCGAGGATGGTCACGAGCGGGGCGGCTGGAGCCAGCGGTGCGAGCAGGCGCTCGATATGCGACGTCGCCGCGGCGCCGGCGCGACGGCCCCTCAGGGCAGCGAGCCAGCCGGCGTGCAAGCGGTCGGGGCTGGTGATGGCGAGCAGGCCGGCATCGGGGACGTCTTCGCGCAGTTCGGCGAAGGCGGCTTCGGCCTCGGGTGCCACCGGGCCCTGGTAGGCGAGCGCGATCGGCGCCCCTGGCCCGGGTGGGACCACCCAGTGGGCGCCGGCCATGATTGCGGCCGGGTCGAGGATGCGGTCGGGCTGTTGCAGTTGCCGGGTCGAGAGGCGGAGCCAGACGGCGGACCCGTCCGGCTGCTGCATATGGTGGAACGCATGGCGCAGCAGGATGGCGAGTTCGTCCACATAGGCGGGCTCGAAGCTCGCCAACCGGTCGGCGGCCATGCCGATCAGGGGCGTGTTCAGGCTCTGATGCTGGCCGCCTTCGGGGGCCAGGGTGAGGCCGGACGGCGTCGAGACCAGCAGGAAGCGGGCGTCCTGGTAGCAGGCATAGATCAGCGCATCGAGGCCGCGATTGACGAACGGGTCGTAGACGGTGCCGATCGGCAGCAGCCGCGCGCCGGTCAGCCCATGCTGCAGCCCGGCCGCGCCCAGCAGCAGGAACAGGTTCTGTTCGGCAATGCCGAGCTCGATGTGCTGGCCGGTGGGCGACATGCCCCAGCGTTGCGCGCTGGCGAGCTTGGCGTCGCGGAAGACGTCGTTGCGGGTGTGCCGGTCGAACACACCGCGGCGGTTCACCCACGGGCCAAGATTGGTCGAGACCGTGACGTCCGGACTGGTGGTGACGATGTGCTTGGACAGTTCGGCGGTCTCGCCCTGGCCGCGGCCGATCTCGGCCAGGATGTCGCCGAAGCCGGCCTGGGTGCTGTATTTGCGGCCGGCCGGATTGGGCCCGGGCAGGCGCTCCGGCACCGCGATGATCGGCGCCGAGAGGGCGCGTCCGGCAGGCGAGAGCAGCCGGGCGAACGGGGCGCTGTCGATGACGGCGCGGAACTCCTCGGCCGACAGGTCGAGCCCCTCGGCCACGTCCCACTCATGGCCCGGGCGGATCCGCATGAATTCGCGGAACACCTCCATCTGGTCCCGGGTCATCATGCCCGAGTGGTTGTCCTTGTGCCCGGCGAACGGCAGGCCCATGCCCTTGATGGTGTAGGCGATGAAGCAGGTCGGCTGGTCCCCCTCGGCGTCGGCCTGGCGGAAGCTCTCGATGAGGGTGTCGACGTCGTGGCCGCCGAGGTTGGTCATCAGCTCGGCCAGCTCGTCATCGGATAGCGGATCGAGGATGGCACGGACGGCGGGGTCGCGGCCGAGATCGGACAGCAGCGCGTTGCGCCAGGCGCTGCCGCCCTGGAAGGTGAAGGCGGAGTAGAGCGAGTTCGGGCAGTCGTCGATCCAGCGGCGCAGCGCCTCGCCGCCCTCGCGTTCGAACGCCGCCTGCAGCTTGCGACCGTATTTCAGCGTGAGCACGTTCCAGCCCATGTCGCGGAACAAGCCCTCGATCCGGCCGAACAACCGGTCCGGCATGACGCTGTCGAGGCTCTGGCGGTTGTAATCGATGATCCACCAGACGTTGCGGACGTCGTGCTTCCAGCCTTCGAGCAGCGCCTCGTAGATGTTGCCCTCGTCGAGCTCGGCGTCGCCGGCGATCGCCACCTGGCGGCCCGGCGGCAGCCCGGCGTCCAATCCGTGCAGGCGCACGTAATCCTGCATCAGCGACGTGAAGCTGGTCAGCGCCACGCCCAGACCGACCGACCCCGTGGAGAAATCGACCTCCGGGCCGTCCTTGGTGCGCGACGGATAGCTCTGCACGCCGCCCATCTGCCGCAGGCCGGCCATCTTCTTGGCGTTCTGGCGGCCGAACAGCAGGTTCATCGCATGGAACACCGGGCTGGCATGCGGCTTGACGGCGACGCGGTCCTGCGGCTGCAGGATCTCGAAATACAGCGCGGTCATGATGCTGATGACGCTGGCGCAACTCGCCTGATGCCCGCCGACTTTCAGCCCGTCGCGATTGGGGCGGATATGGTTGGCGTTGTGGATCATCCAGGCCGACAGCCAGAGTAGCTTGCGCTCGACCTGTTTCAGCCCGGTCAGCCGGTCCGGCGCCAGCCGGACGATCGGGCCGGGGGCGTTCAAGACCAGCCTCTGGCCAGACGGCGTACCGCGGTGCTCGCGTTGCGGCGGCCGGAGCCGGCGTAGTCCTCGTGGTATTCCTCGATCTTGGCGGGATCGTAGAGATAGTTGACCATCAGCGTCGCACTCGCCCGGGCGCCCTTGTCGGACGTGTCGGCCAGCGCCATCAGCCGTTCGACGCGGGCGCCGTTTGAAAGGTGGAAATGCGCCACCGGGTCGAGCGCGCGGGTGCCGCGGCTCTCGTTGAGCAGGTAGCGGGCGGCCAGACGGATCAGCACGGGCTCGGCCGCCTTCATCATGGCGGCGTCGCGGAACCAGCCGCGGCGGGCGAGGATCGCGGCCAGCGCCTCGGCGCCGTGCTCGGGTGCGGGGCCGGTGGTCGGCGCGGCGGTGCGCAACGCGGCGGCCTCCTCGTCGCTGAGCAGATGGGCGTCGTTCTCGGCGAGCTTGGCGTCGAGCCATTTGCGGAAGCCGGGGATCGGCGAGAGGGTGGCGAACGCCTTGATGTTGTGGAACTCGGTGCTCAGCAGCTCGACCACGCGCTTGATCAGGAAGTTGCCGAAGCTGATGCCGGCCAGGCCCTGCTGGCAGTTGCTGATCGAGTAGAAGATGGCGGTGTCGGCCTGTTTCGGGTCGAGCAGCGGCGCCTTCTTGTCGAGCAGCTTCTGCACGCTGCCGGACAGGCCATGCACGAGCGCCACCTCGACGAAAATCAGCGGCTCGTTGGGCATGCGCGGGTGGAACAGGGCGTAGCAGCGGCGGTCGCTGTCGAGCCGGTTCTTGAGGTCGCTCCAGGAGCGGATCTCATGCACCGCCTCATAGCCGACGAGGCGCTCGAGCAGCACGGCCGGGCTGTTCCAGTCGATCCGCTCGAGCTGCAGGAAGCCGACGTCGAACCAGTTGGCTAGCAGCGCCTTCAGGTCGCTCTCGAGCGCGGCCAGGTTCGGGTCGCCCTTCATGAGGTCCTGCAGCGTGGCGCGCAGGTCGACCAGGAACTTCATGCCGTCGGGGATGGTGGTGAACTGGGTCAGCAGCTTGGCCCGCGGCGGGTCGAGCGCGCGGCGCAGCGCGACGGTGGAAAGCGCCCGCTCGCCATCGTCGGTGGCGGCCTGCATGGCGTCGTAGGCGCGGGTGATCGCGGCCGGGTCGGTGTCGAAGCTGGCGAGGTCCTGCAGGAAGGCGCGGCGGCCCTTGTCGTCCAGGCCGAGATAGGTCTGCGCCAGCTTGGCGGCACGATTGCGGGCGCTGACCTCGCCGCCGCGGGCGTGCAGGCAGGCGCGCATCTGGCCGAGGATGCTCTGATCTTCGTCTGGAACGGTCGAGGCCATGTCGCGCCAGACGGTCGCGATACGGCGGATGGCTCGATCGAACAGGCCGATCGGGGCGGCGGCGGCGGTGTCGCTCATGGAGAGGCTCCGGGGTCGCTGGTGACTATAGCGGAGGATGGTGGGCTTGCAGAGCCTCACCAATGGCTTGCGGCAGATGCGGCGGCAAATCTTCGGCGATCAGCCCGGGCCCGGCCAGGGCAGCGGCGCGCCCGTGCAGCCAGGCGCCGGCGCAGGCCGCCTCCCAGGCCGGCAACCCTTGGGCCAGCAGCGCGCCGATCAGCCCGGCCAGCACGTCGCCCGCCCCGGCCGTGGCCAGGAACGGCGGCGCGACATCGTTGATGGCGGCCCGCCCGTCCGGCGCGGCGATCACGGTGTCGGCGCCCTTCAGCAGCACGACGAGGCCGAGCCGGGATGCGGCGGCGCGCGCGGCGGAAAGCTTATCGTCGCTGACAGGGCCGAACAGGCGCGCGAACTCGCCCTCGTGCGGCGTCAGCACCGCGCAGCCGCGCAACGCTTCGGGGTCACCGTTCAGCGCGTCGGCGTCGGCCACCACGGTGCGGCCGGCGGCGAGCAGCGGCGGGATCGCGGCGCGCGCAGCGTCGGCGCCGAGGCCGGGGCCGACGACCCAGGTGACCCGGCGTGCATCCTCGATCAGAGTGGCGAGCGGCTGGCCGGTGATGATCAGGCCGGGATCGCCCATCCGGTAGAGCCCGGCGGCGGCCCCGCTGGTCGCGATGGTCACCAGGCCAGCCCCGCACCGGCGGGCGCCGGCGGCGGCCAGCCGGGCCGCGCCGAACATGTGCGAGCCGCCCAGGATGGTCAGGTGGCCGCGCGTGTACTTATGGTCAACGAATGCCGGCGCGGGCAGGCGCCACAGCGCGGGCGTGTTGCGCCAGGTGGTGCCGTGCAGCGCCGCCTCGGGTAGGCCGATCTCGGCCAGCAGCGTCTGCCCGCAGAGCGCGCGGCCGGGGAACAGCAGATGGCCGGGCTTGAGCCGGGCGAAGGTGATGGTGCCGTCCGCCGTGCGGACCCGGCCGCGCGCCTGCCCGGTGGCGCCGTCCAGCCCGCTCGGCACGTCGACCGCCAGCACGCGCCGGGCCGCGTGCAGCACATCGGCGACCTCGTCAGGCAGCGTGCCGCGCATGCCGGCGCCGAACACGGCGTCGATCACCAGATCGGCGCGGGCCGCCTCCTCGGCCGCGAACGGCACGGTCACGCCAAAGCCCGGCGCCTCGTGTCCGTAGGCCGCGACCGCGACGGGCCAGCCCTGCTGGGCCAGCAGCCGCGCCGCAACCCGGCCATCGCCGCCGTTATGGCCGGGGCCGCACAGCACCAGCGTGCGGCACGGGCCGAATCGGCGCGCCGCCTGAGCGATGGCGCGGCCGGCATTGGCCATCAGCACCGCGACCGGCACGCTCGATCGCCGATCCGCCTGCGCCATCTCGGAGGGCGTCAGCAGCACGTCTTTGCTGCGATGGGACAAGGGGTTATGAAGCACTGGCATCAGGATCGGAGTCGCTCATGGCTGTGGTCATCACGGTCGCGCAGCAGAAGGGCGGATCGGGCAAGACCATGCTGGCCGCCAATCTGGCCGCCTCGCTGGCCGCCGGCAAGTCGACCGCGCTGCTCGATATCGACCCGCAGCGCAGCCTGGCGCGCTGGCACACGCTGCGCGCCGCCCACACCCCGGCGCCGGCCGCGCTGACCTTGTCGGACGTGTCCGGCTGGCGGCTGGCCGGCGAGCTCGATCGGCTGACGCGCGAGCACGACCTGGTGCTGGTCGATACGCCCCCGGTGATCGACGGCGATGCCCGCCGGGCCATCCGAGCGGCCGACCTGGTGCTGGTGCCGATGCAGCCGAGTGCCGCCGACCTCTGGGCGGCGGAGGGCACGTTCAAGCTCGCCGCCGAGGAGAGGCGGCGCGTGCGCGTGGTGCTGAACCGGGTGCCGTCGGCCGGCCGGCAGCGCGAGGCGATCGAGCGGGAGCTGCAGGCGATGGGCATCGAGGTGCTCGACGCCTGGCTCGGCAACCGCGCCGCGTTCAGCCAGGCCTTTGCGCAGGGGCTCGGGGTGACGGAGGCGGCGCCGCGGACGCCGGCGGCCAAGGAGCTGCAGGCCTTGGCGGCAGCGGTCCAGGCGCTGGTCGCCGCTCCCGCCACCAGGTGATCAGGCCGGAGACGATCAGGGACACGATCCCGAGCGTCTCCCACGGCCCCGGCACCTCGTTCCAGATCGCCCAGCCGAGCGCCACCGTATAGATGATCGCGCCGTATTCGAACGGGGCCAGCATGGTCGCCTCGCCGCTGCGGTAGCCCTCGGTCATCAGCAGTTGGGCCGCCCCGGAGATCAGGCCGATGCCGACCAGCGCGGGCCATTCGAACGCGCTCGGCATGACCCAGACCGGAACGCTCAGCACCGCCGAGAACACGGAAGTGGCGATCGAAAACCAGAGCACGATGGTGAGGTTGCGTTCGCCCGCCTGGCCCATGCGCCGGATGCTGACCATGGCCAGCGCCCAGGCCATCACGCCCACCACGACGACCAGCGCCGGGCCGAGCTCGAGCGTGCCTTCGGTGCGCCATGGACGCAGCACCACGAGCACCCCGACCAGCCCGGCCGCCACCGACGCCGCGCGCCCCGCGGTCAGGCGTTCGCCCAGCATCGGCACCGACAGGATGGCCAGGAAGATCGGCATCGCGAAGCCGAGCGCGGTGACCATCGCCATCGGCAGGTGCGCGTAGCCGTAAAATGTGGCGAACATCCCGGCGAACCCGGCCCCGATCCGCAACGCATGGGCGCCCGGGTTGCGGGTCCGCAGCGACGCCAGCAGGCCGTGCCTGCGCAGCATCGGCAGCAGGGCAGGCAGCGCGAACAGGCCGCGGAACATCATGATCTCGATGGTGGGGATCGCCGGCGCGATCGCCTTGACCAGGGCGGCGGCGAGCGCAAAGGAGGCCGAGGAGGCGAGCACGCACAGGATCGCGCGCTGCTTGAGGCCCAAAGCAGCCGAGGTGGCGGCGGTGTCGGCGTCCATGCCGGCAGACTACAGCGCCAGCCGCGCCTCGACCACGGCGGGCTCGTCCGGCAGGCGATGAATTGTGAAGCCGAGCTGGCGGATGAAGGCCAGCATCCGGGTGTTGTCGGTCAGGATCTGGCCGGTGATGGTCGCCAGGCCGCGCGCCCTGCCCCACTCGATGATGCGGCCCATCAGGTGCCGGCCCAGGCCAGTGCCCTTGACGGCGCCGTCGACCACCACGGCGAATTCCGCCGTCAGCCCGCCGGACTCGCGCACCAGCCGGGCGACGCCGACGGTCAGGTCGCCGCGGACGGCGATGATGGCCATCTCGCGGTCGTAGTCGATCTGGGTCATGCGCGCGATCTGCTCCGGCGGCAGCTCGCGCAGCATGGAGAAGAAGCGGTAGCGGATATCGTCCGGGGACAGGCGGCCGACCAGGGCGGCGTGCGCGGCGGCGTCCTCGGGGCGGACCGGCCTGATGTCGAACACCTCGCCGTCGCGCGCGGTCCAGCGCTCCTGCAGCTCGGCGGGATAGGGGGCGATGGCCGTCAGCCCGGTCTCACCTGGCGGGCGCAGGCTGATCCAGGCTTCGGCAGCCGACACGCCGGTGGCGTCGGCGAACAGCGGGTCGATGGCGATGGAGCGGATCTCCGGCAGGTCGATGACGAGCTGGCTGACGCGGACCAGCGCGTCGGCCACCGCGTCGAGGTTGGCGGCGGCATGCCCCTGCCCTTCGGCCAGCAGGGTGGCTGCGGCGGAGCGACCGATCAGGCTGGCGGCGAGCGTCAGGTTGAGCGGCGGCAAGTCGAGTACGGCGTGGTCGCGGCGGTCGCGACCGCCGGGTCCGAAGCCGATGACGGGGCCGACCAGGTCGTCGTCGTCGACGGTGATGCGCAGGCGCTGGGCGCGGCCGGCCTCGCGCTGCACCAGCAGCCCGGCGGGTTGGTCGAGCCGGATCGCGGCCCGCCGGACCGCGTCGGCGTCCGGCAGGTCGAGCACGAGCACGCCCGCTTCGTCCGGATCGAGCCGGCGGCGCTTGACCGCGGCGGGGAAGCCGATCAGCCCGGCCGCGTCGGCCGCTTCGGCCGGCCCGGCGCAGGGGCGGAACGGCACCACCGCGAGACCATAGGCCGAGAGCACGCTGAGCGCCTCGTCCTGATACAGCGCCAAGCGGCCGTCGCCGCGCACGGCGTCGATCAGGCGGCGCACGGCGGCCCGGTCCGGCGCCAGGCGCAACACCCGGCTCGAGGGCAGCTCGCGCGCCGCCTCGCGCGCCCGGCGCTGCTGCACGAGCTGGCCGAAGGCGCGGACGGCCTGCTCCGGCGAGGCGAACACCGGCACGCCGGCGCTGGCCAGCGTCCAGCGGTGCTGCGCGGCGGTGGTCTCGCCCAGCACGCACGCCAGCAGCGGCAGGCGCAGGCCGGGATAGGCGGCCGCGAGTGCGGCGATGCCGGTCGCGTCCTCCTCGCCGGTGGGAGCGATGATGGCGGCGATGCCGCCGATCTCCGGCAGCGCCGAGAGCATGGCGGCGGCCTCGGCGGGGCGGGTCGGGTGGTCGTCGCCGGTCCAGACCAGGCCGGGATCGGCGGGCTGCGGCGGCAGATGCAGGTGCAGCAGGGCGGCATTGGCCGGGTCGAGGGCGGCGAGCGGGATGCCGAGGCGGACGGCCTGGTCGGCGGCGAGTTGGCCGGCGCCGACGGCGTTGGTGACGACCATCAGCCGGTCGTGGCGCGGCGGCCGGGACCGGGTCAGCGTCTCGGCCGCGGCCAGCATCTCGGCCATGGTCTCGACCCGCAGCACGCCGGCCCGGCGCAACGCGGCCTCGAACGCCTTGTCGCTGCGCCCGCTCGGGTCGTGCTGCCGGGCGCCGGCATGCAGCGCGACCACCGG
>JAABUL010004872.1_pt1 | contig 17395 bp, 5 predicted proteins | sample 5559151 | NCBI WGS metagenome assembly JAABUL01 (sample SAMN10711876, study PRJNA513368) | rock metagenome | isolation source: Antarctica rocks | place: Antarctica: Victoria Land, Pudding Butte sud | reverse complement strand
GCAGGATGAGGGGGGCGGAGTTTCTGATTCGGTGGCCATGATGAGGTGGGAATGTAGAGTAGTTGATATGTGATAATCAAAAGATGCATTTCGGAGGACCCTGTTTTTGGCGGAGCTCCGAGAATGGTATTGTAATGCCATAGCGCCCCCGGCGCGCTAGCGCCTCAGGGTATGGCAAGACACGTGACCCCGGGTTCCAATAAAAGCCCCGGATGGCACAACATTCCTTTCTGGTTAAATAGCGAAAAACAGGCTCGCACGTTATAACAAGTATTAGATAGAGAGAAAGCTCGTCTCTTGTTGTTCTTCAACAATTAGTTCTACTACTATCTACTCTATATAATTGAAATATAGTAATACAAGTCTATTATATCTTACGTCTTTTATATCTTAGTGTGTTAGCAAAAAGCAAACATACTTATATTTTACAATTCTAATTGTTCTATCTTTTAAAAAAAAAGACTCGAAATATAATAGTATTATATTGAACTATAATAATTTAAATTACAATAATTATTCAACTACTAAATTAGAATTTAAAGACTTTAATATCTCTCGAAACAACAATTGTTTACAAAATATCGACAAAAATAATTAATATTAATATAACAACAATAAAGAAAATAGTTTAATTATAATTAAAATTTCGACTTTATATTAGCAAATAAAGATTTTAATAGCAAAAATTTAAAATTTGCAAAATATTTAGCAAATTCAAATTATAGTAATTAAACAAACAAACTTTTAAGTTTCTCAATTTGCTATTGTATTGCTATCGATAATATTTAAGTTTTTAAAATTCGAAAAACTAAAATTGTACAAAAGTTAAAATATAAATAAATATAATACGATTTTTGATATATTTTATTAAAAATAAGAACAAAATTCTTTATTATATATTATTTTTAAAAAACAATATTGTTACGCAATAATATTTAAGAACAAACAATAATACTAAATTAAAAAACAAAATCTTTGAAAAATTTAGAGAATTTTTATTGAATTTAATAACTAATTTTACTAATTGTTGTTTTTTTGTCTACAAAAGATAGAAGATCGCTAGATAGAAATTAGATTAAAAAATAACTATTTTTAAAAAATATTTAAATAAACTAAAAACTTATCTAGTATTGTTTTTAGAAAAATATAGAATTTATATATTTCTAACTAAATTTAAGTCGAACTTAAAAGTAAAGATTCTAGATATTAATAGTATATCGAATACTTGCAATAAGCTTTTAATTATAACTATTATATAAGAATAAATACTAAATTGTATTTACAAAGCAAATATAAACAATTTCGAAAATTAACAAATTACAAAAAATTCTAATATTTTTTTAGATAAATTTTATTAGAATTGCTATTTAGACAATATTGACAAGTTTAACAAAAATAAAAAATTCTATATTTTTAAGAATTTGTCAATATTGTATAAACAAATTTATAAAATTAGTAACGCAAACTATTTAAGAAGTATCGAATATTTTAAATACTATAAAAAGAGATATTACAAAACAAACTATCTTAATAACTATAAATAGAATAAGTCTATTGTTGCTACTATTACTACAATAAAAACAAAAAAAAATTAAGTTTTGTCAATATCTTGCAAGCAAAACAAAAAAAACAAATAAAAACAATAAATTTAATTTTAGTAAAAAATTAAATTCGATTTTTTAATAATAAGTATTAAATTATAGATCTAGTTAATTTAAAAGCTAAGATAAATCTTATTAATTATATTTATATAGTACAATAGAAATTGCAATCTATATTTGCTATTTTATTGATATTAAATTTTTTTAATAACAATAATTGTTTTTGTTACAATATCTATAAGTTAATCTATTATTTAATTAATTTATAGAATTAATATTAAGAATATACTATCTTGTTCTACTTAATAGAATATATAAATTCTAATTTTATATTAAATATGTTAATATTGTTTAAGCAAAATATATAGATTAATTCGAAAATACAAAACTAACAATTTAAGATTTTAAATAAAAAATTAAAGATAGTCGATTTTAAATAGTTTGTTTTAGATTTTGTTAAATATAGTATAATCTATACAATTGTTTGTGTTAATATTACAAAGATATCAAATAAAAAATTAACAAAATCTAAAATTTTTAAGAAATTAAGAAATCTAAAAGATATCTATAATAATAAATTAGCTAAAATTCTATTAAAATTAAAAAGAGAAAATTATACTATTAAGTTTCAAAACAATAAAGAGCTATTGTTTATATTTTTTTATAATTTTTTACAGAACAAACTGGCAATACTTTGGCGATATCTCGATAATATATTAGTAAAAAATTAAATTAAATATTTAGTTTTATCTATAGATATCTCTATTCTATTTGTATTAAAATCGAACAATAGATTATATTTATATATCGACTATAGAGATCTAAATACAATTACTATTAAAAATTGTTATCTATTATTTCTAATTATAAAAACACTAGATTGTTTATACGAAGCAAAATATTTTATTGTTTTAAATCTAAAGAATATCTACTATTGTATTTGTATTAAACGCAATAATAAGTAAAAGACAATATTTTGTACGCGTTATAGATATTTCGAGTATTAGATTATATTATTTAAACTAGCAAACGTATTTGCAATCTTTCAAATCTATATTAATAAAATATTGCGAAAATTGATCAGTATAACTTGCGTAATCTATATAGATAATATATTTGTATATAGCAATAATTCGACAAAGCACTAATACTATATTAGACAAATATTGAAATATTTTTGCAAATATTTGCTATATGTTAATCTAAAGAAATATAAATTTAATACTATTAAAATTAAATTTCTAAATTTTATTGTATTTTTAGAAAATATACAAATAAATTCGAAAAAAATCAAAATAATTAAGAAATAATCTAAATCGAAAATTTATTGCAAATTTTAAATATTTTTGAATTTTATAAACTTTTATAGACGTTTTATATATTATTATTCAAAAAAAACTATTTCTTTTACTAATCTATTAAAAGAAAGTAAAAATAGCAAGAAATTTAACTTTTTTGTTTAATTGAATAAAGCAAAATAGATGTTTTGTTAGTTTTACAATATCTTTATATCGACTTTACTACTTTGTTACTACAATTTAAACAAAAAAATAAAAGTAAAGATTAACGTATTTAGCTTTGCAATTGCAAATATTCTAAATTAACAAAATAACAATAGAAATTAATATTCGATAATATTCTAATTGCGAAAAATAATTTCGACAAAACAAAATTATAAAATATATAATTAGAAATTGCTAACTATTGTAGTTGTTTTTAAGTAGTAAAAATACTATCTAAAAAACAATATTTACTTTATTAAGATATAGTCGAATTATAATAATCTTAGAGAGTTTATAGATTAAAAGAAACTAAACTTAAAATAAATTTGTTAAATACTTAAATTAACTATCTATAATTTTGAAATCTTTTATTGTTTAGATAAAAAAAATTCGACAAATAAATTGTTAAAATATCTCGATTATAAAAAGATTTTATTGTTAAATATAAAATTGCTATTAATATTGTAGAACAAATTAATATTGTTGTTTAACAAAAATTTGTTAACGCAAAACAAACAAAAGATATTAAATAATTTGATTTTTGTATTTTAAAATAAGTTAGTGTTGTTGTTTAACAAAAAGTTGCTAATACAAAACAAATAGAAAATATCAAATAATCTAATTTTCGTATTACAATTAGCAGAAATATCTACTAATAGCGCAAAGATTCTATAATTATAGAGTAGAAAAGAAGTTTTTAAAAAACTAGTATCTCTATTTTAACTAACTAATATATAGATTGTTATTTCAAAAAAAGTAGTTAGAAATATATTAGAAAAATTGTATAAAAATTTTTAGAAATTAATAAAATTCTTAATAAAGAATTTTTAGACTAAAAATATTTAAATCGAAAAGATTTAAATTAAAATCGAAAAACTATTTTGTTGCAAACAAAAAATATAAATTCTAGATTAAAAAAGTTTTGTTAGATATAACAAATTGCTCTATATTTTAGAAAATACAATTATTAGAAAAAAATTAATTTGCAAAAATTATAACAATTTTTTAACAAAGCATTTTAAAATCGAGAAAACTCTAAATTTATTTTAGCAAAAATATTTCTAATTTGTCTACAATAAGTAGATAAAAATATATATAAAAATATATAATATTTGCTAACGTATTAAATTTTTTTATTATAAGTTATATAATAAGTTTCGATTCTTATTTGTAGCAAAGAAATTATAGAAAAAAATTATTATAAACTTTGTAATAAGTTTGTTGTCAAACAAATACTATAAAATTATATACAACTTAAATTTTGTAATAGTCGATTGCTATACAAAAATAATTAGACATATATCTATAATTATTAGAATTAATATTGCAAAGTTAGCAAAAGTATTTTTTGATAAAATTGTTTTATATTTCGAAATATCAATTAATATAGTAAATAATAGAAAATCTATTTTTATTAGTATTTTCTAATTTGCAATATATTTTTATATACAAATCAAAAAACAATTAAGTACTATTTTCTATTTTTAGACAAAGAATTTAATTGAGCAACAAAATTAAATTTTCGAATATTATTTTTGTATTTATATTAATACTAAATAGACAAAATAGACAAATCTATTGTTAATAGCAGAATTTGTCTACAACAATAGCTATTATATTTTAGTTAAAACTTTGTTGTTCTATTTAATATACAATTACTATTTAAAAATTTACTATAAAATTAAAAACAATTCTACTAAAAAGAAAATATTGTTAATATAGAAATATATAAAATAGTTTTATAATTTAAAAAAAGTTCTAACAAAATATCTTAAAAATATTGTTGCGCAATAAACAAAATACTACAATAAAAAATATAAATTAAAAAGCTTTGCTATAAAAAAATTAATTATATTCTTAACTAGAAATCTAAAACAAAAAAGATTTAGCAAAAAGATATTGCACAAATATATCAAATTGTTTAAAATTAAAAATAAAATATAAATTTATTGTCTTATTCTATTTAATATCTATTAAATCTATAATACTTTTTATATTTTATTTCTAAAACTATATTTATATTGCACTAACAATAAATAGATAGAACAAATATTACAAATTTCGAAATTTGTTCACAACAAAATTTAATAAAAGATTAAAGAAATTCTAGATAAAACTAAGTTAAAAAGACAAATATAATATAAAATTAAATAAATAAACTAAAACAAAAAATACAATTAATAACTAAAAAAAAAGTCTCTAAATAATATCAATAAATTGCGAAAGAATTTTAAGAAACAAATATACAAAAAATAAAAGCAAAAAAAATAACGCAATATATATTGCAATAACAACAATTATATTAATAATAATTTACTTAATAAAATATTGCGCAATTGTTATTGCACTATTGTTGTATAATTAAGTTATATAAAAAGATCTTTTTATTTTGTTATACAAGATATTAAAAATAATAAGATTGTCTTTTTTAATATAAATACTTAAAATATAATTTAAAAATAAAGCTATTTTATTATTGTTAATTAGTCGATAATATATTGTAACAACTTAGCAAATCTTTAATATTTTATTAAACTTATTTTAAAACAACTAAAAAAAACTCTCGAATTTATTTGAAAATAAATTGTTAAATTTTTTAGAATCAACTATAAATAAGTTTTCAAAAATATTCGAAGTACTTATATTATTTCGAGAAAGACAAATTGCAAAAAATCTATTTTGTACAATTTTTTTTGTTTTTGCTACAAATTTGCTTTTGTTACTTGTATATATTTTTGTATTTTTTATTTTCTAAAAATATATAAGCAAGCAAAACGTAAAAAAAATTGAAAAAAAATTTATTATATTTTTATCTAACAATTCTATTAACAACTTAGAGTTAATAAAAAATTCTATTGTAGAATTGTAAAATTTTGCAAAAGAATTTTTCGAACTTGTTCTATTTAGATCGATAACAAATTTAGAAATAATTTGTTTTAACTTTGTTTTTTTTGTTTTTATTAACAATCTATTTTTGTTTTTGTTTCTATTTTATTTTAAATTCTAAATACATATTAGTAAAATATCGAAAAATAAACAAAAATACTTATTTTTAATACTTTTTTAGAAAATAGATCGATTAGCTATTATATTTTAGCAAAAGTTTTATTTTAAATTATTTTTGTTTTTGCAAACTTTTGTTTAAGTTCGACTTAATACTTTTAAATAAAAGTTAAATTTTGTTTAAGTTATTAAATACAAAATTAAGTTTAATCTACTATTAATAAAATTTTTTTTTTATTATATTGTTAACTTTTTATTGCACAAACTATACTTTTTTGTATATATTTTATATATCTAATAATTGTGTTTTTTATCTCGAGTCTCTTGCAGTAATTAATAACAAGATTTTTTATATTATCTTAAAAACGTTTAACAAACTAATAAATATTAACAACTATTATATTGTAAATACAAACAAAACTTATTGCAATATAGTAATTTAATTTGCAATAAAAATTTTTGCAACAAATACAAATACTTCTTTCTTTGCAAATATATATATATTTGTTTACGCAAGTTATATATAAGAGATTATTACAAACTATAATATATTAGTATTGTAAACAACAAAATATCGAAATTGTTTACTCTTTTATTTTTTTAATTTCTTAAAAGATATAGTTGAAAAAATAGAAAAAAAAGAAATAGAAAATATATTAATTTGAGATTTGCACTATATATATAAGTTTTATATATTGTTGTTTTTGCAACAGTTTACTTATAGTAATAAAACAACTGCAATTAAGAAAAGTATAAAAAAAAGAAAGAAAAAAAAAGAGAAATAACAATATTTATATTTATAATCTATTTAGTGTTTGCACAATACTAACTTTATTTTAAATTTTATTTAGAATTTTGACAATAATAAACAATAAAACAATAATATATTATAGATTGTTATTATTGTTATTATATTGTTTTACAAATTGTATTAAATTAAAATATAGATTTATTTCTATTAAACAAAAGCCTTTTTTTTTTAATTTTTAAAAAAATTTAAAGAGATTTTTAACAAACTTTTGCAATATTAATATTTAACAAACGTCTTTGTCTTAATAAGACTAATATAGTTTTTTATATTACTAAGAATTAGTATTTTAAAAGAGAAAATAACTATAATATTATAATGCTTTCGACGCGCTAGTATCTTAGAATATAATAAGACACGTAATTTTGAATTTCAATAAAAGTTTCAAATAGCACAATACTTCTTTTTAATTAGATAGCAAAGAATAGACTTGCATATTATAGCAAGTATTAGATAAAAAGAAAGCTTGTTTCTTGTTGTTTTTCAACAATTAGTTCTACTACTATTTACTCTATATAGTTGAGACATAGTAATACAAGTCTATTATATCTTACATCTTTTATATCTTAGTGCGCCAACAAGAAGCAAATATACTTGTATCTTACAAATATTTACTTTTACACTTGCTCTTAGCAACAATATAATAGTTAATAATATTTTATCTAAAAACAATTTTTGCAAACTTATAATATAGTAAAAGATAGTATAACAAACAATATATATTAGTATATCTACTATATAATAATAATTACAATATAATGTAATAATATAAATTATTGCTACTTAAGACTAAAGACTTAGACTTTAATTTCGAAAATTATTTCTTTAAAAAATTAAAGTAGTTTTTAATAAAAAATATATATATATTTATTAGATAAATAATAAAAATAGAGACAAAGAAAACAATTGCAATCTTTGCAATTCTAGTAATTATTAAAACAATTATTAAGAAAATTATATAAGTTAGTAATAACAATAACTTTGATACAAACAATAGCAATAATCTACATTCTAGTAACAATTAAATATATAATTAAGATTTTTTAGAAAAATAAGAGAAAAATATTTATTTACTATCTAAAATAGATGCAATCTCGAAAGAAAATAGATGTATTAAGAAATTAATTTAATCTCTTAAAAAAATATTTAAATAAATTCTATTTGAAGCTTTAGAAAAGATATGATTTAGTTAGAGATTATATAAAGATTAAGAAACATAAAGAATTTGCATGCTTTTAGATTAGAAATCGATGCTTTCTTAAACAATATTTTAGATTAATATGTTACGCTGCTATCTAGGCGACTAGAGTATTAGGATAGATTGATATTGTTGAAGAGATTTGTAGACGTCTTTAGGCAATGCAAGCAATTACTTAGTAACAAGAATTTGTAGTTTTGTATCTATAATAAAGAATAACTTAATAAATGAGTTAAACACGATTTATAAGAAAATCGCGTTTAGAAGTTTATATACATGATAAATTAATTAAATCGATGAATCAATGCTCTTGATCTTAATGATTCATTGATTTCTTAAATTAATGATCTCAATAAATTGATATCGTTGATTCCACTAATTTATTAATTCAATCACATAATACTTTCTTGACAAATTGTGCTCTTGCATGTTGTGAAAAGCTTTGCGTCGTAGTTAGTAGAATTGAGTACGCAACTCGTAACACTATCTTTCTCTTCAAAATTTTCGTTTCGAAAAACATCATAATCCATTCTTTCTATTATTATGTTTGATGATTCAAAAAAGTCTTAACAACGTTACGAGCTTTATCGAAGACTACTTCGAACAAACATTATTATATCTTAATGTTCTCGTTGTGTTCGTCGTAACTTTCTTTATAAAATAAAGAAAAAGTTTAGTCGTTGTGTTAAGTGCGTAAGATTCTTGATCAAATGCGATTGTCGTGATTTCTTCGATGTTAAATAATGATTTTTAAAGTAGTAAAAGAATGTTCTAGAAGAAAGAATGCGATTAACGATCGTTTGTGCGAATGAGCTTCATTAAGAGCTTCGTAAACAATATGTGCGTATAAAGAGATTACGCAAACAAAAGAAATTTCTAAAGAAACGTAATAGTAAAATGCTTCGTCGCAAAATTTAAAGTTTAAATGAATTAAATGCTTTAAAGAACTTAATTGATTCTCATTTAAATCAAAGAGTGATTGTTGCTTTCTCTAGTAATAATTTGTTTTAAAAGTTGTTCTTTGATTTTTAAAAAAGCGTTTTTTTTTTCGAAATTCCTTTAGTAATTTTTGACATCGTCGAAGATTCTTAAAAGGTTCTCACGTGTTTTTGAAGATAAAGTATTCTTTTCACTTAATAAGATACTTTTGATTTTTTTGTTTTAGAATTTTCTTGATCTCGAATTGTTTCTCTTCTTATAAATAGAAATAAAAGATATTCTATAAAGGCGTAATTAAGTTTGCTAACTTCAACAATAAGATATAAAATACTAGAAATATTTTGACGTTCTAAGGTAAGTCGAATTCGTAATTAATTGATTTCTTAGCTTTCTTAACGAAAAACGATTCGATTTTGACATAATTCAATTTCTTGCTTAACTTCCTTATCTTAAGATTTTTTGTAAAAAGATATATTTTATTTCTCTCTTTTAGTTAAGATGTCGTTTTTCGTTTCTTGTTTTAATATTTGATTGATCTTTTTTGCATCTTCGAGATGTTGTCGTGTATCTTTTTTAATGTCGCTACTTTTTCGATAGTTGATTGCGCTAATAGATGCGTGCGCTCTTAGTAATATCTAAAATCTTTGCATTGAATGCTAGTTGTGTCATAAATAAAAGTAATACTCAATTATTGTAAATATTGTTAATGTAGTGCCTTAAATATTGCTCAAGACTCTAGTTCGTTCTTTTTGTTTAATTATTCGTGATCGAATGATAAACAATGAACATTTAAAGTCTTGTATCTAACATTGAGAGAAGCGTCTTTTAATAATTAGACGTAAAGAGCTTGTCTTTGTTACTAGTTAATTCCTTAAATATATTGTGATATCTTATGAGTCGATTTAATATAATGTATCTTAGTTGTTTTGCGATAAATTTCTCTTTGCATGCGATAATATGTGAGTACTTAATAAGCTTATTAATCATTATTAATATCGAATTATATTTGTCTTTAATTGTTAAATTCGTCAATTTTGACAACTTAATAATAAAGTTCATCGTAACTTTATCTTATAACGATTCAAATAATTTTTAATATTAAATTTCGTCATAATTCGCATGCGTATTATGTTTGTTTTGTTAATAGCTAAAACATCGTTTAATGTATATTTTAATAGCTTGTCTTATTTGTGAAAACTAACAATGTTGACGTAAAAGTTAAAGAATTTTTGTCACTCTTAGATGCTTTTGCAATGATTCGTCATAATGCTCTTTTATATATTCGTCGATCTTATTAATAAATATTTGAAGTTTTTCTTTCTTTATTAGAAATTTTTTCGTATTATCTTGAAGTATTTGTAATGTTGCATTTAGCTCGTATTTGTTTGCTAATAATGATTTGTTTTCGTTAATTTTAAATATGTTATAATTAAACGATTTCTTCGTTTTTATATAATTATTTCTTTTGTTAAATGCGTTTGCTTTGTTATTATCTTTGCTTAAAATATATTGTATTTTAAACTTATATTGTTTAAGTTTTTTTAATTATTATATTTGTTTTTTGTTAAATTGCTTTGTAGTAATGAAGTGCACAAAATTTTTATAATTTGTAAGAATCGTAAATTTTAACGATTTTTTCGTATATATTCTTCATAATTCTAAGAAGACTACTATAGCGAATAGTTTTTTATTGTGAACATTATAGTTTTGTTCGATTAACGAGAGTTTTTTCGAAAAATATGTTATTAAGTGTTATATATCTTTATGTCTTTAATTAAAGCATACATCGATAACTAGATTTAATGCGTCAATTTCAATTTTGCTTAACAATTGTAAATCGTACATCTTTAATATTGATTTTTTCAAACATTTTAACTTAAGATTTTAGAATAATTTCTCTTTTGCGAGTTCTTATAATTATGACGTATTTTTTTTCGTAAAATTCGTCAATAATATCGCGTTTATTAAGTAGTTTTTAATGAATTTCTTGTTGTAGTTTATAAAATCTAGAAAGAATTGTACTTCTTTAACATTTGTTAATGATTTTTATTCTTTAATTGCTTGTAGTTTCTTAAGATTTATGCGTACTTTATGTCGTTCAACAACAAATTTAAAGAAGTTAATTTTCTCTTAATGAAATTCGCATTTCTTTGATTTAAAATGTAAATTTTTTATGTTTAAACATTCTAATACTTTGAAAACATAACTAACATGCTCTTTTAAAATTTTTGAGTAAATTATGATGTCGTCCAAGTATGCTATAACAAATCGATTCAAATATTGTCGTAATGCATTATTAATTATTTCTTAATACGTTGTTGAGACGTTCGTAAGTTCAAACGACATTATTGTGTATTCGTATAATTTATATCGTATGCGAAAAGCTATTTTTCACTCTTTTTTTATTTTTATTTTAATTTGATTGTACGCTTTTCGTAAATTTAGTTTAATGAAATAATTTACTTCGAATAATTAATTCTAAAGTTCGCTAATATTAAGTAATAAATATCGATTCTTAATCGTAATATTATTTAGCTTCTAGTAATTAACACATATACGAAGGGTTTCATTCTTCTTTAATACAAAGAGAATTAAGTATTTTGTCTATAATTAGGATTTTTTAATAAATTCTTTTTTTTCGTTTTTTGCTAGATATTCGCGAAGTACTTCAAGCTTTTTTTTAAATAAAGCATATATAAGTTTAAACGTAAATTGCTTGTTTAATTCAAATTTAATTTCGTAATTTTACGATTAATGTTTAAAAAAAATCTTTATTGTTTTTTTTTCTTAAAATAAATGCTCTTAATTGTTATATATTCGTAATACGTACTTTAGCGATTTTTTTGTTGTATTAAATAGTTTAAGACTTCTAAAAAATTCGTAATTTCCTTCATTTACTTTAATTTTATAATTTAATTAATCTTTATTAATGCTTGTTAAATTAAACTTTATTAGATTGTTCTTTTGCAAAAATGCAAGTTCGCTACTTGCGATTAATTTTCAACTTAATCTTTTATCTATTCTTAAACGTTATTGATGCGTAAATTGAATGTGAATTACGTGATCACATTACGCAAATTTAAGTACTCGTATATTTTAGTCGACTTCTAAATTGTGTTGCTTCAATCAAGACATTTTTAGAACGATATCATAAATAACTATTTTCACTATATTAAAGATTAGTTTCTCGTGATATTGCTAAATAGCTATCGATAATAATTTCGTTTCTTTATTTACTTTTTCATTTTCGTTAAATAATAAGTTTCTATCTACAATTACTAGATTGTATGCGTTAGACTTCTTTTAAGTAAAGTACTTTTTTCTCTTAACAAGAGCTCTAGTCATAAAATTATTTATCGCACTAAAATTAATCATTGCGATAAATTAATAATTATTAATCTTAATTAATGTAATAAAACATCGTACGTGTGCTATTAAGTTTAGTTGCTATTGTTAGGCTAACATATTGCATTTCTTTGATATATCTTTTATTAAAAAATTTGAACTTTTTTTTGTTTTTGTGTTGCGACTTTCGCTTCGAACGTTTGCTTGCGCTAAGCTTTCGTTCTATGCTAAATTAATGATTTTGACTTTTTAGAAAATTAATTAATTTTTTCTTTGTTTTTTAGATGAGTTTAGCATAAGTCGTTATAGCATTTTGTTCAACTAAGTGTCGCGTATTTCTTTGCTTTCTTTATTTTTTTTTAAGATAAACTTACATTGCTTAATTGTTGTTCGATTTTATTAAGAATTTCTCTTTTTATAATAACGTCGTTTTCTAGCGCTTTCTCGCATTTATTTACAATTTAATTTATTTGTTGTTTCTTCGATGAACTAGCTAAAGTCTTAAAATGTTTCGTAATGTTGTCTAAGCATTCGTGAAAATTCTTTTAATCGTATTCGTCGTTTAAGTTTGTTGCTAAATAAGAATATGACATTTTTGATCGTTTCGCTCTTATAGTCTCATTAAGTATTTGATTAATTTTCTACGTAAATGCGAATGTCTTGCTTAATAATGTTTCATCTAGAACTTTTTATAATTAATTTAGATTTTTTATTAAATAGTAGTTGTCGTTCGATTTAATTTTGAAAATGTTCATCTTTGTGTTAATTTGCTTCTTGATGTCGTCTTAACTATTAAATATCTCTCTTAACATAGCATTGATTTGTTAACGATTCATTAAATTTCGTGATTAATAATCTCTTGCGAAGTAACTCATTTTGTCACATAAATAGTACGTTTTTTAAAATTTATTATTTTGCTTTTCTTTAGAGTTTTTCTCTTTACGTTGCTAAGTAAAATCTAGTTTCATAGATGTAAACTCACGATAATTAAAAATACTATACTTTTAATTAAAACAAAATTCTTCTTGCTAATATTTAATCGTTGATCTAAAGAAGATTCTTGTTCTTTCTTGAAATTAATTGTATTTTTTTTATAGCTTTTTCGTATAGTTTGTCGTCGAAATCGATAACTACTTTAATAAGATTAAACATGTCGTTAAGAGTTCTCTCATTACGCATAATTTCGTTCTTTAGATTGTTCTTAAAATCTCGTCAAAACATTATTATAAATGCAACATCGTCTCACTTAATTAAATTAAAATATTTTTGAAACCTAATTGCGTAGTTTGTTGCAAAAATTCGTTAAATTAAATGCTAAATTACTTTTTTTGCGATTTATTTTTCGTTAAATGTTTTAAAGATTCTTCTAAGCTCTCTTTTAAAGTTATTGAAGTTTATGAACATCGCACGAGGGTTTTCGCTATTGTTTTCTAAATATTTTCGTAAATTTGACTTGAACCAATGTTGAGCTCTCTCTCTAAGAAATGTTAATGCGAAAATCGTCTTTTGATTCGCTAGAATAGAATAGAAGATAAAATAGATATTTATTTGCATAAGTTAGTCCTTCAAATTGATACGATCTCCATAATAAATATTAAATTTATTGATTTTGATCTTGTCGTCTTTTATGATCGATGATCGACGTGATGTTGATGAGCTAATGCTTGAAGTAGGGGCGCGTTGACCTAATATAGACATTCTTAGAATGTTCAAAGTGTTACGTTGCTATCTAGGCGACTAAAGTATTAGGGTAGGTTAATATTGTTGAAGAGATTTGTAGGCGTCTTTAGGCAATGCAAGCAATCACTTGATAACAAGGATTTGTAGCTTTGTATCTATAATAGAGAATAACTTGATAAATGAGTTGAACACGATTTATAAGAGAATCGCGTTCAGAAGTTTATATACATGATAAATTAGTTAAATTGATGAATCAATGCTCTTGATTCTAATGATTCATTGATTCCCTAAATTAGTGGTCTTAGTGGATCGATGTCGTTGATTTCACTGATTCATTGATTCAGTCACATGATACTTCTTTGGCAGGTTGTGCCCCTGCATGCTGTGAAGAGCTTTGCGTCGTAGTCAGTAGAACTGAGTACGCGGCTCGTAACATAGTAGATTGTCTAATTAACTATCTAATAGATCTGTAATTTTAATAAGAAGACTCAAGAAAACTGATGCAAATACATCAAGAAAGTTGGTTATTCCCATTGGGAGAAATGGGAGTGCATTTACCGAAAATGGGGGTGCGCGGAATGTTTACCTAAATATAATGCTTTACTTTTTTTAATCAAGCCATGGTGGAGGATGGAACAGAGGATATGAGAAGATATAACCAGGCCTACGAGGAGATTCAAGGGGACGCTTGGTTGACAGGTGGCTATGGATGGGCTGGGTGAGATTAGAGTGCAAAACTAACTAATTAACGAAATCCACCCAAAGGGCATACAGGAAAAGTAGGCTGGTCCCCAGTGGGACAGAATTTCTTGGCAAGAACAACCATGACAAACATTGCCTGCCTGAATCTGATTTCCTTGCATTTCCTCCAGCTTCTGCCTTGTGGCGTCAGGATGTCCTTTCTGGCTGCGGAAAGCCGCGTTGGTAGGGTGTTCCTTGACAAACAAAACATGTTGCATGGAGAATGGTGGTGCGAGCAGCCGCCGGAGAGAAATCTCGGGGGAATGCCGCGCTAGATATTGAAACACCGTCGATTGTGTGGTATCGGAGGACTGGTGCTGAGCCCGTGGTGGCATGGCTGGAAAGATGGTTTCTCAATCATATCAATGGCCTTGACCCATATCGTGATTGCTGGTAACTCCACAGGAGCTGTGATAGTTTTCTTGAGAGCTGACTGAGGGCAACGCGCGCTCCGTCCACGCTTCGAAGAAACTCGGCGCTCAATAGCCTGGATGGAGTAAGACTACCTTCCCTTAGTGCACCCGATTGATGTTTCGAATAGGTACGAGATATCACAAACACTCAATACTCCCCGTCAAACCTTTCCCCTTTCGTGTTTGCATCCTTTCCCTTGAATGCTTCTCAAAGCTTCGCTTTTTCACGATTCTTTGCATGTGCGAGCTTATATGAATCAGGATCAAACTTTCGATCAGTCTCTTCTACCCATTTTCTCTTAGATTGAGCAGCTCTCAAACCATCTCCAAGTAGGTAATGTGTACTCTTGATACATCTCTGAACATTGAGAATGTCTAGAGATCCGTGGCAACACCATTCATCGACATCAGGACATATCATGGCCAGATCGAATGGCTCCGGTATGTCGAATATGCGGGGTTTGACGAAGGGATTGGTGAATGAGGTTTGGGATGGGTTTGATGGTCGATATTTCATCGGCGTAGAAAAGGCACTCTTCGACAGTCTGGAGAGATAATCCCAATCCTCGGGTTCATCCGCCGAGCTCGATTTATGGTTGAAGATCTGAGAAGGTTTGACGATATTGACTTGGTTGTAGTCGTCAATCTTGATCGTCTTCTCCTTGGCTGCGGCCTCGCGAACCTCTTCGGCATGAGAATCCCATGCATCTCTTGCTTTGAACCAGCTTAGGTTCTTGTTGGATCGGCTTTCGTCATCGAGAGCTCGAAACTCTCTCTGCCGCATACTGTCGGGGTGAAATACATCCCTTTTCTCCTGCAAGGTAATCTGATCATATTCTGTCTTGTTCAATTTGTTCCACTCCCACGTATCATAGTTGCTTGGGTTGTAGTAGTCATACATAATCCACAGACTGGTCGGTCGTGTAGACAGATTCCACAAGAACTTGAAGTTTGTGATATAGCGGTACTCGAATCTGTTGTTCAAGCTTCGAGCCTCCTCGATTATCGGTCCCAAAGGCAGGAAGATCGATGGAAGTGAACCTGAAGATTTTCGGTCTCCCTTTGAAAGGTTGACGTTCGGATCCACACAATCAAGAAAATTCAAATGTTCATCGCCGTCTAGGTACGGCTGAAACGACGAGCTATTCGGGCAAAGGATGCTGTATAAGTCGGACCACTCTTCATCCTCCTCTGGCTCTAGGTCCTGGTACATGGTGTCCATCTTGATGCGAAGAGAGTAACTACGATCCACGGTTTTGAGCATCGGAATATCTGGTTGGGAGTCGTGGTGATCCATGAACATAGCTTGCAGATTCTCATCCTCCCCACGAGAGCCATGATTAGCTATGTGTAATCGATCAAGAAATGTCCGAGCATGACATGGCTTCGAGACATCCAAATCCACAGGATCCATTCTCAGGCAATCGCGCAAAATCAGGCAAAGTATAGGTCGACAAATCGGTCCTATCCAGCTTTTTGAACTTAATTTCAAGACACTCGAAGAATATAGAGATGATCTATACGTACTCACGGGATGTAATGAGATTCCAAATTGGCTTGGAGTTGTCTTTGAGCTACATTGGCTTTTCCTTGTCTGCTTGCGTGGATAGAAGTAGGTAGTGGTGCTTGAGTAGATGCAAGCTCAATCAATCAATGTTTTCCGACACGAAACGACAAAGGTGTTCCTTTCTTGGGTGGCGCCTTGGCAGTCTGATGTCAGATCTTGTGATCAATGAACGACTATCAAAATGAGTCTCAGTCCCTATACCCATTCTTCCTCTCTCACCTCCCGAGCTGATCTCGGTTGATCTCAGCTGGTAGCCGCATACGAGAAAATCAACTGAATTAATTGATGCAAATATCCCAAAGCAATTGATACGCTTTGATCACCACCCAAAGCAAAGTTACTGAACTCGCTCAGGCGGCCGGCCAATTTCGCGAGATAGGGCGACCTCAGCAAATCCTGGCAGAATCGATGAAGAAAATATTGAGAGAACAATGGTTGCCTTCGTGGTTGATTAGAAATTACCAGCTCGGCGGTTGAGGGACGTATTATTCGATCTATGGAACCTGTAGCGCTCGACGCGATGGATTAGGATATCCCATGAACTTGAAAGAACGAGAATAACTCCAGTGGTGGATCGGTGATGGGAAGGGGAGCAGAG
>JAABUL010004868.1_pt1 | contig 17402 bp, 19 predicted proteins | sample 5559151 | NCBI WGS metagenome assembly JAABUL01 (sample SAMN10711876, study PRJNA513368) | rock metagenome | isolation source: Antarctica rocks | place: Antarctica: Victoria Land, Pudding Butte sud | reverse complement strand
TTCCTCGTAGTATCCTTAGAAAGTAAGTAGTAGCGGTATTGTTTCGCTATTTATACTAGGTAGATTAGAGCTATTAATAGCTCTTACCTTATACCCTCCGTCTTTCTTCTTTTAGGTAGCTATCCTAAGTCGTCGTACGAGTCGTTCCGAGATAAACATTCCGCTAGCTCCGGAGTCTATTATAGTAAGGATCTTATATCCGTCGATAATGTAATTTGTATAGAAAACCGTTCCTATTATTACTTAAGCGTTATATAGCTCCTTTCGGTTACTTGTACTAATAGGGCCTATTCGTTTTTTAAATAGTAGTCTAGCGAATTAGTATCCTTAATATAGATTTCCTAGTTAAGGGGTTTACTTTAAGGTCTAAATACAACCTTACCTTATATTATTCGCGTCTATAATAATCCTCTCGTCGTCGTCTTAATATAACTAAGGGTTATTCCTCGCTATACTAGTAGTAGTAGTCCTAGAGGTAGAAGTAGTAGTATTACCTATTATAGTATGTATTCGTTGTACTTCTGTTTTATTTCTTCGAGAGTAAGAGTCTCGTTCTAGTATTAGTTCTAGTATGTTAGGATCTCGCGGTATCGTTAATCTAGAAGTCGTACTCGTTCTCTTATTTACGAATTAACGATTATTCTATTAGAAAGTATATAGTCCCCGTAGTCGAAGACTATACTTCTAATAGGTATTACTTTTCTAACGTATCCGTATTTGCTATAGTTAGTATCGACTAATTAGTAGTTCTAGAATATAGATCGTAGCTATCCTATTATCTTATTGAATTCTATAGGATATAGATATCGTTTCCCGTTGATCTTAGGAAACACTTCCTCGTAACTTCGTACGAGGTAGAGGGCTATTTTCATAATTAGCTATAGTCCTTCTACTAAGATATTAAGGATTTCTAAGTCGTCTAGTCCTTCGTTAAAGTATTCGCTCTTAGAACTCTCTAGAGTACTTTCGTTTTCGGCGTCGGATTCGGTAATCCTAGTAATTACTTCTAACGTTTATTAGTCGTCTATTAAGAGTTCGTTATCTAGGTAGAGAGGAGAGATTTATCGTTTCTAATTCTCTCTCTCTAGTTTGTCTATTAGTAATTCTAGTGTCTCGTCGTCGTCTAGGTTTATTAGTAGGATTAGAGATTTATTCGATTCGTTACCTATCTCCTCGTCTAGAGATAGTAATATGTTTTCTTATAGTATAGCGTCCTCTCGTCTAAACGGAGGTAGGGATCTTCCTTAGGCGTAGTTACCGTTATCTCTTAACTACTTTAGTAGCTATCGTTCTATAACGTTAAATTCGCGCTATAGTCGCGACGTTCTTATTCGTACTCTTATCTATTCCTATTAATCTAGTAGCTAGTTTAGCTAATTCTATTACTACTAGGCTTAATTATATAGTTATTAAAGTATGTCCGTAAGTTAGTTCAGCCTAGCGCGGGCTTAGTAACTTCCTTACTATACGCGTAGCTAGCGCTACTCTAGTTAGATATTATCGACGTCTTCCTATAGTTCTCGCCGTTCTACGTATAGGTCGTTTAGCTCGTCTTCGATTTCCTCGAGCTATTCTTCTAACGTTATTCGTTCGAGTACGTTAATTTCTATTACTAGTCGTCCTTTCTTATTACGTTGTTCTAGTACTTAGTAGTTATTAGATATGTCCGTTTCGTAGAAGAGTCGTTCCTTACGTACTTATTCTACTAGAAAGGCGATTCCTTCCCTAAAGCGTTATAACTTCTCCTATCTACTTTTTATTAGTTAACGTTATTACTCCTAAGTTTCCTTATTACCTAATATAGGAGTCGTCCCCTTAAGTATATTAATTTCTATAGTAGGTTTGTACTTTAGAAGCTAGGGGTATATAGCCTTTTTAAGCTACTCGTACTCCTCCTTCTCTAGATTCGTTATAGGCTATCTAGTTCGATCTATTTCTTCTAGTTAGTTAAACTCCTTAGATACCTATTAGTTCTTCTCTAATCCTATATACTACCTAAAGGGTAGGCATTAGCGATAGATAGCGTAATTTAGTTCTATAATCTATAGCTCTATAAGATTATTATACCTACCTCGACTATCTATCGAGGTTGTAGCCGTGTCCTAAGTCTTATTAGTAGGAGACTCATTTTCCTATCTAATTATAGCGTTAATCTACTACTATAGCTATACCTTTAGTCTACGGTAGTCTCGTATATAATGTCCTTTCTTATAATAGTTATAGTACTTATCGGTTTTTCCGTCTTTCTTACCCTAAGGCTTTCTCTTACCTCTAGCTTTCCTAAACGGTCCCCCCTTAGGTACTCGTTAGGTAGCGTCGATTTCTATAGTATTAGGGTTACGTCGTTTATTCCCTCTAGACTAGCTAGTCGGAACATAGCTAGTACGTCTACGTCCTTAACCTATATATTACTTTTCTATAGCTCTCTCGTAGAGACGGTCGTCGATATCGATTAACGATTTAATAAGCGTATCTAAGTTCGTAGTTTCGTTCTTTCCCGTACGTACTAGTTCGTCCTTTACGTTATCCTTAAGACCTTTATAGTATATAACGTATAAGGCGTCGTCGTCCTACTCGGTCTTATTAGAATATTCCTTAAACTTAGCTATATACTAGGATGCTAATGTTCGCTAAACGATATCCTAAACAATACGGATTATAACCTTCTTCTCGTTACTAAATCCGTAGATTGTTTTCATCTTATTATAGAATCTAACGAAGTTGGAAAAGATTCTACTCTCGTCCTTCTAATATATAATAAAGTCCTTAGTCCTTAGTCTTATCTAGTACTAAGCTTCCTCTTAAAGATATATCGTTACGATAAGATATCTCTTCTTATAAGAAGTAACTCTATCTAACTTAAAGTAGAGTAAGAGTTAGTTAATCTAGTTATCTAACTTATTACGGTCTCTATAGAAGAAGTCTACCTTAGTCTTACTATCGGTCCTACGATTAGTTATTAGAGCTATACTTTCGTCTCTTTAGCCTAAGCCTCGTATACTACTAGTAGTACTCATTCTAAGGGTGTTTAAAGTATTACGATCCTATAAGTAGTATTACGTAAGTACTTCTTTAAAGAGTAGGTAGTAGTAGGTATTTAGGTAAGATAACTCGAATGTACTATAAATAGTTGTAGACCTTTTAGTAAGATTATAATATAAGTTAAACATAAGTATATCGAAGACATCCTTAGTTCCTATATACTTAAGTAATTATAAGTTACTCTATAGTACTCTCTTACTCTACTCTATAGAGTAAGTATAGAGTATAGAGTAAGTTAGTTACTCTATCGTCCTAGCTAAAGCCGTAAAATAGAGTAGTCCTCATTCTACCCTAAACCCGCGTATTCTATATTATACTTATAATATATATATACTTTAAATCTAAAAACAAAATATTTACTTAAAATAAGTACGCTTATTCTAAGACTAACTATTTAAGAAGAAGATTACTCTATAGCTACCTAACGTAAATTAGTTACTAATCTATTACTAATACTCCGATACTTTTAATACTACCTTAAGAGCTATAACTTAAAGGCCTACTTACGGCGAGTATATAAGCTCTTAATAGGTATATTAACTTAGTATATTATAGTATTACTTTAGTCTATAAGTAAGAAGTATAGTAGATACGCTAGAGTTCTAAATAGAGCTATAATAATAAAGACTACGCGGAGTATAACGCTAAATAGAGCCTTAGCGCCTATATAAAAGGGGATTCTCTCTCTTATCGTAACTTCGTATTAATTACTCTTATCCTAATACTAAGTTATCGTTCTTTACGCTACTACTTATCATTTTAGGTACTATTTAGTACTAAAATAGGAACCCTCTTATATTATAATTAATCCTCCCTTAAGAACCACCTATCCGAGGTACAACGTGAAGAAGATACAAGTGGTGCTACGTCTCCCATGAGTGTCGTTGATGACGCTATCGTCGAGTCTAGCGATACGAGGCCCTTCGTCAACTCACCCGAAGAGAGCGAAGAACGTAGACGCATGTGGTGGACACTCTACATATGGGATCGTCATCTCGCACTCCGATACAACAGTCCACTCTCTATAAAGGATGCGGAGTCTCAGGATATACTCCTTCCGGCTGATGACGATGTCTGGGTGTCATCCAACAGTCCATCACCACGCTTTGACACGATTGGCAACTCGAGAGGCAGCGGTCCGCCATCAAGTATCACAGGCAATAGCATCTTCGGTATACTTGTCCCAATGATGTGTATCGTTGGCCGGATTATCGACATGCACCACGTTCGAAGAGTCGAGAGAAGCTCTTCGAACCTTGTTGCGGATGCTTACATCGCAACAATTACACAGCAGCTAAACGAACTGGCACCTTCTATTGCTGCTTTGGAATCGAATACCACGAGCGGCTCAGCGCGAAGCCAAGATGCAATCCAGCATCACCACCTACTTTCCTGTTATGCACGTTTCCTGCTCCATTTACTTTACGCGCTACTCGAAGGGTCGTGGGACAAGCTCATACTATTTGAGCGCGGTCATGAGTCGATGCAGTCGGTTCGCTTCCACGAGACACTTCAGAGGTCTTTGGCCGCAGCTGATTGCGTCAACGATACTCTTCACCTCAACCCGGACCTAGGCTTCAAAGCGATGGTAAGCATTGAGAGTACCTTGAATGACACATGGACTGATCAAACAATGGAATAGTTCTTTGGTATCTTCCTCTACCATGGAGCGACTCTTCCATGGGCTGTCGCCACGAACCTGAGGCAGAATACCGATGCCAAAGTGATAGCAGCTTGTGAGACCTACGTGCGAGCCTTCGAGGCATCGAACTGCACCTACCAAACTGAGTATTTGCGGAAGATGCGAAAGCTACTGCTATTGACATTGAAGGAAATACGGTATGGGACGCCGTTGTCGAAGATGGAACAACACCTCCGGAAACACGTTCTGCGGCTATATCGTTGGAGTGGCGATGGCAGTGGCCTAGGTCTGTAGCTTTGAAGTGCTCGCTCGAGCAGCGCAACTGCTCTCATCGGTCCACCACTGCCGTCTCGAATCCTCAGCGGAAAGCCTATAAATCGAAAGCGCTGGCCCACGACTTTCTCAAGATGATCTAGGCCTTCGATATGCGTGATACCCCTTTTCCCGCAGGCGTTATGGGCTTGGAAGTTAGGCTCGCCTTCCGGAGCCGGACTGATTGCTTCAACACCGAATATCCGACTTCCCTTGTCCGCAAGCCAATGAACCGCTTCCAACGATAAGCCGGGAAAGTCATGCTGCCATCGTGGGTCATCGAATGGTATCCGCTTGTTGAAGGCCATGTAGATGAGAACAGTGTCTCCCTGCTTGATCTCCTGACCACTTGCTGTAAGAGCGTCTTCCATTTCCTTGACGCTGATAGTTGCTTTGAGCTCTACGTAGGAAAGATCCAGACATATGGCCTCAGTATAGAAGTCCTCAATTGGCATCTTGTCGATCGAGAGAGCACCCGGGGACGGATCGAAGTGCTTTGGGACATCCACATGGGTGCCTGCATGGTCACTCATGGATAGAGCATAAGACGCGCTTCTCAAGATCGTATTGCCGGCCTTTTTTGGCTGGTGCGTATCCCTCTCAAGCTTGTTATTTATCGTTGTGGTCGTCAATGAGCAATAAAGGCTCTAACCATGGCGTAACTGTCGAGTTTGATAAGCTTGTCTCTGGCGAGAACGTTAGGCTGAGGGCTTTAAGTACGTACTGACTACTGGAGGATGAAAAGGATGAGCCGGGCTTCTGTGATATAGTTCCCTACTCAGGTCGATGAGCTGTGGTTTCCTTCCTGTAGCTGTGGTGTTCGCTCTCTTAGATGTCAACGAGCGTTGTGCTACTGCCAACGAGGACCTATTCGTAAATCTGAGAGCCATTCTTCGTCGATCTGAACCCAGGAGCACATGTAGTGTCTCATCCGTGTGAGGTTGGATCGTTAAAACTTTAAGGGAGCTCTGACACCACGATCGTCAAGTGCGACCTCGGGATGCCTCTTTGCATGCCTGGTCCCGCCTCACCTGTTCTGCGAAGCTACAATCAACATCAATTATTAGTTTCGGAGGCGTTGTCTCAAATGGAACGATCACGGCGAAGAATGAGAAAGATAAAAGTGATTGCAATAAAACAAAGCAATCATTCGACTCTGTCTACCGACACCGCTTGTGTGTACTCATGTGAAAGCCAACTCATATTGAGTGCCTCGCTGGCGACTGGACGAGCGGTAGAGTCCAAAGCAAGTAGAGAGCGAACGAATTCCTCCAGTTTAAGTCCTTCTCCGTCGGTCAGATCTCCGAGTCGCTCTTTTAAAGAGACGACGTCCCTCAGCTTCACCTTCCGGATGTTGCCTTTGCCATCGAACATCTCGTGTGCCCCTTGCAAGCGCGCCTGAGCCAGTAGGCGTTGCGGAAACGGTCCTAAGAGGGCATTAATCTCCGCTAGATGGCCTTCAATGGAGTAGACCGAGCCCTCGCCTCCGCTGAACATGACCTGCCCATATATGAGCTCGGGTACGAGAACACCGAGGTTCCAGATATCCGCCGAATTATCCCAGGGCGCTTCTAGGATAACTTCAGGGCTACGGAGGAGGGTAGGTTGTATCGTTTCGGTCAAGTGCTTGTCGGTCCAGCTGGCCACTCCCCAGTCACCTAGCGCAACTCTCAGAGTGTTGAGGTCGAATGGATGCGGAAAGTAGTGTGAGCGAAGTGATTGACTCCTTATTATCCCGTAGGGACGGCAAGACGGGCTCAGAGCACTGTCATCGAAGTACTTCTTCTCGAGATAGGCCAGGAGGTGTGTTTCATCCGGATTCCGTATCATGACGTTACCCGGCTGAATGTCTGTAGCGGAAATAAGCTAAACTATTTCGGAGTAAAGTTGGGTGTACTTACCTGTGTGAATGATGCCGCAGGCGTGAGCGCAGCTCAGAGCTTCCAGTAACTGCGCCGTAAACTGCTGCACAAGGGTATTCGGCAGCCGCTTTCCTGGGAACCACTGCCTGAATGAGGCAAGGCTCTCGCCCATGACCCTGAATATGAGACATGAGTGGCGGCCGTGAGGCCCGAGATGCTCGAAGGAGTCTTCCAGCATGGTGATGAAGCCTGAGCCAGGATAATCGGAGCCCTTGCTCTTGAGATGCTGCAGAACCTCTAGTTCAAATGTATCCATCCCGTCTTCGGCGCCATAACACTCAGCACTGAGTATCTTCATAGCCCAAAAACGCCGTGTCCTGCTTGCGTAAGTATGGAAACATCCGAAAAGACTGCTGATATCTTACTGCTCATCTCGTACCAACCATACAGTTGAGTACTGCCCATATCCAAGCTTGCGAAGGACTTTGTACTTCGATCCATACACTTCGCCCAAAGAGACTGGAAGGAGGCCGCCTATGTGGTAGTTCTCGATACCTTCCTCTTCTAAAGTGGCAGCAGGAATTGCGCTCAAGGCATCGGACGACTTGAAGACGTGTCCTAGCCTAGATACTAGGCTATTGAAGACGCCGGGCATTCTGCTTACTTTTCCATTGCTCACTGTGTACGGAGTAGTGACAGAGAGGACATTTCTGAACTCGATACCTTATTGATATCGATATCGAGATGACTCGAAAGCGCGATGCACGGGCCACGCGCCCGGACTTCGTCTCATCGCTACCCGCCTGCCAGCACTCCTGTATGAGCTTGAGAACAACAGCTGGAGGCACGAATAGGTCGAAAGGGTGCTACGAGCAACCGTAGGGCAAACGGCCGGGTTGCACATTCTAAGGTGGGGCTTCCCACGTTTAAACCCCGGGCTAATTTAGGGTACCCGCCGTCGTAAACCCCTACTAGTGTATGAGCCGGCATGCGCTGGCCAACCTCCGGTTTTGCTGGACATATCATCACGACACAACAGGTATGCGGAACCCACAGCCTGCAGCAACTCGGGTCGTGATACGGAGTACATGGAAACAGAGTGCATACGCTCTGGAATCGCGTGGCACACATCTAGTGGTATGATTGCGTTTCATCTCGCCTCTCCCAGCAATGGCGTTTCCTTCCAAGCAAGATATATGTATTTCCGTACAGCTCATAATGTTTCCTATCAGGTCCAGCAGCTTCCTGTTCTACAGTGAGGATGCCACGCCTAGGGACATTTCCCACAAGCACAGTCTTTGCGGTGGATGTGCTTCGTTGTGACGTGCCCCGATCTCCATTTGAACATCACCGTGATGTGCTCCACCATATCCATCCCGTACTTATGCCAGGCCTTCATGCCAGCGGATGCCCTGAAGGAACATTGTTGTCAGCCATCTTCACTTGGAGACACAAGGTTGGCTGCGTGGTGAGGCACGAACGGAGTGCACCTGACAATCGCTTGGTCCGCCAAACGTCCCCCGAGCCCTTTACTGGCATAGTAGTTCTCGGCTGCACTTTCGGCGGAGTCGGTACGAGACAATGGGTTCGTGAAGGAAGTGGGAAGAATCTTTTTATTCCGGTGTGCCATTGCGACAATTGCGTTGACTGCTCGCTCAGACCACAGAAGCCAAGATACGAAGGGATTGGAATTCAGTCTCTATCCGCAGATGGGACTGCTAGAGCTCGACAATGTCTCGCTGTTGAAGCGGAATTGGCTGACCTTATACTTCAGTGCAGCAGGCTCTGAACACAACATGTGGCAGGAGTACAGAACCACCGCAAGACAGCGTGTTCAACCGGGTGCTGGTCAATCCATGATGTTACCATACTCCGGCGAAAAGATGCATGGTACACGACATGGTGAAGTAACCCGGATACTCCAGAGTGCCCCCTCAAGCTTCCAGCCAGCCAATTGTTTCATTATGGCAGAGTACAGAGAGAGATTCTCGGTGCGAACTAAATCTAGGCAATAATTTGGTGTCGCTTGCGCGGCATGTAACGTAACACGCCAGGACTACTCCGTTACACCTTCACCCTCCAAGTACGCTGCGAGCACCACGATTTCCTGTAACTAACCGCTAGCCAGCCTCCCGAATCGTTGTAGCATCATCTCTGCATGAGGAGGACACCAACAGGCAGATCGCCTTGGGGTCTGCCCATACGTTGAAGTACTGGCTTATCGTAATCTTGCCAGTCGGCGATCTATACGGGCATTGAAAGCTAGCCGGGGTAGCTGGCGGTCAGGCAGCCTTCGAACGTCCTTCAATTGCGAGTTTGTCCGAACAAGAGAGGTATTGTTGAAAGGCACAAACAATGTCTTGCGCCACCCGAGTGGTTGTATTATTATAGAGATATAGCGTAACAGCGTTGCAAGGGGTCAGCGACCCCAGCGACCCCAGCGAGAACAGACCTGTTCACAAGCAAGACACTTGGCAAGGCCTTGCTTGCTTGCTTGCTCAAGACAAGCAAGGCAAGGCAGTGACCTTATGACTAATACACCAATCAAGACAAGGCAGTGAGGCTGTCTTGCTTGCGTCTTGAGCAAGGCCTTGTCAAGACAGTAGTGTTGTAGTAGTGTTTTATATTGAAGTGAATTGAGTGGAAGTGCTACCCCAACCCTTACCCTAGCTACGCGTATCTATTATACTAGCTACGTAGCTTGTAGAGAACAGAAGCACTAGAATTCAACGACAACCTTCCTAATCAAGCTAGCGCGCGCGTTGCGGCTGTATCCGCGCTGTCTAGGCCAATCGGCGCAAGGTAATTCCGCGCCGCGCTTGATCCTCACTTTCTAGGCGTCTCGTCGCGTATCGCTTCAGCTACAAACCACCAAATCAAGACAAGACGGATCACGTGTCTTGCTTATCAAGACAAGACAGTACCCTTTCACATGCTCTGCCTTGCAAGGCAAGGCAAGGTCATTCACTGTCAGCTGCAAGCAAGACGAGACGCTAGGCCTGTCTTGTCTTGTCTTGCTTGTGAACAGGTCTGAGCGAGAACATAACGACACAAGTGACCACGATGACACAAGCGACCATAGCAACATAAGCGACCCGAACAACCACAGCGACTCTAGGTATTGCAGCGACTATGGGCATTTTAGGATCAACAGCGGCCTCAGGAGCATCGACGGCACCAATGACCTCCAGCGATGCCAGGGACATGAGCGACACTAGTGACCATAACGATCTTGCTAAACAACTGCCGTGGTTTCGGTACATCGACTACGCTGACGCTGTGATTGAGTATCGCCGCTTCCATCATGGCCGATCCATCTTCAGTAATATCGAGCTCAGCGATAGTAAGGGACTCCTAGGAGCATCCTTCAAGTTGAGGCGTTCAAGCTTCTCACAGAGCTTGAGACATGGATCTGGCCATGGGGCCACATTGCTAAGCTCAGGGAGACATCTTGCGATCGAGATGGGTTTGAGATCCTGCCAGACTCCATGCCGGGAGCCGGCGTTACTACTCTGGCGATGGCACCGAGGGCATGCATGTAGTTGTTGGACCTGCACCTTGTGTTGTGCAGGCTGAAGGGTCGCATCGTCACCTTGATGGGTGGAAGGCTCTCCGAGATAGCATCAAGTGCCGTGCGGCGCTCTGAGCCCATCTACGGCTTACTTGCATAGCTGGGACACTTGCAGATCCCTTCGTCCCATCACTTTAGGTTTTCGTAAAACCCATGGGTAAGTGGGTTCTCCGAGACAGCATCAGATATTTTGCGGCGCTCTACGACCTTCCATCCTCCTCCTCGTGGCCCGAGACGCTTGCTTACCCTTCCATCCATCACTTTAGGTTCGGTCATGACAACTGATAGGTGGAAAGCTTCTCGAAGACAGCATCACACACTATGCCGAGCTTTGAAGTCTTCTCAAGGTGAGCCATACCTCGGAGACACATGCTGAGCCTTCTATTCATCGCGTTAGGTGCCATGACACCACGACAGCAAAGCAGTGGTGTCCATCCCTATCGACCCTCGTTCTTCTCGAAGCCGTAGACGAGCATCATGCAAATGATACAGTTTCAACGATCTGCTATGTTACCCAAACGCCATGATTCTGGGTTGTCGACAATATGTCTGCCCATGTTGTGTGCTCGGATGAACTCGAGATGTACCAAGCGACCTGCCGAACTACAAACGACCGAGACTCTCTGTGAGCTAGGAAGCTCGCGATGTGGCATTGCAGTCGATGCGTTTCAGTCTCGAGACTGGTAACTTGCTCGAGATTTCGCGGGATACCGGATACGACAGGAGAAGATCGAAGAAGCATTTTATCCCCACCAAGCATCAATGACTGGTCCATGGGAACGGCCTTCTCGAAGCCGCAGGAGAATACCATGTGACCATGGCAGGCTCAACGACATGTTACCGTCACCAAGTAGATATTGGATGCTGCGGCTGAAGTCGAGAGCTCGATCTCCCACACCATCGTATTGCAAACTGCCCATGAACACACTCCTCCTTGGGTCAAGGCGCCACTCGTACGACGCTCGTGCGACCACGGTGCAGATTACCCAACTTCATCCTTAGGCCAGTGGCCGTGAACAGGTAGTAGCACTCCTTCCTGGCCCTTCGAGAGTCCTTCCGGCTTTAGACGGTCTTAACGGCCATATCCGTCTGCAAGGCTACCAAGGCGACAACAGCATTGGAGATACTAGGACGTTGCTTGTAGGCTCGCGCTGTCGGCTCTCGAGTTTAGGAATGCCAATGGCTGTCGTTCTGATTAGATGATGAGATAGAATCAGACAAAAGGTCTGTTGCTGCCGAGGAACGCTGCACAACCCGTACACACTTCTCCATCGTTCGGTTCTTCCAAACGACACCATGGCAGGCGATCTTCCAACACACCACCGCGCCCTCGTGCTCGAAAACAAGGAAGCCGGCTTCCAGGTCAAGCAAGTCCCGACACCTCAACCCATCCATGGCAGCACAGTCGTTCACATCCTCTCCGCAGGCGTATTGTCCTACCACCGCGAGATCTATAACGGACAGAAACCATACTCCATCCCTCTACCGCTTGTCCGTGGTATGAGTGCCATCGGACGTATCGCGGCACCTGGACCGGATGCCACGCTGCTGAAACCTGGCCAGCTCGTCTACGTCGACTGAGTCGTTCGTGGTCGAGACGATCCTAGCGCCGTATTCCTATCGGTTATTCATGATGGAGGTGACGAAGGCAGCAAGAAGCTGATGCGAGATGTTTGGCGCGACGGAAACTTTGCAGAGTATGCCAACGTTCCGCTGGAGAACTGTAACCCTCTTGACGAGACGAAGTTGTGCCAGACCCTCGGTTATACGCACCACGATCTGATGTATTTGAGCTACCTTCTGGTGCCATATGGTGGTCTGCGAGATATCGGAGTACAGCCTGGCGACACTGTGGCGATCTTCCCAGCAACTGGCGGGTTTTGTGGAGCTGGTGTGGCGGTCGCAGCATCGATGGGGTGCAAGGTTATTGCTATGGGCCGAAATGAGAAAGAGCCTGCGCGGCTGAAGGAGTACGTGCACACTGGGAAAGCTGGTGCAGTGATCGAGACCGTCAAAATCACCGGCGACGAGACCAAGAACGCCGAGGCCTTGCAGGCTGTGGGGCCGATCGATGCCATCCTTGATCTATCGCCTCCGGCTGCAGTCAATTCGACTCACTTGAAGAGCGCTTTGACAGGGTTGAAGTACCAAGGACGGATCAGCTTGATGGGATTGGTTGATTTCTCCCTGCCATCATGGCGAGTGATTGGGAACGGTATAACGTTAAAAGGTTTGTTGCGCTTCCCAGGCTTTTGAGACTTCGTGCCGACCTGTATTGCTACTCAGGGAAGCTGATGTACTCTCGTGATGACATGATACAGTTCGTGAAGCTGCTCGAAAAGGGTTTGCTCCCGCATGGCGCGAATCTGGTCGATGTCAAGACGTATGGGTTCGAACAGTGGAAGGAGGCGCTCGAGGTCGCTGCAGAGCACATGGGTATCGGTCGACTGGTGACGCTCTACCATGAACATGGCACCTCTCGAAGTGCGAAGGATGTGGTATAGGGTGCTGCAGGTGCGATCAGCCTCATACAGCCCATCAAAATCCAGGAGACTTGAGTCGACATGTACATACCTAGGTTGCTTGTATAAACTCCACTCGCGATAAAAAGACGATCCCAACCTCAAATCTACACATCACAACATGAGGCTACATTGTAGACAGCTGTAATCAACAGATGGGAAGCTCGATACTTCAGCTGTAGGAAATCTAGCTTATTAAAAATGCGCCTTTACTGGGCACCAGCATCCTTAAGGACCTGCTTGCTGTGCGCCTTCGCCTCCTCCGAAGAGTCTGAGCATAGTCAGTAACACTCACAGCCAAACTTCTACAACAATAACGTACTCGGATTGCTCAACGTAGCCTTATGGCCTCCAAGCACATTGCCATCGTTGCCCATGCCCGCAGCAGGAGCATCATCGCCCTGCTTGTCTTTCCCGTAGAAAGCGTCCTCCCCACCAAGCTCCTTCAAGGCCTGCCTGGAGTTCTGCTTCGACTCTTCTGAGGTGCCTGAGGAGGTCAGTCGAGACTCTCGATTATATGTACGAGTCGAGAACATACTTGGGTTGCTCAGGTTGGCCTTGTGGCCGGTGGCTGCATCGAGAATTAGCTGACTGCATGGAAGGGCTTGCTGGCACCGATCGCTACTCACCAGCGTTGCTGCGATCTTCTGGTGTGATGTCGCTCATTATTGCGGTTGTATGTGACGTCTTGAGGTTGATGGTTCGGAATTTGAGGTTGAATCAAGAAATCGTGTAGGAAAGACAAGACTATATAAAGGAAACAAAGATGTATGGATGATGCACGTCACCACCAGGTTAGAACGTCACAAGGCGTCGAATCGACTAGGTACCTACGGTAGGCTTCAGACTGATGAGGAACTACGGCTCTAGGCCGCTGGAGGTCAATGGCCGCAGGCGGGCACGGTAGGCTTTCTCCATGACTCTGCGAGAATATGTCCCTTGCATGCCCTTGCTGGCATGGATCCCGATGCTTCCGGTGTAGTACTCACAGTGTGCCATACGATGAGAAGGATGGGACTACATGTCCTTGGTCGTCAACTGATTCGTGGAACGGATGCTAGCACGAAGTGGAGCTTGTCCGCCAGATCTGAGATTCGAGCCGCTGTAGGCGATCGTGAGAACAGATGAACCAATGACGAAGCGGTTACCTCGATCTCTCGATGGCAATGCTGGTATTGTGCATGCTGTGATGCAGGTACACGGGCTGATGAAGCAACAGACTTTAGATAGAGTTTCGGGCCGTGCTCCAGCCTGTGGGGACTGCATCATGGTCATATCATTCTGACGCCTACATCTCTTGAGTGATGAGAAGTGAAACAGTATTTCGCAGGATTACGCAAAGAGTACTAACAGAAGTACAAGGGGAAGTAGCCTAACCATACCACGCCAGCTCGAGCCCAAGAAACGAGTCGTCCTGACCACAGCTCCGGTGACCTAACATCCCTGGGGGCTGCTTGCCGCCATATTTGATATATGTTATAGATGTTGTTGTCGAAAATAGAACTCGAACGAATCAACAGAGTGTTGTTCCATGCTGCATCGCGGGGAGAGGTCTCGAACTGCTGTCGTGATCGCTGGTCAGTCATAGCTCACCGAAGCGCGCTCGAGAATAGCGTTACTCACCGTCGTATGGCTGTAGTTTGCGTTCATGGCGGCTGCAGACGTCGAAAACGCGGAAAGCGTTGCCAGAAGCCACAGGTACTGTGATGTTCACTATATCGAATGTGCGAGCTTGACGAATGCATGGTGAACAACCACCACTTGAAGCTCAAGGGTCCTCGTTCTCCTTCTTGATTTTGACGAAACTGGGGGCCTGGCATGTCTGTTAGCACAACACTGCTGAGCGAATGAGCGTGGGGGGTGGACAAACCTCCTCCGCCTTGATGGCGCGAGAGTGCTGCATTTCCTGCTTGATGCCGACGGACGGCAAGGATGCTTCCCATTTTCTCCTTGGCATCGCGTGATTCAGTCTCCTTGCTGGTGCCGTTCTTGTTGTCGACCTTGGTGCTGTGATCAGCCGTCGCGGTGTCACTAGCGTTGGAGCGCTCAGTCTGCGTAGGAGCGTGAGCAATTACAGGCATATCCGCTAACGAATCAACATACCTTGAGCTCCTCTGCCGCGGGCGTTAGACAATCCGCTTCCTTGTGGCCGTGGTTCTAAGCACCGAGTTAGTGAAGTAGTAGTACCACAGCAGCGACGGTCACCATACACCGCAGTTCCAGCACTTCGGCCCGACCTTCTGCATGCAGAAAAGATGTAAGCTTTAGATTCGACATGGACTTCGATAGACCTTACGTTGAGTGGACGGCGAGACTTCTTGTAAATGTTAGCACAGCGATGCATGAAGTGTTTTAGTACGTGGCCAGGACATACCCTGGCTTTGCCTCGACGCCTGCCGCTGCCACCGCTCTGGCAGATGTTAGCATTTCCGCTCGCCCGACAACTGTGTGAAGCGGTAGCATACCTGCTGACTAGCTCCGTTAAATCCGCGCCGGATGAGAGGCAGACCTGGGGGGATAGGCAGACCCCGGACTGTAGGAGCATTGAAAGTCGTCGAGTGCCCACTGATAGTCATCGAGATCCCGTACATCTGTGAACCGGAGACGGGTGGACCATGATAACTCGAGGTGGACAGTATACGCCCGCGGGTGTCTACCACGCTGTAACTGACTAGCCCAGAGTCAGTAAATGTCGTTGTGATATTATTGCTGCGTGGAGCTGTTCTGAGCGACCATGATAGGCGGTTGCAGGATTTTTCTGGTTGACAGGGCAGCTTCGTGCCTTGTCCGGAAGACAAGAGTCACAGTGTTGCAGACTGGAGTCCGAGTGGCGTGCTTTCTGGCTATGTGAATTCAAAGTAGGAAAACGTACAATGTGTCATGGCGCCGGTATGGTCTTGAGTCGGCGACAGCGTCTGCAGTGAGGTGCGTGCGGCGCGACAGGACTCACTGTCACTGAGTGATTGCGCTACCGCTGTGGTGGTACTGGTGAGTAGCAACTGGGATGAAGTGGTTTCGAGACAAGTGAAGTCCAGATAGGGTGTCTCGGAAGCCGGAGTGCGGCGGCCACGTGCTGCGCTCCGAAGATGGCAAGAACGACCAAGACGCATGAACGACGTCAAAGACGAGAATGGAAACGCTCCAACCTGACACTTGCACTTACATCGTTCCCACCCATCTCGCCAGCACTTGTTCAAGCTAAGGACACAAAGCAAAGAGCGCACTGTGAGCTCCCTGCCATGCCAGAGGACCTCGAGACTATCGCACTTGTATCTACACTGCGGCATGCAGACTGCTTGTTTCACCACGAAGCGCGCTGCTTGTGTTTCCGGACTTGCGGTCTTGTGCTTTTTCTTTCCCTTCCATGCGGCGCGAATGTCTCCTCTCAAACCAACTGGTATCACTCCAGATGCTCTGCTATTCTCATCGCTCTTGTTATTCTTCCCCGTCTCAAGAGCGGCTAGCCTCTCTATCCGCCATCTTGGCCCGCCGTGGTCTGCTCCGAGCACCTGTGAGTAGAGATGTAGACGGTACGATGGAGAGGTCAAGCAGAGGTCGCACAGGTGATGTCGCAGCTGCAGGAATGAAACAGCCTTGGTGATTGGTGGATCCCAGCTTTGGGCGTGTGGTTGTTTCTCCACACTTTCCACACTCTGCACGTGACGGCAGCTCCAAGAGGAGACGAAGTTGACCATGGTGACGGTGTAGCTTTTGCACAGGAGCTTTATTTCGATTGGGGAATATCATTGACAATCGATAGCTACCGGTATCATCAGGCTCAAACACCATTGCGTTCTTCACAGCCTACTGGCCTCAAGCTCAGCAGCCTGCAAACTGTCCATTGCTGGAGAGGAGCGTCGCAGCAATCCTCTACGGCAGGCTCACGGAGTCCGTCTTCTCCCATCTAGCCACCTAAGTCACGCCAACAAGTAGCAACCATGTGAGCAGCCAGATGCTGCCGTACGGTCCCACCACCCCAAAGCCAAGGGCAAGGCCCGAAAGCTGTCCAACGAGTAGGAGCACATGCACCAGCGCGGTAACGAGGAGGAAAGCGTCAAGATGCCAGCGACCCTATCACATCCCGTCAGCATGTCGTACCATCGTTCATCTGGCGAGGGAAGTGTACTCACCACCCTCTTCCCCAACACCCTCCTCTCCCCTTGCGCTTCCCCAATAACCGAGAGACACCACGCAATAAAGACGAACGCTATCACATCAATCGCAAGGTAGAGGACGAGATTTGGGATCTCGAGACGGCGAGCAAAAAGGTATAGCGCGGGGATATCCAAGAACGTGCGGGCGGTGAGTATCGTGATCATGGAGATGCGGCGCATGCGGTCGTCAAAGGATGGGCGGTTGAAAGGGTTGAAGGTTGACCAGTGGAAAGGCCAGATTTGGGGGATATTGGAGTAGGTGCTGGAGGGAGGGTCGTTGGAGGAGAGAGTGTGGGT
>JAABUL010004867.1_pt1 | contig 17406 bp, 8 predicted proteins | sample 5559151 | NCBI WGS metagenome assembly JAABUL01 (sample SAMN10711876, study PRJNA513368) | rock metagenome | isolation source: Antarctica rocks | place: Antarctica: Victoria Land, Pudding Butte sud | reverse complement strand
CCGGGAATACACTTGCGTCGTACTTATAGATCTTGACGTTCGGGTTCAGGAGGAGAGGGAAATGGTTTGCTCGAAGAAAGACTCTCTTCGGATGCGTAGCGTAGCCTGGTCGCAGCGGGAGAGCCAGTACAGAGTCATCTTCAAGACTTAAGGCCGCTAAATTCGGGTTCTTCCTCGACGCGATATTGTCGTTCTCCTGCTTGGTTACAACTGATGAGGGTTCGCTTGGTCCGTCTTGCCTAAATAAGGTAGTACGTCAGCTCGTATCTCTGCTCGAACGGGCAAAGCACTTACACGAAGATCTTGTGTTTCTGTGCTTCTTGGCCAAACTTATCATACTCAGGATTCCATGCAGTCCTCTTCTTCTGCTGAGGAGGAGGAGTAGCGCCTTGGTCACTGCTGATGTTTTGCCCCCGTCCACGCCCACCCCGGTTGGATTCACGAAAGCCTTGGAAGGACATTGTGATGTCCCAGTGGCCGGTTGTGAGTATGACTTGAAATTTTCTACCTGTGTCTCGGAATTAGTAGAAATGATGCCTTGGGTAAGTCTAGATCGAATTTCGCTCACTGAACGGTAACAGAAGGAAGACTAAAGTGTCGCCGAGCTCGCACAACAGACGCTAAAGCGTGCTTCTCAACGCGTATCTGCCGGAGGTGCTACAATCAGTAAGGATAGCCGAAACTGATGTGAAATTTTCGGGTGGTAGGAGAGTGAGCGTGCGGTGGAAGAGCAATGAAGGAAGAGAATGTGAGGTCAAGGAGACGTACTTAGAAGTAGCTGGGTAACAGAGCTCAAACTTCTTGTATAACAATATGCGCTCGGTCAAGCCGTCGGTAGCATGGTTAGTGTTGAGGTGTAGCAGCAGAAGGTGAACTTGATACAGTAAGTAAGGAGGTTGATATCGTAGAGGCAGAAGATGTTGTCAAGTAAAGAATCGCGGAGGCTGATGTGGGGCCAAGCCAGGCGATGCTGCCAGTAACCATTCACAACAAAGGCGATGCAGAAAGTGTTTGCTCCCACTGGCTTTCCTTCACCATTTACAGGCTGATTGCATAATCAGGGCATGTTGTACCTAACGGCAAAGCGTAGAAACGTTGATGACCGGCCCTGAGTTGATCAATCAATTGTACGATGTCAGAAGTATGGGCAGATTTCCGGACAAGGGCCGTATTACTACTGAGATCTGGCATGTACCGTAGCCATGAAGGGCGAGGACTTTCAAGTGATTGGAGGACAATCCACCAAAGGAGAAAAGCTCTTTCGCCCACATTGTCTGCAGCTCGATACTCGAGGATGGGCATTCAACCGGTTACTAGTACGAGCTCATACCATTGACCCTGTGAGTGAAGATGTATGTCCGGTTGAGACGGCATTGTGCATGTCACCTCCCGCTGGGACTGGAGTTCAAGCCTTTCAGAGCCTCAGCACGGATAACCTATCCGACCTCTTCACACACAGCCAACTCCAAGCTCCATTCTCCATCCCTATATCGAACAGGTTTACAGTCAAATTGCGGACTTTGAAGATGGATAAGACATGAATCGCAGACATAACGACTGAGCAATGGACTCTTCATATTCCGGCAACTCGAGGTATGCTATGCCGAGTACGCCTGCTCCGCTATCTGTTCTGCGTGCGCAGTAGCTCGCAGAGAATGAGCACGTCGGAATGCGTGGTTGTTGGTTCCAACGTGGATCCTGGTTGAGAAGATGAAGTATTTTAATTCACGAGTTTTTAGTTCGTGACCTTACGCGGAGGACCATAGTTTGGGGATGACCTCCTCCTTTGAAACCAGCCTCACAAAAACCGCGTGCACAGTTGTACGCAGACCCCGGAATGATTATTGAATATTGTCTGTTGATCTAGAATCTGAATTTTCGTCTGTCTCGACGGCAACATCCTCTCGTGCACGCTTCCCACATCTTGCACAGAAGCCGCGCTCAAGCATCAAGTGCTGGACAGTGATGTGGAGGCACAGCCGTCCTCTTCACCTGCCCCAGCCCTTCGAAGCAAGCACCGGAGGGTTACATCTATGCAAAACTGGCTGATGGCACACGACCATCCTCTTGATCTTGCCCATGCATTCGAAGCAAGCACAAGAGGGACTCTTGGCACCGTTCCCTCGTCTGTTATGTGCTGCTCAGCCGGGCAGAACATACTCTTCGACGTCTTTCCGCTTTAGCGACATGGACAACGCCCAGTTGCTGCGAGTCGTGCGTCTCGCATCTAGTGCCTTTGGTTTCGAGACTCTTCGACATCATCCGCCTGCAGAGATATTATTTCAATTCTGAATCTAGCAAGAATCTGTCAACGGTCGATGGCAGCCCACTTCGGCACCCCTATCGCGCCTCCGAGTAGTAAAGCAACAGGCGGGCTTAAGCCAAACCAAGCGCTACCAACGAAGGCCGTCCTAGTAATGGCCCCAAGCCAGGAACACGTTCGCAAGGGCTCACACTTTGCTCTGCTGCCCTCAAGCATCCGATCTGCCAAATGCTTGAACATCGCTGTAGAATCTAGGCCTACAGCGCTCGAATCGACACCTTGCAAAAATGACAAAAGCCACGCTCAATGGCCCAAGATGCTTGAAGACCAATGAAGGCAGTCACTTTCAGCAGACCAGGCGCATCAATAGCGACAAATGCGATCAGGGCACCAAACGCGACGGAACTGAAGTATGATTCCAGGAGAGAGACAATGATCAAGAGAATTAGCCGTGGCCGCGTGTACCGCAACATTGAATGCGAACACGGGAAGAAAGACAGCAATCCGAGCAATGACTGGGAGAACGGCAAAGACTGGTCTATAAAATCTGTAGAAATTGATTGGATTCGTGAGACGTCCTCTCGCACCAGGGGGCAGAGGTATTCACCGTCGTCTCGTTAACACATCCCAGCTTTGTTACAAACCTGTCGTGGAATCGATGGGGGCTTGGATAAATAGTCTCTAGCTTGTATGTTGATCGTGGCACTCCCCGTCTGGAATTTCACCGCTGGGCATCCAAATGCAGTGAAGCCGACATGTCAGTCCGAAGTAACCACATCTCTGTATCGAGCTCAAAGTTTCACACTCATCCGAGGAAAATTCGAGAGGCTTGACAGCACAATCTACGGAAAGACTTTCAGCAGAAAGAAAGCCCAGGGCACACTAAAAACCAGCCTTCAAAGCAGGGAGCTTTCGCCTTCGCCAATGACAGTTGAATCATGCAAAGCGTGCGGAAATCACAATACTCGAAACCCGTGGACATGGAGACATCTTCGCATGCACGTAAGATGACGGGATCGACTTCCTGACACAACAAGAGGTATGGCGTTGCGAGGAATGAAAGCTCATGGCTATATATCTCCAGTAGTTCAGGCAGGCTCGGCAGCACCGAAGCGCCAGAGTGGATATCAGCCCCAAGTTCTCGCAGCCGCTGACGGGCCCTCCAGATTGAAAGAAGTCTTGGAAGATTGACAGAAGCGTGACATCAGGACAAGAATCTGCTAGCATCATACTCTGTTTCGTTGTGGACTCCTGGCCGTATGAAGATATTGCGAAGCAAAGGACCTGTGAAGGAAGAAAACGAGGCTTTCCGATTTGACCTCGGTGTAAAAGCGTCGACACTACTTAGTGTTTCCACATGAAGAGTTCGAGCATCGCGTGTTCCGAGCAATGCCCTCTAAGCCTTAAGCGCCTGCCTGCCAATACCGAAAAGAGGTTCGAGCGGTCTGGAATGCGGTGCTACACGAAGGCCAAGAACAGCGATACAAATTGTGTGCCTCCAACCATACGCTGCTCCTCAGTCGCTAGAGCTCAAAGTCAATATAGTCCAGCCCGTGAAAGTATTCCATCATTTTCGAACAGATATCGTCTTCGTCATTTTCATCGCTCTCGCCACCAAAGATCCTCTTGCGTTCCTCCATCAGCTTCTTGCGTTCCTCTCGCTGTCGTTTCTCACGGGTTTGCCATGCGATATACCGATTGTGCCAATGTTTAGCGGATATGTCACCACGCCGGGTGAATGTGTGCAAGGGAGGTGCTGACAACCTCTTCTCCATGGAGTCTGCTTTAGGGCATGACGGTAGCTCGAAGTTGGCTCGTGGAATAGGCGCGTTCTGTGCTTTGTTGCCGCCTCGAGTTCGACGGCGATTGTGGCGGCTCATTCCGATGTAAAACAAAGGGTTTTCGGGCTGGGGAAAAGGAAATTGTACTATTAGATTCAAGACGGAAAACCAAGTGAAACCAGAGATCACATACATAATGACCGAAAACGTTGTCGCTATCATCTGATGACTCCAAGATTGAGTCATTGGGAAGGCAAAAGAGCGCAGTCACGCGATCACACCCCATCCTTTCGGAGTGACTAATTACTACTTTCGGACTGTTTAAGGATTTTCTACCTAATTAAGGTTTTTGTCTTTGTCTTGAATTTCTTTCTGCTCTTTGCTCGAGCTACCTATCAATCTTCGAGCGTATCAAAAATTAGTAGATCTAATGCAAATATAATAGATAAAGCGATTGAATTAATAACTATCTAAGATGTCTAAAATAGATATCTAAAGACAATTACTTTATAAACTCTACTCTACTTTGAATAAACTTTACCCAAACTTTGCATAAACTCTATTTTTGTTATTAAATTTAATCAAGTAATTTGCAAAATCTAAACAAAATATTATTTTGCTATTAATGCTGTGTAGTAGAAGTTGTTCCAGTAAATTAAATAACGAATATATATATTTTTGACAAAAATAGTTCTACAAATTAGAAAGTAGACAATAGATTAATATTGATAATAAACTTAAGTTTTTGTTAAAATTAATAGACTTCTTTTGTAATAAATCTCGATTATATACAATCTTGAAATCTTAATATTTAGCAACTTATATTTATTTCGAAAATACAACTTAATATATTTTTTTTTACAAAAATTATATACTTCTTGTTTAAAGCAATTAAAGACTAGACAATTTTAAAGTTTAACGCTATTTTAATATTTATATTGCGTCTTCAATTTGTAACTTGGTTTCAATTTTTTTGACGTCTATAATATTAGCAAAGTTAGTATTTTAGTATTTTGCAAACTATATTTCTCTCTCAAATATCTCTTAATATAGTATATCGAAATTAAGCTATACAATTTACAATAAAAACAATTGAGAATCGAACAATTGTAACAATTAGCGTTGTTCTTTTGTAAAATATTTTAAGTATTTTGCTTAATACTATTCGCAATCTCTTTTAGTATTTGTTTCTAATATATTTGATTTCTTTTTGTGCAAGTTGTACAATTAGACTTCGCTTAATTGCAAAATTTATAATAACAAAGACAAAATTAATATTTGTTAACTTGTTTTTGTTGCAAATATAGAGATTGTTGCTTTTAATTGTACTTTTTTTGTATTAATTGCTAATTTAAAATAAAATTATCGAATAAGATAAGTTTGTTAAAATTGTAAAATCTTTTTATATATTTAATAAGAGCGTTAAATCTTTTAATAAATATATTACAATTAGAAAAGATACAATAAAATTGTTTTTAAGTTACTTTTCGCAATTTTTTTACTCTTACTTTTTGCTTAACAATAATATTATAAATTGAACAATTCTTTCTAAATTGTTTTTTAGAACTATATATAATCTTGATATATTTAACAAGATTTTTAGAATATTTGATTAACATACTACAATCTAGATATATACAATAATATTGTTGCGTAATATAATAAGCTTTATTTCGAAAATTTTGTCTTATTATTTGCTTAAGTCTTTGCTACAATAGTATTGTTGTTATTAATTTGTTTCGAAGTTTGTTTATAATAGACAATTCTTAAAACTTGTTTATATAAAAGTTAATTCTAAGATTGTCGAAACATTTCAACAATAATTTCTCAAATTTTGCAAAACTTCTTTTAATACAATTTCAAATTTATAACTTAACAATAATATTGCATCTAAATTTATTAAATTCTCTAACTTAATCAATAAAATATAAAATATTTAAAGAATAATTTATAGTTATTTTACTATTATAAATATTGTATTTAAAGAAGATTTTTAAAGATATTGCAAGTTAAGATTAGAGTTTAAATCTATCTTAATCTCTAAATATATAAATCGAACTATTATATATAAAATATATATTAAAAAGTCAAATTGCACTATTTAGATATTGTCGCAAAACAACTTGCATTAAGAGATCGATATTAATAGTAATAATATATCGAAATCTAGTATTGTATCTTCTTCGCATTATACAAACACGCTAAGCAAACAATAGTTAAAAATCTTTATTAATTTAACAATCGAATTTAAATTGCTTTAAGAACAAACAAAATACTTTTTATTTTAATTAAAACTATTTCGAAATATATTAATATTGCGAAAGCTCTATAATGACACGCAACTATATATAACAATATTGCAATAAAATAGATTAATTATTCTTGTCTCTTAGTATTATTAATATTGTTTTTCTTATAAATTTGTAGTAATACTAACTAGAAACACGCAATAACTTGTCTATATATTTAATATCTAATAATTAAATTGTTTATCAAACTTCGTAAAGTTAAGCTATATATTTTAAAAAAAAATTCAATTTTGTATCTATTAAAAATTTATTGAATCGAAATTCGAATTTTGTATAATATAGATTGCAAGCAATTGTTGCAATATAGTTTAACTCTATTAATATAATTGTATATCGCAATATCTTAAAAAGAGAAAAATATACTTTAGCAAAGATTTTAAGAAATATATTGATATATAGACTTGTAATAATTACGTTGTCTCAAATATAATATTTTACTAGCTTTTCGAAATCTAGAGCTATTAAATAGACGTTATCGATTGTAGTTATAAAAGAATTTTTGATATTGTAACGTCAATTAAACAATACAATTCCTATACAAAGTAAATAGATAACGTATTTATTGCGCACAATAGACTTACTACTAGATATATTGTTATATATAATATTACAATAAATATTTTGTTAGCTATAAACAAAATTAACTCGATTTGCAACAATATTTTCTTTTAAATCTTGTCTAATTTCGAACTTCTTACAAGTTATAATCAAATATCGTTTTTTTTAATCGAGATATCTTATCTTTTTGTGTAGCTAATAATAAAATTGCGTAAAAAGTCTCTATAAAGATATTTTAATTAGAAATATATCTTCTTGTATCTTATAAAAGTTGTATTGTTGCAATATTTTTACAATCTTTATATTTTTTGTCGAATTTACTATTAGACAATTTTCGCAAACATAATATTTCTATTTGCAAAAATCGATTTCTTAATATCGATTGTACACAAAGAATGTAATTAAATTACTTACTAAATATATATTCAATTTATTTGTTATTAAAGTTGACTAGAATTAGTTAATATTTCTTAGAATTTAATAGTATTGTTTATTGTTTAAAGTGTAGCAACAATATAGACAATTACTCTTAATATAAATATTAAGAAGAATCTAAAATACTATAGCAATCTCTATAGAATAATATAATTAAACAAAGATTAATTGTAATTTTAACGTTTGTTTTAGAATATTTATAAAGATCTCTTTCGAAAAGACTTTTCTAAAAAATAAAGTCAACTTGTAAAGAACAACAAAAGTAAATTTTTTACAATAGTAATATATTAAACTTCAAAACTCTTAAAACTTCTTTTTCTCAAATCTTACTAAAACGAAATCTAAATAATTTCTTAATATCAATGTTTTAAATCAAGTATCTAAAGAATCTTTCTATAATATTAAATTGCTAATATTTTAATTCTTAATAATAGAGAAGCGATAGCGTTCTAATAGATTGTTAATATCGAACTTTATTTGTTGCCAAATATATATTATAAAAAATATATCTTAATTCGAATCTTTTAATATTAAATTATATTTTAAGCAACTTCGATAAAATCTTATAAACTTTTTAGAAAAAAGTATATTAAACTTTTTTAATATTTTATTATTAATCTACAAATTGTAATTAAGAATTTTAGAAACTAACTTATTAAATACGTAGTTTATATTAAAAAGATCGAAGTAGTCTAAAAGTTTCGAGTTGTTTAAGAATTTCAAATTATTTAAGATTTTTAACTTATTTAAAAACTTAATATTATTTAAGAGTTTCTAGTTGTCTAAGTGTTTAAAATTGTTCTTTAATATTTTATTTTATTTTGAAATATATAACGTTAACAAAATATCTTCGAATTATAGATCGATATTATCTTTTCTTATTAAGCTTATATAGAAAGAGAAAAAAAGATCTTTACTTAAGAAGAATAATAATAAAACTTAGAGCATTAATAGAAAATCTATAAGAAATAATATTAACAATAATACGAGATTAAAATTCTAAATAGATATTAAGAGATTATAGATATAAGATATAAATGCAAAGTCTTTTAATTAAGACTCGAAATTGTCTTTTTTAAGTAGCTAGATTGCAAACAATAAAATCGACATAATTCTATAACTAAATTCGAGAATAAATGTTAGAAGATAATCGCAAGAAATTGAAAAAAAATTGCTAAACTATATAATGTTGTTAACTCTTTTAATAAAAATTATATAAAAAGAGAGAAAGAGTTCTAGCAATAAATCTAAAAACTCTAAATCTTTTATATTGTTAAATACGTTAATATTTGACAAACTTATAATATTTGTTGTTTGTTTAAAATTAATAAACTCTTTTTAAAGTTGTTTATATTTTGTAGATAACATACTATATCAAAAAGAATTAAAATTTAAAATTGATTTTTGATTTTTGCATCTTAAAACATGTAGTAGCAAAAAAAATAATAGAGACTTTCGAGTTCAAGATTTTTAAATATTTGCAATTAGATAATATTAACTTTATAAATTTTTTTTACAATTAAAACTTAAAAGTTTCTTAGCTTTTTTTAAATACGTAACAATTTTATGCAACAACAATCGATCAAACTATAAATCAAAGATATCTCAATATTTATACAAAGAAATTTGACTCTTTAAATTAGATTTCTAAAATATATAACGTCTATTAGTATAATTATTGCAATATTATGTTTGCTATCGATTAATTTAAGAATTGTAAATAATATTAAATTTGTTCGCAATTGTTTTATAAAAATACAAAACTTTTTAATTAAAAAAGATTATTAAATATAGAGACAATTCTAGTTGTATTGCTAAATATATAGTAAAATCGAAAACTTAAATATTGTTTATAATTTTTAATATACAAACTCTTGCGACATAGATTCTTAAAAATAGAAAACTAATATATAAAAAATAATAAAATAAATATAATAGAAATTAAGAGCTTTTATAGTTTAATTTTTCTTTTAATATAATAATCTTTTAATTTCTATCTAGATCTAATATATCTAAAACGTTTAGTCTTAATTTTTATTGTTATAAATTTCGATATAATTATAGAAGATTTTATATTAAAAAAAACTATTAAGATCTTAGTAATTTAATTGTATTTATTACAAGAATATTTTCTATTTTATGCGAAACTTGATTTGCAAACTTTGTTATACAAAAAGTTTTTAAAAAACAAAATATCAATTAGCGTATTATTTTGACAACAATTACTTAAAATATTTCTAATATTTATTGTTTATTTTAAAAATAAAAAACGTTATTTTTTTCGACAAAAAGTTTTGCTATTTTGCTATTTTTGATTTTTATTGTTTAAAAGAATCTAAAAGTATTAATAAAATTCTTGATTACAATATTTATAAATTAAAAATAGCAATAATACAAAGAAATTTATTAGATTTGATAATTCTTTATTAATTTAATTTTTGTTTATTATATTAATATCTTGCGATAGAATTAATATATTAATCTTAATATATCAATATCTTTTGTTCTATAGATTAATTTTTTATATATTTTTTATCTTGTATTATGCGAGCAAACTCTAATTAATTATTGCTATAATTAATTATTGTTGTAATTAATTATTGCTATAGTTGATTTTTGTTGTAGTTAATTTTTGTTTTAATTAATCTTTGTTTTTAGAATATTATTTTAGATTTGCAATTAATTTGTAAAAGTAAAATTAATAGTATTTAAACTTTGTATTGTATAAACTTTTATTAAAAAGAACAAAAAATATTAATATTAATTATATTATATAAACGTGCAATACAAACTTTAAGTAACAAGAAATAATAATATTGTATTTGCAATAAAGATATAAAACAATCAAAAAACTAAAAGAAATAAAGTAGATATTTGTTATTATCTTTATTTAAATATTGCTTTTGCGTTTAAACTTTTATTTTGTTTATATAATCTTATTTATATAACAATTAATATATAGCAAAACACAAAATATTAATTAAGTAAAAAAATAAATAATGCTTTCTCGAAAATATAATTTATAATAATATAAAATTAGTTAATTCTATTTTATATAACGCTACAAAGAATTTTAAAATTAACAATATTTATTTAGTATAATATTTAGCGCAATTCTTTATTTTAATAAAAGTCTTCAAAATTTAAATTAACAAGATTGTAAAATCTAGTATATAAAATATAAATAATAAAATAATATAGATTTGTTCAATACTTATAAAACAAGATTAAATAAATAGTTAAATTTAAAAGTCGAAAAATTATAAATTTAAATAAAAGTAAATTTAATACGCTTCGAATATATTATATTTAATTTTTGTAAAATAAAATATATAAATATATTTTATTTAGATAAAATTAATTCGAAATTACAACAAAATATCTAAATAACAAACAATTTTTAATACAAATTTTAAAACAAAACTATAATTTAATTAAAATTGTCTACTATTATTTGTTTTAGCTTACTTAAAATAGTATTGTCTTTTTTGTTACTATTATTATAAAGCTTTTAATAAGAATCTTACAAAAGCGCGCTTCTTTAAATATACTAAACGCGTTTTTTCTCTTTAATCTTTTTATACTTGTGTACAAGATAAAATTAATACTTAACAATATTAACAAAAAATCTAATTTTTTTACAAAACGTATATATTAGTTTTAATTTCTTAGAATTGCTATAAACTAATATTAATTATAATATTATATTAATTAAATTAATATTTATTGTTAACGTTTCGAAAAACAACAACAATTTAATTTCAAAAATTTTGTAAAAATATTAACAAGATCTTCGAATAATTTTTAATATTAATAGTTTTTTAATTTAACAAAAAATTTATAATTATATAATATAAATCTTAACAATAATTAGCGCAATATATTAAAAAAAAATTAGTAATTATTTTACTAATAGTTTAAGTTTAACAAATTTGTATTAAATATAATAAAAAATACTTATTGTATTTTTTAAAAATTGATTAATTTTATTAATATTAGAATTTTGTTTATTAATAATATATCTTTCGATTCTAATTAATATTAATAAGTTTATAACAAAAATAAACAATACAATTGTTATAATAACAAAGATAAAAAGTATCTATTAATTTATAAAATTCGCAATAAAGAAAGTTGTCGAACTATATATTATTGTATAATTATTAATTTTCGTCGAATTATACAATTGTGCGCGTTAAAAAATCAAGTAATTCAAAAACAAATAAAATAGACACGCAATTAATACTAAAAAATATTTTTTAATTAAAAATATTTTAAAAAATATAAACAAACTTAAGTTACTCTAGTTTGTTAAATATAATACGCAAATATTTTTGTAAACATTTTTGATATTTTATAAAATTAGTAGTTTGCTATAATATAAATCGAAATTCTTTTTACTAATAACAATTATTTAATTTAGTATTTTTTTTTGCAATTTTTTCTCTTAAGTTTTAAATTGTTTAATTTTATATATTAAAAGCAATTTTGTTAAATAAGTTTTATTAATTTTGTCAAATATATAGACAAAAAGTCTATATTTTGTTGTTTAAAACTTATTTTTGTATCTTTTTTTTATTAATAATATTGTACAAGCTAAAACAATAAATTAATAAAATTGTTTTAAAAAATTGCTAACAATAATTTTAAATTGCTTTATCTTGTATATTAACAACAATTTTGCTAAGTAAGTTTTATTAATTTTATCAAATATTTAAACAAAAAGCTTTTGCTTTTTTGCGCAAGATTTTTTTTTTTTTTTTTGTTAACAATATTATATAAATTAAAGCAATAAAATAATACTATTGCTTTAAGAGAGTAATTGCAATATTATACTTAAATAAAATTAGTATTTTAATTTGTAAAAAAGTTGTTGTTGCAACAATTATAATTTGTTTTCGATATATTAAAATTTAATTGAAAGTATTTATATATTATATAATAAACTTTGTAAAGAATTAATTGCTTTTTATACTATAATAATTTCGACAATAACAATTTAGATTGCTAGTATTAACAAACAATTTGTAATATAGTTTGTTTATTTTTAATTAAATATTTTTATATTAATATTTTTCTAAATATCTTTTTGTTATTAAAAAACAAAATATAGCGTAAATTATTCTAGAAGATTGTTAAAAATTAATAGTATTTTTAAAATTAATTTTCGATTTTAAAAGACTACAATTAATAATAAAAGAATCTAATTGTTCTAAGTAAATAATCTCTCTATATTTGTTTTAAATTTAATAGATTTTACTAAGTACAAAAATTCAAAAAATTTTAATATTATTTTATAATTTTTTATAATATAAAAAGCTTTTGTAAGAGTTTCGAATATATAATAGTAATCTAAGCTATAGATTGTATTTAAATATAAAAATTTAATAATATTTTTAAATAGTATTATATTTACAAAAAACAATATAAGATATCGAACGTTGTTATATCTAGATTCTACACTAGTATTTAACAAAACAAAAAACAAACAAAACTATTATTAGATATAAATATTGTCTTGTTATATTTTAAAACTAGAGATTAAGATATACAAAATTTATTGCTAACTTCTTAAAATAAGTTTGAAGTAAGTTTATAATATTGTTGCTATATTATATAATATATATAGTACAAGCAAAAGCAAAAGTTGTTATTTAATAAATTATTAATCGATTGCATAATTAAAAACAAGTATTAAAAGAATTTTTAAATACAATTAATATTATTTATATTAAATAGAACGCAATTAAATATATAGATACAAAATCTTTTGTTAATCTTTTAATAACTATTTTTTTAAATATTAAATTTCGATTGCATTTAACTAAGTTCTATATTATTAAAAATATAATATAAAAATAAAAAAATAAAATTATTTTAAGCTAAAATAGATTTTTATTGAAAACTAATATTATAGATTTGTTAAACTAAAAAAATTGTAATATTTGTTAAAATATTAATTAAACAAACTTTTTTGCAATTTTAAGTTTATAATTTCTTTTTTTAAAAACTATATTAGCAAAGAAATTGTCAAATATATTTTAGCTATTATTGTAAATTAACAATTTAATATTTTAAGCTTGTTATCTATACAAATTTAAAATAGATTTTAACATTAATTGCAACAACAAATATAGCAAAATTTTTTTACTTAAATTTTAAAATAACTATTTTAGTAAAAAAGCAAAACTTGTTATTAAAAGAACAATTTGTATACTTTTTGTTAAGATAAAAATAGTTATTATTGCTAACAATTATAATATAATTGCAAAACAATTTTTTGTTATTTAAACAATATTTGCAACTCTATTTTATAATATTTTTAATTAAATAATTTGCAATTGCTTTAAGATAAATTAATTTTTAAATTTGCAAATCTTAAAGATTTTAAAATTCGCAAATTTTTTAAAAATAATATTTAAGTAACTTGCAACGTAATTAAAGCAACAAAAAATTAATTATTATTATTTGTTTAAAAATTTGTTTAAAACAAAGACTTTGCAAAATATTCTTTTTAATAAAACAAGTTTTTGTTAATAATTTTTTGTTGTATTAGTTTTTAATTTTGTTATCGAATTTTATTTAAACATTCTTTAATATCTTTAGATTTTAAATTGTTTATATAGTACTATATAATCTAATTGTATTTTTCAAGATTCGCAAAAAAATTAAAAAAAAAGTCTAAAAAATATAAACTAACAAATATTGTTTTAAATTAAAATATTTATTTTAATTTATATATAAAACTCTTTTTTATAAATTATATATAGAAAATAAGATTTTTTAAACTTTTGTAATTTATAACAAATTAAATCTTTAAACAATCAATTAATTAGACTAAAATATAGAGTAAAAAATATACAAATATATACTATAATATATAGCGCAATTTGCGCAACAATTAAAGATATATTTATTATTAATATTCTTAATTAAAATCTTAATATTAGAGCAAAAACAATAGTTTTCGATTTTTGCTAATACAAAAGAATTAATAATATTAACAAATATAATTTGTTTATAAAAGTATTTAATACAATCTTTTGTTTTTGTTTTGTTGTTTAATTAATATTTTTGATTAATTTTTAATTCTAAGCTTTTTGTAGAGTTTTGTGCAATATAATTTTATATAACAATATTATTGCCATTGTCTATTGCAAGATTGTAAAATTTAACTTTTTTAAACTAATTAGACTTGCAAATATTATTTAACTAAAAGATATTTATATATATATCGACTTTATACAATTTGTGTTTCTAAAATTTGCTTTTTTAAAATTTAATTTTAGAGAGTCGATAATTTATAATAATAATAATTTAGTCTATACAATAAATAAAGAATCAAAAAAATTAATAAAAAAATTAATAGATTTTTGAAATATAAATTGCAAAAATAATACAATAATCTAATAACAAAGAATACAAAAATAGATATAAATATAAAAAACTAATTTAAATAATTTTCTTTAAAAAAGATTTAAAAATTATAATTTTTAAAACTTTAAATATAACAATTTAAACAATATATTTTTGTAAAATTGCTAAATTAAGTTTTATTAATTTTTTTAATCTATTTTAATCGACAATCTTTAATTGCTCTTCTAGTTATTTTAGATAAAATAATTAATAATAGTTCTTTTATAAATTTAATTAAGTTCTATAATATAATATAAAATATCTTAAATAAGAAGATTTCGAAAATCTTAGATTAAAGTAGTATTCTATTGTTGTATTTACAATCTTAAATAAACTATTTAAACAAACTATTTATTAACTAGTTTAGAAGCTAAGAATAAAGTATTAATAATAAAAAGATTAATACGCAAAACAAATACAAAATATTATATTTCTAATATTTCTTTGTTCTAGTTTATATCTTTTTCGAAATATATTAATATCGCTAAACTTTATATTAGTAGTTAAAAGACTATTAATTTAAATAAAGATTTAGCTATAAATTTATTTAATATTTTTTAAAAAATTAATTTATTTTGTTTATTAAAAATTAAATATCGAAACAACAATTATTTTAAATTAGTTAACTTTGTTTTTAAACAAATAAATTAAAACTTATCTTAAATTTAATTGTTAAATAGACAAATTTAAAATATTTGCAAATACAATAGCAAAAATTAAAGAAATCGAAAATCTTTTTAAATAAAAGTTTTTTTATTTTTACAATTTTTATTAAAAGTTATTCTTCTTTTTTTTGTATTAAATTATAGATATCTTAGAGAGTTTTGTTTTTTAATACTATATTTGATATTTTTAAAATATATTGTATTAAACAAAATAGTAACAATTCTTTTAACAAAAAAGAATCTTTTTCTATTACTAGTAACAATTTGTTGCTAAAAAAAATTTCTTGTATTATTAACAACAATTTGTTGTCTAAAATACTTAATATTGTTAGTTAATTAAAATTTCAAAATTTATAAACTCTAAATAAAAAAAATAATACTAATATAACAAACTTGTTTTTTTTTGTTGTTTTCGATCGAACTTGCGTCTTAAAATTAATAATAATATTATTGTTTTTAATATTTATAATAGTATTTAAGAAAATAGCGCTTTATATATATCGAGATTCTTTAATTTTATAATACAAAATAATACAATATTTGCGTTGTATTGTAGAAACTACTCTTAACAATAATTTTAATAACAAAAAGAATTTTATTTTGTTTAAGTTCTTGCACAAAAACAATATTGCAAATATTTTTGCTAATATTAAGTCTAGCAATAAGAAAAGTGTTGCAACTAGTATTGAGTCTAACAATAAAAAGAGTATTGCAACTAGTGTTAAGTCTAACAATAAAAAGAGCGTTGCGACTAGTATTGTATCTAACAATAAAAAGAGCGCTACAATTAGCGTCAAATCTAACAATAAAAAGAGCGTATTATTCTTATTTACAAAAAAGCAATATTTAAGATTGTTAATACAATCTCGAGAGAATTTTAGCTCTTCTATATTATTTTATAGATCGAACAATATTTTTAATATACTTACAACAAAAAAACTATAAATCAACAAATTAAATATTATCAAATTGAATAATTTGACAAAATAAACTAACTATTGCGAAACTAAGATTAGATACTATAAAAACAAACGTTTTGAATTGCAAAAAGCTTATTATAAAATTAATACAAAATTGAAGAGAATAATAGATAGCATACAAAAAATAGATAGCAAGTTAGATAGCAAGCAAACCAAAATCGACAAATATCGATATTAAGAACTTGTTTTTATTAAGTCGATAAAGCGAAAATTGCAGAAAATCTTAGATTAATTGAACAAGAAGAAAAGAAAGAGAGTTAGAATAGATATAAATTCTATAGATGTTTTTTCAATTTTTTTTTTCTTTAGTTTTATTACAAATAAATCTTATTTTAGTTTAGCGTTATTTGTTTCTGTGTTATCAAAAATTGTTCGCTTTTGTTATTTGTCTTAAGCTTATATTTCTAAAATCGATTTAACGCGTTAAAGTTTCTTGCGCATTTAATATTATAGTCGAAGAAACTAAGCTAGAATATTTGACAAATATAAAAGATAACTTAATTGTCAAAAATTGTATTAATTGTAAATTAAGAAATTTGATACAATTGAAACAAATTTGAAGTGCATTGATATTTGTTTCTTAAAATACTTGTTTTTCTATAATATATTGTTAGACTTTCTTAACTACTTAGAGTTTTCTAAAATTTAAAAAAAGATTAATTATAAAGTCTATTGTATTTTAATACTTATTGTATTATATACTTTTATAGAGAATTAAATTAGATACTATATTGTATTTGTTAGATTAATATATATTGCAATTGTCTAGCTCGATTGCTCTATACAAATTGTATTATTTAAGATTACAAAACTTTATTATAATTAAGTAGTTGTTTGCTTGTAAAGCAATTTGCAATTACTATTCGAATTTGTTAGACAATAGTCGAGACAATTAGAACAAATCTTTTTAAAAACTATCGAATTATCTTAACAATAATATTAAATATATTAAAGATATTTTGAAAGAATTAAAGAGTTATGTTTGCAAGTAATAATAAC
>JAABUL010004865.1_pt1 | contig 17408 bp, 22 predicted proteins | sample 5559151 | NCBI WGS metagenome assembly JAABUL01 (sample SAMN10711876, study PRJNA513368) | rock metagenome | isolation source: Antarctica rocks | place: Antarctica: Victoria Land, Pudding Butte sud | reverse complement strand
ATCTGGGCCTCTGGCGAGAAAAAGAAAGTACCAAAAGTTGCCTGGCTGCGTGCAGAGATTGCTCGTCTAAATGTTCAAGTCGGAAGCCTGCTGCCGAAGTTGGATGATGAAGAGCTATTCCAAAAACAGAATTCTGCGTTCATACAATTCGACCGGCAAATGGCTGCCCACATGGCGTGCAGTCTCGTCAGTCACAACAAAGCCGGCCGAATGTCTCCTCGTTTCCTTGAGGTCGCTCCGCATGAAATCATCTGGCGCAATATGGGCGTGACCTCTTGGGGAAGGTTTGTCAGGACTTGCATCGCCCTGGTCTTGTTTGTAGCAATGCTGGTTCTTTGGGGTATCCCGACCACTTTCCTTGGAACTCTATCTCAGCTCGGTAATCTCAGGGCTACGATCAGATGGCTTTACTGGCTCAAGCTATGGCCATCCTGGATCATAAGCTTGATAGCAGGTAAGTTGGTCAGCAAAGGGACTGTCAAGGCTGGCGTATTACCTCGTGCCGCTACTCTAACACCTTTGGCGGAAGTTAGTCCCGTCCATGAGGCTTCGATGAATACCCAACCAGGATTCACGAAGCTCACGCATTGGCTTGTGTTGTCGTTGCACGACTTGATTACGCAACCGTCCAAGCTCGCGACCTTTCTACCGCCAAAAGGTTTGGAGGAAGTGGAATCCTGTTGTGCACCAGTCTTGGCGGTCCAATTCAGCTTCACAATAGGTAGCTAACTTGTCCTAGGCCCCGTTACATCTATACTGCTTGCTTTGTTGATTCAGCTTGTCGTGCCGGCATTGTCACGAAAGCTGGCAGTCCTCGTGGGCACACCAACGCGTAGTAAGCGCGAAGTCGTCACACAAAACTTCTATTTCACCTTCCTCTTCGTCGAGCTTGTGCTGGTCACAGCAATTTCTTCCGGAATCGTCACTGTCATTCCTCTGATATTCGCTAATCCCACCCGCACCCCTACTATCCTGGCCCAGGATCTTCCCAAATCGGCCAACTACTTTTTCAATTACCTAATCGTTCAATCGCTAGGCTTCAGTGGGAGCGTTTTGTTTCAGTACCTGCGCATTCTTTACATCACGACTATCTGGCCATGGTTCACGCAGACTCCTCGGGAAGAAGCATGGCTTCAAACGACCATCCCACATCAGGTAGGTTTCAAATTCCGAAAAGCTCTGGATTTTCTGACGCTAACAAAACCACAGATGTGGGGTAATGTGTATTCATTGACCACGAATTTTGCAGTCATTGGTACGTACTCGAGATTTTCGCCCAGCCAGAGCCATCCTTGATGGGCCGTTGTGAGCATTTGTTATCGCTCAACCTTTGCTTACTAGAGAGAGTGGGCTGACAACCTCCCAGGCTTGATATACAGCGTTATATCTCCCTTAATGCTCGTTTTCGTGTCTATCACGTTCTCTCTGTTTTGGGTGGCCTATAGACACAACTACTACTACGTCCAAAGGAACAAAGTTGATACCCATGGTCTACTGTTCAACAATGCTCTGTCCCAGTTATTCGCCGGCGTCTATGTACTCGAGATCGCCCTCATCGGCTTGTTCTGGTTGGTCAAGGATAAGGGGGGAGCCCTTGCATGCAAATCCCAAGGCATCATCATGATAGTCGTCTTGATCTTGACGGCTATATTCCACTTTGTCATGGAGCAACATTTGCGGCCTCTTTACGAATTCCTACCAGTCACTCTGGAAGATTCTGCAGTCGAAGCCGAGAGACAGCGATTCCTCATACCCGATAACAGCGAAACTTCGCATGAGGGAAGCCGCGATAGTGATGGTGTTGATGAATCGGAAATGAACCCAGTCGGAATGCTTGACGGTAGCCTCGTGAGCCACGTCCAGATGAAAAGCATGTCTGCAACAGCCGCACACGCAAGGAAAGCATTGTCAAGATTGAAAGAGGAGACTGCAGCGAGGGTCATAGAAATTCAAGCTCATCTGCCCGAGCCGATCGACAAGTCCAGGCGACGAGAAGTCGCTGACCAGCTAGCAGCAGCACTTGCCGGCTATCCTGATGAATTGACTGACCTGTCCCCTGAGGAGCGAGATGCGGAGCTCAGGGCCGCGTTTCAAGACCCAATAACTAGAGAGCCACCGCCCACGATATGGATTCCGCAGGACCCCGCCGGGATCTCAAGAGACGTGATCAAGCAGGCCGGCAAATATCGTCCATACCTGCAATACAGCAACGCTGGCGCATACTTGACCAGCAAGAACAAGTGCGAGGTCACGCAGCCTGCGCCAGACGTCCGGCCGGATTGGCTCCTGGATTGGGTGTTATGAGGTGTTGGCATTTTTGGCGCCACGGTGGAGACCAAGATGGAGTCCCGGCTAAAAGCGTTAGCCGCCACTATACCCCTATGCAATTGCATTCTTGTCGTTTGTTAATCGACACAATTCTCTGTATGTACGCATGCTATACCTGTCCCTGGCAAAGTAGGTGATTGGTATTGACTCCTTTTTCGGCTGCGGCGTGAAAGCCTCGATTCCAACCCCTCCATTTGTACATATATATGTCCATTCCTAATGAAAAGGTCACATCTAGGGATAGACTGGTGATCATATTAATCGCGTCCTCCCTCATACTTACTCCGACTTCCATGCCTAAGTTCGGGCCTTGCAACTGCATCAAATGTCGAGTGGTAATTGTGAGTGGACCGCAGGCCTCATGTGTCGCATATCAATTTCAAGTCGCGTATCCACACTATAGCCGCATGATTCGGTCCTTGGAGAAGGAGAAGCAAAGTCATTCGATCAGGCATATGCATCTTGGTCTGCCTCACACTGCGCGGATCCATTGCAGAGCCTACTCATCATGCAGATGCGCTTACGCCAACTTGCGTTCCTTTCCCTTCTCACAACTGGCTACGCTGCCTTAGCCTCAACCTCGCATGACATAACACCAAGCAAGACACCCCTAATCAATGATAGCCAAGCCGCAGCATTCCAAAACCAAACGCTCGCTCTCCCCATCCAACCCCCCTCCTTCAGCATAACCTACGAAATCGGCGGCCCAAAACTCCGCACAACAGCATGCCTCATGAACGCCATCGACGCCTTAAAGACCCTCGCGCTCGGAGACTGGCACGCGAACATCCTCGATGGCACCGAGTACAGAATGGCCAGGTATCCGGAAGTCAGTATCTCGGTCAGTACCCAACGCCGCCGACGGAGCATACAGGCGCGCTTTGTGGTTTGGGCGGTTATGCTGGGGGTCGTGCGGATGATTGGTGAGAGGAGGTTTGAGTTTGCGCTGTTTGAGATCAAGTGGGGTGGGTACATGTTGTTGATCATCCGCGAAGGCGGGCGGGGTTGGGTGGTGGGGGATGGGGAGGGGAGGGGAGGGGGGTGTGGGTGTTGGGAAGCGAGCGGTTTCTGTGAATGGTGATGGGATGGTAGATGGTAGCGATATCACCACTACCGTCTCCACAGACGCTGCGAACGACCCAGCTGAAGCCCGCCTCACAACCATTTTCGAACCCGTCGGCACAACATTAGGTATCTACGACATCTTCCTCCCCATCATGAACGCGCTCTCCGACATGGCCGCGTACCCCCGCACCCATCGCTCTGAGGGCCTGGTGGCGGGCTTCGAGGGTAGGAGGGGGAATATGTGTATTTTGCCTGTGCGGGCTTTGGAGTATGGGTGGATGATTAGGGCGTTGGCGAGGATTCTGGGGTTTATGTTGGGGGTGGGGAGGTTTGGGGAGGTGGGTGTTAGGGTGGTGCTTGATGGGGGGGAGGTTGCGGTTGGGAGGGTTGGTGGGGTGCCGGGGTGTGGGTAGGGGAGTGGAGGGGGATGGTGAGCATCGGATTTGCTTTTGGGGTGAGGGTGAGGGATGGCTCCTGGCGATCAAGGCTGCGTGAATGGGGCTTTCGCTCGGTTTGATATCGCTTACTCTTTCTTTGATACCCGTGTCAGCTTTACTTTCTATTATCCGGTCGCTAAGCCCACGGGTGGGGATCAGTTATGATATATCGAGTATCCCTCAAAGCTCCGAAGCTCGTACCTGTTTTACCATCTCACTTACTGCCTTCTATCAACATCGCGACTACTTTGCCGCGAGCTATGCGTAAAATGAGTCCTGGATTGGTAGAATTCCACACTCCTCACGTCTCCTCACAAGTTGCGTGACGGTGCCGTTGTCAGAAGTGTAGCATTTCATATGCCCTTGTTTGAGCTGCGGTTCATGCGAGGAAATATGAGTGAGGTGAGCCTGGAGGAACTTTGAGCGCCGTGAGCGTGCGCGGGGTTGGGTAAATTGGTATTGACGCAGATTTCGGGGGGTGTTGATTGGGGAATAGGGTGCTTCTTTATTTGTGCACGCTCTTCGGCGCAGGGATAGGAGGGGCTTGTTGGGGATATTGTCGATTGGGTTTCTTTGTTTTGTGCTTTCGAATAGGGGATGAATTATCATTAGGTCGGGTTTTGAAGTAGAGAGACCTGTGGATGGTAGCTTCAGCGGACTTTGATTTCTTTGCGTATGGCTGCTTGATTTCTATCGCTGTTGTGATTGAGCCTGGAATTTTGTGATTTTGATTAGATCTTGGTTGTTGGTAGGTAGATTCTGTGTTGGAGGTTTGATAGATTGATTCATCAGTCCGGTTGTCTTCTATTTGAGCTTTGAGTTCTCTATGCTTCCATTCCTTCGTATGGCTGTCATTGGAGTCCTTCGACACTGTGCGCCACCATGGAACTGTACCAGAGATGGGCAATATGATAATGTGGGCCAACGAATGTACTTCCCCGAATCCAGCTTCAATCTTCCATCAGACGCAAGAAATACCGAGGACTACCGCCATAGAACAATTGAGCAGACGACCTATTGGCTGCATGTGAATCGAAATGCTGCGGGTATAAAACATGCTGCTGCGAGTAAAAGCCCCCTCACTGATTGGTGCGAGCTAGCTATGTTGTCGATAGGTGTATGAAAAGGGAGTCGGCATCTGGTTTTCGTTGTCGTCTTTTACCTCTCACCTTAACCGGGCAGAAGAGCTCTTGAGTCTTGCCAGAAGAAAGTCGCACGATCTCAGACTCTGTCATGCTTCGGTGCCGTTGACGGCTCCTGGCTACCGCTTTTATATATTAACCAGATCATCTCTTATTTTGATAGAACACAGAGTCCGGGCTCGGTCTGATTGTGGTTTCAACCCACAAACATTGATCTCTTAGTTCCAGTGACATTCACGATACCTGCCACTCGGTGCGATGGCTCGGGAGCGATCGAAGTATCATGTAAGAGTCTGCGCCCAGCAACTGGTCTTCCTAGAGAGTCAATCAACTCACCATGCTGCTTCCATCAATAGCCCAACTTCAAGAAGGTACTTCGACAATGCGCAGTTTTTGGTCTCGATACAATGTGTTGTTGGCGGGAATGTGGAGGTATACTAGCGAGATGCATCAGGCAGTACAACGTTGCTCCAACGGTACATTGATGTGGAGAAGTCAAGCTGCGCCATCGTGCAGGTGCAAAGCGCTCCAGATACGCCAACCAATAGCCAATAGCCCATCATGCTGGTTTTCCATCTGCAACTAATCTTCGGGCCATAGCGGCACTTCCCTCACGTCGTAGCCTTGCGGATATTGTTGTCAGAGCGTGCCGATGCCGCAAGCGCATCTCCAGCGCGAACAGTGTGTTTCAACACAAAGCCATTGATATACCTCTTTCTCTCCTTAGGTTCCAGATGATCCATCTATTTAATATCCACTAGACCATGTCTCGGGTTATCTACCTTTTGTGCGCGTTCTCATTCATTCTTCCAGCGCTCACTTTAAGCATCCATCAGCCGCCTGTCCTTGATTTCCAGCTCTCTGTGAACGACACAACGCCTCAGATCTCGCCCACCAATGTCACGATTTTCATCCGCCCTAGCGGGCCCTACTCCTGCGACCGCGGCTTTCCCTCCATTTTTCGTCGTGTCCATTTTGGAGATTGCCGAACGGCGGTTCTTGTGGATCTACCAGACAGGGGTCCACCATTTCCAACGACAAGATCTTGCGGGTGAGTCTTTGATCACGTCGTGTTGCTTGCTAAGGGTCGGCATTCAGCGTTTCTCGGAATTCCCTTGCACTTGTGGCTCTGGGATGTGAACATCATTCATAACCAATGCGTCGGGAAGTTACTGATCCTTCCTTGATTCGTAGGTCATGTCGTGTGAGTGTTGGCGTTACCGCAGGAAGCAGAGGCATATCCTGGAATTGGCGTGATGTTCAGGAACAGGCTCTCGAGTTGGCTGCCGCGTGTAAGAGCGAAATGCGCTGGAACAGTTTCAAAGGCGGACAGACGACGTACAAGAACGAGATAGTGATCAAATTGGAGTACAATGCTGGCCATAGCCTGGCGCAGAGTACGAGTGCTGGCGGTGGACTGGACTTGAGTTGATGCCACTGGGGGTGTCCGAGGATGTTGGGGCGGATGAAAAACTGCTTCACCAGCTATCTGGTAGCATGTCGAGGCATGCGTGTTACGGCGGGCTTGTCTAATCTTCTGAGAGACTCAAAGCGCGTTCGAGGGGAGTTTGGAATCTGATACTTCACTTGAATTGGCTGGAGGTCAAAACCCAGAGCATATACTCGGGCAGTAAAATCCGAAGATGTTGTCAGCAGATACATTAATATGAATCAGGAGGCGGGTGCAAGATGAACGTATGGGCTAAGTACTGTATGACTGGGGGCACAGTCATGGTCTCATTCGAGCTATCTTGCTTCCAGCCATGCAGAGGTTTGTGTTAGAAATCAACTGAATCAGCCATGTTAGTGCCTTGGCGGTCATGAAAATATCTGCATGATGCAGCGTGGTGTTCTTAATCATCATTCAACTCGTGAGTGTTGTTTCCATCAATGACGGCCCGATTGGTCCAACTCTAACAACTCGGTGATTGAATTGCGTTACCTCAGAGGCTGAGCCCCAGTATTTCTATGATGCTTAGCAGGGAGTAAACATCAACTATCCTATGGCGGTGAGAAAAGAATGTACCAGCTTGAATACCCCTGAAATTCATGTCCCACAGAATTCAAAGTGTTATGCCAAGCCCCAGTCTAGCCACGCGGTTTACGAGCCACCCAATCAGAACCTCGCTAGAGACGACTGTGGCGTCCAACGGCGGTGTAGTGCCACCTTGAGGCTGATATCAGCCCGCAGCTCTGCCACGAGGCAACAATTTCTGTACCTGCGCTATATTTCTATGATGGTGCGCAGCTCGACCGTCTTCTATGTCCAAGATCCAATATCCACGTATGGGGAGAATAGACACCTCTGGATATGCCTGCCCGAACGTCGACAGATAGCAGGCAGAAGGGGTCTCGAGCAGGTGGTTATCATGTCAGAACGGGATGTACAACGTGCAAGTAAGTCTAGTCTCGTATTTGAACCATCTCCGAGGTCGCTAGACGCTACGGTACGCGAGTCACGACTTCCGAATCACGAGTTACGGGTCACGACTTACAGAGTACGAGTGCGAAGCTGCAGGATTGCGTTGACAGGTCCAGCTAGCAGTATCATGACAGGCTGCATACACTTTCGTGCTGTCTCGTACTCTACTCACTTCCTTACAATGCTACTAGTGGCACTGCCATAAATTGCATCGTGAACAAAATTCTGATTGGAGTATGTTGTACAGGATTCGACATGTCAAGTGTGACGAAGAAAAGCCGGCATGTCTTAGGTGTCGCAGCACTGGCCGGGTCTGTGATGGCTATCTCTGGAACACCAAAAGACGCTCTCCAGTCAAGGACGTGGTTACTCCAAGTCCTCCTGATCTCAGTGTTGCCAACCTTGTGCACGCTCGCCAACTCTCAATCGCTACGATCTTGAGTCCCAGCATATCTGGCACGACGCAAGAGCGCCATTGTTTCGAATACTTTCGTTTCGAAATCGGGCAGGAGCTCTGTACTGCCATGATGCTGGAACCAGCCCACCATTTCGTCCTTCAAGCATGCCACTCTGATGATGCTATAAAGTCAGCAGTCATAGCCATTGGCTCAATGGGTCACAGATTTCGCTTCAACAGGCTCCTGACATCCGATGATGAACAAGCCAACGCTCTCCAGAACTTCGCTCAATCCCAATACTGCAAAGCGCTTGAACATTTGCGAGCGCAGATGTGCAATGACCCCACGGGAAGCATAGACTTGGCAACTATTTCCTGTTTCCTCTTCACCATCTTCGAATTCCTCCAAGGCAACGCTACAGGCGCACTTGTACACCTACGAAGTGGCCTCAACATCTTGCGGCGGGAGAAGGCGACGGGTGGGACCTCGCTCGGCAAAGACTTCTTGCGGCAAGAGATCACACGCATCTTTTCCATTATGGACATGTCAGCGACGATGTGGCTCGGCTTGAGATCTTTTCAGTCGCCCGGTATCATGCCGCTTGAGAGTCTGGGCCCGACGCCAATACCACTGAACCTGTTTCTCAACATAGAGAGGCTTCAGCTTCGCTGAACTATCAGATAATGCGCATGTACCACTTCCGACGGTGGGTCAATTTCTACAGCAACTCGCCAGAAGATAACCCTCCGAACGCCTACGTTAGGCATCAAGATTTAATGACGGAGCTCGAGCGATGGCCTATAGCGATGGACACCTTCTTCAACACCATTGACCAGGCGACACTTAGTGTCGATGAGCTACACCGAGTCAGCGTGATGCAAATGAATCACCACACCACCGTTATACAGAATACGCTATGTATGGAACGGCCTGATGTACGACAGGTCCGTGGCAGATACGAGACGGAATATTTGCAGATCATTACCCTCGCCAAATCAATAATCATTCCCATGAACGACGTGACGAGGAGCAGGATCGAACGAATAGTAAGAGCCAACAATCGTGGTATCAACCCGGTGCCGCTCTTCTCATTCTATGCAGGCGTCATACACCCAATATACATTGTGGCCATCAATTGCAGGAACTTGAATGTTGCTCAAGAAGCTGTCTCGTTACTGTCGACCACGCCTTGGCGAGAGGGAGCGTGGGATAGTGCCGCGATGGCAAGGATCGCGGAGAATAAGATCAATCAGCTGCAAGCAGAGGGATACTATGATGATGAATTGGATCTGGTACCTGAAGTATATGTTGACCTACCAATACGAAGTCTCGAATCGCGCTCAGCAGCGGCGTATACCACAATTAACCAATATTCGTATGAAGGGAGCGATAGCTCTCTTGATATTCGGTAACATAATCCATGGTTTGGAAGGGACAGCGCCCAATGCCCAGAGTGCGGGCTCGCTGGGTATTATGTTATTTTAACGTCAAGAGAGTCAAAATACCCAGTGCGGCAAGCTTGTCACTCTGAGCTCGATATATCGTCCTGACGACTACATCACTTGTCCAGATGTTACAGGGGACTCCCTCGCGACATCGAATCTGGAAGTCGATCGAATGTGGGATGAGATACGTCGTCCACCATGCCAATTCACTCATTTCGTTATCCATTCTTTCAGAAACCATGTGTCTCCCTCCAGCTATTTATGATGCCACCACTATGCTATCGAACAGCGCTTTGACAGATTCACACCAGGCGGTCAAGCTATCTTTGCCTACGGAGAATCAAAATCCCCCGCCGGAGCAATTTTGGGGCACCGGTAACGCATGCGGCATGCCAAATTTCGTCATCTCTAGTTTCCTTCACGAACACGTCACCGACCGAAGGCCACTGGAAGATTTGAGCGCTACAATGATCGAATGAGAGGCGCTTGATGGTGTCGAATGTATCGAACGGACAAGAGGTCATTGTCCCTGCTTCTGATGACATGTCTCGTCGCGCTGTGCGGAGGCAGGACTTGATTAGATGGTAGATTACGGCTTCGAAGCCTTGTTTAGCTCATGAGACGACCTCCGTTGTTGAAAGGGCAAGAACCACCATCAAGATGAGACCGAATGTACAGCGGCTAATACGATGGACTCAGACATCGGTGTTGTGTTATTTCAATCATCATCGTAACATGACAATAATAGCTATCTGTCACAGGGGTGCACACCCTCTCCGTCCTGTACACAGGGGTGTGAACGTACAGGACGATCACCTGACCTTATCTTATCAGATGTCTTGGCGTGCCTGTAGGATCTCGCCAGTCGGTAGACGTAGACCTCATCCGTCTTACATATTGAACATCATCTGACCACCTGGGTTTACTCCGTGTTACCGTGCACCCAAAGCTAGGACGCAGGGATACTACACTAAGATGTAGATGCGGAATCACATTTTAACAAGATCTTGATCCTCTCGAAGTCCATCGAGCGCTTTTCTAGGAACCGAAGAGCTTTGTGAGCAGCGGCAAACAATATGGCTCCTTACTAAATCATTACTTACGTCTGCCTGCCTCTCATTCTTGCAACCCCGAAACCATAACGACCAGTCTCCGTCGGGTTATTTCAGCCTTCTGCTGGCTTCCGTCGTCCTGCGAGAGTCATCACCAAGCTAGATGCAATACCTTTGCGAACCAACGCAGGCTACCATCATGCCACCAGTGCTAGTGCGAGCAGCAAGTGACAGCAACGACGCTCTCTCATCTATGCCCGCCGAGCTGATCACAGTAATCTTTTGCCTACTTCCTTCATTCTCCGATGTTATTGCCCTAGCTGCAACTTGTCATCGGCTTAGACATATTTGGACTACGAATACGACTACAATCTTTATCAACGTCGTCCCAAGAGGTATCCCTTGCCACCGCTACGCGCGGAACTTCCTCACAGACCAAGGTGGACCAGCCTTGGACAGCCCCACACTATCGGCTGAAGACGTTGTCCGCATGGTACGGAACTCTCATATTGTAGAAAAAGCTGTCTTCCAATTCGAAAAAGAGATTGTCCCCTGGATCAAAAGTACGTTTTGTGCGCGTCCTGAGATTTTGAGTATCATTTTAATAGATCCAAAGCCAATGGGTTTTCGATAGAGGAGATTGAGACATACTATGGCGCAGGGGTGCAAAACCATCCGCACAGTCTAACCAGGACTGAGCGCCGACGCTTCATTCGATCTTATTATCTGCTCTGGGGTCTCATGAAACTCGATCCTGCTGGTTGGCCATCAAGGCTCGAGCCTTTGACTTTAAAACAGCTCTACCAAGTATACGAGATGTCCATACTCACGCAGAGTATTGGGCGAGAGGAGGTCGTCCCTGCTCCTCGGAACCCGGATGCAGAGCTCTATTCACCTCGTGCTATCAATGAAGGTCGATCCGAAAAGCGAATCACTCTTGGTGATAGCATCTGGCAGCATCTCGAGTCTACCTACCAGCGCATTCATCAACGAGATGCTGAACATGTGTCGGCCTATAGCCTCTACCAGGGATCCATGGGGTTTATCGTTATGTGGGATCATTGGCAAGCCTGCTTGATGGAGATTGTGTGTCTCCGGCGACCGAACAAACCAAGTCTCCGGCCGGCTTTCGAGAAGCGGTACATTTGGGACGATAGCTCGGACGAGGATTGCGAGGAAGGATGAGCGACTTCTCAAGCTTGTTGTATGGGTTCGTATCGCTCGAAACGTGTGGGTACAACTGAGTATGACGATGGAGCCTGTGAGGTGGGTCATGGTGTTCATTGTGTGGCCTGACTTCGGGCTACTACGCGGGTGTGGTACCTTTGAAATATTGGTGTCGTGGTTTTCGCCTGATAAGTGTGATATTTTGTAGTCTACTGATGTTCAATAGAACAGAAGATCAAATTACCCTGGGCATCAACCAGAAGCTCACGACCTCTCAGCGAGGTGCACCGCAGTGATGACAGGAAAGCATGAATGGCTAGCTATTAGGGGACGTCTACAATATTGACGTCAATATCGCTAGATACACAAATGAATGACAACGCAATCAGACGAGATAAAGACAGTCTGAACAAGCAAGCAAGCACGACACCACGCAAGCAATCATGCACGTGAGCGAATGGGGGAAACGCTGACAGTCACTACGCGTTGCCTCGAACCTTGACACCTCCTCCATACGAGTACCAACATCACTCGAAATCCAACACCCTGTCTCACTCCCCCTTCACCTCTCCTTTCCCTTCCCTTTGCAATCTCCACCATCCCAACCCCCACATCTAAAAAACAACTTTCCGACAAACGTCCGTACGCGTATCCGCGGGGCACGTGGCGCTCGTATCATCCGGATAGAACGCAGCATCAACAAACCCAGTCTCAGACCCAATAGTAAGTTCCGCCGACCCCCCAGTCCCCTTACAGTCGCGCCAAATCGCTTCGAAGAGATGCTCGCAGATCTCCGGAATCCCATGCCGTACAAACGCGCCACCGACCCCGAACGAAACATCGATGAACATGACGCAGCCCTCGCCATTGCAAAGTTCGTTTGTCATAATGACCTGTGCGCCGTGCAGAACGCCACCGACGTATTGACGGACGAGGCGGCAGAATTGCGCTTCGCCCGCTGAATAGAGGATTTTGTTTGCGCCGAGGGTGCTGCAGGCGACGGATTTGAGGTTCCAGGGTAGTGCCAAAGGGCTGACTTGCTCGGTCGATTCGGATGAGGTGGTGGGCCAGGTCATTTTGCCTTCGGAGACCATTTTGTTGGACCAGGTCGTGTAGTCTAGGCCGCTGAGTGGGTATCTGTCCGCTGCTGTCATCCGCGGTGCGACATCCCTTGGTGAGAGGACGTCGATGGCGAAGGGGGTGGCTAGGGTCTATCGAAGGGAGGTGTCAGTCAATCGGGTATGTCTTCTGAGCGAGGGATTCCTGTTCGTGGACTTACAGCGGTGCCGAAGATTCCAGCGGCGATGATGAGTGTGGTCTGGATACCGAACTTCATGTTGTTGGTTGTGCTACGTAGTTGACGAGGAAAATTGTGAAGTGACGAATTATCAAGGTATGAATCGATGAAGGAGCTTGGTGAGCCTTGAAATGGTACTACAAGGTGTGCTTGTTCTTTGGCTGCAAGTCTTGTTGTGGATGCTCTTCTTCGAATACCAGAGGGAGCTGGCTGTTTTATACCCAACCCTTCGACCCTTGTCGTCAGCATCGTCATCGGAGTAATGCCTGCATCTGGAGAACAGCCCAAGGGCTCGATATGTCCGATGTACGACCTGATCATCGAAAGTGTCTTTCCATCAGGCTGACTATGTCTCACGTGTCAGGGTGTAAACATGGATTCGGGGTCAGACATCCCAAAGGTGTCTCCGAGGCAAACTTACCGGGTGAGAATGCTCCCCATACCTCAGGCGTTCCTCGCTTTACGTCACAAATATGACAGTTAAAAAGGCACCGAAACCGAATAGGAAATCAGCACAGCCAATCGAACTGTACACCCGTCGTCCGTGAGGCCCGTCTATATAGGAAAAGATGTAGGAGCTCGCTTTCATTGCACTGGTGTTGTAGGCGCGGTGTTGGTGCCGAGGTTGGCTGGTCTTGAAAGTATACTCTCCTCTACTGCACAGAAGCTTTGCGCTAAGTTTTAGCATATTGGTCGGATTTATTTTCGATAGTCACTAGGTATCTCCGTCGCTACTGATGTTACTATCATCTGACCGTTATATATTGTAGTTTTTGCATTGTCGAGCAAAGTCAGCATCAGGCCTCAATGGGTTTATAACCGCCCAAACTTTATACGTTACTATTACCTTACTGGACACAGTCATCCTTAGGCCTCCCCTTTCTACACCATATTTCATCGAAAATTATTATTTGCTTCTGCATTGCCGAATACAGTCATCATTGTGTCTCCCATTTTTTGCAATATATTGAACCTTATATATCGTTACTTTTGTAGAGCCGCACACAGTCATCATCAGGGCCCCCCTCTTCTACAACATATTTCACCGAAAATTATTGTTTGCTTTTGTATCGCCGAACACAGTCATCATTTGTTGGTTTCTATTAGCCTTAATCGCCTCCGCGTTCTCAGCACAGTCTTTCGCTGTGAATACATCAACTCAATCACCTTCACTCAATACAATCGCCTTGCAGGCTTTGAATCTGTAATATTTGAGTGCCCACGTGCAGAATTTGGGATCTGACAATTGCGCAGCCGCTGCCTATCAAGTTCTTTTGTCGTCCGATTTATTGGCATTTGGATGGCGAGGGGGGTTGGGATGCACTACTATTGTGTACGGTCAATGGTATCTCTGCTTGTGCTGAAGCTGGCTGGTAGAACATATCACCTATTCTTCATTGATGATTCCTCAGCGTTTTGCATGGTTTGAGTGGTATTTGATGTTATCATAAGCTTAGAGTCCATCTGCCCGTGTCTTCAAGCGTGCGACCGCAATCATGAAGATTTTCGAGAGCACGAGAATCAACTACGCGCTTTGGATCGACGGTGGTATGATCGTTGCGGACGGTGGCTATGCTATTCGCAGCTTCCCAAGTTTGCCCAGGGTGCCTTTGGCAATAAAACTCTCCTCGTGAATACCCGTGGTCGATATTGGATCTCCCATGTTCCTCTTCGCCTCCGGCTTTTTCAAAAACCGCCTACCAAACTTATGCAAAATCCTCCAACGGCGAGTCGGTAACGCAATTTGAGGCGATTTTCTATGCACGTTCGAAGCCTTCAGTGGGTAGAGCGATGACGTAGATGATGGAAGCGTCTCACGTTGCATGGACGAATGTTGCAGAGCAAGCTGCCGCTGTTGTCAGTGCTGCGTTAGGGAGATGCGGAGAACGATAATAGAGCTGGTATTATAAGAAGTCTGGTGAAAGAGCTTAGGATTTTGATGGTGACGAAGAGTTGCAGGTGGCTTGAGAATTTGTAGAAAGCTAGAAATGCTCCGTTTGAGTTGGACATTTTCTCGTGGTTGGTGGAATAATGTGCATGTAATCGAGTGGATCGTCTTATCAAGGACCATTGCGTGAGAACCTATTTATTGTAACTCAGGAACCTGAGCCATGTTCGAGACTAGTCGCTTTCATGCTTCTATACCTACTAGCCCAGCGTTCTTCGCTTGCTGGGCCTCCTCATCTCTTAACGGGATTCCAAAGCAGCTAGGTGACCGCCATCTCCTAAGCTCAAGAGGTGGGATCTTCAAGCACGGGCGAAGCCAGGACATGAGCCTTTGCCAAGAAATCCTGCGCTAGAGAGCGACAGCATTCCAGTCAGAAACACTGCCCTTCCTGGCCGTTACTACTTGAAGACCGGCTATGTGCCTACAGGAAACTGTCGTGGACTTCAAATTAAAATGCAATTTATGCCGCTAAGCACATCAGATTCAAGGTCCTGTGGTCTGAAAACCCCGTAGTCGTAGCCCACTACGCATTCGCGCTCCAGCGGCGCCTGCAACGAACAATGGTGTCGGACCTCCATGGACTGATCTCCTTGGGGACCGCGAGAGCGGTTTCATCGAGCAGCATAGTTTTGAGATCCACACCACTTTTGAGCAGCGCTTGAGCGGTTCCAGTTGGTAGAAAGGTATGCAATTCAGTCGGCCCCTGACCCCTCGTGCCGCTCAGATCGATCAATGCTGTCTTCTTTTGCAACACTAGGTCGCGCTGTACGCAATTGATCGTCGTAGTTGTCTTGCTTTCGTTGCAGGCATCCGAGGCGGTCCCGGGAGAGGTGCCGTCGGTGATGCAGGACACCTAAGCCGTGCACATTGAACAAGGGTTTTCCATGAGTGATTAGTAATTTGATTATTGTTCCATATCGTACGAACTTTGCAAGTCTCACTAGTCCCCCTGGCCGGAGTTTTGGTAGAATTCAACTTGAAATTGGCTGTATGCTGCTCGTGGTATTTTGATAAGTTCCAGCTAGGTTAGCTTCCAAGTTCTGCAACGACTCGGTTGTATCTGTCATCATCTGCCCATGGCGGACCAAGAATAGGAAGTATCCATTGCGAAAGTCCGTTGAGAGTAACATTAGGATATCTCCCAAGAGACCCGCCAACTGCGTCGACATGTATTGTTGGTTGGTATTCAGTGGTTCTGCCTTTGGTCCGCTAGGCAGAATATCAATGAGTGCTTCATCTACCGCTGGGTCTAGACCATAATTGCCGACTATAGCGGCCAACAGACTGTTTACGGTGAGCTTGGGTGCGCCTGGAACATTGAGTATCGAAACCAGTCTAGCGATGGCCTGTTGGGATTTGAACGCGAAAAGAGCCGTTTGCCAATTCGAAAAATATCGCCAGACAGCTAACAAGATACTGCGGTCAGCTAGTGTGCACTTGGAACTTGCAGAAAAGGAGAAGACTTGTATACCATAGATGTTGTACGCTGCATAAAAAGCGTGAGCTTCGCTTGGTGTCTGTCCTAATTGCACCGCGCTGCAAAAGATCGAGCCAATCGTTGAGCAGTCGTAACCTGGTGCTTCGAAAGCGAGGCGCAAGAAACAATCTGACCATATTTCTTCAGGGCTACAAGTCGTGGTTGTCTTGTTCCAGTTGAACATCCACAGATCCATGCCCAGTGTGTCCCAGCAAGATGGGCTTGAAGTGCGACGGGTGTCCGTGCAATTGAAAGCCACAGAAGTTGGTGACCCAATAGGGGAGCTCGGCGGTCTCGACGAAGTCGAGAGGCTTGAGGAAGCGGAGGAAGCGGAGGAAGCGGAGGAAGCGACAGATGAGGACTTACCACCTGCTATGACGCCTTCTATAGCGACCCCGGCTGAAGCTAGAGGTAGCATGAAGATTGAAATGGCCAACAGGCGCATCGTGAATCAACAGTGTTCACCAAGGGGCCAAGGGTGGTGTGTCTGGGTCGAGATTGATCTGAAAAGCAATGGTCCCGCTGACATGGTCACAACTTATCATTCTGGGAATGCTGAGGAGAGGCATTGGGCATTCTCGAGCTCCACGATTCTTGACCGAAGCACATGGCCTCGGACAAGAGAGCAGTACCTGGCGCAAAACTTGCGCTTAATGCTTGGACCATGCGATAAGGTGCCGACGAGGCGCATAGGGATTGCTGCTAGGCGAATTCGAATTAGATCGCTGGAGCCACTCCAAAAGGACCAGGCCGAGAAATGTGGGAATGTTGGCAAGCGTGTTCCTCCGTTCAATGTTGCAATACGCGCACAGGCTTGGCAACCGCTGTCAGTGGAACGATAATAGAATCAAGGTCGATTAGGAGGAGTATCCGCTCACCGCGCCACGCGTGTAGGATACAACAACTCTCGCTTTTGGCTTGTAGACTAATTTCCCACTCGATAATGAAAGTTTTTGGCTCTACAATTGCTATCTTTAGCTGCCAGTGAGGGGTTTTCTGAAGTGAGAATTGTTGAATAGGATCGCATTCGATAAAGATAGCTTGATGTCCGGACTATCGATAAGCGGAAGTCCTTGGCGAGCAATCCTGTAAGCCTCTTATATCCTTGATGTCGGTCATGTTCCGAACTTGTTGCTAAATCCTGGCAGAAAGCCACCGCTTCACTTATGGGCGTCTTCGTCATTCAAAGACTCAACACTCACCGATCTATCCTTACGTTATATAGAGTTG
>JAABUL010004863.1_pt1 | contig 17416 bp, 13 predicted proteins | sample 5559151 | NCBI WGS metagenome assembly JAABUL01 (sample SAMN10711876, study PRJNA513368) | rock metagenome | isolation source: Antarctica rocks | place: Antarctica: Victoria Land, Pudding Butte sud | reverse complement strand
AAGATCGCAACTTTTTCTCTTTTTTAAAATTTTTTTTTATACTTTTGTGTAATTCAAATAATTGTAATAAGATAGCAATAATATAATAATTGCGAACAATCTTTTATTGCTTTAGCTAAATTGATTTCTTGTTTCTCGCATAAAATTATTTTTTATTTTCTTATTTTTATCTTTTAATTTTGCAAAAATCTAAAGATTCTAATTTCTCTTTACGTATCTCTTTAGTCGATTTTCTAAATAAGTATTTTTAAGTCTTATGTTATTAACTTCTTCTAAAATATAAAAGTCTTTAATTTTGTTTTTTTTCTTTATTTTGAAGAGATCTAATTATTGAAAAAATAGTTTTACGTTATATCTTTTATTAAGCTTAATATTATATAATAAAATCAAATTTTTAGTTTAAGATAAACGTGTTAGCAATTAATAATTATTATCGAAAAGATTTTTGTTTGCTTTTTTAAAATAACAAAGATGCAAAACTATTTTTTAAACATTTTTATCTCTTCTTTCTAGTTGTTTTGTTTGTAGTATTAATAGATTTGTTGTTAAACAAACTTTCTCTTAATTTATAATATACTAAATTAGATACTTTATTTCAATCGACAATATAGCTTCGTATTTGAACTTAAAACAAAACAATATTTTTTTAATAAATTTCTAAATTATTATTCTATTTGTCTACAAGAGTGCGTACAAATATTGTAGTTAATTTGTAAAAACTTTCTTTGTTAGTTTGAACAAAACATTAACAATAAATTTGTATTCTTTTATTATTATTTTATTTGCTTGTAAATAATAAGTTAACGTTGTTACTTTTTTAACGCTATATCTTTTTAGAAATTTAATTGTTATTTCGATTTTATTTTTAAGTTTGTTGTTTATAATTATTTTCTTAACATATTTATATTAATAAAAAATGTTCTTTTATAGAAATTTTACTATAACAAGTACTTTAAGATTCGAAATTATCTTAATTTTTATTTATTTTGTTAAATTATTTCGAGCAATTATTAGATTTACTTTGACAAGTGTTTTTGCAATTAATATATAAATGCAATTTATAACAATCTTTTTTTACAAGTTAAAAATATAAGTCGAATATAATATTTTCTCTTGTTTGTTAGAAGCTTTTTGCTAACATTTATTGCAACTTGCAATATATTTTTTGCAAAAATTAAATAAATTTTGTTATTAATATTAATTTGCAATATATCAATAAATGCTCTTTTTTTCTTTATAATTATTTTTGTTATATAAGCTTTTTACAATTTAATTTTTGTTTTTTGTTTAATTTATTACTTTATGCAAAGATATATTTTTGTTTATTTTTCAAAACAAACGCTCTTCTTTTATTAAGAAATAAAAAATATAATTCTTAAATTTGCGAAATTTTTTTAAACTTATATTTGATTTTCGCAACAAAATTAAATATCGAACAATTTGTTCGAATTTATTAAAATATTTGTTTTTGAAAATATTTTTGTGTTTCTTTAATATTGTTATTTGTGCAAGACAAACGCAAATATAATTTAATTAATTATTGATAAAATTATTAATATTTTTTTTATTAATTTTGTCAACATTGTTAAACAATTCTTTTGATTTTTTTGAAAGTTTGTCAATTGTTATATATTTTTGATTAAATATATATTGTATATTAAAGTCGAAGAAACAAATTTAAATTAATTAGCAAATTACTAAAGCGTTAAACAAGTTTGTCGCAAAACAATTAAGTTAAATTATTAACATATTTGTATTAATCTTAATTGTAGATCGAATTTTATACAATTAAAATTGCACTTTCTTTAAAATCTTTATAAACTCTTAACATTTTTGCTTTTTAATATTGTATTAAAAATTTTGTTTGTTTTAGAATTTACTTTTATATTGTAAAAAAAAAAAAAAAAATTTATTTACTTTCAGGTGTTTGCCATGCCGGGTTTGGCCCCCCCCCCCCCAATCGGGCAACGCGCCTGGGCGCAGCCCCTCGTCGCTTTCTCATTGCATAAATACCTGCACGCTCCCCGTCTCCTTCCATCCTTCTCTTATCCATCCCTTTCCCTCCCACCCGTCTGCGCCCCCCTGGTCTTGCTTGCTTGCTCGCACAGCAGCCGGCTCCCCTGTGCCGTCCTGGCGCCCTCGCTCAAACCTTGACCCGCACCTGGAACACGCCGAAACCTGAAATGCTACGATCATCGCTGCTTTGGCGTCTGCCACCTGCGATTCCTCACGTACGTTGCTGCTTATACTGGTCTCTTGCCTCTCGCCCTTCACCCTTGACAGCACTGATACCCACGTTGGTGCTGAGAGACCGTCCTGCGCAGCCCACAACAGCTCTCCCACCCTGACCCTTCCACACTTCCTGGCTCCTTCACGGTCGGCCTTCCCACCTTCGGTCCAGCAAGACGGCAGCCTGCTCGCCACCTTACGTGCCCCGCTTGGTTGATTATCACCAACGCCATGGTGAAGGAGATAGGCATGCGGCACGCCAGTTGTTCCTCGTGCGCAACAGGACCAATGGAACAAATGCCTCACGGTGCGCCAGTGGGGTACGCTCAGCTGCGCCGCTAGCCATGGATAACACCCCGATGGTGTCTGCGGGGTCTAGTGACTACTCCTGAGTGGATCTGGTGAGTGTGGTGATTGGGCACCTCGGGTCGAATATGGGTCAGCTGGACTTCAGGCTTCAGCCTTTGCTGACGTGGCAGCGACTCGTTCGTGAGGACCAGGTATGTGGACTGCCCAGCGATGTCTGGATCGGGCAGTGGACTCCTGGAGGTCAGCTGCTTCCACATGCCGGGCTGCCGAACCGTCCTCGACCGCACCAATTGCAGCGGTGAGTCCGGTACACGTGGCTGTGATGGTCCTAGCTGTGCAGATGCTGAGCTTTGCACGACTGGTGCAGCACCAGCGAGCTGCCTCGCAGGGGTGAGCATCCGGGCTGAAGGGCGCTGCAAATAGTCTTACGAGGCTTCTTACGAGGTGGACGGCGGTGATGGTGCGACTGGACTATGCAGCAAATCTCGATCGAGGCACAAGGACAAAAGTGAGACGGGGGATGATTGGATGATTGGATGATTGACTGATTGGATAGTGTGAGAAGGCTAAGAGTTGGGACAGCGGCCACTGAGGGCTGTACGACGAGGCTTGGGACATGGATCTTGTTTTTCACTGAGCATCGTGGAGGACGAGATGCAGTCGATGCGTGTCAGCTCGAAGGCCCAGCCGCTGCAGCTGACAGACCTCTACGCGAATCAGAGGTCTCTGAGGGGCGCAGTGGTGATCCAGCTATATGGTACGAGTGGACACGAGGCTCCCATGGCTACCTGGTGCGCCAAGTCCTGTCCCTTGAGACGCGAGGAGTGTCCGCAGATCGGTGATCGCTGGTCGCCAGGGTTTGAAGGGGAAGGAGTAGGAATTGAGTGCAGGGAGGATCGCGAAGGATGTCTGCCGGCTTCTGGGTATATATGACCCACGTTTCACCGCCTCAGTGGTTCTCGTGCTTCTCCCAAATCATCCATTCAACAGCTCAGCCCATTCACCACACTCTTTTTTACCGTCGTCACCTGCAATAGCCTTGATCGATTTGAACTCCATTCATCACTATCAACCTCCGCGCTCTGCAGGCAGGCCTGTTAAGGGGTGTTCTGCAGCATGGAAGCGCGGTGCTTCCACGGCCATCAACAAGCACAACAATTCTATGGCCCTAGAGTAGAATATGACCACGAGCGCTACACTCGAAGATTACGGTCTGATCAAATGCGTTGATCTGACGACCTCCCTACCATTGAAAACTATTGATCTATTCGGTGAGCCAGCACCGGGTTTTGGAGGGACCGAGGGACGCGTCCAAGGTAAGGTCCACTGGCCTTGGTGTTTGATGGGCGTTCAATAATGACTTCCAGATTCCCCTTCGACTGGACCACGTCTCACGGCTGGTGACAATGAGAACGACAGCGCACTCCAATCTCTCAACAAACTACTGCGTCATGCTGGAGAAGCACAGGAGTTACAGTTTGCGGTATCAAGCGTCAACTATGGGGATAGGATGGCTGACGGCGCCATTGAATATCTGACCCTTATTGGCTGTAGTAACCCATCCACTCACAGAGTGGAGCAAGATGGAGACGAGCGTGAGAAGACCGACGGCCACAGCAGCGTTCACCTCCGTGGTGGTGGCTCGGCATTTGGAGAGCCGGGCGGGCAGCCGGGTCCCCTCAGCACTATTCCAACTACTGTGCCAGGCCCAAAAGCCAGGTATGGCCCTCAAAGACTTTTTCGCGGTGGACCCTATACTGACAGATGGCGCCGATCTAGACGTCCCGCCCTCCAAGAGAATACGCCATGTTCCATTTCTGACGCTCCTCCAACCCCTCCTCATTATCCTCTTTCTCTTCCTTCTCTTCCTAATACTCGCCCCTCGTCGACATCGGAAAACCAGATGTCCGATTCAAGCGACGCCGCTCGCAAAGATATTGCATCTGGTTACTCCCATGAAGTAAAAGAGAAGCCAGACACAGATAACGGACATAATAGAGATGGAGTTGAAGGAGATGGGGACCGGACGGCCACGGCCGGTCTAGGTTTTCAAGATTCCTCCAAGCGCGCGGCGGATATTGCAGGTTTGGATGAGAAGGTCAAAGGTACACCCAGGTCGGAGAAGGTCCGACGAATAGGTCAGTCTATACGCCCTTCTTGCTGCAGGCGGCGTTTAACAATCATCGAAAGACCCGATCAACGAAACAGATTATACCGACCATGACCAGATTCTCGCTCGGCTCCGATCACAATCTAATCCGGTGTTCAGACGACCTCCCTTTCTGGGGGACCTCCTGCAGCGCGAGATTATAAGAAGCTCAAGTCGATCTAGCGGGCCAGGTGACAGTGTGGGTGAGCCCACCCCCTTGTATTTCTGACCAGCATCCCGGCCTTTCCTTCTAATATATATATAGATAACCCGGTCACGCTTGAGGATGACAGCGTCATCCCCCACGAAAGCGGCGCCTCTGCGGAGGCCACCGGTATTGAGCCAGAGACTAGGACTGCGCATATCCTCAGCTTCTATCCGCGGGAAGAGTCTAAGATCCTCGAACGCGTGGATATCCTCACCGCGTCGGAGTCTCCCACCGAACCTCTTGACCGGACTACTTTTCTCAACGTAGCTCGACCTCAGCCTCTATCTGAGCAGGTCGTTTGTGATGACAGCCACAAATCAGCCCCGGTCGCAAGCCCTCGCAGCACTGCCTCTTCACCACCCCCCCAGCAATCCGGGGCTCGCGTATCAGCACTTGAAGACGAGGAGGAATGGGAGATCAGAAGAATCATTGGTAAGAGACGGGCAGGGAAGGGCTACGAATACAAAGTGCGCTGGAAGGATACATGGCTGCCTAAGAGTGAACTGGGGAACGCTCGGCGGTTACTACAGGAGTTTGAGGCACAATGTCGGTCACAGCGAGGACCTGAACCGCGCAGAGTGACATGTATAGAGAAACTCGGATGAGATCTCTCGCACTTTCCAAAGCAGCCCATGTCATGAATGTTGCGTCACCGCCAACTCAAAGCACACGGTACACAAGTCAAACTGTGCTACAGTAACTGTTTCAGCTACAGCTTCATGGGTTGAACCACTAATCTTGCAAAAGTCCCCTTGCTGTCGGTCTGTCCCTTGGATGTCATCGCATTCCGAATTGTTTCAGGAGTATCTGATGGTGGCATGCGCCCAGGGAAGAAGGGAGGGATTAAGGAAGTCATTTTGGCTCGCTTCGTTCACTTGGTTGAGGGTGTGTGGTGTTCTTGAGGCCGGAAGAGATGGAAGCTGAGGCGTCTGACTCGAAGGCCTATGATGCAAAGGTGAAAGCTGAGAGCTTTGGGCCGAGTAAAGGTGTAGGGCGTTGGATATGTTTTTGACATAGGCATCACTAGGTTCATGGCAGCCGTGCATCTGAGAAGGGAATTTGGATATGCGGCTGATGAGCTGAGATGATGTTCCATGCTCCGACTTGATGTCATGCTTTGATACTGCGTCGGAGCCCGGAACCCGTTGTGCGGACTGCGTATATGTAGTAGCATCATGAGTCTGCTGAGATTGTCGAATCTTGTTTGGTGGACGCGGCTGAGTTTGAGGGGTAGTGGGCGTTGCGTCTACTGTGTAAGGTACTGAGTTTGATGAGTCCAGCGCAGGATTGTTGGACCATGGTTGTCCAAGGGGCCTTACCGCTTGATCTTGAAGCGGATAATATGGATGCTCGCGGAGCGACACTGCTGGGCCTTGAAGGGAGGCGGTTTGTTGAGAGACTTCTTCGGCCGGGTTTCCGACAGCTGAAATATGGAATCCATGCGTAGTAGCAGAAGTAGAGATAATTGTCTTGTGATCCATTCTTTGACCAAAGTACCATCTATCCGGCTAAAGGCTGAATCCCGATGCGCGCGCCGAGGTCGCTTCATTCTACTACATTATGCACGGCCACGAACCGTTTCCGGACTTGGATCCTTCCAATGATGAAAAGCAGATTGAGACGAGATTTGCATCTCGCCAATTCCCTGAGCTGGAGTCTCTCCTAATGAACCGCGTGACCCACAAGTGCTGGGCCGGGGAGTATGACTCGGCTGAGGCGGTCTTGCAAGATCTGGGATCCGACGCTACTTGTCCAGTGTCTGGGATCAAGGGAACGAGGGAGCAGTAGTGGAATGTGAAGTGTATGTTGGAGGGAGAAGAGGGGACAAATATACAATAGCATTACATACAAGACGATCATGGTTCACCAGGACCAGGATTATCTTTCCTAGCCCATGTACAGGTGGCTGCATGATGAGTGCCTTCTCTCCCGGCCCGCTTATGCACAATCAGGAACAGGTAAGGAAAGCCACAAGACCGATGCCTTTTAAAACTCATCTGATTGGATCCCTCACCTGCGGACCACCTCCTCACATATCTTGTTAACATCGTTGTCTACCTCAAGGTGTTGGCCTGGCTGGGTTTGGCGTCCTCAATTCTGGCACCGCCTCCCACACCACCACCCTGGGCCCTTACTTGCTTGTGCATTATCTGATTCAACTAATACATGAATACACACAGTTACAATCAACAGAAATAGTCTTAGGGGAATGATATTCATCTTACTGTGCCAGAAGAGTTGCAAATTTGACAAGGCTCTCAGATATAAGCGAGTAGATCCCATTTGCTTGATTGCCGCGACAGGGTGGCTGTGCATGCGACCTTATATCTATTGTTGAGTACATAATCTCCTCAAACAAGCACACGAAGATTTGACAAAATTCTCAATGTGATTATCATGTCTTCGGTCGTCGCTGGGAACAGAAACAGCTCTGGGACCATAAGTTGGCAACCTGAACCTTCAACACGTGGTACTTGGTCCATCCTGTCAGTCTGCATGATCACAACTTCCTTGTGCGTATGGACAGCGGTGCACCTCAATATCCCACCTTCGGACCAGAAGTATGCACAATTTTGGCGGAAGCTCTACTGGCTCGGTGTAGGCCTCTTCGCGCCTGAAATGGTCGCTTATACGGCGTGGTATCAAAGACTAGCCACAGCGCAGGGCCTCAAAGATATAAACAAGGCTGCGGGACAGAAGCCTAGTGTATCATGGGTGAAGAAGAGTTTGGATTGGTTTCATCGGGGCAACTCCTCTGAAGTGCATGCCAGTGGAAAGTCAGGCGGAGCGGAACTCTCAACACCAAGTTCTCCATGGCGGAATGAATGGACCATGACCCATGCCTTCTATGCATACATGGGCGGCTTTGCGCTTGATTCAAGTGGCGTAAACAGTTCTGTCCTCCCTCCTGGGAAAGAGCGCATGCGATTGACTTTGAAAGGCGTCGCTGTAGCTCTTAGGTCAAGGCCAGAATTATTCAATGATTCTTCAGCAGATGCTATTCTTGACAAGAGTAAAGCCAGTCCTTTGGCAAAAGGTATTGTCTGCAGCCAGGCTTTGTGGTTTTGCCTTCAATGCCTTGGAAGGCTGATTTCGTCAGCGCCTTTGAGTCTCTTAGAGGTAAGCCACCGCATACTACTCTTTGATACCTATTCCTGAGTCACCCAGCTGAATACTTTCGCGCACTGTATATTTGCTCTAATCATCTATATCCAATGGTGGGAAAAACCTCTCGACATCGACACGCCAACAATTCTACGTGGTGACAGCGCTCGCGAATTGCTCGCTTGGATGTCTATGCACATGCCAATGAACAAATTAGGTCTCAGTACCGACAGTAGATGCGAAGCACGAAGGATCAGCATTGTCGATAGGGATGACCCGCATTTCAGATCGATTAGTACGTCGCGGGTTGACACCCGGGACGGGGTCCAGGAACCTTGTGATGTGGTACTGGAAGCATCCACGTTCCCCAAGGGATGCATTGCTCTTACCGACTGCGATGAGCTGCTTTCCACGGGCCTTTGCTTTTACGATGAAGGCGCAGCTGCTCCTCTATACCCCTCTTGGTTCGCAATTCTGAAGCCAGTGGACATCGAGCGCTGGAAGTGCGCGGCAACCTTGTTCAAGGAGAACCCTCCGTCCGGCTTTTGGACAGAGTACGATGGACTGCTGAATATGTATACTTCAGACTGGCCACCGCTATCTCAGCAAGGTGTGACTCTTGGCGTCTCGATCTGGGTCTTATTCATCTGTGCTGGATTAGTATATGGCGGGCTACACGCATTACCATGGAACTCGGATTTCGGGACGAGGCATGAGAAGGTGCTATGGCGAGCTTCAGTGGGAATGATAATAGGGTTTGGACCTGTGGCTATGGCAGCGTATCTCGCCAAAGTCGTGTTCATCCAAGTACAAGAAAGTCGAAAAGTGCGAGGGCTTCCAAAACTCGGCAACTCAAAACCCTGGTGGCATATTCCAAAAGACTCTTTACTTTTCAGGATTCTCGAGCCTTTCAGGAAGATCGTAAAGTTTGTTTCTGGGCTTGGATTATTAGTGGGATATTTTGCAGTGGGTGTTATCTGTCTGGGTTACAGTCTGGCCCGCATTTTCATTGTGGTGGAATGTTTCATTGCTCTTTTTAATTCTGAGCCGGGTGTTTTCGAGGTGCCGTCTTGGTCTGTGTATTATCCGCATATTACATAGAAATTTTAGGCTATGGAAGTCGTTTGAATCTCGTGTTGGCAAGTATTCCTAAAACAATATAGAAGCTGTGTTAATTCTAAAGTGTTGAAGCCATTGTCCAGATAGGAGAAGGACACAAATTTTTCTCAATTAAATTTTATTGGGTGAGTAAAGTCTTCTGTTATAACTACGTACACTCTCGTTGCAGGAATAGTACTCTTCAAGCATCCTTCCTCGGTCCTAACAAGGGGATAATAAGAGAAAAGGTGATGCTAGTATTCAGAGCGAGAAACGGAAAGAGATAGTGCTATACTTCTATACATAATCACTGCCCTCCTAGTAAAGCGTGATCGACCCTTCGTGGAAAGGAACCAGGGGGACTCTTGTTGCTGAGCTAGAATTTCAATCCTTGCTAGTGAGTGGTCCGGCTATTAAATTCGATGGCAGGTGTTTAGAAGACTTAAAGCAGCTGCTAATCTATCTGCTTTTGACTGTCTTAGCACTGGAAAGAAGTTACTACATGTTATTATATCAATTTGTATTAATACAGTTTTCTAATTCTTCAAACTAAAATCTACAATTAAAATAATTTTGTCAATTAAAATAAAATAGTTTAAAATACATATTGTTAACGCATTTGTTAAAGCAATCTTTAATTTGTTTATAACGTTATATTGCTTAAAGTCTTAAATAAAGATATATTTTATTTTGAACAAACAATAGATTAACTTTGCAACAATTATAAACTTTAGTATTTAAATTTAATAGTAGATATATACTTCTATAAAAACTCTAGCTTTAAAAATGTTTCTACACAATAATTACTTAATAATCTCAATAATTTTGATACTATTAGAAGATTGTCTATTAAAATTATACACAAAATCGACAATTTTAATTTCTAATTTGCAAAATTAAAATTTTTCGTCAAATATAATACATTTAAATAATTTTATATTTATTAATATTGTATTCAATTATTAAATATATTCTAAAATAAACAATTTAATTTTTAAAATTGTTTTCTTGTTGTCGTAATTTAACTTAAATTCTTTTACATTTATATTGTTTACAAATAAGCAATATTTGTTGAAAAAATTCTTAAAAATATATATTACAATTCTTACAAATTAAGCAATTAAATTAGTAGCATTTTGCGATAGACAAATTATTCTAAGTAGTTTAAGAGAAATTATAAAAACAATAAAATTGCAACTCTTTAATGCGAGACTTATTTAATTATATTCTAAAAAAAAATTAATTAATAATATAATTATTATTTCAACAAACTCTTTTGCAAACTCTTTAACATTAGAAAATATATTAGTATTTTAAACAATTATTTTGTTTATCTTTATAGTCGTATTAATTATGCAATATTTGTTCTTCTTCTTTTTATTTATTAAAAATCAAGAATTTTGATAAAAATTATAATAGTATTTTAGCAAACTTGTCTAAAGACGTTTCTTTAACATTTTAATTACAATAAAATTTAATATTTAAAAAACTAGAAATTTTAAGATTTGTTATATTTTGTACTTTATAGTGCGAATTTTCTAATTAGATACAATCTTTAGTCTAATTTTATCTATTTTAACAAAGCTTTATATTAAAACAATTTTACAATTAAAAAGTATTGTAATTAAGAGTTCTTGTTTTTGCAAAAAAAGTTCGAACTTTATAATTAGCTTTTAAATACGTTTCTTAATAAGATAAGAGTCGCATTTAATATTTAAGAATTTAAGTATTAAAAAGAGATTATATCTTTTGTTAAATTTCTTTCAAAAATTCTTTGTAATTAATAACTTTAGTATTTTTTTTCAATTTAAATACTTGTTTAAAATAGAATTATCTAAATCGCTTATATTTATTAAATTTGTTTTTTAGATCTTTCGCTTATATATTGTATTTATTCGAACAAATAAACGCGACGCAATAAAAAATTAACAAAAAATATCGAACTTTCTAGATAATTAAATAGTAAAAGTCTCTTTTATAATATATAATTAAAAAGTTCGAATTATTAATAATTCTAAAAATGTTTAAAATATAATATTAATTTAAATATTTGTTCGATTTTGATTAACTATATTAATAAACAAATAAACGCTAATATTGTTTATCTACTTTAATTGATTAAAATTTTGTCGATTCTTTCTTTTAATCTTATTTTGTAACATTGTTATTCTAATTATTTTTATTTTTATTTTTAAAAATCTTTTGTAATTAGATTTGCGAAGTCGAACAATTATATTAATTAAACAATTACTTAAAAATTTAAAGATTTCTTTAAAAATATAATATTTTTATTCTTGTTATTAAAGTAATTAACAAATATTCTTAAAATACTAATATACTTTGCTTTATCTTTAAAATAAATTGTTAATTTTAAAAAATTATTATTTATATTTACAAAGTTTATTTAAGTACTTTGTTAAAAAAATCGATTTAATAGAATTTTATAATTAAGTTAAAAAACAACAAAAATAAAAGTATAAATTATTACTTTCTTAATTAATATTTTTGCATTTTTTATTACTTTTTCGAAACAAATATATATTTTTATAACTTCTATTAATAAAATAAAGATATCTTGTTAAATAGTTAAATTAATTTTGTTTGCAAAACTCTTGCTAATACAATTAATTTTTGCATTATTATTAAATCTTGTTTTAATTTTTATGTTTTTTAATTATATTTACGCAATTAAGCAAACGACAAAATATAAAATTCTAAAAGATTTTACTTTTGCAACAATGTTCTCAAAATAAACAATTTTAATAAATTTAATATTAATTAATTTTATAATAATAATTGTCTCTTTCTTTTTTCTTGTAAGCTTCTAAGATTTTCTTTTTGTTACTATAGTATTAAACTTTTTATTAAAAAGAGAACAAAAAAAAGCAACTTAAATTAAAACAAAAATCTAAAAAAATTATTATTTTTATTTTTATTTTTAAAATAAAAATATTTTAAATTAAAATCTTAGAATCGATTTAATTTTTTATAGTTTATAGTATTTTTTTCGAATATTTTATTTACTATATATAGTTTGTAAAAGTTTTTTGCTTTTTTTTAGATTTGCTTTTTTAATACTTAATAATTCTTAAATTAAAATTAATTATTGCAAGAATATTTTCTATTATAATGTTTTTTATTTTTGTTTTTATTACTTTTTTCTTTATATATATTTTTTTGTTTAAGACTTTTGTTATCTTTAAATAATTTCTAGATTTAACATTTTTAATCTTTAGAAATCTCTCTTTTTTTTAATTCTTTTTTTAATTATTTTAATTAATTGCTTTATTAAAAATTTCTAAAATATTTATTGCTTAAAAGAATTTTGTTTTGATCGAACTTTCTAAATTTTTACTATTGCTTAATTTGATTTATTATTTTTTTTATTTTTCGACAAAACATTAATATTTAATCTTATTGCTATTATTGTAATTATAAGATTTCGAATACAATCTTGCGCTCTTTATTAAAAACAAATTTTTATAATCTCTTTTTTAATCTTTGTATTTGTAACGAGTTAGTCTGCCTTCCTATATATATTACTTCCCGCGAGTGTTTGCAACGCGCGAACATCTCGCAGATACTTTTGACGCAATTGATTTAGATTCTGTTCTATTATAGTATTATTAAAAGACAACTTTATTTCTTTATCTTTTAGAATTGTTAAATTTATAACAAATTTTGTTGCTTTTATTTATATAAATCTTTTTATTTGCTATTAAGATTGCTAACTTTAGACAAATTTATTATCTATACAAATTATAGCAAAACAAACACTTATTTAATTTTAATTAAAATCAATTGTATTTAGAAACAAATACAAATTCTTAATAAGTATAAATTGTTTCTTAAGATAAACTTTAAATTGTTATTTAAATTTAAAAAGATACAATATGCAAAGTCTTTTATAATTGCGTTATTATTGCTTATTAAATTATTTAATAAATCTTATTTTTTATTATTTTGCAAATATTGTTAATTTTAAGATTTTTAAAAACTTATATTAAGATATTTAGTATTTTGTTAATTTTTGTGTTTTTAATTGCAACTATTAATAATACTAAAGAAACAAAAACTATCTTTAACGTAACTTTCTTCTTTATAAGATTTTGCTTCTTGCTTATTATATTTATTAATTTATTTATATTAATATTTACAACTTATTAAGCAACTTAATTGCTATTAATGCTTATTTCTTGTATAATTGTTTTATTTTTAATCAATTTTATAATTGTCTTATATAACGATTTAAATATTATAATAATTGCGTTGTTTAAATTAACTCTATACTTTTGCATTATTTTAATACAAATATTGCGAAAAAGATTCTTCAAATATTATAAAAACTTGATATATTTATCGATTTAATTAAATTTAATAAGTTTTAAGAAAATAACTTTAAATTGTCGACTATATTTACAAATATTATTCGACTTTACTCTTAATACGTCTTTTAAAGACTCTAAAAAAGCACAAGAGTTAATTTTCTAATTTAAATTTCTATCTTTATATATTTTTTTTTAACTTATTTATTATTTCAAATTACTTTTTATTTGTTTAAACAATAGTAAACTTAATAAAGTTATCTATAAATTTGTTGCAATATTAAGACAACTTAATAATTCTATGTTAAAAAATAACTTTATATTTATTACAAAAATTCGAAAATTAATTTAGAAAGTCAATAATATTAAGTTTATTAAAATGCGATACTTTTGACGTTTCTAAGAAAGATATAAAAATTACGTAATAATAGAACTCTACAATTTCTATAAAATTATTAAATAAATTTGTTGTTAATATAAATATATTAAAAGAAAGTTTTGCAATTTTTTTATTGTTTTAAGATATTGTTTCTAAGAAAATAGTTTAATAACAAGTAGTAAAAGTAACAACTACTAGATTAAAAAAACTAATAATAATAATTAATTTAAAGAATAATACTTTTAATTTGCAAATCTTTTTCTTTTTTTTGCAAAAATATTAAAAAAAGATTTTCTTTTCTTTTTTTAATTTTGTGTTATTTTTTTGTTTATTGCTTTTTTATTTTTTTGATTGTTTATAAGTAGACGTTTTTGATCTATTGTTTTTTCTAGTTAGTTGTCGATTTACTATTAACAAATATCTTCGCGTTAAAATCTTGCTTTAGTCTCTATCAAAAAAAATGTTCAAATAGTGTTTTCGCTTTTGAGCAAATAAATTAATTATATTGTTGAGAAACTTCTTTTAATAACATTATTATAATTAGCAAACACTTTATTGTTTTAACAATAAATATTAGTTGCAATTTTGATAAAACGTCTTAATTTTCGAATTTACAACTTTTATTGCTATTTCTAATATTTTAACTTTGTCTCTTCTTTTCTTGCTTTTTAATTTAATAATATCTTAATTCTTAAGTTGTTAATTTTGTGTTTTTAATTTTTAAAGTTTCTAATTCTAATAATTTGTTAAAATTAACTTATTTTTTATACTCTTTTTTTTGTGTTTTTAAGTTCTTGAATTTCTAAATTTTTAAGACTATTTTTAGAGATATATTAATAACTTGTTGTTTTAATGTTTGTTGTTATAATTAATTTTTTGCGTTAAACTTTAATGTAACAAGATAAAAACAAAATTTCAATTAGTAGATAATTATAACAACAAAGACTTGTTGCAATATATATATAAATCGCACTATACAATTTATTAGTATATTTTGTAGCTAAGATTCTAAGATCTAAGTGGGAGAGATCGCATATATATTGCAAATAGATCGCTAATATTGGTAACAAACATTCTTAAGTTTATAGCTTGATATTATCTAGTTATCTAGCTATAGCATCAAATTAATGCTATTTATATATATTATTGTTTTTAATATATCGAATGCGTTTTTCAAAATATTTAATAAAAAAAATTGAAAATTTAATATATTCTTTGTTGTCTTCTTTATTTCGATAAATTGCAAAAATATCTTAGAGCGATCTAATAATGTTCGCAAGATTTTGATTTATTTGTCAAATTTATATTGACTTCGAATTATTTTTTCGATTTTATTGTTCAAAATAGTAGATACTCTTAATATCGAAGTCTTAATTAACAATTGTATTCGAAATATATTAAGATTCGTATATTTAATTTTAAACTTTTGTTACTCTTTAATTAAGTAAAGTTTGTTAATAACTAATATATATAGTTTAAAAAAAAAAGACTTGTGTCTTAATATTTTGTTGTTAAAGTATTAACTAATAACAATTTTTAAGTTAATAAATATTAAAACAAGATTAGTTTAATTATTCTTTTTTTGTTTTAATATTAATAGTATAACTAATTATATATAAAAATATTCGATCTTATTTTGTTTTGCATCTTCGAATTGTTGTTATTTTATTCAATATTAACAATTTATATCTTAAAATACTATTTAACTTTTTATATTAATTATTTTTTAAAGTTAACAACAATATAATAATTAATATAGTTTTCGAGATATTAAATATAAATAGCGTTGTCTAAAATAGCAAGTTTTTCTTAAAACTAGTTTTTGTTATAACAATTAAGTTGTCGATTATTGTTTGCGTCAATTTATTAATTTGTTTTTGTTTTGTTTCAAAATTAAAACAATTTTGTACAACTATCTTAATATATTTTTGACTTATTTGTACTTTTTCGATACTTTTGTTACTTCTAGATGCGTTTATTGTTTTTGCGTCGATTTATAAAGTATCTAGTATACAACAACAATAGCAATTAAGTAAGTTCAAATATCTATAAGATTGCCAATTGATCGATCGCTTAAATTGTAGAATTGTAAAAAGTTTCGAATATAAAATATAAAATCTAGTCGAACTTAGAAATTGCGTAGTAAATATTAGATTTTTCGATTTTTTTAATTATTACGACTTAAAGACAACAATAAGAACGTGTCAAATATAATATATATTTAATTCTAGCATTATTAGATAAAGTATAGACAAGAGTAGCAAATCAAAGAACAATAATATTTACAATAATTATAATTTATATTATATTGCGCAATAAAGTTAATTAACAATATTTTTAAATTGTAAAAAGACAATCTTAATATATTTATTAACAAGAAAGTCGATTTCTCTTTAAATTAAATTATATTGCTCTTAGATTTGTTGCAAAAAAAATTTGAAAACTTGCTAAAATATTCTTTATATCAAATTTGGACGTATCTAAGCGTACTAAAATCTAGTTTAAATTATCGCGTATAAGCTATCGTCTAGCTTCAACTCTAGCGTCGCTCTAACTTAAGCGAGTATTTAGGGCTCACTTTAGGGTTCAAGGTTTTTTCTGCAGCCAGATCTAAGTACTGAGGCAAGGGGTAAGTTAGATCTCACTTCTTCCCATGAGCTGGACCTGACTAGATACCACGTGATGGAGGGCCCCGCTGTCCCTCCAAGCTAATACCTCGATATTCAGAATGTGGTTCACCCCCCGCAACTTTTGAAAATCAATTTTTTTTTTCGACCCGGAATTGCAAATACCACTAACCCCTCAACGCATCTAAATTACTAAAAACCTGGTTTAACTACTGCTAATAACGTGTCTATTGAGTAAATTTAATTTTGAGCATTGTAGATGCGATGTTGTTTAGCTATTACTATGCGAAAACTTTTTGATAAGGGCTTGGTGGGGCTTGATGGAAGTGCCCAAAATGTGCCAAGGCGAAGTGTTCAAAATCACAATTACGCATGTAACTTTGATCGTAAGTTGATTTAAAATCTTGAAAATCTACAATAGTATTGATAAACATAACAATTCTATATAAGAGCAACATTTGATCAAAAAATAGCGTTGGTGTTGAGGGGTTGATGATACTTGCAATCTGGCGTCGAAAAACAAAACGATTTTCAAAAGTTGCGGGGGGTGAACCACATTCTGAATATCGAGGTATTAGCTCAGCCCTAGCCGGTGTTCCGCCTTGGTATTGTTGAAGATCCGGGGTAACCACGAACAACGCCGAGGACGCTTTTAGCCATCAGACCCTCAAAGCTTCAAGTCTGAGTGTCTATAACAGAAAACCTCGCTGCTGTTGCCCAACCTCGTCCGAACCTGGCATCCGCCACCATGGGTAACTACAGCGACTCCGAAAAATGGGAAGATGTCGTTCCCATTCCTCAAGACGATGGCGGCCCAAACCCCCTCGCAGCGATTGCTTACACGGAAGAGTACAGCGAGGCCATGTCCTACCTCCGCGCCGTCATGGCCGAGAATGAGAAATCCGCAAGAGCCCTCGAGCTCACCGGGCACATCATCCGCATGAACCCCGCCCACTACACCGTCTGGCTCTACCGCGCCTCCGTCGT
>JAABUL010004862.1_pt1 | contig 17418 bp, 15 predicted proteins | sample 5559151 | NCBI WGS metagenome assembly JAABUL01 (sample SAMN10711876, study PRJNA513368) | rock metagenome | isolation source: Antarctica rocks | place: Antarctica: Victoria Land, Pudding Butte sud | reverse complement strand
CGAAGCCACCCCCGAAGCACCCGCTCGTCCCCGACCCGCAACACCAACGGCTCCACTCGCGACATGCACCATTGTCTCAACTCCGCACCATAAAGTCACTTACGACACGCGACACTAGGGAGGTTGACGTGTAACATCCAGCAGGCAGTCGCAAGAAGCCGCGGCGACAACTTCCCCAGGAGTGGATGATGGCTTACACCCTACCAACTACGGTTGACGCCCTAATGGAGCTCGCCGATCGAGTGTCAAACGTAGGGCGGTGGGGCGAACGCGATCAAATGGGGACAGCGAACTTGATCGATGCCGCAGCCGTGTTGCGCGGCGTCCACGCGGTACGCAGCGGCCGATCCTTCTCGCTAGCGATCCCGCTTGATGAACGAGGGCCGATGACGACGGGCGCGGCTGGCCGCTTTAACCCACACCACTACATGATTCGTTCAGGTGGGGACGCACTCTCAGGTGCGATGGTCGCCCATTATTGGGGTGGTAAAGATCCGCTCATTCGAAGTTTTGACGACGTGATCCTGATGCCCTTACAAGCGGGCACTCAATGGGATGGACTCGCGCACATATCTCATGGTGACAGACTGTACAACGGATACCCTATCTCATCGATCAGCAGTTGGGGCGCCGAGTACTTGGGAATTGAGACGGTATCGAATAGCCTCTGTTCACGTGCGTTCCTTGTCGATGCGCCGTTGATGCGTGGTGTCGAGTATCTCGATGCGGAAGACGCGATTGGCTACGAAGATCTCGATCGGTGGATGCGCGACCGCTCCCTCGTTGCGCAACCTGGGGATATACTTCTTATCCGAACGGGTTGGTTACTAAAAGCGAAACGCGAAGGTTGGGGCAGCTACGCTGGCGGCGCCGCTCCCGGCCTCTCCCTAGACTGCCTCCTATGGCTGCGGGAGCATGACATCGCTGCTGTTGCAGCGGATACCTTCTCGGTGGAGATACGTCCGTTCGCTTTGCCGGACGTTATTGTACCGTTTCATTTAGTAGCGCTGTGCTATATGGGTTTATTCTTGGGAGAAATATTTGATCTAGACGATTTGGCTGCGGACTGCCAGATAGACGGTCAGTATGAAGGTTTCTTGGCGGCTGCACCGCTACCCGTTACAGGTGGTATTGGATCGCCGATCAATCCAATGTTTTTCAAATAGGGCTGCCTGTCACGCGGTTGGGGGACGCTTTGGAGTCTTTCCAGACAATGTCGGAGCTAAGCAGACTGGTCCATCAGCGGCAAGTCTCGCCGGTAGAAATCGTGAAGGAAACGCTGAAGCGTATCGATCTATGCGACGACGACATAAATGCATTCGTCCATCGTGACGACTCCCGGGCTCTCGATATGGCGCGACAACTTGAGCGGGAGTTAGCCGATAATGCCTACCGTGGACCGTTGCACGGTATTCCCTTTTCCGTCAAGGATCTGCTTCCAGTTGCGGGAACGCCGCTCACCCTGGGGCTCTTACCGCGTAAGGACATTGAGCCATCAAGCGCGACCGCGACTGTCGTGATCAGATTACAGCGAGCTGGTGGAATTGTAATCGGTAAGACAAATACGTCCGAGGTGGGGTATAAAGGCACGACAGAAAACCATCTGTTTGGCCCGACGGCCAATCCATGGAATCACCGATTTAATGCTGGTGGCTCCTCGGGAGGTGGAGCGGCAGCGGTTGCATTAGGCCTTGGCTCTTTCGCAATTGCCACCGATAGCGGAGGATCTATCCGAATCCCGGCATCGTGCTGCGGAGTCTTTGGCTATAAGCCGAGCTTCGGCCGGATCCCCTACGACGGTGTACGGTATCCACTTCTTTCCCACGTTGGACCACTCACTCGCAGTGTGGAAGATGCGCTTGTAATCATGGATGCAGTATGTGGCTGGTCTACGAGGGATCCATACTCTCTGCCGTATTGCGACTGGCAGGCGAGCGAGACTGTAGTATCTACGGGGGTAAGTTCGGTCGTGTGGTCTGAAAACTTAGGATTCGCTCGCGTCGATCCCGAGGTAGCGCGACTGTCGTTTGAAGGAGCCGGTCGACTGGCAGAAGCGTTGAACGTTCCTCTTGGGGAGTGTTTACTGGATTTTTCTGAGATTCAAGAGGCCCGTAAGATACTGTCGCTAATGAATCACGCCCATCGTACCGAACTCCTGGGCTATCGTGGCCGAACTGACGAAGTTGACAATGCGCTGGTGGAGACGGTCGAGCGCGCTGTAAACGTGACGTCGGGAGAACTGGTGGCAGCGGAAGGGATACGTACCGATTGGCGACTGAAGCTAACGGAGTACTTGGGAAAGACTACTTTGTTAGTGACGCCAACGATCGGTTCCATGCCCTTTCCGTTAGAGTCTAAGTATCCGGATACACTGATAGGTAAAAGCGATGGCACGCGAGCACTGTATGCCCTGACCTCGCCATTCAATATTTTAAACGAATTTCCCGCCGCAAACGTACCGGTCGCAATTAGCAGCGGAGGTCTGCCGGTGGGGTTGCAGGTCGTCGGAGGAGCCCGGCAAGACAAGCGCCTCCTGCTAGCACTCAGGACTTTTGAACGACAGGAGTGTGGATCGGGGGGGTTTCCGGCGCCGCGGTTCGCCGCGGGGCTATAACCTTGATGGCTCACGATCTTGATCTGGTGATCTTGATTTCGTGATTGGTGGGCTTGTGGTGTTGGTTTCCCTCTGGTGGGGTTGCTGATGGCCCAAAGTCGGGTGGCCGGAGGGAGTTTCACCCTCCGGCTCTCACAGAGCCCGGCGTGACAGTCTCCCGTCGCCGGGTTCTTATCCCCCTGCTCACCAGGCGGTGCTGATCCATCGCCAGTGCCGGAACAGGCGGGGATACCCGAGGGTGATCTCCGCCAGTTTCCGGTGGGCTTGGCGGGTGCCGGGGCGGTTCAACCCACCCACGCGCGCATCTTTGATGAGTCAACTCGGACCCTTGACAGAGTGTGGCCCCCCCCTTAATCTCGTCGTACTCGACCGTCCGGTCGGTCGTGTCGGAGGGTCGGCCGTTCTGACCAACTCGCGGAACTCCTATCGAGAGGGTGCTGACGGGTGAAGATAGAGCCGCGAAACAAAGCAGGCGCGCTCGAAGTCCTGTTCCACCCGCGGGCAATCGCTGTGGTCGGAGCCTCCGGGCGTCCTGATAGCCCCTATGCGCGACCGCTGCAATACCTGCGTACCGTCGGCTTCACGGGAAATGTTTATCCGGTGAACCCGCGGTACGCGCACATCGACGGCCAACGCTGCTATCCGTCGCTCAGCGAGATCCCTGGCCCTGTCGATCTTGTGATGGCGCTAGTTGCTGCCGCCCAAGCGGTAGACATCGTCCGCCAGGCGCCAACGGTCGGCGCCGGACTGGTACTCGTTTGCTCCTCCGGATTTTCCGAGACAGGGACTAAGGGAGAGGCGCTCCAGCGACGACTATTACTAGCCGCGCGGGAAAGCGACGTGCGCGTGGTTGGGCCGAACTCCCAGGGGCTCTTTCACCTCGACTCTTCGCTGGCGGCCACGTTCACTGGCGCGGCGGCCGTCGGTTTCCCTCAGTCGGGCGGTGCCGCTTACGTTGGGCAGAGCGGAGCGGTCGGCGGTGTTGTCCTCGATCTTGCACGCGAGAGTGGAATGGGCCTGACCGCCTGGGTGAGCACGGGCAACGACATCGACGTCACCGCTCAGGAAGTCGCTTGTTACCTCGTCGAGGATCCTGGTGTACGGGTCCTCATGCTCTACCTTGAAGCGATGCCGGACGGAGTCGCGTATACCGCGCTTGCCGCACGCGCGCGGCAACTCGGGAAACACCTCGTCGTTCTACGCTCGGGACGTAGCGACGCTGGCCGTCGCGCAATCGCCTCGCATACCGGATCGATGGTCCCACTCGATCGGGCATTTGAACTCGTGTCGCGCAGCATGGACGTGATCCTGGTGGACGATGTCGACGAGCTCGTCAATGTCGGCCACGCTCTTCTCGCGTTGCCACTCCCCGCAGGCGACAGGGTGGGTATCGTCACCACGTCGGGCGGCGCTGGCGCACTAGCCGCGGACGCATGCCACCGCGAGGGCCTCGCGGTGGAACCGATGGAGCTAGACAGCCAGACGGCGTTGGCGAAGTTAGTGCCCGCATTTGGTGCGGTAGGCAATCCCGTCGACGTCACCGTTCAGTTGCTGACGCGCCTAGATGACAGCTTCAGCATGGTCTGCCGGGCCGTAGCCGCGGCGTCCACGGTCGATTCCGTGATCGTGCTGGCGACCAGTCCCATGGGCGACCTCGGGCAGCGGCTCGCTCAGCAAATTAGTGACGTCACGCTTGCGGGAAACAAGCCGGTACTCACGGCATGGATGGCCGGTCGAGAACAAACAGTCGAGGGGCGGTCCCTATTCCGAGCCGCTGGCATTCCGCTCTTCGACTCGCCCGGGCAGGTGGCACGGGTACTGGCCCATCTAGCGAGTCGAGCTGCAACACCAGCGTTCCTGGATGCAGAGACGGTTGCCGGAAGTCTCCCTACCGTGCCGCGATTACCGTCCGGTCCTTTACTGGTTGAGGCTCAAGGTCTCGAGCTCCTCGATGCGGCCGGAATCCCTCGTCCCCACGCAGTCCTCGTAACGACTCCTGCGGCGGCTAGCGATGCTGTGACCACGTTCGGTGGCACGGCGGTCATGAAGGTTCAGTCGCCGCGGGCGGTGCACAAGACCGACATCGGCGGGGTACGGATTGCAGTCTCCTCGCAGGAGGCATCAGCGACGTTCATTGAGCTAGCGAGCCTGTTGGCAGATGACTCCGAGGCTCTTGGCGTGCTCGTACAGGAGATGGTCGACATCGGCGTGGAACTCGTCCTCGGGGTCACGAACTCCCCGTCAGGCTTTCCGCCGGTGCTGACGGTCGGGTTTGGTGGGATTGCCACCGAAATCTATGCCGACGTCGCCTCCGTCGCGCTGCCGGTCGACCAGGCCACGGCGCGCCGGGCCCTCCTGTCCCTACGCGCAGCACCTCTGCTCACTGGATATCGAGGGCGCCCAGCGCTGGACGTAGAGGCCGCCGTGAACGCAGTCGTGCGTCTCGGTGCGCTGGCGTTGGCACTCGGGCAGACGCTCATCGAGCTCGAGGTGAACCCGCTCATCGTATCTGAGTCCGGCGTCCACGCCGTCGACTTCCTACTTCGCTTGACGCCGCAGGTCAGTCATTATGGGTGATGTCCATCTTGAAGTCGACGACGGGGTCGCCTTGCTGACGCTGGACTCTGCCGACGTCCGCAACGGTCTGACACCAGAGATGGCGGGCACGCTCATCCGGCACTGCGATGCCGTAGACGCCGACCCCTCCATCGGGGCGCTGGTACTGACTGGGGCCAATGGAACCTTCTGCTCCGGCGCGGACACTCGACGCTGGAACGTGCAGAGCGATCCCGCTGCACCGGAGGCTTACACCAATTCCAGCCGTCTCTACGCTTCCTTCGGCCGGGTGGGATCACTAGCGGTGCCGACGATCGCCGCCGGTGAGGGGGCTGCAGTCGGCGCAGGGCTAAACCTGCTGCTCGCCACTGACCTGCGCATCGTCTCCCAGACCATGCGACTGATCGCTGGCTTCGCACGCGCAGGCCTTCACCCGGGTGGGGGCTTCTTCAGCCTGGCCGGGCGCCGGATGGGCGCCGAAGCTACCGCCGCAATCAGTGTGTTCGACCAGGAGATCAGTGGTGAGCGGGCAGTTACGCTGGGACTGGCCTGGGAAGCGATTGAGCCGTCTCAAGTCGTACCGCGCGCCCTTGAGCTGGCGCGCCACGCGGCCGTCGATCCCGAACTCAGCCGGCAGGCTGTGCGCTCGATGCGAGTCGAGTTGGGGCCGCCACAACTGACTTGGCCAGCCGCCGTGGAGTTCGAGCGGGGTGCACAGATGTGGTCGTTTCGACGTGCGCAGCAGGAAGGTCAGTCATGAGGTTTGAGGCAGTGGAACTAAGTGACGCGGAGTGTGACCTCCAACGCGAGGTGCATGCCTTTCTCGATAATGAACTGCCTTGGGGAAGTTACGAACCTGGTCTCGGAATGGCGGCCGAACACGACCCGGCGTTCAGCCGTAAACTCGCCCGCCGCGGCTGGCTTGGAATGTCGATCCCTTCCCAGTACGGGGGCCATGGCCGAACGGCCGTCGATCGATTTCTCATCACCGAGGTTCTGCTCGCTCGCGGCGCGCCTATTGGCGCGCACTGGGTCGCCGACCGGCAGAGCGCCCCTGCACTCCTGCGCTACGGGACCGAGGCTCAGCGACAGCGTTTCCTACCGGCAATCTGTCGCGGCGAGTCGTACTTTTCAATCGGAATGTCCGAGCCCGACTCCGGTTCGGACCTTGCATCGATCCGGACACGCGCCGAACGCGTGGACGGCGGGTGGATGCTGAACGGGACCAAGACTTGGACGAGCATGGCCCATCGCAACCACTGGTTCTTCGTGTTGTGCCGCACTAGCCGGGAAGAGGATAGACGCGCCGGGTTAAGCCAGCTAATCGTCGACCTGTCCGCACCGGGAGTCGAGGTACGGCCCATCCTGCTAATGAACGGCCAGCATCACTTCAACGAGGTCTCGCTCACCGACGTCTTCGTGCCGGACGATCGGGTGTTCGGTCAAATCGGTCAAGGATGGCGCCAGGTCACTGGCGAGCTAGCCCACGAGCGGGCAGGACCTGACCGATACCTCTCGACCTATCTGCTGCTCGAGCAACTGCTTCGTGAGCGCATTCCCGGGGTGGACTCGGATGCCGCACGAGATGCCCTCGGTCGTTTGACCGCACGACTGTGGGCACTGCGTCAGATGTCGATAGCGGTGGCGCGGTCCCTGGATGACGGGAACGAACAGAAAGTTGAGGCAGCCGTCGTGAAGGACCTCGGGACCGTCTTCGAGCGCGAGGTGATCGATGCGGTGCGCCAGGTTGTCGAGATCGAGCCCGACACCTCCTCGACCTCCCTCTTTGAACGGCTACTCGGAGAATCAATCCTCACCGCACCTACATTCACCATTCGCGGAGGAACAACCGAGATCCTGCGGTCGGTCATTGCCCGCGCCCTGGTGTCGACATGACAGCCACCGGCCTTGTGGAGGCCTTCGACGCCCTTTTCAGTGACGTCTCTGCGCAAACAGCGGCGCCTGACACGGAGGGAGGTTGGTCTGCGGCAGCGTGGAAGCGGCTGGCTGACGCAGGCGTGCCTTGGGTTTCGGTGCCTGAGGCATCGGGGGGCTCGGGCGGTAGCCTGACTGACGCTTACGACTTACTCCACCTCGCTGGCCGCCACGCCACGCCTTTTCCGCTCGCCGAGACCGGTCCGCTGGCGGGTTGGCTACTATCTTCTGTGGGCGCGCAAGTTCCTCGGGCACCGCTGTCCGTGGCCCCAGGACTCGACGTCGACGATGTTCGGCTGACACGCGTGGACGGTTTCTGGCGACTCACGGGCAGTGCCCACCGCGTTCCTTGGAGCCGAGCCGCCGCCCTGATACTCCTGGTGCTGCCATTTGACGGGACCGACCACTTAGTCATGGTCCCCACCGGCCTCGCCGAAGTGCATGCGGGACGCAACCTCGCAGGGGAACCTCGAGATCGCCTGGTCTTCGATACCACAACCCTTGCCCGCGACGCGGTGGTACCACTGCCTGACGGAGCCGACCGTGCGGAACTACATCGGCGCGGCGCGGTCTGCCGGTCGGTCATGATGGTCGGCGCGCTGGAGCGGGTTGCAGACCTGACGGTGCGGTACGCGGGGGTCCGGCAACAGTTCGGGCGCCCCATCGCGCGGTTTCAAGCAGTGGCACAGAATCTGGCGTTGATCGCGGAGCACGCGGAGCGCGCGCGACTCGCTGTGTCAGTGTCCGCCTCTATGGCTGCTCGGCATGGGCACGATCTTCCTACCGCAGCACGGGCCAAGGTCCTGGCTTGTGAAGCAGCGCGGCTGGTGTCGGCCCTCGCGCACCAAGTGCACGGGGCGATCGGAATGACCGAGGAGTACCCCCTCGGTCTCTACACGACTCGACTGTGGTCCTGGACCGCGGAGTATGGCTCGGACGCTATATGGGCGCGGCGCCTCGGAGAGCAGGTTGTCCGAGGAAGAGCAGATGCCCTGTGGCCACTGGTTACGACATGCCTGCACACGCAGGTCGAGGACATGGAGTTGGAATCGTGACAGATACACGGGCAGCGCTCCTCGAGTTGGGCGAGTGGGCCGCCGAGCTGTCTTGGGATCAGGTGCCTCCATGGGTCCAGGACCGCACTGCCTTGGTGCTTCTCGACACGTTGGGAGTGACGCTGGCAGGAGCCCGTACCCCGGAAGTGATCGCCCTCCGAGATACCTGGCTGTGTGCAGACGGACCGATTACGGTGATCGGTGGCGGTCGCGGTACCGCAGCACACGATGCCATGTGGCTCAACGGCATCGCTGCCTGTTGTTTGGAAATGGACGAGGGTAATAAGTTCGCCCAGGGCCATCCTGCCGCTCACGTTGTCTTTGCTCTGCTCGCCGAGGCACAAACTCGGCCGGTGACCGGCGAACAGTTCCTTCTCGCATTCCTCGCGGGGCACGAGGTTGCGTCCCGGTTTGGTCGCTCTATGCGCCGGCGGCAAGGACTCCATACCCACGGACACTGGGGTGCGCTCGGCGCGGCCGTCGCGGTCGCGAGGCTTCGTGGAGCAGACGCCGTCACTACCGCCGCCGCCATGGACGCTGCAGCGGGATTAGTGCTCGCCTCCCCGTGGGAATCGGCCTTGCGTGGCTCCTTCGTCCGAAATACCTGGATCGGATCGGCTAACGTAGCCGGGACTGTGGCCGCCTGCCTGAGCTTGGCAGGAATGGCGGCTGTTGACGGGACCGCCGACCTGACGCTCGGTCACCTCCTCGGCGAACTCGATGCGGCCCCGCTCACGGCAGAGCTCGGTACCCGGTTCGACATCATCGCCGGCTACTTCAAGCGGCACTCGTCCTGCTCCTACACTCACCCACCCATCGATGCCGTTCTCGCCCTCCGCGCCCAAGGCCTGGTTGACCCGGACAACATCGGGACGGTACTAGTAGAAACGAATGGACTTGCCGCGCCGCTGGTGAGCCTCGATCTGTCCACGAGGCTTGCCGCTATGTTTTCCATCCCCTTCACGATTGCCGTCGCACTTACCGAGGGAACAGTGTTGCCGCCCTCCTTCGATGAGGCACACCGGACCGATTCGCGACTGCACGACTTGATGGCCAAAGTAGAGGTGCGGCGGACGGACGCTATGGACGCACGCTTGCCCGCGCAACGTGCTGCGCGGGTCACGGTCACCCCGCTCAGTGGACAGCAGGTCGTTCTAGAGGTACCCAACCCGGTGGGCGATGCCGACTATTATCCGTTCGGGCGACCCGAGGTCGTGACGAAGCTCGAGCAGTTGCTTGACGGCGAGACCGTACGGGTGCTCCTCAGGACGGTCGACGAGCTTGTCCGCAGTGACGATGCAGGGGCCCTGTTGGGTCGCCTCGGAACCCTCCACGGGCAGGGATCGCGATGACGACGATTGGATTGGCGCTCAAGGACCCACCCATGGCAGCGATCCGCCGCATAGCGACCACAGCTGAGGATGCAGAGCTTACACATCTCTTCACCACGGAGCTCAGCATCGTAGAGGATCCAGCCACCGGCCGTGACCCTTTTCTTGTTTCGGCGGCAGCCCTTTCGGTAACGGAGCGGCTGCAAGCGGGGACCGGCGTCGTGGGATCTGTTTTCCACGCTCCCCGGCACCTTGCACTCAGCGCAGCGACAGTACAGGAACTCTCTGGCGGTCGCTTTGTACTCGGCGTGGGTGTCGCCCATAAGGCCTTCGCCGACCACATCGGTTGGCCGTACCCAACATCGCCCCTGACGCACGCGAGAGAACACGTCAGCGAGCTCGTCGCATATAGCCGTTCCGGGCTCGCCTTCGGTGGTGGCTTTCCTGTATGGCTGGCAGCCCTTGGCGACAAAATGCTGGAGACTGCAGCGGCACATGCTGATGGTGTACTACTAAACTGGGTGTCGCCGGAGTGGGTGCGCCGTTCACTGGACCATCTCGACCAGAAACACCTTCCCCGACCAACGGTAGCTGTTTTCGTTCGCGTCGCGCCCTCAGATGTGCTGCTTGCAGGCGCACTTCGCTACAAGAACATGTTCGTCAACTACGCCCGCCACTTTCAGCGCCAAGGTTTGGCGGACCCAGGCGACGTGGTCGCGCGAACCTGCGGCGACATAAACAAGATTGATGCCCTCATCCGCCTAACCGCTGAGTACGAGTCGGCAGGCGCCGACCATGTGATTCTCTACCCAGCCGACGTCGACATGCTAGATACGGAACGCTTCATCACCACCTTCATGGACACCCGCGCCCGCTGACCAACTCGGAGGACATCATGCTCGACCTCGTCATCACCGGCGGGTCCATCTGCCGACCTCGAGAACCACTTCACTTCGGCGACATCGGCGTCCGCAACGGCGTGATCGCAGGTATCTATGCACCTGGCTGCGCACCCGAAGCCGAAACGGCGGTCGACGCGGCCGGCACGGTAGTGATGCCAGGCATGCTAGATGCGCATGTGCATCCCGGGGTCTACCTCCCACTAGACGAGGACCTGCAGCACCTCACACGCTTCGCCGCGATTGGGGGCATCACAACCATTGTGCCGTTCTATCGACCCGCTGAGTCCTACCTCGACGCGCTACCAGCAGCGCTGGAGACTTACGCGGCCAACAGTTACTTAGACTACAAGTTCATCCTAGGAATCACACGCCGAGAACACATCGATCAGTTCGCGGCCGTCGGTGAACGCTACGGTCTGCAAGCGTTCAAATTTTATCTCGGTTACTGTGGCCACGAAGAGCGCTTTTCTGCGGAATTTCCGTTTACCGACGATAACCTTGTCCGCGTCTTTGAGGCATTGCGTGAGCTACCGGGAACCCCAATGCTAGCGGTGCACTGCGAAAACGCCAAAATATCAGAGTACTACCAAGGCGCGTTGCGCGGCGGCGAACAGAACCTCGAATTTTACAACCGTATCCATCCAGTAATTTCAGAGGTGGATTCCGCTGTACACGTCAGTCTGCTCGGGCACCATTACGGCGTACGTACCTGCATCGTGCACGTCAGCGCAGGAACGACAGCGGGCATCCTCAAGAGCCTGCCCTGGCGTAGCAAGGACAACTCCATCCTCGAGACTTGCGCGCACTACTTGTTCTTCGACGTCGGCGACCCTGCTGGTCTTCGAGGGGTGGTTCGGCCACCAGTACGGACTCGCGATGAAGCGGACCTGCTATGGCAGTACGTTGCCGACGGCACCCTCGACACACTGGGGTCGGACAACTGCGCGAACCACCTCGACGACAAGATTTCGATGGACGTCTACACCACGTCGCGCCTCGGGATGGGAGAACTCGGACTCACCCTGCCGCTGATGCTGTCCGAGGGGCACCACGTCCGCGGCCTGCCGCTGCAACGCATCGTCGAGATGGGCAGCGAGACTATCGCTAAGGCGCATGGCCTGTACCCACGAAAAGGAGCACTGCTCGTCGGCTCGGACGCCGACATGGTCGTCGTGGACCTCGAGAAAGTCCAGACCGTGGACGCCTACACCCTCAAGGGGCGCGAGGAGGGCTCCATCTACCAGGGCCGGGCCCTACGCGGCTGGCCGATCCTCACGGTCGTAGGAGGACGGGTGATCGTCCGCGACGGCACCTTCTCGGGCGAGTTAGGCAGTGCACACTTCTTGGGTCAGCACTACCGACCCGACTGCGGGCGGCCGCTGCCTGCTCTAGCTGTTGACCGCGACGGACAAGGGTGATTAGTTGGAGACCAACATAATGAGCGGCGGTCCGCCCATCGGAACGCTTGTGACACACAGCAGCCCATCGTCCATTTACAGTCAGGATGACACACAATGACCACACTTCATGTCGGGTTTCGCAAGCTTTGCTTTGCTGCGGCCGCCGGCCTACTGGTGACCGGGATAGCAGCATGCGGGAGCGGGGCAACCTCCGGGGGCGGGAACGACACAATCAAGATCGGCTCACTGCACCCGCTGACCGGTGACACCGCAATCGAGGGTCAGGGCATGGATATCGCAGTTAAAATGGCGGTGGACGACATTAATGCCAGCGGTGGTATTAAGTCGCTCGGCGGCCGCAAGCTCGAGGTCATCTCTGCCGATACCAAGGGCGACCCGAGCGTCGGGCAGACAGCCGCACAGCGCATGCTGGATCAGGGCGTCACAGGACTCATTGGAGCCTATAACACCAGCGTTACGACCAACGTCGTCTCGGTCGCCCAACGAGCCCAACTCCCTTTGGTTATCGACGTGGCCGCTGGCACGGCCGTGATACCCCCGAACACCACTTACGCCTTCCGTTTACAGCCAACCGGCGCTGCAATGGGCGTGGATGGCGCCAATTTCATTAAGGCTATCGCTGAAAAGAACGGACACCCGGTCGCCAAGGTTGCCGTACTGCATGAGAAAAGCAACTTCGGCACGGACGTGACGAACTCGTTCAAACAGCAGGCGCAAAAGCTGGGGATCGAGGTCGGCCTGGTCATTCCGTACGACGCAGCGACGGTCACCAATCTTACGACCGAGTTGACACAGGTGAAGGCCTACCACCCCGACGTGCTTGTGGTCAGCGGCTACTATAACGATGGCGTGCTAATCGCGCAAAACGCGGCTGCGGTACAGCCGGACGTCCAGGCAATTTTCGGTGTCGTCGAGGCGGCCTACGATCAGCCACAATTCCCGCACGATGCGCCCAACGTGTCTAACGGCATTTACGACGTGAACTACCACTACAACGCTACGAGCCAAGATTCGAAGGCCCTTCGCGACCGTTTCCTCAAGGCTAACGGCAAAGCGATGCGGACGACCGCCGTGTACTCCTACGAGTCAACGTTGGTGCTGGCAGACGCGCTCGAACGGGCAAGCTCCACTGATCCAAAGAAATTACGCACTGCCCTCGCACAGACCGAGCTGAAGCAGGATGTATTGGCCTTTTCTGGGCCAATCAAGTTCGGGCCGGATGGCGAGGACGTCAACGCCAAGGCGACCCTCATGCAGGTCCAGGGGCAAGAAGTTCCTCAGGTCTTCCCGGAGGCCGTCGCCGAGAAGGCACCGATTTGGCCTGCGGTCCCCTGGAAGAAGTAGTTGTCGATGACGCATACGCCTCTTCAGGGCCAGGCATGATTCACGGGAAGGTACGACACCACGTGACAGTCATACGGGCGCGCCGGTCTCTTATCGCCTTGATCGTGATCGTTGTCCTCGTGGTATTGCGTTGGTCGCAGATCACTGATCTCGCCGGCAGCAGTCGCGGTGTGTTGCTGCAGGCTGTCGTGACAGGACTCTTGCTCGGCGGAGTCTACGGGCTGGTCGCCATGGGCTTAAGTTTGATATTCGGAGTGCTTGGCATCATCAACTTCGCCCATGGCACCATTGTGACTGTCGGTCTGTACGTCTCGTACCTGCTGGTCACCGACCTCGGCCTAGACCCGTATCTCGCGCTGCCCGCGACAGTAGTCATCCTGTTCGTATTTGGTGCCTTCATCCAAAAGTTCATGATCAGACGTACGCTGGGACAGGCACTGGAGAATCAACTGCTTCTCACCGTCGGCCTGTCAATTCTGCTCCAAAACCTCCTGTTAATAATCTTCTCCCCAACCCCGCGGTCAATCCGGGTCGACTATGCCAACACGCAAGTCGACATTTTGGGTGCCACAGCTTCACTGTCGCGGGTCATCGCCTTCGTCGGCGCACTCATCATCGGACTTCTATTGTGGCTCCTGCTCAAGAAAACGAACTATGGTACATCGATCCGGGCTGTGGCGCAAAACCCGAAGGGCGCTGCACTTGTTGGCATCAACGTCCGGCAGGTCTACATCGTCGCGTTTGCCCTCGGCATCGCGTGTGCAGGCGCGGCAGCCTCACTGATCCTGCCGTTCCTTACCATCGACCCACTGGTGGGGGAACCGTTCACCATTCTTGCGTTCGTTACGGTCATTCTCGGAGGGCTAGGCAACGTCGTCGGCGCCTTGGTCGGCGGACTCGTCATCGGGCTCGTCTACGAGATCGGGGGCCTACTTCTACCTGGCCAGGACAAGTTACTGCTTGTGTTCATCGTCTTCGTCTTGGTGCTACTAGCACGCCCCCAGGGCCTATTCGTCAAGGAGCACAGATGACACAACCAGTGCAAGACCATAGTACCCCCGCCGTCCCACCAATCAACAAAAGAAGACTTACTCAAGGCAAGATCTTCGCCGCCGCGCGTCGCATCGGTGCCGACCGCGCCGTCCTAACTGGGCTGGTAGTCATCTTCCTCGCCCTACCCTCCGTCTTGAAGGGGTCCTACCTTGAGGTCGCCGTCCGTGTCCTGCTGTTCGCGACGCTGGGCGTCGCTTGGAATATCATGGGCGGATTTGCGGGCCTATTCAGTTTTGGGCACGCCGCCTACTTTGGCTTGGGCGCGTACGTAAGCGCCTACCTGCTGGTCGAACATGGCATATCGCCGTGGATCGGGATGGTGCTCGGCGCACTGCTCGCCGCGGTCTACGGTATCGTCACGACGTGGCTCGTAGTCCGGTACAAGGTGCGCGGCGCTTATTTTGCGCTGGCCACGTTCGCGTTCGCAGAGATGCTGCACCTTATTAGTCTCAACGTGAAGCAGATTAAGGGGACGGAGGGTCTCAAGGTCCCGCTTCTGAGTGGTGACTCACTGTGGATGATACAGTTCTCCCTCAACTCGCCAAAGTACCTCTACGTCATGTTATTTATATTCACGCTCGCGATGCTCGTAGTAATTCAGATGACCCGCAGTAGACTCGGTTACCGCCTCCGCGCGATGCGCGACGATTCAGAGTCCGCAGCCGCAGCGGGTGTTGATGTCCGCCGCTACTCCCTTATCGCAGCAAGCATAAGCGCGGCGATGACTGCTGTCGTGGGTGCATTCTACGTGCAGTTTCTGTTCTTTATCGATCCGACACTCGCCTTTGATCCGCAAGTATCGGTTCAGATCCTGCTGCCTGCAATCGTGGGCGGCGTAGCCACGCTCTGGGGACCACTCGTCGGTGCGGCGATCGTTGTCATCCTGGGCGAGTACCTCGGACAGCTCATCAACAGCCCGCCTGCGGCGCTATCGTTTCTCGCTGGCCGCAGTGGCCTTGACCTAGTCATCTACGGAGCTCTTCTCGTCATCATCATCATGTATGCGCCGCGCGGAGTGTACGGGACCGTGGCCCGCTGGAGGAAGGCGTGACTGTCCTACTGAAAGTCCAGGGACTAAGCAAGCAGTTTGCGGGACTACATGCACTTAGCGACGTTAGCTTCGAAGTTAATGCGGGCGAGATAGTTGGTATAATCGGGCCCAACGGAGCGGGCAAGAGTACGCTTTTCAACTCCATCGCCGGGACCTTTCCCCCTAGCGCTGGTACAGTGATGTTCGCCGACACAGATATCACCGGCGTGGAGGCTCACCTACTGTCGCGGCGCGGCATATCCCGTACATTCCAGTTAATGAAACCGTTTGGCTCGATGACGACGCTGGACAATGTTGTGGTTCCCGCGCTGTCCCGTCATCGCAGAGTGGCGGACGCGCGAAAGGCCGCTGAGTGCTTGCTGGAACGGGTTGGACTCGCGGACTGGGGTGGTCGGTCAGCAGAGGATCTTTCGACCGCTGGCCGTAAGCGCCTGGAATTGGCCCGCGCGCTGGCCCTTAAGCCCCGGCTGCTTCTGCTCGATGAAGTCATGTCGGGGTTAGTCCCCACGGAGCGTGCACCGGTACTTGACCTCCTGCGCGATCTGCGGGATGAGGGTATGACATTGATGTTCGTTGAGCATGTCATGCAGGCAGTGATGGCTCTGTCGGATCGCATCGTTGTTTTACACCACGGTGCACTTCTCGCCTCTGGTACACCGGCGGATGTCACATCGAACCCGCGTGTCATCGATGCCTACTTGGGGGAGGAGTCCGATGTCTCTTCTTCTTGAAAGTGTCAATGCTGGCTACGGGCATCTGGCGGTACTTCACGAAGTATCTCTCGAGGTCCCGACAGGACGGATCGTCTCGCTGATCGGTGGAAACGGTGTTGGTAAGACCACGACACTGCGAACGATCGCGGGAGTTGTGAGCGCCTCGGCTGGCCGGGTGGAGTTCGACGGGCAGTCGTTGATCGGTATGCCGACGCACGAGATCGTGCGTCGCGGGGTGGTACAGGTACCGGAGGGGCGTGAACTATTCGCTGGTCTCACGGTGCATGAGAATCTCGAGATGGGCGGCTATACACGGTCAAAAACCGAACGCAGCGAGACCGCAGCGCAGGTCTACGAGCTTTTCCCTATCCTCGCTGAGCGCCGCATCCAGATCGCTGGGACAATGAGCGGCGGTCAGCAGCAGATGCTGGCGATTGGTCGCGCCCTGATGACCCGCCCCAAAGTACTTATGCTCGACGAGCCGTCCCTCGGCCTCGCGCCGATGGTAGTAGCCCAAGTCTTTGATGTCATCCAGGACATCAAGCGGCGGGGCATCACAGTGTTACTCGTCGAGCAGAACGCTGGCCGCGCCCTCGAGATCTCCGACCATGCCTACGTGTTAGAGAGCGGACACATCGCGTTGGACGGACCCGGTCGCGAGCTGCTTACCGACCCTCGCGTCAAACAAGCGTATCTGGGTATGTGACCATGAAGGTACCCAGGTGACTCTGCGCGAGATCGCCGCTTCTGTCGCGTCCCGAAAGGTTACGGCGTCACAGTTGGTCCAGCGCTCCTTCGAGCGGATCGAGCAGGTCGACAGAACGCCAGTGTCGCGTGTTTGAAGTTGTTTCACGGTGCGCTTTCGCGAGGATTTGGTCAGCGGTCTTGGTCCAGATGAACGGGGTGCAGCGGTCGTTCCAGCCGTCGATGAAGTTTTCGATGGCGGTGATGGGGACTGCCCCCGGTTTCGGTGCCATCGTTCTACGTTTCGATGACACCCCGACCCGGCGGCCGATTTCCGCATTCGACACACCCTCAGCAGCAAGCAAAACGATCCGGGCCCGCTGGGCCACACCAGCACCCGCCGTGGAGGCCCGCAACACCGTTCTCAACTTCGACTCATCACCGGGACGCAACACAATCGGCGCAGCAACAGACATACCCCATTCTCCCGAACTCCAACCATAAAGTCACTTACGCCACGCGAGACTAGAGGCGTTCTAGAGCGGTTCGACCACGTTGTCAGCGGCTATCGAGCAATTACTCGACGTTGCGTGTTCCGCCTATCAGAGCGGCGACTTTGCGAGTCGAAATGTGGCTCATCGCAAATGAGGGTGTAGTCGGGGTCTGAAGCCGCCGGTGTCGAGTAGCGATCTCAGGATGTAGTTGGTGAGGTTGCGGAAGCCCAGCGCGGTGCCGCGGAGGTGTTCGAGGCGGCCGTTG
>JAABUL010004860.1_pt1 | contig 17420 bp, 19 predicted proteins | sample 5559151 | NCBI WGS metagenome assembly JAABUL01 (sample SAMN10711876, study PRJNA513368) | rock metagenome | isolation source: Antarctica rocks | place: Antarctica: Victoria Land, Pudding Butte sud | reverse complement strand
ATCAATCAATCCCCTTCGCACACCAAAAAACCCCCCCAAACCCCCCTCCTCTCCCTCCTCCACCCCCTTCGTCACGTCTCTCTCTCCTCTACAACAAACTCGCTGCTGGAGAAAAGTTTTCTAAAACGGAGAGGAATGCTGCGGATGTCTCGACTACGGCACATAAGAACAAAGCAGAGCGGGGTGAGGGGATTTTTGGTGTGTAGATGGCTGTGGGGACGCCAGGGGGGCGCTTCAAGCTCGTGGCTGAGTGGCATACTGTATGTGTATTTGGTTTTGGAAAACACTCTCGAAGCCATTGGCTCACAATGGTCTACATGAATATCATAAAAAAACCTTGGCATTCTCTAAAACATGCCAAGTTTCTAGATACATCCATCCAAATACTTTCGTTTGAATGATTCTGGCTATCGATCATGAATATCTCCGTCTCGCTGATCAAAGGCCAGCAAGTTGCTTTTTCGTGCAAATGTATGAAGATGGTATGGATCTGCCACAAGAAAATGAAAACGCAACAAGTAAGAAAATCGTGATATGGCTGATGCCAGGCTGCTAAAGTATCTGCCGAAAGATTGCAGGTAGAGCCAGGCGAAATAGCTGTTTTCGGGTCGGCAAGGCTAGATGCTGCACCGGTAGCAGAAATAGCCACGTAAGATGACGGCTGACTGCTCTTAGGACTAGAGTCCGCAGAAGCAGGAAACAGCCAGGTAAAAAGGGAGTTTTGGGCAAGTGTTGATCTTGAAAACATAATGGGGCCGTAATGCAAAAAGAAAAAAACCACTGGGTAGTCTATGCGTAAAGATACAGAAAGAAACAAAACACCTTCTCGGTATGTCGTCGTTACCAAACCCGCTAGAGAAGCAAATGCCCTCGTGAGATCAAGCAATACTGGATATCGAACACCAAGTAAAGCGCAAAGACTGCAGATACGCCCAATGGTACAGCAAGTGCTCAAGGCGCCACACCTGGTATTGAGTTGTTCAACCTCCAAAGCTATGTGCAAATCGTAATGCTTCGTAAAGGTAGAAGATAATGTGACATTTGCAAGTCAATCCTGGGCCGTATTTGCGTAATATTCGTTTCGTCGTTCGTTGTACAACATGGTAAGTCTGCAACTAGTATAAAGCTCAGAAGTAGTTGAACCCGTTGAGTTGGGGAGCGCGGGCGTATGGTGTGGGCTGATGTACAGAGTTTGCGCTGGCGTCAGAACCGAACTGGGTGAAGGTGTTAGATCCGTTGCTGAAGGTCTGCGGATGTGCTGCTGATCCGGCTGTGCTGGATGGCGAATAGGATGCCAAGTTGTTCAAGTTACCATTGGCCAGATAGGCGCCGTGTGTGGGCGAGACATATGCACCATTCATACCCTGGAAACCATTGATAGCTGGTGCTGGATAAGAGTTGGGCACTGTTTTGGTGTTCATCTGTCGTGGTAATGGGATCTGCCCTGGCGAAGACGCATCATTGGGAGTGGCACCACCACTGAGGCGGCCCTGGCCTTCATTTCCAGATATGCGACCATGGATGCGGCGTCCGTAAGGGGTTGAGCGAACAGCTGGCAGAATCGGACGGATAGCCTCAACCAAGCGAGACTTGGTCTCTGGGTCGGCGTAGTCTAGAGCTGTCTGGACAACGTAGTTGGCGAAAGAATCGCGGAGCATCTTTTCAAGCTCGTTGGCGTTCAACATCTCCTCGATCATCATACGGGTAACGCTCGATTGGGCTCCACGGAGACATTTTTCCATAACGTTGGAGCTAAACTTCTGCTTCGACAACAAGGGAATGCTGCCTTGGAAGCTGTAACACAGTGGGTCGGTAAAAGCAGGCTCGGCGAGGTCTACAATGTATTGTAACACGTAATTTCCAAAGGGGTCCTGAACAAGGGAAAAGGCATTGGCGGTGATTTGACTAATGAGGTGTGCTTTTTGATGACCAGATGCATGATCGATACAACGCTGCAAAACGCAGCAACCGTGGCGATGAGTACCGACGACGACGCAGTTGATGCCAACAGCGTCAAAAATGAACTACACCCGATTACTTATAGTCAAATAGATCAACATGTTGAGACCATACCTGAGCGTCTTCCGGAGAGAGACGGTTAAGACACTTTTGAATTACATGGTTGCCATTCAGATCCTGAATCAACTCAACTACTCTATCTTTCAAAGCTTCGATAATGGTTTGAATCTAATCCAGAGTCAGCGAAGACAAACGATCAAAGAGAAATTGAAGTCATACCTGCTCTCGTGTAGAGATGAACTCGATCATCTTCTGCAATGCACGAGTCCCATGTTGATTAAGAGCAATCTTGACCATCTGTGGTGCAGCGTTGTTGATCAATACTGTGCGTTGATCGTCGTTTGAGAACTCAAGTAGCTTCTGGCACAAGTAGTTGCCGAAAGGATCTGACAAGGTCAGCTAAGTCATCTTTGTTTAAGGTTCTCAACGTACCAGTCATCAGCTCTACAACATGCTGGTTTGTTTCAACGAAAATCAAATGCACATGCTCAGGATCGCGTTCTTCTAACTTCTTTTGTAAATAACGGCATCCATGCTGATCTTTGCACAGCCCATAAATCTCGCCCTGAAGATGCTCCAACTTGACGTTGGTAAAACGAGCATTCTCTTCTCCATTCTGTAGACGACGCTGCTGGATGACCCTAGCTTGACTATCGCCGAAGCGACCTGGGGGTCCATAGTTGGGGTATTGAGAGAAAGAAGAATGAGATTGATATGCCTGCATCGGATTGTTGAAAGGTATAGGACTCGCCATGTGCATCGGGCTCATTCCCATATTCATTAGTTGCATCCCGTATCCACCATAGTAAGCAGGGCTCGGATACTGAGCCGCGTTGTTCATGTGGGTCACAGCGCTGGGAGCCGATTCAGTCGGCGACGGCGCCGTTGTAGACGGACCAAAGGGTGCTGCACTAGCTTGTAGACCTGACTGGAAGTAGCCATAGCCATTACTTGGCTCTTCGCGACGCCCTTCACCTCCTGAAAACTCGCGGCTGTGGCGATTGTTGACGGCATTGTTGACGGGGTTGTTGACGGAGTTGTTAATGGCGTTGTTGTTAACAGCATGTGGGGGGATACGACCAAGGCTGGCATTGTGATTATGAAAGTGTTGCTGCGCATGTGTCTTTGGAGGCGTGATCGTTGTTCCGAGGCCATTTGTGGTCTTCATGGTGGGAATATCGTTCGTAGAGTACGATGACTGGATGTTGGCCAAAGTAGGTCTACCCGATGTCGTATCATCAGACAGGGCCAATCCCGCCAGACTCGATTGAGCGTACGATGCCAATGTTGCCTCCATCGAGTGCCGATTGGGTTGACGTGAGCTACCGATAGCTTCAGGAGACTTTTGTGATCCGCTCTGCGAAGTACCATTGCTGAGATTCCCATTCGGAACAGAATTGAAGGTATTCTGAGGGAGACTGGGCTGAGAAGAGCGGTGACGGGCAAACGGTGTCCACCCATTGGGCTGCGAGTCTGGACCAGGGGATTGAGAAAGCGCTAGGTCTAGCGCAGCTGAAGACGCCGATAGCTGTAGAGATCCGTTAGTACGACCAAAAGCTGAAGTAAAGGCGTTACTTACGAGGCCGGGATACTCGTCTCGGCGGACGAGGATCGGAAATTTGTCGTCAGTAGCGTTCATTTGAAGGTAGCTCTTCACATCTGGCGAAGTCGCGGATTCTTTCTTTGACGCTTCGTCATCGTCTGTAAAAAGAAAGCTTGTTGTATTGATCTGACCCAATCCCACGGCTGGGGAGTACTCAGTGTTGGCTCCGTTGATACGACCTCTGGACCCAGTTACCGGCATCGAGTATCGGTTTTTCCTAAGGCCTGAGTTAGCACAATATCAAGGGAGCAGTTCCACTCGAGGGCGTTGGTTGGCCCCATGAGCGTCAAAAATGGCAGAGCAAACGGAAACCCAGGCTACGCTTACGACGAGGATAAACGATGCAAATGATCGATATAATGAATGCAACATAGGTCAACAAGGTGAAGGTGACTTACGCTGCTCCGCCACGTTGTGTTGTCGAACTAATCTCAGGAACATAACCTGCAATCCTATCGCTCGAGCCCCGCCTAGAGCCCGGCACAGATTTCGATGGCAATGTATCCGAATTGATATGATTATGAAGAGTCTGTGCTAATTCCGAAGGGGGAGATGTCAATTGAGAACCCGAACGACTGGTACGGTTCAACCCTGGGGGCGATGTCAAACTCGAGGATGAGTAACGATTGGTTCGTGAAAAGACCGAAGGATAGCCATGGTCACGATACTCTGGAGGTGTGGTTGGTTCGCTCTGATGTCCAGTAGACAAGTTAACACGATGTAGTTCTTGTGCCATTTGGTCCAACTCTTGTTTCTCCTTTGCCTGCTGCATGTTGAATATTTCGAGCTCTGCATCAAATCTTCTACGCTGCTCGCGTAACATTTCGTACTCTTGACGCTTCTTCTCAAGCTGTTATTTATCAGCGACAAGTCCTACAATCGGCAATGCAGATGTAAAGGCTTCAATCTGACATGTTTTGGGAGAAAGGTGAGGTGGGGGAGGAGGGGTGAAGCTTACTAGCTGGACCTTGTGAAGAGTCTAAGGGAAAGGAATGTCAGCAATTGTTCGTGAATGCTAGCTTCAAGCAAGGACCAACGAGTGATGGAAGTAAGTGATGTGTTCAGAGTTACACGAAAAGGGTGCGATCGCGAGCGGGGAAGTGACGAACTCACCGTTGATGATATTTCTATCGGCTCCAGCGCTTGCCCCGGTTGTTGCCCAATTGGTGTCAACGTTGACATCTTGCTCAAATCCGTGGTGAAGCGGCGTTGTAGACTTGCTCGAGCGTCATTGGAGGGTTGAGAGTGACTGGTCATGAAGCTTCCGCTGTATCGCGAAGGGGTTGTGTAACCGCTGTTGGTCTCACTTGATGTTGCTTGCGGATTCTTGGATCGCAAGTCGTCAAGACGACTGGTGAGGGAGTTGTTGAATGCCATGCTGGTCTATGATCACCTCAGTAAGTACGAGCCTCTAGCACATCGGTGCATGTTCATGTCAAGAATGAAGATTCAAGATGAAGATGCTTGGCGGCGAGGATGAAGCAAGGAGCAAGGGGGTGAATAAGGGACTACACGATTGATTGAATGAGGGATGAATGATGGCAACGGAAGGCTTTGAGCTCACCGTAAATGATGTCAATCTGGGGCCGGCTGTATCTCAATCGGACAGACAAGTGAATGAAATTGCGTGCAGTGGGTCGGCCTGCGAAGCCCCTGCTGTCTTTTGATTCTTGGACCCGGCACAGCTTTCCAAGAGAGTACCAATGATGATATGAAGAGGCCCTTAGTACAAGTACAACAGAAATGATGGGGGGGGGAGGGGGGAAGGTCGAGGTTGAGGGTAAAAATAGGGAATTGAATGGTTGAGGGGAGTTGCCAGTGAGAGTTCAAGATGGGGGTTCTCCGCTAGCGGCACTGGTAAATGCTGGTAAATTACCCCTGCCACTGCTAGAGCAGAACAGACATGAGGGAGACGACAAACCACTTGATTTTGACTTGTCTATCAACGCCACTTCAGAGAAGCTGTCAGAGGCAATCTGTCGTAGGGTTGATTGACTTGAATCCTACACGGAGTACTGTTCAGAGTGCTGTGCTTGCATGCGTGATGGCTACATCTGGCGCCTTTCTCCCTACTTATTCTGCATGGAAGCTGTCGTTGGTGGCACAGAAGCCAGCACATGTACATTAAATCGATATCCGCAGATCAATCAGGTAGGCACCTTAGGTACTTCTGGAAGCGCCATCCATCTGCACGGTTATATGTAAAGTATTTTCCGGACTCACTCTACTGATACTAGTAATTCTTAATGAATTGTTGTGGGTCTGCGAGTGATACTATACTACCGTACGGAATACCTTACCTCTCATACAGTTTCTTTCAGTGGGAGGAAGCGAATTGGTTTCCTTCCAGTAAGATCCCTTAGGTACCGTATGTATGATAGAACAACACACGCTCGGAAGAGGCTCTTTGACGTTGTACCAAATCAGATGTGGGGGAAGGATGAAGGAAGGCCATTCTCCCCCGGGCTTCTTGCCGTGCCGGCGTGTGGAGAGTTTCAGAGCTTCGACGATTGATTGACCAATGGGTGTTGTACTGATCACATGCATGCATGAACTTGCTCATGTCGATGAGCGGCCTCGGCCTCGATTGTTACTTGTATCTTTTGCCTCCAGGTCGCACAAGCAGATAGATGATTGATTGATCTGTGTGGGCTGTGGTCGTGATTGTTGCTGGCCAATCCCACATCTTTGAAGTTGCTTTGAATCCTCTGGACCAACAAATCAGGCGACGATCAGGGGACTACAAATGTACGTTGACTACCTCACCTTCAGGCTTCTGCAGTTGGGACTCGGAGGAGAGAAGCGGTGAGCGTTGAGCTAACTGTCTTGGTGTTAGCCGCCACTACGACACACTCCAATCCAGGGTCCAGTAGATTTGCGCTTGATCGACAGAATCCTTCTATTCCTCTTTGGGCTTGCTCGCTGTCGATGGAGGAGCGACGCACGAGCGACGCACGAACATCAAACTGTGATTGTCATGGCTCCTGCAACTGCACGCAAGAGACCGCCAGAACCGGTAGAAACTACGGAAGTCATCGCAGAAGGCCAGGATCTGGTTCAGGTATGTCCTTCTCAAGCCTGCTAACGAAACCCCGACGATGCTGAGAATATTCAGCCAGCAGCTAAACCTCCAGCAAAAAAAGGAAGAAAACCAAGCCAACCCAAAAAAGCAGTCCATCACGATGAGGCACAAGATGTTCCTGCGGCAGACCAGCAAAAAGCCAAGAGAGCTGGTCAAGGAGATGTAGCTAATAACCCTGTGGAATTTCATTTCCTTTCGGCAAGTCTAACCCGACTTAGGGCTTTGATGCTCTCCTCGAACCGTTTTATCAAGGCAAATCACTCACTGCACCCATTGATACGGCAAAGGTACGTGGATGCTCTCGATTCATACTCTCTCTCGCACTTTTGCACTTTACTCAACGCTTTCAGGACAAATGGAATCTTCTTCCGGCCTTTCTGAAAGTAAAAGGGCTTGTCAAGCAGCACATTGACTCGTTCAACTTCTTCATGGAAGTGGAGCTGAAGAAGATCGTTGAAGCAAATCGGACCGTCGTTAGCGATGTGGATCCGAAGTTCTTCCTCACCTTTACCGACATCTACATTGGGAAACCGAATCGCCTTGATGAGGAGCAGTCCGATTATTCAAGGTCGGAATGGAATTCAACTGTGACGCCGAATGAGTGTAGGTTACGTGATTCAACCTACGCAGCCCCGATCCTTGTCAACATCTCCTACTGGCGTGGAGTTCGTGAGGTTCGGAGGAAGGCAGTCTCGATTGGCCGGCTACCGATGATGCTCCGGAGTTCTAGATGCGTTCTCACGGACAAGGCCGAGAAGGATATGAGTCTCCTTCATGAATGTCCGCTGGATCCTGGTGGCTACTTTATTGTCAACGGCACCGAAAAGGTCATCTTGGTCCAAGAGCAACTTAGCAAAAACCGAGTTATCGTGGAACGGGAGTCTCGGAAAGATACGGTTCAAGCATCCGTCACAAGGTAGACGTCCCCGTGAATTGCCATCTTCCAACACTAATCTGGACAGTTCAACGCATGAGCGCAAGTCAAAGAGCTACGTTGTCATGAAGAATGACCGGATGTTTTTGAAGCATAACGTTCTCAACGAAGATATTCCCGTTGTGCTTATCTTCAAGGCCATGGGCGTTCACTCCGACAACGAGATTTTCCTTATGGTTGCAGGAAAAGACGCCACGTACCAAGATCTTTTCTTGGCTAACTTCGAAGAATGTGCAAAGCTCGGGGTTTATACTCAGCATGAAGCCCTGGAATACTTAGGCGCCCGTATAAAACTCGTGCGGAAGAATGTCGCTGGGATGCCGCGAAGAATGTACGCTCAGGATGCCTTGGAGGCTTTGCGTTCCGTTATCATAACGCATGTCCCGGTGGAAGGCTTAAATTTCCGGCCAAAAGCCCTGTACGTGGCCTTCATGGTGCGAAGAGTATTAATGGCACTCCATGACCCCAGCTTGGTGGATGATCGAGACTATGTTGGGAACAAAAGACTTGAGCTAGCCGGTCAGCTCTTGTCATTGCTTTTTGAGGACTTGTTTAAGAAATTCAATCGTGATGTCAAGATGACTATCGACAAAACTCTGAAAAAGCCGGCCAGGACAGAAGCATTTGATGCTTTTAATATCTTGCAGGTGCACGCTAACCACATCACACAAGGTATGAACCGGGCAATTTCAACAGGCAATTGGGACTTGAAACGTTTCCGAATGAAGCGAGCCGGTGTCACACATGTTCTGAGCCGTTTGAGCTACATCAGCGCATTGGGTATGATGACGAGGATTACCAGTCAATTTGAGAAAACGAGAAAGATTAGTGGGCCTCGAGCTTTGCAGCCTTCTCAATTTGGAATGCTGTGTCCGTCTGACACACCTGAAGGAGAGGCCTGCGGCTTGGTGAAAAATTTGGCCTTGATGACGCATATCACTACCGACGACGAGGAAGATCCTGTCCGAAGACTAGTTTTCATACTTGGAGCTCAGGACATTGCCGCTGTCGATGGTAAAGACTTGTATGCCAGAGGCGCATATATCATCTTCATTAATGGTACACCAATTGCATTGACCCGTCTGCCAAAACAATTCCTTGACGCTTTCCGGAGACTTCGTCGTCTAGGGCGGATTTCAGAATTTGTAAGTATCTTCATCAACCATCATCACAATGCAGTCCACATTGCTACCGATGAAGGACGAATATGCCGTCCACTGATCATCGTCGAGAAACGTAAATCAAAAGTTACTGTGAATTTCCTACGGATGTTGCGAAAAGGCAAGATTGATTTCGACGGGTTTCTTTCTCGTGGACTTGTCGAATACCTTGATGTTAACGAAGAGAATGACTCCAATATTGCTATGTACGAGACCGACGTCAACGATGCTACGACCCACCTCGAAATCGAGCCATTTACAATCTTAGGAGCAGTTGCTGGCCTCATTCCATATCCCCACCATAATCAATCACCCAGAAATACCTATCAATGCGCCATGGGTAAACAAGCCATTGGTGCCATTGCACATAATCAGTTCCTACGCATCGATAGCCTACTCTACCTTATGGTCTACCCGCAGAAGCCTATGGTAAAGACACGAGCCATAGAGCTGATTAAATACGACAAGTTACCTGCAGGCCAAAATGCCACTGTGGCCGTCATGAGTTACTCTGGCTACGATATCGAGGATGCGCTGGTTTTGAACAAGGCGTCATGTGATCGAGGCTTTGGGCGCTGCCAAGTCTTCCGAAAATATGCCACTACCCTGCGGAAATACCCCAACGGAACAGAAGACCGTGTAGGTGACCGTTACATCGAGAATGGAGCTCCGATACGGAAACACGCTCTTCTCGATGAGCATGGGCTGGCGCAGGTTGGAGAGAAAGTTAGTTCAGGGGAAGTCTATATTATGAAGCAAGTCCCTCTGAATGCCAATGCCACCGGACTCGGATCGGATTACGGGACGAACGAGTACAGAGATACACCGATGACCTACCGCCTTCCTGACCCAAGCTACATCGATAAGGTCATGATATCCGTAACCGAAGCCGATCATCGATTGATAAAGGTCCAGACCCGGCAGACAAGACGGCCAGAAGTTGGCGACAAATTCTCTTCTCGTCATGGGCAGAAAGGGGTCGTTGGCATTATTGCAGAGCAAGTAGACATGCCTTTCAACGACGACGGTATTGTGCCAGACATAATCATGAATCCCCACGGTTTCCCGTCACGTATGACGGTGGGAAAGATGCTCGAGCTTGTTTCTGGAAAAGCAGGCGTCATGTCCGGCGACTTGCAATATGGTACGGCTTTTGGTGGCAGTAAAGTTGAAGACATGGGGAACATCCTCATCAGAAATGGATTCAGCTACTCGGGCAAGGATTTTCTTACCAGTGGAATCACAGGCGAGAGCCTCCCCGCCTATGTCTTCTTCGGTCCTATCTATTACCAGAAGCTCAAGCACATGGTTCAAGACAAAATGCACTCTCGAGCCCGCGGACCCAGAGCCACTCTGACGCGTCAACCTACCGAAGGACGATCGAGAGATGGAGGACTTCGTCTCGGGGAGATGGAACGTGATTGTCTCATTGCTTACGGGGCTTCGCAATTACTCCTTGAAAGATTAATGATATCCAGTGATGCGCATCAAGTCGACATCTGCGGCACCTGCGGGCTGATGGGTTATCAAGGGTATTGTCAGACCTGCAAAAAGTCGGAAGGGATGGCAAAAATGATCATACCGTACGCGGCGAAGTTGTTGATACAGGAATTGCTGAGTATGAATGTCATGGCGAGACTGACGCTCGAGGATGAGTTTCCGGCTTGAGGGTTGATGAAGATATGATAGATGGGATTTAAGCGGCTTTTACAGGTGCATGGGATAGCGATATGAGCGAAGCATTAGCATAGTGTTTACATACCCAAGCACTGTAGATCGTGATTAAATTAGATATTGTCAACAAGTCTTTTTCACATTCTGTATGGAATTAAGTATCCCAGTGGGTTTTCGAGCGAGAAGAATCCTATTCCGCTCCGCTCCACTCCCCATGTTCCTACTTACTCTTGACGTCACTTCCGCAGCTTTCCCCACCACCCCTCCTCCCAATCCTCCCCTGGACATCCACCACCACACAAGTATGCCTCTTATCATACCCCAAACAATGCTAGCATCCACAGACTCTACAGAACCGCTCACCCCGACTCCCTCTCATTACTCCGCTCTCCCCTCCGCCCAAAACCCAGCCCCGAATCTACCCAATGCAGCCAGTACTAGCAATGCAGCCAGTCCAATGCACACTCCAGAAATCATCGCCTTTGCGACTCGCATGTACGATGCCGCACGCCAAGGCCGACTCGATATCTTCCAGCAAGCACTTCCCGCGGGGCTACCGGCAAACATGACGAATGACAAGGGGGATAGCCTGGTGTGTCTCCCTCTCCCCTTCCTTCCCCCTCAACTCCATCGTCCGAACTACCCCAACCCCCATCCTCCACCCTACCGCAAACTTCAAAACCTCCCAACTAACCCCCTCCCCTCACCCCCAGCTCATGCTCTCCGCCTACCACGGCCACACCCCCCTCGTCCGCCTCCTCCTCCAGCATAACGCCAACCCGAACCAGCTCAATGACCGCGGGCAGTCGCCGCTCGCGGGCGCGGTGTTCAAGAACGAGGAAGGGGTTATTGAGGCGCTGCTAGAGGGAGGGGCGGATCCGGATGTTGGGAGGCCGAGCGCGATGGAGGCGGTGGGCTTGTTTGGGGCGGAGGAGAGGTGGGGAGAGCGGTTTATGGGGGCGAGGGGGAAGGGGGGGGCAGGGGGGACGGGGGTAGGGGATTGGGGGGCGAGGGAGTTGAAGTAATCAGAGAGGAGTGGGAGGAGGGGTGAGTGGGGTGGTGGCGGGGAGGATAAGTGGTGGGAGGGGAGGGTAAGATGAAGATGGATGACCTATCAGTGCACAAGGGAAGGAGTATATATTCTATGTGGAACGAGAGGTTTGGGAAACACTGACCTCAACGATGCTAGGTACGGCCTTTGGAGGATCAGTGCCGGATATTTACGTACGCAACAAACGCATTCGAACGATCGATTGAACTAAGGACTGTTGCCCATTCATCTAAAAGATTGTTGCAGGTCCTTAAGCCTCTACGGAAGCTATAATCTCGCCGGAAGAAAGCATGAGGATCCAGCCATTATTGGACTGTCTCAACTCGGCATTTTGGCTTCTAGAAATTTTCCTTGGCTTGGGAAGGAATATGCAGATGTACACGCTACAGACTTCATAATCGCTACAGGAGAGAACCTATGGAGACCGCCCGGAATGGATCCTCAATGAGGGGATCAGCACGTTTCAGTGGTTCCACAACGGGGTTGATTACTTTGTCCGTGATAATAAGGCATCCAATCATCGGGAGGTGTAGAAAATACTTACTGTTCTCCGTTAAGATGTTCAAATGGACAACCCGACTCAACATTTCTTGGAAGAATACAAGCGTTGGCTGGGTTTCTATCTCAAAGCACAAAGAACGATTGGACAAAGCAAAGAAAGGTACTGATCAATATCGGATCTTTATGTTTTGAACTGCTGCTAGTTGACCCGGCGAGTTTGGCCCTGTTTCTTGTTTTACTGGTTTTCTGTACGGCCTGGTGCGTAGCATGAAAGGACAAAGACCACGGCTTTCATCCAAGTGCTTTTCCCATTCGACATGACTGCTGCTCTATGTTTGTCATCCACTGTCATTCAATTTGCCGTTACATTCTTTTACCCTCTCTAAAGCCGACGCTTGTGGCGATGTATAGGAGCAATGACAATCAGGAGATTTGCCAACAGGCATTCTGCATTTTATGCTCTGTGGGTATCCGCTGAAGCTGGCTGCTCTAATGTTTGCTAAATTGGGAATATATAGCGTCTGGACCTATATCGGGACTATGATGGCTGTCAGGAAAGACAGCTTCATCTTACATTATGAAAACACGGAGCGCTAAAGGAAAAGAGAAGACTTTCTCCGACTTGGACGAGGATACTTTGTACGTCGTAGCAGAAATGGTAAGCAGAAAGAGACTCGTTGATTTGCTGTCTAGCTGCTTGTACTAGCTCACACCCTTTCGCTCGGTGTTAGCTGTACCGGAATGGAGCGAAACAAGATCTCGCTTCTTTATGTAGAGTGCGGAAGATAGCCAAGAAACCAGGGCTCAAGTGGCTGTATCGTGATATAGTTCTCGATTTCTCGGGTATGGAGGCACCATGGACTTCACTACTCCTGAGCGTGCTCATGCACATCACACCCGGACACCGGTCGTATGTTCAAAGCCTAACGGTGACCATGGGATCCAAGCTTTACAGTTATTCGATGACGCTCGCACGCCGTTATATGGTGGATGTGCTTAGTCTTCTACCTCTGTTGCCAATGGTCAAATTTTTCTGGTACGTACGAGGACGCTTCTCATTTTGAGGTAACTTGAGCGCCACCTAACCACGCTTCATTCAGTTGGGATGCACTAGAACCTTTAAGCGATCGGCTCACGAGAGCTATTGAAGCTCATCCGAATATTGAAGAACTCCATATAACAATATTGGACGCGGGCTACGGAAAATTCGGATATCTCCCATCCTTTCCTTACATGAGCCACAACCCAAGGTCAGTCAAGTTGACTGTGGCTTATTGCAATATTGGCTCTGCAAGATGCTTTGGATTCCGAGGTAATATCAGAAAATACGTCGATCGTTATAAGCCTGATGGTATAATGGAAATCGAGAATTGTCAGACGTTACCGAATTTGGAGACGCTCTGCTTAGAGTACTACACTTTCCGTCGTAGAACATTAAACATGGTCCAGCAACAAGTGCGCTTTTCCATGCTGAAATCTCTTGAATTGAGGGCATGCTATCAGGTTAATAACCTGCTACAATCAATCTCTTATGCACCAGAAGGCATTCGGCTTAAAACATTGAAGATCGTTGGCGTTGCGGAGGATTACGATGATGCCACCAGTATTCACTACAGATTCCAACAGCAACATTGTTACTCGGACTTTCTTGAATCATTTGAAGGATTGGAAGAGCTCGTCCTCGACGATTATGGACTTGATCAAGACTTCGTGAGATCTATTGCCTCTCATGGAACTACACTTCGGAAACTTGAGATACATGAATACGGCAGTACCAGTCGCAGTACCAGTCGCACCCGAGAACTGCTAAGATTTGATGGTTACTCAGAGCCTAGTCTGCTGAGCCTTCTGGAACTTCGAGACAGTTGTCCCGACCTGCAAGTCCTCCACCTGGACTTGCCCCGCGCTGAGAGCAATGTTAAAGTCGGTAAGTCTTATCTTCGAAGCTGTTCACTAGCTTATTAGAAATCCTTAGTCGCCTGACGTGGCTAGACTCCTTCGCTCTTTCACCAACCTCATTCAACTTACAATAACTTTAATTTGCGACGATTATGTCCGCCACCTGCTTAGTTTTGGAGACGCCCCCACAACCAAGCTGACGAAAAAGCAAGCCGAGCGCATGTCAAACCTCGTTTGGGGTCCGAAGCTCGAAAGATGTGACCTCATCACCTGCGACTCCTATGGAGCACAATATGAATATTGGCCAGAACACAGTGTCAACAAGTGGGGTCGGTGGACAAAGCACCATGAAGAATATCATCGAATGCACTGGCGCATTACACATGAGGGAAATAAGTCTAGAGCTACAGACGTGCTACTTAGGACTGACACGCCGGAGGAGAAATATATCAAGAGGCTAGCAAGATCCCTTGAAGAATCCTACGAACTTCCTCAACCTCCGGGTGGCAGAGCAGCAAGGCTCAAGTGGAAAAATGACCTGTCTCTCCGAGCCGAAAGTAGGAGGGTGACCTGCGATGAGAACTTGACTACAGTATGGGATCGGTCATCACGGTTTCACCCTCTGGACACTAATAATCACCCTGCTGGCTAGCTTGGGTTTCTTCGAGTAGGACTACACTATACCATACGGGACACTCTCTTTGCAATATACGGCAAGTAAATGTAATAAATGACTGAAGATCAGTCTCTGTGCCTGTTCCGTTCCAATTATAGGGGCGTTTAGCACCACAGGCTGCATCTATCTAGTGGCGCTCCTGGGCTGTATTTGAGTGTGCAGGGAGGGGCAGCTCGTTTTTGAAGCTTTTTGACTGAGTCTCGCGTCCAATATGACTTTTCTACGTCTGTTCTGCACATACCTTTAGTCATTTTTATCTTGTCTTCTCTGATATCTGACGATGGGCTAACGACGTGAATCGAGTACTCAATGAAATGGATACTTATCGAAATTTTGAGTCTGACGAACCACATCTAGACAAAAACTCTCTTCATCTGTTGATCTACATGATGCATGGTCTACATGATGAAACTCCTAATTGGTCGCCTCAGTGGGCGAATCCAACCTGATCAGAAGAGACTGGTCGAGGGCTTGATTGCTGTAGGTTCCTTGTTTTCTATCATACGGTTTGCTGATTTCTGTAGAGTAATTATTGTGGCTTTCTATTGGGGTGAGGGCTGTTACTCAATGCTAGGCTAAGTGTTGTTACTTCACATGGGAGCTTTGTAATAACCATGGCCACCTCAACATCACTTTCTCGTCATACTTGCATCAGCTCCAACTCACATCTTAATTACACCTTGAACTCTGTAAATATCAACACACCCTAGCCAGCACCGACACAATCTCAACAATATTCTACGTAACACTAAGTTTTAGAGTGCAATCACAACATCTACACCACCAATATACTCTACTTTGGATGCACATTCGAGCACAACTTATTTATAGATCCGCTGGCCGTCATTGATCAAACATCAACGCAGCTCCAGAGAAACCCAGCTCGAATCAAACTCTGCTTTGGGTTCATCATGCCTTTTCATGATATCAACGAAGATGTTCTTACCATGATCGCAGAAGCGCTCTATAAAGTTGGCAAGAAACAGGATCTTGCATCTTTCAGCATAGCGTTGGGCAAAACCAGTACAGCAACTGTAAGATGGCTATATCGAGATATCGAGCTCGATTTCTCTGCTGTTGAAGCTCCGCGAACGTCTGCAATTTTGAACGTTCTGTTACGGAAACCTGAATATGGGCCATTTGTGCAAAAGCTTACAGTAACAATGGAACCTGCCTTGTTCAGCGTGGATGGCAGACTCCAATCTCGCTACTCGAATTACATTTTATGGCTTCTGCCTTTGCTGCCCGGTCTTCAAAGCTTTAGGTACCTTCCAGTATCTAATGCTGAGTTTGCAATAACTGACCTCCATAGCTGGAATTCCTGGGAACCAATAAGCAACCCGCTCATGGACATCGTTCGATCGGCTAAAAATCTCAAACATTTTCACGTGCAGCTACTTCATGGAAAATCCCGTGCTCTACCCATATTCCCCGATCTGCAACACCGTTCTGGGGAAGTCGAACAAACGGTGTCAATCTGCGACATTCAAAACTTGCAAGGAATGCAGTTTCCTCAACATATCATTCAACGCCTGAAAGGAGATGACCCCAGTGTGCTCTCAATCCCTGAAGCTCCTTACGACGAGCTCATTACAACCTCATATCAGCCACCACTCTATCAGAAAATGTGGTTGGAGGGCTATGATTGGTCTTCCGGCAAGCGTTCTTCCTGCATGTTTGAAAGAATGCTCGCTAAGCTTGATTTTCTTGAAATCAAATCGTGCAAGAATACCGATACCATGATCAAAGCGACAATGATAGGACACGATTTTACTCGACTGAAGACCTTCAAAGTTGTCAACAGCTTTGGCTCTGGAGCATACCACAAAGAGGACTTTAGTGAATTTTTGGCATCGTTTGACGGGCTAGAAGATTTATCTTTGGGAGATCGGGGACTAGGTCTTTATACTACGGACACAATATCAGCGCACACTGATAGTCTTGAGACTTTGGAATTGCACGACCAGCTCTACGAGGATAATCTCTTTCCAGGATTGAATTTGAGTGGTTGGTTTTCAGAGTGGCACTCAAGTGGAAGAGTTCAAAGGCTTTCGAGTATTCTACGAAACTACTCGCAGCTGCGATCCTTGCATGTTGACATGCTTGCAAAGGAAATACAACATCAGGTCGGTTTCCATACTTCAATCCAATCACGCACTGACTTGTCGCACAGTCCTCTCCAATGGTCGAAGCCCTTCGTTCGTTTGGCCAACTGAGCCATCTGACGATATCTATCCCTTATATCGTTTGTCCTATTAGTGCAAACCAGCACGACTCGTCTGGGCCCGTCCTCACTCTTCAGGAGGCCATCAAGGTCGCCAAATTACTATTCTCACCATCGCTTCAGGAGCTGGATCTTCTATCGTGGACCCGCCACAACCCACGACAACTTCCGCCTTGGTCCCCTGAAGCGGGAGAAGAACGTAAGATGCATTACTCCATAACGCGTTCCGGACAAGGTGTCAACATCGTCGATAGGCTAGCTCTGACCAACACCCCGGAAGAGAAGATCTTACAGAGATTGGCCGAATCCCTTGGTGAGCTATACTGGCCACCCGCGGAGCCGGGCTGCAGATATCTGAGGCTGAAATGGAAGAGGGATCTTTATCGAAACGTCCGGAAGCGCCACGTTATCTATGAAGAGGGAAAAGGGTTCAGAACTAAGGGGGTAATTCGATACAAAGTCGTCCAGCTGCCGGATGACTATAGAGTGGCGAGGCAAACGGGCGGTGACTGAGATCTACGGATCCAATCCTCCAAGGCAACGGCCATTTGTTCAAAATGCGGAGAGCGAGCAGCGCAAGCTATCCCAATCAGGTAG
>JAABUL010004859.1_pt1 | contig 17421 bp, 12 predicted proteins | sample 5559151 | NCBI WGS metagenome assembly JAABUL01 (sample SAMN10711876, study PRJNA513368) | rock metagenome | isolation source: Antarctica rocks | place: Antarctica: Victoria Land, Pudding Butte sud | reverse complement strand
GCTCATAGGCGTCCACCACCTGCGCATGTAGGCTCTCTGTCTCCATATCCTTATAGTGCGGAAACGGCATGCCTTTGTCAACTACCGGCATCATCCTACCCGGAGGGACGGACCTAGGTAGTTACTCAGCGCGGGATGAGGGACGGCGGCCCTCGTTCCGCCCCACCCGCTGTGGCCGCCATCACCCGTGCGGTACCGGCGCCCGAAGCGTGACCGTTGTCTCCTCCTCCTCCGTCGAGTAGATCACGATCGCTCCCCCCTGCGCCGTGACTTGGTCCTGACGCCCGCACGGAGAAATGAGGTGCGATCGGGGCAAGCCGTTCATACCTGCATCTGAGCAGGACAACGGGAGAGAAAAGAGGAGAGACTAATGGGCACCCTGTATCTCACCGTCGGGCAGGTGGCACAACAGCTCACCATCTCACGACGGACGCTGCGGCGTGCGGCCCCGCGGGGTGACCTCCGCGCGACGGGGTGGACACTGCGGGGCGGGCTGCACGGCCCGCCACCTGAGGTGGAGCGCCGTGCCTGGCGTCGCGCGCGTCCCTTACCCACGACACGGCAGGCCGGCGCACACGCGACGGCGCGTGCGCACGCGGAACACCTTGCCCTGGTGCTGCAGTCCCTCCCCTGCGGACTCATCAGCGTCGATGCGTTGGGTCAGATCACGGTGATCAATGAGGCAGCGGTGCGCCTGGGCGCCGGTTCTCCCGCTGCGGCAGCGGGAGAACCGGCGCCCCGCTCTGGCACACCGCACGCGCGCGTGTCCGCCCTGCTCGCCCGCGCCCTGGCCGGAGAGCCGGCGCCCCTGGCTGATAGCGCGGTCTTGGTGCCTGACGCGCACGCGCCGCGGATGGTGCGGATGCAAGCCACGGCGGTCACAGATGGCGCCGGCGCTATCATTGGGGCCACGGCCCTGCTGCTCGACGATAGAGCGGCGGCGCGCGCCGCGGCACCCGGCGCGTATGCCGCTGGCCAGGCCCACGCCAACCGTGACCTCACGCGCTCGAACAGCGAGCTGGAGCAGTTCGCCTCCGTGGCCTCCCATGACCTGCAAGAGCCGCTGCGCAAGATCCGCACGTTCGGCGACCGGCTCACCATCGTCGATGGCGCGGCCTTGAGCCCGTCCGGCGCCGACTACCTCGCGCGGATGCAGCACGCCGCCGCGCGCATGCAGGTCTTGATCGATGACCTGCTGACCTACGCCCGCGTGTCGGCCGATCCCCCCCGCGCCGTGCCCGTCGACCTGGCCGCGACCACGCGCGCCGTCCTCGCCGACCTGGAAACGCGGATCGCGCAGAGTGGCGGTCGGGTCGAGGTGGGAGCGCTGCCGACCATCGAGGGCGATCCCCTGCGCCTGCGTCAACTCCTGCAAAACCTGATCAGCAACGCGCTCAAGTTCCAGCGCCCCGAGGCGCCCCCCGTCGTCACCATCGCGGCCACCCTTCTCCCTTCTGAGGACGCCGCGCAGGCCGGTCCTGATGCGGGCGCCGCGCCGCCCGCGTGGCTCCACCTCAGCGTGCGCGACAATGGGATCGGGTTCGAGCCCAAGCACGCCGAGCGCATCTTCGAGGTGTTCAAGCACTTGCACGGGCGCGGCGCCTACGAGGGCACGGGGATCGGCCTCGCCCTGTGCCGCCAGATCGTCGCACGGCATGGCGGCCACATCACCGCGACCGGCGCGTTGGGGCAGGGCGCGACCGTCCACGTCACGCTGCCGCTCCACCACGCACACCATCACGCACACGGAGGTGAGACCCTATGACCGCCCCCCACGAGCCCATCACGATTCTGCTCGCCGACGACGACCTCGACGACTGCTTATTGACCCAGGAGGCTCTCCAGGAGAGCCGCCTGTCCAACGACCTGCGGCTCGTCCACGACGGCGAAGCCCTGCTCGACTACCTGTTCCGGCGTGGCCCCTACGCCGCGGCCGGGACGGCCCCGCGTCCTGGCGTGATCCTGCTCGATCTGAACATGCCACGCATGGACGGGCGGGAAGCGCTGGAGCAGATCAAAGCCGATCCGACCTTGCGCCCTATCCCCGTCGTTGTGCTGACCACGTCGCAGGCCGAGGAAGACATCTATCGCAGCTATGATCTCGGCGCCAGCTCGTTCATTAGCAAGCCGGTCACCTTTACCGCGCTGGTCGAGGTGATGCGTGGCCTGGGGCGGTACTGGTTTGAGATCGTCCACTTGCCGCCAGAGCGCGAGGAGCGTCCATGACCGCCCTGGTCATGGATGGCCCCGTCGTGGGTGGCCCGGTGACGGACGACGCGGTGACGCGGATCCTACTCGTTGAGGATGATGACGATGACTACGTGCTCACGCGCGACCTGTTAGCCGCGATACCGGGTGGATCCTATGCGCTGGACTGGGTGACGACGGTCGCGGCCGGTCTGGCCGCGGTCGGTGAGCAGCGGCACGACGCGTACCTGATCGACTATCGGCTGGGGGCGGAGAGCGGCCTCGATTTGCTACGCGCCTTGCAGCGCGAAGGGTGCCGGGCGCCCATTATCCTGCTGACCGGGCAGGGCGATCCGAGTGTGGACGTCGCGGCGATGCAGGCCGGCGCGGCCGACTACCTCGTCAAAGGCGAGGTCACGGCGGCGGAATTGGAGCGGGCGCTCCGTTACGCGTGCGCGCAGGAGCAGCATCTAGCCCAGCGCGATCAGGCTCTGGCGGCGACGGAGGTGGCGCTCGATCACCTGCGCGTGAGCGAGCAGTTCGCGCTCGCCACGCTCGACGCCCTGCCCGAGCACATCGCGATCCTCGACGACGCGGGCGTCATCCTGGCCGTGAACGCGGCCTGGTGCCGGTTCGCCGTCGCCAATGGCGCGAGGGAGGACGCCGTGGGGATCGGCCAGAACTACGCGAGCGTGTGCGCGGCGGCGGCCGCGACGGGCGAGGAGCAGGGGGGACAGGCCGCCTGTGGGATCACGGACGTGCTGCGCGGGCGGGCCGCGTCGTTCGCGCTGGAGTATCCCTGCCACTCCCCCACCGAGCGGCGCTGGTTCACGATGGAGGCGGCCCCGTTCGTGGGCGAGGGGCCGGGGCGGGTCGTGGTGGCCCACCACACGATCACGGCCCGCATCCTGGCACAACAGGAGCTGGAGCGCCGGGAGGAAAGCTTCCGGCTGCTCTTTCGCGCCAACCCCCAACCCATGTGGGTGTACGATGTCGCCACCCTGCGCTTCCTGGAGGTCAACGACGCGGCCGTGGACCACTACGGCTACACGCGCGACGAGTTCCTGGCCCTGCGGATTAGCGACATCCGGGCGCCCGAGGACGTGGACGCGCTGGTGACGATGGTGGGCGCCGACGCGCCAGCGGGGGCCGCCGCGCGCGAGGGGCGCCACCGGTGTAAAGACGGGCGGATCATTGATGTCGCGATCACCAGGCGCGCGCTGGAGTTCGCGGGCCACGCCGCCCGGTTGGTCGTCGCGGCCGACATCACCGCGCGCCGGCAGGCGGAGGCCGCGCTGGTCCAGGAGCGCGACCTGTTGCAAACGTTGATGGACACGGCGCCGGATAGCATCTACTTCAAGGACGCCGCGGCGCGCTTCGTCCGTGTCAACCGCGCGCAAGCGCGCCTGCTCGGCGCGGCCACGCCCGACGCGGTCGTGGGGCGAACGGACTTCGACTATTTCCCGCCCGATCTGGCGCGCGCGACCTACGCGGACGACCGCCAGGTCCTGGACAGCGGGCAGGCCCTGGTCAACAGGCTGGAGGATCAATCCGCTCACGGGCACGGCCCGCGGTGGATCCTGAGCACCAAGATGCCGATCGTGCGCGACGGGCAGATCACCGGCCTCGTGGGCATTTCCCGTGATATCACCGACCTCCGCGCGGCGGAGGACGCGTTGCGTGCGAGCGAGGAGCGCTTCCGCGCGCTCTCGGAGCACGCCAATGACCTCGTGGCCATCCTTGACCGCGCGGGCGTCTTCCGCTACGTCAGCCCCTCCTTTGAGCGCCTCCTGGGCTACGCGCCGGCCACGATGGAGGGCCACAACGCGTTCGCCTTCGCCCATCCCGACGACGCCCCGGCTCTCGCCCCTGGCTTCGCCGCCTTCGTCACCGAACCGGGGGCGACCATGCGCACGGAGGGGCGCGCGCGCCACGTCGATGGATCGTGGCGCGTCATGGAGATGGTGTTCCACAACCGCCTCGACGACCCGGTGATCCGTGGAATCATCGTGAACAGCCACGACGTCACCGCGCGCGTCCAGATGCAACGGGACCTTGAGGAGGGGCAGCAGCGCTACCGCTCACTCTTCGCCCACCACCCCGACGCCGTTTTCGCCCTCGGGCGCGACGGCGCGCTCACCTCCGCCAACGCCGCGTGCGCGGCCCTCTCTGGCTATACGGTCGACGAGTTGCTCACTCTCGCCTTCTCCGCGTTGATCGCGCCCGAGGATCTGGAGCGTGGCGATCTGCACGTCGCGCGCGCCCTCGCGGGCGCGCCACAACACGATGTCGCGGTGCGCCTGCGCCGCAAGGACGGCGACGGCCGCGCCGTCAGCGTCACCGCTATCCCCATCGTGGTCGATGGCGCCGTCGTCGGCGTCTACGGCATCGCCAAGGATATGACGGCGCACAACGCCGCCCAACAGGCCCTGCGGCGCCAGGCCCGCTACGACAGCCTGACCGACCTACCCAATCGCGCGCTCTTGCACGAGCGCATCGCCACGGCGCTCGGCGACGCGCCTGACGCCTCCCGGCCGCTGGCCTTGCTGCTGATCGATCTCGACCGCTTCAAGGAGATCAACGACGCGTTCGGCCATGAGCGCGGCGATGCGCTGCTGCGCCAGGCGGCCGACCGGCTGCGCGGCGTGGTTCGTGCGGGCGACACCGTGGCCCGCCTGAGCGGCGACGAGTTCGCCGTGCTCCTGCCGGGCGCCGACGCGACGGGCGCGGCGCGGGTCGCCGACGCCATCCGCGCCGCGCTGGACGCGCCCCTGCCCGTCGATGAGCACCTGTTGCGCGTGGGCGCGAGCGTCGGCATCGTGCTGGCGCCTGCCCATGGCAGGGACGGGGCAACCCTCCTGCGCCGGGCGGACATGGCCATGGACGCGGCCAAGCGTGGGCGGCTGGGCCAGGCCCTCTACGAGCCGGCGCAGGATCAGCACAGCCCGGAACGCCTGGCCCTCAGCGGCGCGTTGCGCGACGCGATCGAGCAGGGCGCGCTCGTGCTGCACTACCAGCCGCAGGTCGACCTGGCGAGCGGCCATGTCTGTGGTGTCGAAGCCCTGGTGCGCTGGCCCCACCCGGAGCGGGGCCTTATCCCTCCCGATGCGTTTATCCCACTGGCCGAGCAGACTGGCCTGATCGCGCCGCTGACCGAGTGGGTGCTCGCGGAAGCGATCCGCCAGGCCAGGGAGTGGCAGCGCGCGGGCCTCCTGCTGGGCGCCTCCGTCAACCTCTCGATGTGGAACCTGCACGACCCGGCGTTGCCTGACCGCGTGGCCGCCCTGCTCCACGCGCACGGGCTCGCGCCAGCCTGGCTGCGCCTGGAATTGACGGAGAGCGCGCTCATGGCCGACACGGACCGCACCATGGACGTGTTGGCGCGCCTGGCGGCGCTCGGCGTGCATCTGGCGGTGGACGACTTTGGCTCCGGCTACTCCAGTCTGTCCTATCTCAAGCGGTTGCCGGTGGACGAACTCAAGATCGACAAGGGCTTCGTGCGCGAGATGGCGACGGATGAGACCGACCGGGCGATTGTGGCGTCGACGGTCGGGATGGGACACGCGCTGGGGCTACGGGTGGTGGCCGAGGGCATCGAGGACCAGGCGACGTGGGAGCTGCTCGCGGGGATGGGCTGCGACATGGCGCAGGGCTACTACGTGGCGCGCCCGCTGCCGCCGGACGCGCTCGTCCGCTGGTTGCGCGAGGCCCCCTGGGCCGTCGCCTGATGACAACCGGAGTGATGACGTGATGACGATTAGACGACGGCCCGCGCGCGCGCCATCCCCAACGCAGAGCCTCACCAGCGTCGCGACGACGCCCGTCCACCAACGCGTCGCCCTCGCCGTGGCCATCGCGCTCACGCTCGCGGCCGGGGTAACCCTGCCGGTGGCGCACCTACCGGGTCCGGTGAGCCCGGCTTTCCTGCCGACCTGGGCCATCCTCGCGGTCGCGGCCGACGCGCTGACCGCCTACCTCTTCTTTGGACAGTTCCTGTGCACGCGCCAGCCGGCGCTCGCGGCGCTGGCGGGCACGTATCTGTATTCCAGCCTCATCATCGTGCCCTACCTGCTGACCTTTCCCCATGTGTTTGCCGCCGGCGGCTTACTACACGCGGGGACTCAGACAGCGATCTGGCTGTGGGTGTGCTGGCACTCCGGGTTCCCGCTGGGGTTACTGACGTACCTGTGGGTAGATCGCCGCTATGGCGCGGTGCGCCTCTCCGCGCGGGACGCGCGGAGGCTGACGGCGCTCCTGTGTGTCGTCATTCCCGGAGCGATCCTCGTCCTGTCCTGCGGCGCCATCGTCGGGCAGGGGTGGTTGCCCGTTCTAATCCAAGGCAGCCACTATACCGCCTTGTTTTCCCTTGCCTCGGTCGTGGGCCTCGTCACCTGGGGGCTGAGCGCCGCGGCCGGTGTCGGCTTGCTGCTGCGCACGCGCGGTCGGACCATGGCCCCCCTCTGGCTCAGCCTGGCGACGCTGGCCAGCCTGCTCGACGTGGTCCTGACAATATCCGCCGGCCGTCGCTACAGCATCGGCTGGTACATGGCGCGCGTCAATAGCTTGCTGGAGGCGGGCATCGTGCTGTGCGCGCTGCTCTACGAGATCACCTACCTCTATGTGCGCCTGGTCGAGCAGGAACAGGCGGCCCAGACCATGAACCACAAACTCCGTGACGCCAATGATGCGCTGGATAAGCTGGCACGGGAAGATGCGCTGACGGGCGTCCCGAACCGCCGCACGATTCTGGAGAGCGCGGCGGTCGAACTGGCGCGCTACCACCGCTACGATGACGCCTTCACGATCCTGGTGATCGACATCGACAACTTCAAGACGTTCAACGATCGCTATGGTCATGTGGAGGGGGATCGTGTCCTGCGCGCCGTGGCCGGCGCGATGAGCCGCTCGATCCGTGACTCCGATCAGATCGGCCGGTATGGGGGTGAAGAGTTCCTCGTTATGCTGACGCAGACCGCGACCGCGGGCGCGTTGACCGCGGCGGCGCATCTCAGAGATGCGGTGCGGCAGGAGCGCCTGGACATCGCGGGGCGCCGTGTCCCGTTGACCGTGAGTATTGGCGTGGCAGCGGTGCGCCCCGACGATCGCGTCGTCGAGGATGTCGTGCGCCGGGCCGATGCAGCATTATATGAGGCCAAGCGCGCAGGGAAAGATCGCGTGGCGCAGGCGGCCGGTGATGAATCGTCAGGGGTATCGTTGGGTCGTGGCGAGGTCGCCCCTCCAGCGCCGCTCCGACGGCGTCGTTATCGGCGGCTGAAAGGGGCAGCGCGCTTGCGGTCCGAATCCGCGTGACGTGGTGTCGGAGGGGCCTGCTGACCTGCTGAGATGACGGGATGCGTCAGGACGTAGAATCAGTGGTGGTCGAGAGCCCGTCACCCGTACCAATCAACGTAATCGCTCAGGTAGGGTGAGGGGCTACGCGGCGACCGGCAGCGGGAGGGTGAGGGGCTACGCGGGGCCTGGGGCAGCAGGGACGGGGGCGGCGCCCCCGTGACGGCGGCCGCGCAGGCGTCGGTGAGGCCTGCGCGCCGGGAGCGCTGCGCGGGCCGGTCTATCCCCGCGGCGCCGCCCTTCCTGCGCAACAGCGGGTGGGCAAACGGCTGTTCGACGCCGACCGCCACGCTAGCGCCGCCATCGTGCGGGCACTGGATCTGGTTCTCGCTGCGCGCGGTCACACGGCCCCTTGCCGCCCTTGGGCGCGCCGCACGGGCGATCGGCGCGGGCGACCTGAGCCACCCCGTGCCCGTGACCGGGGCGCGCGCGTTCACGCGGCTTGCCGTGGACATGGAGGTGATGCGGCGGGCGCTCGCCGCGCAGCGCGCGACCCCGGGGGCGAGCGACGCGCGCTTGCACGCCCTCGTCACGCATCTGCCGGTCATCCTCTTCGCCTTGGACGCCAACGGCATCGTGACCCTGTACGAGGGGCGGGGCCTGGCCCCTCTGGGAGTCACACCCGACGCGGTGGTCGGGCGCTCGTATCGTGACGTGTACGCGGGGCATCCTGAGATCGTGGAGCCGCTGTGTCAGGCCCTCAACGGCGTGCCGGTCAGCTTCCTCACCACCGTGTCCGGCCTCACCTTCGACGCGCGTGCGACCCCGCTGCGCGACCCAGCGGGACGCGTGACGTGATCGTGGACGTGGACCACCAGTGGGACAGGCCGGGGTCGCGGCACAGGGTGACGCGGCGGCGCGATCGTGGCGCGCGGATCGCGCCGCTGGCGTGGCGCCCAGGTGTGTCATCGGCCGCTCCGTGGCGCCAGATGAGCGGGAGCGATCGTCTGTCGCCCCATCGGCGCACGGCTCGTCGGTGCGGTGACGGATGCATTAGCAGCGGCGGATGCGGCGGACGACCGTGCGCCCATCCAGCGGCCGGACCACGGGCGCCGTGGCGTGACGCGGTCAGGGCCGCGGCGGTTAGAACACCAGGCTTAACATAATGAGGCAGGCGATGGTCAGCATCGCGCAGACACCGATCAAGCGGTAGGCCTGCCACTGTACGCGGACGCGCGCACGATCCTTCACCTTTACGCGGACCAGCATCAGCGTCGTGTCCATCTCATTGATCCCTTTCCCGTTCACCGCGGTCTGCTCTACACGCATGATAGGCGACGGGCGGCGGCGCGCTATGGTCCGCACGGACCAGGGACGTGGTACCCTGATGGAGAAGAGTGGAGAGACCACCGTGCGTACGAGGGCGACCAGCCTCTGTGACGAGCACGAAAAGGCGAGGGGACCGCACGCGGGTAGGCACGATCGGGGGTCGTGCATAGACGCGCCGCGTTGCCCGTTCTCACAGGTGTACGCGCCAGCTTTGAAGATGCTGCTGGTGAACCTCAATGGAGCCTTGTTGGCGGATCGGTGGCACGCGTGACCACACGCGGTTTGACGCGTCTGAAACGCGCAGCGCAGTGTAGGATTCGCCCGTGGCATCCTGTGATGGCGCTTACAACAGACGCGCCCAACGTACAGGAATGGGGTCAGCAGTATGGAGAGACAACAGCCCACCCTCCTGGTCGTGGGGGACTCGTCCCTGGCGCGGCTTCAGGTCGTCAAGGCCGCGGCCGCCCTGGGCTATCAGCCGCTTGAAACCGCCACGGCGGACGAGGCGGCCGCCATCTATGAGCGGCGACGGCCCCAGGGCGTCGTGCTTGATATCTCGCGCATGGAGCGCGAGGCGGTGGCGCTGATTCGTGCTCTCCGGGCGCTCGACGCGTCGGCACGCATCGCGGTCCTCTCCAGCCACGCTCCGCGGGAGGTGGTCGTCGCCCTCTTGCAAGAGGGCGTGCGCGCCTTCCTGGTCAAGCCCGTGCCGTCCGCGCGCTTGGCGCGGGCCGTCCAGGACGTGGTCGTGGCGCCCACGGAACGGCAACACCGGCGCGTGACGCTCGCGCTGCGGGGCGCGTTGTCGGCCGCCGCGGTGGGCGGCCTGCCCCAGCCGTGCGTGATCACGGATCTCAGCGTGGGCGGCGCGCGTTGCCGCGTCGAGGGGCCGCCTGTGGAGGTCAGGACCGTCGGCGCCGTCGTCCAGCTCGGGCTCACGCTCCCCGACGGTCCGCTGCAGCCGCTGGCCCGCCTCGCACGGGCCACGGGCGACGGTGAGCTGGGGCTGGCTTTCCTCGATGTGGAGCCGAGCGAGGCGGCGCGCCTGGAACGGTTCCTGGCGTGGGCAGCCGTGCACCTCATGCATGGAGAGGCTGCCGAGGGCGCCGTCGTCGACCGGGGAGCCTCCGGCCTCTGACGCCAGCACGGCCACTACACAGACCGTTGTCACAGCCCCTGTACAGGACGGATACAGGGGGCGGAGTGACCGGACGGCAACACACCGGCCATGCCTTACAACGCACCGTGGCCGCGCCTGCGGCCTGCGTCCACGCCTCGGTTGTTGCTCGCTCGTCTCGTGTGCGTTGCTGACGAGTTAGGCATCGGGTGTCGCTGTCCAGTTAGGCGGTAGGTATCCCCTGCCCGTCCCTATCGGTCTCCGTCAGTGGCAACCACACCGTGAACGTCGTCCCCGCCCCCTCCGTGGATGCGACCGCGATCCGGCCGCCGTGCGCCGTGACCACCTCCTGGCAGATAAATAGACCCAGCCCCACGCCAGCTTGCGACGGACGATCCGGGCGCGCCACCTGGTAGAAGCGCTCGAACAGGTGGGGTAGCTGGTCGGCCGCGATGCCCCGGTCATAGCGTCTATGACCCGCTAGAGCACCATTCAAGTAATCGCGCGGGGGCTTGGCAGGGGGCAGGGCCACGGCGGAGGCTAGAGGGAGAGCCGCCCCTGTGTCGTGAGTGAAGGAGACCCGCATGCGTCCGGTGCCGGGGCAGCCCCCCGTCGATCTCTCGCCCCTGGAGCAGGCCGTGGCGCGCCGGGTGCGCCGGGCCAAACTTTTCGTGTTCTTGCGCACGCACCGCCACACGCTCTTCGACGCCGCGTTCCAGGACGAGTTGTCCACGCTGTACCAGGAGGTGGTGCGCGCGGGGGGACTGACCTTAGCCAACGTGCCTGAGGCGACCGTGACGGACGCCATCGCGGCCGACGTGACCGCGCAGGGGGCGACGCTGGGCGAACTCCACATCGACCGCGCCGACCTGGGCAGCGCGCTGGTGCGTGACCGCGCCCCGGAGGTGACCCTCTATTGCAAGGCCTGGCCCGTGCGGCACGGCGCCCACGTCGCCAAGACGGCCTTCCACCTGGCCTGGGAGCGGACCATCCTGACTTGCCCCCAGGGGGTGGAGATGCCCTTTGTGCCCGGCGGCCTCGTCCATTTCCCCACGGCGACGTGCCAGGTCTGCCCGCTGCATGCTCAATACACCGCGAGCCCGCACGGACGCAGCGTCAGCATCCATCGCGACGAGCGCCTGCTGCAGGCGCTGCGCGAACGCCAACAGACGCCGACCGGCCGCGCCGCGTTGCGTGCGCGCGTGCCGGTGTGAGCACTCTTTGGCCCACATCGGGGCCTGGCAAGGCGACCGCGCGCGCTACCGCGGTCCGCGCAAGAACCTGCGTGACCTGCGCCGCATGGCCGTCGTCCACAATCTGCATGTCCTCCAGCGCCTTCCGGCGGTCGTTGATCTCCCCCGCGCAGCCTAATTTTTGGGGGGATGATTACTTGAATGGTGCTCTAGCGTCCGTGCGGCGCCAAGGGCGCCGACGATGGTGGCGATCGGGGCCACGTTCCCGCTGGCCTGAGGCGCGTACGCGGTGACGCTGCTGGCGCCCTGGTTGGCCACGAAGAGGTCGCCGGCGGAGTCGAGCGCGAGCCCGCCCGTGCCGTTGAGAGCGGTGGCCGCCCCGGCGAGCGTACCCAGAGGAGTCGCGTTGCCGGTCGCGCCCAGGGCGTAGGCGTGGACAGCGCTGTTGGCGCCGTTGGCGACGTAGACGGCCGGCCGCGCCGGGGCGACCACCGTGACGTTGGCGCCAAACTCGGAGTTCTCGGGGGCGGTGTTGGTCGGGCCAATCCCTGTCGCCGTGGCCGTCACCCGCTGCCCGGCCGCCACCCGACCGGGAGCCAGCGCGAGGCTCCAGGTCCCGTTCCCGTCCGCGCGGGCCGTGCCCAGGTAGGTTGTCCCTTCGCCGTGGCCGCCATCGTTGGCCACCTCGCCGGCGAGGTAGACGTCGACCTGGCTGTTGGGGACGGCGACGCCCCGGACAGCGCCGGTGGTGGCGAAGGCGATGGTCGGGCAGGGGAAGAAGTCGTTCGGACCGGACGACGGGCCGTTCGGGCACGAGGCGGGATACTCCCCGTTGAGGGAGATGCCCAGGGGGTTGTTGTAGATGGCGTTGCCGCGGACCGCGGCCCCGCCCGTGGCGCTATCGGTGGGCGAGGAGCCGATCAACACCCCATTGCCCCCGTTGTTGGCGATCGTGTTCCCCGCCCCGCTCGCCGTGCCGCCGATCATGTCCGCCCGCTCCGCCGTATTTACGGCCGCCAAGGAGTGCAGGGACACGCCGTTGCCCGCATTGGCGAGCGGGGCCCTGGCGGCGCCGATCCCGATCCAGTTGCCCTGGACCAGCGTTCCGCTGCCGCCGTTCAACTCGATGCCGTTGCCCGTGTTACCGCCGATGATGTTGCGCGCGCCCGCGCCGGTCCCCCCGATCGTCTCGCCGTTGATGGAGAGCTTCACCTGCACCCCATCCCCGGCGTTGGGGAGGGCCGCCGTCCCCCGGGCATTAGTCCCGATCTCGTTGCCGGCGACCGTGCTCCCGCTGTCGTTCAGGAGCAGCACGCCATCCGTGCGGTTACCGCCGATAACGTTGCCGGCGCCCGCGCTAGTCCCTCCGATGGCCGCGTGGAGCGAGCCGTTGTTGCCGAAGAGGAAAACGCCGATGCCGTTGCCGAGGGCAGCGCTCCCCGCCGGGGTGACCCCGATGAGGTTGCCCTGCACCGTGCCGCCCGGCGACTCGAGGCTGAGGCCCGTGTTCGTATTCCCGCTGATCACGTTCCGCGCCGAGGCCGCCACTCCCCCGATGCGCGCGAATAAGGTCGGGGATGATCTGTTAAATGTGAACACGCCGTTGCTATTGGGGGCGGCGCCCCCGGTCGGGGTGAGGCCCAGGAAATCGCCCTGGACGACGGATCCCGCGCCATTGGGCACGATCGCCCCAACACCTGAAGCGAAGCTGAAGGTGTCCATGAAGCCGGTCACGGAGAGGCCCTGGACCACATCTCCGACGCCCTGGAGGAGGAGGCCCTGAGCCGATGTGGTGTCCTGGGCGCCGTCGAGCCTGATGCTCTCTAACGATGTGTGTGGCCGTGTGTCCGCATCCTGACCGATCGCGCATCCCGATCACGATTCCAGTCAATGGCGCGTCGCCCGTCCGTTGTGGTTAGCCCCCGCAGGCGACGGGGCAGGGGACGACGCCGAGGCGATGACGAGCGTCCCGAGCGTGTTCGCGTTCTGCTCGGCGAACCACAGGTTGCCGTCTGTCCCGCCCACGATGCCGGAGAGGCCGGCGCCAATCATGGGAACGGGATACTCGGTGACTTGCCCTGCCGTGGTGAGGCGCCCGACCTGATTCCCCGCGGCCTCGGTGAACCAGAGGTTGTGGTCGGACCCGACCGTGAGGCCGAGCGGGCTGCTGTTCGTGGTGGGCAACGGATACTCCGTGACCTGTCCCGCGGTGGTCACGCGCCCAATCTGGCCGCCGGCGAGCTCGGTGAACCACAACGCGCCGTCGGGGCCGCTCACGATGGTCAAGGGCGCGCTGTAGGACGTGGGGATCGGGTACTCGCTGATGTGGCCCGCGGTCGTGATGCGCGCGATCTTGTTCGCGTAGGTCTCGACGAACCAGAGCGCGCCGTCGGGCCCCGCGGCGATGCCGCCGGGCTTGCTACGACTGGTCGGGATCGGGTACTCGCTGATGTGGCCCGCGGTCGTGATGCGCGCGATCTTGTTGCCCTGGTGCTCGGTCACCCACAGCGCGCCGTCGGGGCCGGCCGCGATGCCCTCGGGCAAGCTGCCGGCGGTCGGGAGGCTGTACTCGGTGACCGTACCCGTGATGGTGATGCGCGCGACCTTGGCGGCGTTCGCCTCGGCGACCCAGAGGGCGCCGTCGGGGCCGCGTGCGATGCCGTACGGGTTGCTGCCCGCCGTCGGAAGGTTATACTCCGTGGGCCGCCCCGTCGCCAGGGAGAAGCGCGCGACCTTGTTCGCATAGGCCTCGGTGATTCAGACGTTGCCGTCGGAACCCTGGACGAGGGCCCGCGGGCCGCCGCCGAGGGTGGTCTGCCGGAAGGAACCGGCCATGGTGTTGAGGTGATCGATGCTGTTGCCCCGGAACTCGGTGACCCAGAGGGTGTGGTCCGCCCCGAACACGGGGACGGTCGGCTGGCCACCGGGGGCGCCGGCGGCGTACTCGGCGACCGCGGGGCCATAGGAGCCCGCGCCGTTGGGGACGATGCGCGCGATGGCGCCGACGGTGGCGGCGCTGCCCTGGCTGCCCTGCTCGGCGACCCACAGGGCGCCGTCGGGCCCGACGGTCAGGCCGACGGGGCTCCCCGTGGCGAGCTTCACCACGGCGCCGAACGTGCCGTCGGGAGCGATGCTCTGGACCTGGTTCGCATCGGCCTCGGTGAACCACAGGTTGCCGTCGAGGCCGGTCGTGATGGTCGCCGGGCCGCTGTTAGCGGTCGGGACGGGGTACTCAGCGAGCTGACCGCTTGGGGTGATCCGCCCGATGCGATTGCCGCCGTCCTCGGTGAACCAGAGGTTCCCATCGGGCCCCGTCGTGATGCCGTCCGGGTTCGGCGGGTTGTTCGGGTCGGCGTTCGTGCTGGCCGGGAACTCGTGGAGGACCTGGCCGGAGGGACTGATGACCCCGATCTGGTCCGCGCCGGACTCCACGAACCAGAGGTTGCCATCGGGCCCCGTCGTGATGCCTTGCAGGTTGCTGAACGGCGTGGGGATGGGATACTCGGCGATCTGACCGGCGGTGGTGATGCGCCCGATCTTGTTGGTGTTGTTCTCCGTGAACCAGAGGGCGCCGTCGGGCACGACCGTGATGTTCTGCGGCTCGCTGTTGGCGCTGCTCGGGAGTGGGTACTCGGTGAACTGACCCCCAGCGGTGAGGCGTCCGATCTTGTTGCCATTGGCCTCGGTGAACCAGAGGGCGCCGTCGGGGCCCGTGACGAGGTCCGTCGGGGTGCTGGAGGGCGTGGGGATCGCATAGCGGATGACCGGGAAGCCAGTCGGGCTGGCCGCGTGGACGGGGCCAGCAGGGCCGGCGATGAGCGGCGCGGCCAGGAGGGCGACGCCCGCGAGGCGGGCGAGCGCCTTGAGCGTGCGGCGCGTGGACGTACGATACGTGGGCGTGCGGTGCGTGGTCATGGTTGTGGTGTCCCTCTCGTGTCTGTTCTCTCATGTGTGGTCACCGCGCGGTTCCCCTGATCCGGGTCCGTGGGTGCGGTGGCGCTCGCTCCGATCGGTCGTGGCGGGGCGCGCGTTCCCCGTCACACCAACCAGTATGAGGGCGCGGCACGGCGCGCGACAGGGACAGCGCCCTCACAGGACCCTGACATCACCCTGACAAGGCCCCATCCGCCTCCCGCCCCGGCGCCCCTCCCGATGAACGGGTCGTTATGCGACGATGACATCGACGTGGCGTCGGACGCCAGACCGGGACAGCCAGGGACAAGGACGTGGACAGTGCGCGAGGCCAAGGACAGAAACGCGAGCGATCCGGGCACACTGAGCGTTCTGTTGCGACGCTATCGCCGCGCCGTCGACCTCTCCCAGGAGGCGCTCTCCGCGCCCCCCATCGGCAGCCGCTTGTCGCCCGCAGCCATCGGCGTACGACAGAGGCGGAGCGGACCCACGGCCAGGCTGATCGACCGCTCCATAGCGAAGATAATCATGGGCCGCGCGACCAGGGGGAAGTCGGCTGAGATGCCCGCGTTGTTGACGGCGCAGTCCGTCCGTCCGTAGGTCTCGACGGCGCGCGACAGCATCGCGCGCACCTCACCCGATTGGGCCACGTCCGCCCGCACGAACAACGCCTCGCCCGCCCGTCACCACGACAACCTTCCCGTCAAACTGCCCGACCATGCTGTTTCCTCACACCGTCTACACGCTGTCTCGCTACCGTCCGCCACCGTCGTGTCTCATAGCCTAACACGACTCGACAGGCGTGTGGGAGAGAGGCGGACTACCGTCCCACAGGATTAACCGGTCATGTGTCCGGGTCCAGTAGGCGCATGGCGTAACGTGTGACCCGCTGGAACGACATCTTCGCGGGCAGCGTCGTCGTGACCATCATCCCCATGGTTCTGCTGCTGTTTCTCCAACCCTACGACGTGCGCACGATCGCTCGGACAGGGTTGGTCGATTAATCGCCGCTCCCCGGCACATAGAGGAGACTCAGCGGCGCCCACCACGATCGCTTCTGCCCTGCTTGCGGCGCCGAAGCTTGTCGATCGCATCGTCGTCGTGTGGTTGGGGGGAACGCCAGTTACGGGCCGACGGCATCGGAGTTCAACCTCAAGCAAGACCTGCACGCGTCGCGCATCCTGTTGGATTCGGGCGTCCCGCTGGTGCATGTGCCCTGTCTGCCGGTGACCGACCACCTGTGCACGACCGAGGCGGAGATCGACCGCTTTGTCAAGGGGCGTGGCGCCATCGGCGACTACTTGAGCGCCACCTACTCGGGCTACTATGACGATCATGTCGGCCGTTCGCGCGCTATCTGGGATGTGGGTCCGATAGCGTGGCTGGTCAATCCCGCGTGGGTCGATAGCGCCCTGACTCCATGACGCCTGGATTGGCGACGCGCCTCATCGGCCGGATAACGTGGCGGGATCACGCATCAACGGCGACAAAAGATCGGCATCAAAATGATCGAGCGCCGGTCGCGTCGTTCGCTGGGAGCTAAGGATGCGTCGAATCGGTGGCAGGAGTCGGACGCCGCTCAAGCCTGTCTTTTCTCGCCCCCTCGCCCGTCGTCGCTGTGCGCGCTAGCGGCTTCCATCACTCACGTAGACATGCTAACGGTTGCCTGAGAATAGACTGAGTACTGTCGAAGGGCCAACTACTCAGCCGTAACGCTGTTGCATACCTATTCACCGCGCCAAGATCGTCAATGGCTCCCGCTGTCCACCACCATGGGCCCCTTATATAGGCCTCCGGTCACGCGGAGAGGATAGTGGGCATAGCGAAGCGGGCCACGACGGTAGCCGAAGCGCCGTTCGTATCATGCACCCCAGCGTGAGTCGGGTAGGAGAGGCATATCGCTATGCCCCTCGCCAGGTAGCAGGGTGGCGTTGCCACCACCCCGCCCCCTAAGAACTGCTCGGGCGAGTTTCCCCGCAAGCAGCTCAAGCCTTTCAAAAGCCCGGCGCACGAGGTCGTGCGCCGGGCTTTTTCTTTTGCTCTACATCGTAACGGGTTCCGGAGCATCGACAACGCCGTAGGGACGAGCAAAAGTGTGCGGAGGGAACAAAGCATAACCTGTATCTGGTCCAGCTGTATCATCCTGGCACGCCTTATAGGCCCACTCGGCTGTACAATGAGTGCAACAGAGAGCGTAGAGTGCAACAGATAGCGGCGCTTGAGGGATCTGAAAGTCCCCCTCTCGCATATGAGTGTATAGGAGCCGTAGCCAATGACAACCCAATCCAATCTTGTGACCCTGACGCCGGCGGCGACGGCGCGGGAGGCGGACCTGACCGAGGTCGCCGTTCACCTGCACCCGGCCGACGAGGTGGCCGTGGCGCGTGTCCCGCT
>JAABUL010004858.1_pt1 | contig 17427 bp, 3 predicted proteins | sample 5559151 | NCBI WGS metagenome assembly JAABUL01 (sample SAMN10711876, study PRJNA513368) | rock metagenome | isolation source: Antarctica rocks | place: Antarctica: Victoria Land, Pudding Butte sud | reverse complement strand
CATGCCCCATCAACTTTAGGCGACCGACCCCACCACCCCACCAAAATTTATGGGATACTGGGTCACGAAACAACGCTTTCACGTACTGACACTGGGCATTTCTCTGGTATTTTCTATGGGATTGCTAACCAACATCTGGAGAACAGGCTTTGGTCAGTTTCAAAAAGCTTTCCCTTGTTCTTTGCGACGCGCTTGCATCGCATAGGCATTTCATCAAAGCGTCTTTGTATCTCTTATTGCGATATTGTTCACCACTCTCGCTGCATAGTTTTGAACAATGCGATGTCGCTAATAACGATTCTAATTGACGCTTTCTTACTTGCTTGTTTTTTTCAAGCGTTACGGAAGCCATGGTTGCAATCAAATTAGACGGTAATTGATGGTGGAGATGGTGGATAATTAAATTTTGGTGAGGTCGGTCGCCTAAAGTTGATGGGGCATGACTTTCGCCGGCACCTGGTGACGATGAGCGATAAGAAGATAAGGGCCTCCGGACCCACAACCCTAGCGCTAACCATGTCGGGTTCGTCGAGAACGTCTACCTTACTGGTCAGGGCACCCTGCCATACTTCAAGTGAAGTAAGATAAGCAAAGGAATCCAGTCATGGAGAGACATGAGGATTTGTCAAAGCTGCAATTCTCTTGACGTTCTTCCATTCAATTTGCAGACATATTTCATCGTTATCATAGAATGAGCATACGCAATCTACGATACCTCTTCTAATTTTGCAGGTCTTCGCTCGTATTTGCCTCAATGCTTAGATCTCCTTTGCAAAATTATGTTTTGTGTTTGACAAGTCTTAACTCTAGGTTAAGTTCTAGACAAAACTCTAACTATTTATAAACAACGCTACAAGATATAATGCAATAACTTCGAACAATCGACGAACACTATAATATATAGTATAAACTATCTATAAGTAGTAAACGTCGACATTAAAACATAATTCTATTAGAAAATTCAAGAGCAACATGCAATATTTAAGATAAAAATCGATTACAATAATAAATAAGCTTTATTTAAGCAAAAATATATAACAACGTTTATAAATACATTTAAGAGTAACTTTATAACTCGCGTAAAATAAAGCGTTATAACTAGAATAATTGTATCTATAAATACTATATATGCGCTAATTATATATGTCGTATTAATAATTGCTTATATCTTGCTAATATTTGTTGATCAAAAAGTGCTAAAAATTGCGAAATTGCTTTATTGTAAAACATTACAAATTGCGAAATTGTCTTACTATAAAGTATTACAAGTTGCGAAATTACTTTATTGTAAAATACTTAAATGCAAGTTAAAATTGCGTTTGCGCAACTTTAACTTCAAAAACAACTTTAAAAGAAACAATAATTTTGCTTAATTTGTTAACAAACTCTCTTTTTAGTATTTAATTTTTCGAAAAATTGTAATATATATACGCTATTTAATTACTTTTAATGTAGAGAAACTATAAATAAAAGCTAAATTAAGATGCTTAACAATAAATTTTCTTCTTTTAATAATTGTTCGATGCAAAAGATTGTTAAATAATATATAGTTAAAAATTACAATATTTTAGTTTGTTAAATTAAAAATAACAATAAAGATTGTAATAAAAGTTTATTGTTAATACAACTCTAAAATATAATTTTAAGATTTCGAACTTAATTATAAATTGTTTTTTTCTTAATATATTATTTTATTTTATAAATATTAATATTAATAATTAATTATTAACGCGTTAACAATAAACACAAATTAAGATAATTTACTTAGTAAAACTCTTTATAACATTAATAGTTTACATTATATTTAACAAATTATCTTAAACTAAATAAAACAAAAGAGCAAAAAAAAAATTAATAAAAAAAGATCTTAATAGTTTTGAATAAAACAAAAGACAAAATTAAGATTGTTAATACTATTGTTAACAAAGTCTTTAATATTATTAAACAAAATAAATTATAATAAATAAAGTCGAAATAAATATGCGAAAAAAATGCAATAAAAATAATTTAAACAAAAGATATAAAAGTTATTAAAATTATTTACGCAAAGCTTTGTAATAAAAAGACGAAAAAAATTAACAAAATTCGTATTAATTAAGAAACAAATTTTAACAATCTTTAATTAAACAACAATTTCGAATATTAAATTAAATAAATAATTTTAACAACAACGCAATTTTTTTTGGTTAAAATTTATTTGTTTTTTGCTTAAAATATTATAATTTGTTTGCGACAAAAGAAAAAAGAGCAAAATTTTACGCAAAATATTTTGTTATTTAATTAATAATTTGTTGCGTAACTTATGTTGTTAAAGCAAGAAATTAAGCTTTGTAACACTTCAATATTTTTTGCAAATAAATTAAAAATATTTGAAATAATCTAAAAAGATTTAGCGATTATTAATTTTTCAAAGACGTTAATAATTTTTAAAAAAAAAGTAAAATATAAATTATTACAATTATTAAAAGCAACAATTGTAGCGATAATAAATAACAACAAGAAAACAAATAATAATAGTGCGTTTAACAATACGTTTGTTAAGTTATTTATTTTTACTAAGCGTTTAAAAACAAAAGAAATTAAAAAGATAAAAAATTATAAATGTTATTTTATAGATATTGATCTTCTAAAACAAATTAATTGTAAATTAAAAAATAAGATCGGAATACGTATTAAAAGTAAATGTTTTTCTATAATTTATTTAATTATAAGATTAATGTCGACAAAGAATTTCTTAAACTTGTATTATATTTATACTTGCAAAATTGTTAAATATATTAAGCTAAAGTTTAACAATATTAGATACAAAATTATTTTAAAAAGATTAAAGACTTGCTAGCTTAAACAACTAATTTTTAAAAATTTAAAAATTAACAATAAAATCTTTTTCTAATAATAAAAACAAGATTGATTATTTGTTTTAAAAAATTAATTTGAAGTCTTTATATATATGCATATTAAATATCTTTTTTTCGAACAATTAATTATTAATATATGTTAAATCGTAATTAATAAAATCTATAGCAATAAAATCTAATTAAAATAATCAATAAAGAGCAATATTATTGTAGAAAATATATTTAACTAGTTTTAAAACAAAATATGTTTTAAGAAGCAAATTAAGATAAAAATTAATAAGTTTATAATTAAAGAATTTGTAATATATGAATATTATTAACAAAAACAAAATAGCAAGCTTAATTATAAATAATTGCAAACAATATTTTACTTCTTAAGTTAACAAGTTATTTGCATAAATTTAAGATATTAAATATGAAATATTTGTTTTTAATTTAATTGTAATCTTCGTTTAATATTGTATTTTTATTATGTTAAGTTTGTTATCAAAAGAAATAACACGAATTTTTACTATATTAATATATATATATTTAGATACTTAAAAAACAAATATAAGAACACAATTATTCAAGATTTAATTTTGTTAAACAACAAAAGTAAGCAAATTTGTACAAAAATAATATTAAGTTTTTATTAAATAATTATTAAATAATAAAAGAATATTGTTATATATAAGAACAAATCTAAAAATACAAATAATGCGTTTATTTATAATTTAAAGAAACTATAAAAGTTAAAAGATACGCAAAAATACAACAATTTTGTAAAAATATTTTTGAAAAAAAAAAATATACGTATTACTAAATTTAAGATTTTGCACAAATTAATATCGAATAATATTTGCGCTCTTTAACAAATTATTTTTTTGTAATATATTAACGTACAAAAGAACAAAAAAACTTAAAATAATATTAAATTTAATTAATAAAGCAATCTTGTTGTTGCGTATACAACTTAAATTGCACTTAAACTTATATTGTTAAATTAATTGCATTAATATATTGTCTTATTATAAATTTTTTTTGTATTAACTTAATTATATATCGATTTTATTGTAAATTAAACGCTTATTTGTTAAATATTTTAAAATAATTTCGTTGCGCAAACGTAAACAAATCAACTTTTGTAAACAAATTAAATAAAAATAACGCAAATAATAGTGTTGTATTAAATAGAGTCTTTGTAGAAATTTAAAATTGTTTTCGAAAAAATAAAAAATGCAAAAATTGTTTATTATAACAACAATAAATATTTTGTAAATTAAGAAAAAAAAAAAATTAAACGCAAAGTTGCTTAATAAAAATAAATTAACAATAACAATAAAGTTTAACGTATATAATTAATTAAGCAATAACGAGACTTATTAATTAAATAATAATAATAATATATTTATTTCTTTTATTTTGATTACGTAATTTAAATGTCTTTAATATATTTAAAATTAAAATTTAATACAAAAGTAACGTTAATTGCTACTTAATTTTATAAGAACTATATAATTACTAGTTGCATTTCACGCATATTAAAAGAGAGAAATTCGAAATTTATTATTAGTACTTATTGTTATCAATTATTTATCTAAACTAAGATAAAGATGCGACAAAGTTAATAAAACAAAATTGCGCAAACGCAATTTTGTCTCTTTTAATTACTTTTTTTTGCTTTTTAAACTAAATAAATTGTTGTTAAAATTAATTCTCTTTTTGTTATATTTCGCATTTGAGTCGAATTTCTTTTTGTTATTTTTATTTATATTGTTTGTTAATTTAAGTTTCTTATTTAGATTTTTTTTATTATAATCGCTAATTTTTTTCTTATTTGCTTCGCTTTTAATTAATCGAACAACAATTTTTTTTTTCTTTATCTTAATTTAAGTTTCGATCAATTATAAGTTGTTCAATTTGCAAACAAAAATATCGCAAAATCAAATCTTAAAGATAAAAGATTTTTTTTTTAACAACGTTAATAGAGCAAATAATTTAATTGTTTGTTTTCGACTTTTCTTTTTTAGATTTAAAGATAATAATTAAATTATTTTGTTCGAATACGTTTTTGTTTAATTGCGTAATTTCTTTTATAGAGTTGCTAAAGTAATTGATCAACAACTAAACAATAGCTTTAAGTGCTTTTCTTTAAAGTAGTTTGTTTTTGTTAATTATTTAATCTTTATACAAGAGACAAACATAATATAGATTTTTATTATACTTTTTTCTTCTTATTAGACAATAAATATCTTCAACTTAATTGTAGTAATATCTTGCTTAATCTTAATAAATAATACAATTTTTGCAATTTTTTTTGTTTATATAATAAATTTTTTTCGAAATATAATCGAACAATATGCGCATTGTTTTTAAGAAATCGTTGTTATTAAATTTAACAAATTATATATTTTTTTACGTATTAATATCGAACAATTTAAACGCAACGCTTATAAAATAATTATTAAAACAAACTTCAATTTAAAATATAATATTTAATATTTAATTTTCAAAAATATTAACTCTTGATTTTATAACAAACTAGTATTTTTTAAATATTTTATACTTGCGTTTCGATATAATTTTTAGCTTTTTGCACAAGTTTAACTTCTTAACATTAAATATACAATAAATTTTAATATATTATAACTTCTTTAATTTAAAAGATTTACAATTCTCTTTAATACTAATATTGCATTTGTTTTTTTTTTTTGTTTTTTTCGAAAAAATACTTAATTTCTTTTCGATTTTAGCGCGCTTCTTTTTTTTGTATTAAATAATTCTTTAAACAATTAACTCTTTTTAGCTATTTCTTTTTTCTACAATAAATTAACATATAAGTTTATATATTTTTAATTTAGTTTACACAAGTTTTATTTTTGTATTAATATTATTATTTTTTATTAAAATTTTGTTGTTTACGATCTCTTTTATTTTATTTATTTTATTGTTAATATTTATATGTTTAGTTTTATTCTTAATTATATTGTTCTAATTAATATATAAGTTTTTGTTAAATAAGTTTATAATAATAACATTTAATCTCTTGATCAACAATGTTGTTAAAAATAATAAAAATATTGTTATTTACGTTAATATTGTTTGTTATTTTCGCGTTAAAGACAATAAAATTAAAGATTAAAAGCAAAAAGCAAAAACAAAAGCAAAAGAAGCAATTAAGTAAATAAAGAGAGCAATTGTGTTCGATTGTTGTTTGTAAAATAAATTAATTTATAACTAAGTTTTAAATGTTCGAAAATCGTATTAATAAAAATTAACTATCGCTTTATTTACTTAATAAATAAACTAATATTAATGCGTTTATGAATCTTGTCTTATGCTTTTGTTACAATATATAAAAGTAGAAAGATAAACAATCTAATATATTTGATTGCAATCTAAATTTATAGCAAATTAAATTAAGAAAAACAACAATTTTAGTAAATTAAACTTTATTTAATATTTGTATTATATAAAGTTAAAAAATTGTCTATAAATACTTAGTCAAATCTAATTTTCTAATAATTTTAACTTAATTTTAAATAATTTTTTTTTTAGTATTAAATAAAGATAGTATTGAGTAAGTTAAAATATTTGAATTTGTTTTCTTTTTTAATTGTGCAAAAATATATTAATATCTATTTATTTAATTTTATATGCTATAGTTTATTATTGTATAAATGCAATGACTTACAATACAATTAAATTTAATACATTATATAATTTCTTTTTTGTTGCGTATTATCGAATATTAAAAGAAAAAAGAAAGCTTAATTGTTCTAATAGTTGTTAGCAATAATATTACAATTAAATTTAATATATTCGACAAAATTGTTTTTAAGCAATTTATTATTATAAATTAATTACTTTTTTTTAAAAGCAACTTTTGCAAGTTGATTTTGTTTTTTTTTTCGCAATATTTTTCGATTATTTTAATTGTTTTTATATTATACTAAACGCAAATTAAACAAATCGCAATTTATATAAATTATCTTAATTTTAATCTTTGATTAATTTTGCTAAAATTAACAATACAATTAGTAATTTAATAAGCGTTTAAATTCTATATAGTTTAACTTTATTACTAATATAAATCTTTAAAGACAACAAAATGCACGTATTTTTAATATATTAATTTTATAACGCAATCGAATTCTTAAAGAGACAATTTCGTATTGCATATATTTGCTTATAATACATATTAATTATTATTATTTTTATGCATATCTTTGATTTTATTGATTTTTGTTTGTCTTATATTCGTTAATTGTCTAAATATAGATTCGAATTAACATTTTAATTTGCGAAAGTCGAATTGTTATATTTGTTGTTTAAATACAAATTTAAATTGAGATTTTAATTTATAAAAGTCGAATTACTATATTCGTTGTTTAAATATAAATTCGAATTAGAATTTTTATTTGCAAAAGTTAAGTTACTATATTTGTTATTTAAACACAAATAAATTTTAGAATAATTAGAGTTACAACTTGTTTTTATATTTCTTTTATTTATTAACAAAATTTGTTAATTTTTTCTTGATTTGCAAGACGCATTAATATTGAACACTTATAATTAATTTTATTTCGAATATATATATTATAAACGATTTTATCTTTTTTTTTTTTTTTTTTTTTGTCTTTTGTAATTTATATATATAGACAAATTAAAACGCAAATATGTTATACAAAATAACTTTGTAAATCTTAAGCAAATAAAAAAATCAAACGTTTATAAATTGTTCGAACTAGATTTTTAAAATTCTTAATATATTTTGTTGCGTTCGAATTGAATCTTTAAGATCTTTAACATAATTTATTGCGCTCAAATTAAATTTTCAAGATTTCTAACATCATTTGTTGCGTTCAAATTAAATTTTTAAGATTCTTAGTATAATTTGTTACGTTCAAGTTGAATCTTTTAAATTTTTAACAAAGAAAACAAGATAGAAGTCAAGAATAATAAGATTTGTTTCGTTTTGTTAACTTATTTAATCGAACTAAATTAAGAAAAAAATATTGCTTAAGCAAATTTTGAACATTAATAACAATCGACAATATTAATAAGTTAACAAATTATTAAACAAAGTTTAAAAATAAATAACAAATACAAAACTAATAATAAATAATATATTTTTAAATTAAAAAACAATTGATTGCGAACTCTTAAACGCGCTTAAAAGACACTAAATAAAGTTAACATTTGCATTTTGTTATTAAGATACATTAATAATATCTTACATTAACAATATTATAATTAAAATTATAATATATAGATCAATTGCAAAAAATAATTGAATCGCATATTATATATATATTGTCTCTTCGATACAAAGCATCTTAATGTTGCTTATTTTAAATTATTAAAAAAGTCGCAAAAGCAATTATGTAAATCGAGATATATTTATTTATAAATACATTAACTTAATAATAATTAATCGCAAATATATATTAGCTATCGAAAGAATAAAGAGAATCTAAAAAAGAATTATATTCTTTCTTATAATAAACAACAAATTATTGTTATTTTTATATTATTAAGAAAAAGAATAAAGAGCAAATAGCAACGCAAAACAAAAAAAGTCGCAAAAATTCTTAAATGTTTAACGCAAACTTAGATTTTGTTTTACTTTTTTTTATTAATAATATATAGAATTGCGCTATATTTATTAGCATTAACTCTTGCTTAATTAATACATTAATAGCTTATTAATTATAAAGTAATAAAACAACTTGCAATTAAAGAGCGCAAATTGTTCGCAATTGTTATTAATAATTCGAAATTATATATAATTGCGCAAGTTTGTTCTTCGATACAACGCAATATTGTATAAAATTTGCTTTTTCGATTTTAATACTTTTAGTAATTTTATATTTATTGTTTAGAATAAAAGTTTAAAGCTTCGAATATTGTTAATTTAAATCGAAGATTACAAGTAACGCAAAAGTTAATAACTTAAATTAAAGAATATATACTATAATATGCAACTTTTATTTGTAATAAAAGACGTTAATATTTAATAACAATTGTTTAATTAAAATAAATTTAAAAGTAAACAAGAGTTTCTTGCGTTGTAATAAAGATATAAATTGTACATTAAAACTTAGTCTTTAAAATAAAAGAACAAGAGACAAATATTTTATAAAGACTTAATAGTATCTTTATGTAATAACGTAATAATTTTTCAAATTGCAATATTATTACGCGATATTGTTCGAATCTTATAAGATATTTTTGAGATATTAAATTAAACAAATTGTATTTGTAATAAGTTTTATATTTAAGAGTAAATTTAGCAATTAAAGTGCATTAATAGATTTAATTTCTAGCTTTTTACTTTGCAATTAATATTTATATTTGATAGAATTAAATAATGTTATCTTGTAGCTTTTGATCTTCTTAATTAACAAAGACTTTTAACGACGCATTAATAATAAAATAAAGTATCGAAAGTCGCAAAATAAAATATAAAAAAGAGCAAAAAGTTAATTTGATTACTTAACTTAAATATTTGACAAAAAAATTATATTTGACAAAAAAAAAATATTAATAACAATTGCTATGCGACAATCTAAATGCGAAATTAAAAATATTAAAGTTTAATCTAATTTGTTACATCAATAACGTTATAAATATTAATATAAATATTTGTTTGTAATTAAGTAAGCAAAATAGCGTTGCGCAAAATTAATTAAATTTACTCTCTTTCTTTGTTATCTTGTTAATTTAGAAATAAATATAATTTTTTTGCAACACATTTGAAAATATATAGATTCGAAGAATTTTTTGTTGTACTAAAATTTGCGCATTATAATCTTTGTCTTTATTAAGTCTTTATTAACTATTAAGAAGTTAATATCAAATTTTGTTTTATTATTTTTTTTGCGAGATTTTAATTGTTAAGATTATTTTTTTGACAATATTTACTTTGTTCGCCCATTATCTTTAGAGATCTTAATTTTGCTCTTAAGTATTTGTTGATTTCGCAAAATTAAATTTGAGAAAGTAAAAAATATTACAAATTTAATATCAAGTTATAGATTAATAGTTGTTAAGTATTTAACTTTGTTAAAATAATATCGCGATAAATTCGCAAAACAATATAGCAAGTTTTTCGATTATATTTATAAAAATTTAATTAAGAAAAAAGAATTCTCTCTTTTAATAAATTTATAAAAGTTTATTATTGTATTTTATTGCAATTAACTTTAAGCAATAAATAAATTGCAATTTAAATTAGATAAATTAATAAAAAAATAAAGTCTTTAAAAAATATTAAAAGCTCTTAAAAATTATAGATTAAAAAACTTTGATCAACTTCGAAAAAGCTAAAGCAACGATAATTAAATATGTCTCTTGTTAGTTAGAATTTATCGCTAGCGTTAATTACTTAAAGCGCTAAAGCAATTGCAACAAAAATATATTTAAAATTTAATTTTTAACAATATCGAAGCTATGTTATCTATTTTATTTCGATAAATCGAATAATTTTTAATCGATTTTTGCTTTTTATCTTTACAATAATAGCGTTTGTCGAAAAGTTATTAATTTATTATGCTTTGTTAATTTAATTATGTTTTATTGTACAATTTAATATTATATAAAAAAGTTAATAGCTAAGATCAAAAGACAAATCAAATTAATAAAGAAGCTTTTAATTATAATTTTAATATATAATAATTTCAATTATGTAGAAGATAGAAGAGATAAAAGAATTAATAAGATAAGACAATTTAAGTTTATTACAACAATTTTTATATTTAAATCTTACAAACTTAACTTAATTTCGCTAAGAAAGAAGATATAAAATTCTTAATTTTATTCGCTTTTAATTCGACTACTTGTAATAAAAATTAAAAACGTCGAACTTAATATATGTTAGGGACTAGACTCGAAATCTCTATTAAAGAGATATCTAGATTAATAACTAGATAAAACTTAGATCTATACTAGATTTAATGTACAAAACAAAAAACAAAAGAGAAAAGAGAGAACAAGACAACGTTAACTATATAAGATTGCAAGCTTTATGTCTAGCTAGACTGATCGCATTGGATTGGGTTATCGAGTTTGAATCAAGTATTCAACTCGAATTAGATCGAGTTAATTTCAAAAGTTAGAATCGACAATTTGAGTCGAGTTGCAAACTTAAAATCAAAAATTAACTCGAAAAATCGACTCGAATTGTTAAGACTTAGTATTAGTATAAAGAAATTCTAAAATAAATAGTAAAAACTAGAAAGTTATATTCTATTTTATAATCTTTTAATAATAAATTATCTAGTAATATATCAAGATAATGTATATAAGCTATTCAGAATTGAAACTCAAAAAGTTAATTTAATTGTGTCTTAAAAGAAATTCGAACTCTTGACACAATACGAATATTAGATAAATTAATATTATTTATAGCTAGTTTAATTGCAACGCATTCTTAAATTCGACAACAACTATTAACAATTACATTTACTCTAATTATTAAGCTATTAAGATTTGTTATTTAAGTTTATTCTATTTAACTATATATAAAAACAATAGTAAAATTATTAAAGTATTAATTATATACTATTAGTGCGTTATTAAGAATTAAAGTCTTTAAATTAAGTAAAATCAAATAAAGTTATATATAAGTTGCAATTCTAATATCTATTTTAATTACAATTTTATAATACAAAAGAATAACAAAATAAAGTATACAATATAGTAATACATTAAAGTAATGCATTATAATTGTTTTTGTAATAGTAAATTCTTTAAGCTATGTATATAAAGTTATTAATTCGAAATCTTAATAATCTTGTTCGCTTTACTATTATTTTGAATAGTTTGATTCGAGTTATTCTTTATTTTGTTATTATTTTTGTTATTGTTATTCTTATTAATTTTATCGCTATTGTCTTTATCGTTTTCGCTTTTATTATTTTTTTCGTTATTTTTATTATTTGTTGCTAGATAATAGTTATAATTTAGCTTCTTTATATTATTTTAAATCTTGTATTAAGTTTCTTGCTTATAATTATTCTCTTTAATTATATTATTAAAATTCTCTATTTTAAAAATAATAAAATTAATTTTTTTTTTCTTTGCATTGTTTAAGATTGCAAATTTTTCAACAAAAATATTAAACAATTTTATAAAATTGTTATTATTAATTCTTTTTAAATTATTTAAGTTATTATAATAAATAATTTGTTGTTAAATAATTTTTACAATTGATTTTATGTAGATCGAAAAGCTCTTATTAATATTAAGCTTATTGTTAACGTTTAATTATAATATTATTTAGCTTAGATATAGAGCATAGATAATGCATTTAGATAATTTATATCTTTTTAAAAAATAATTTTATTGCTATATTTATATTCTTAAGTAGCTTTTGTGTTTTTTTAATAATTTTAAGTTGATTTGCTTTTTTAATTGCAATTTTTTTTTTGTTTTTTGTCTAAGTTTATTCTTAAAGTATTTCGTTGTAAAATTGTTAATATTGTATGCTTTATTGTATTATCTAAATGCATTATTATAAAAATCTTAATTAATTCGATATTTGTCAATCTTATTTTTAATATTTTTCTTTATATATTTACGATTCGATGCAAAGATTTGCTTTTAAATAGTTGTTTTACGCAATTTTTTAAATCGAATTAAAATAGTTTTGCGATTATTATATTGTTTTCGATACAATTTCTTCTTATTATTATTTTATCTTTGTGCGCAATTGCAACTTGCGATGCTTTTTGAATTAATTAATAGCGCTTTTATTATTTGTGTATATACTTAACTTATTTTACGAGTAATACATAAAGATAATGCAATTATATAGCAATTTAGAATTTTTTTACAATATTTAGTAGAATACGATAAAATTCAAAGAGTAGAAGATTCGAAAAAATTAATAAAATTATAAATAATATATTGACAAGTAGTTTATTGAAATAAAGTAAAAAATATAAGTATTAAAATTAAAGTTAATATTTATTTACTAATACTTATTTTAAATTTTTGTTAATACAAGATTATTATTTCTTTATATTAATATATGTTTAATTTTGTTAATACATTACGCAAGTTTGTGTTTGTTAATTGCTTTGTCGTTTATATTACGTACTTTTATCGTTAATTATTGATTTAAGTCTCTTTTTTTACGCGATTTTTCGACGCGTTTGCATTAGTTAAAATTATCAAAATTATTGTTTATTTTACTATAACTTCTTTAAATTTTGTTTCGAATTTAATATTTTTTTTTTATGTTTATATAAATCTCTTTTTAATATTGTCAAATTTATTATTTTCTTTAATAATTCGCGTAAAGTAGATAGATAATGCATACAAATAATGCGAAATGTTTTGTTTAAAATTAATATATTTAATTTGTTAGTTTTTTAATCGATTTCGAAGTCTTTTTGTAATAAACTAGTTTTTCAATTTGAACGTAATAAGATAAGCAAAGACGAAGAAAAATCTTAAAAAGAAAAAAGTATTAGAGAAAAGAGTATTTAAGATATTAATATAATCAAAGTAATGCGAATAAATAATATATTTTTAATTAATATATTGATGTTTTGCGATAACATGTACGAAAGTAAAAGCTCAATATTGTCGCTTTTTGTAAGATTCGAAAATATTAAAAATTAATTAATTTTTTTATTTTTCAACTTGCATTTTAGCGTTTACTTCGTAAGTTTCTTTATGTTGAGATCAATAATTACAAGCGTAATTAAATCGACTATCGCATTTAAAGCTTTGCTTTAGTAGCACTTTAAAAAGCAATAAAAACATTTATAATTACTCTTTTTTCTAATAAGTATATTATCTTTTTGCATTACTATTATAATAATAAAATTATAACTAATATTTCGCACATTATAGATTCGAATCTTGCGATTATTTACGCGAAGCGTTAGACACTCTAGCTAAAAAATTTATTTTTTGTTCGGAATTTTATAAAATAGTTTAATTTTTTGAGCTAAAAATTTTACAACAATGTTATGTTCTTCTTTTTAAACAAATATAATATATGTTTTTTTAAGTAATTATAATTGTTCTTTGCATTAATTAAGACTTAAATCTTCGAAATTTTATTATTAATAAATGTTTTCTAGCAATTTAATTTATTAAATGCATTATTTCTTTGTATTATCTTTAATAGTACTTGATAATTTTTGTAGTTATTAAAGATAACTTTTTTTTAAAAGTTGACTTATTTATAAATAAATTTGATCTAAAACGATCTTAAAATCTAGAGTAAAAAGATCTTTTTCTCTATTTATTGCTTGATTGTTATTTTTTTCTTTACAATATATATTTTACAATTCGAAAACAATCTTTTTTGCGTTTAGATTTATAGTATTGTAACGAGATAGAAATAGAATCCTAGTTAGTAGACAACTATAACAACAAAGACTTATCGCGATGTATGCATAAATCGCATTATATAATCTAATAATATATTTTGTAACTAAGATTCTAAGATCTAAGTAGAAGAGATTGTATATATATTGCAAATAGATCGCTAATATTGATAACAAATATTCTCAAATTTATAGTCTAATATTACTTGATTACTCGACTATATACAACTTCCTCTCTTTTAGTAATCGTTTCTTAACTATTAAATCAAAAAACTTTTGTTCTTGCTTATATAGAAATTGTAGTAAAAAAATAAGAAAATTGCTCTTATTTTTTTAAGATCGTTAGACTAGATTTCTTGTTTCTCTTGTTATTCAAATCGATTGCGTAAAGAACGTAATAAATTAATTCGCATAAAATTTTCTTCAAAATCGAAAAAATTATTTAATCGAAATTAAGTATTTAGTAAAGTTAATTATTATAAGTCTTGTTTACTTTTTGAAAACAATAACAATAGTAATAAGCTTTTTTAACGTAAATTTAAAAAATTAATCTAAAAGAAAAGTAACAATAATAGAGTAGATTGTTGTTATTATACCTAGATTAAATTCTTCGAAACAAAAGATAAACGTGTAATTTCAAAAGTTATTTTTAGTTTCGAAATATTCAATTTAGATTACTAACTTAGTTTTGATTTATAACATTTTTTTTTAATTTCGAATTAAAATAACAAAATCTTTTCTTCTTTGTTAAAATAAATAGTTGAAAACTCAAATCTCGTTTTCTTTTTATAATTAATTAAATAAGAATTTAAATTGTTTTAGATATTAAGTTAATAAACATTAAGTATCTTAAAGTTCTTAAACATTATAAATTGCATTTACAAATAAAATTCAAATACTTTACTCTTTATTTTTTAAATCTCTCTTTATATTAATTTTACGTAACGTATTATACGTTCTCAAGTTTGCTTTATTAGACAATTAAATTTCTTTGCATTTTTAAACAATATTCTTAATTTCTTTATTACTTTTGTCAAGTTTTAAAGCGTACATTCTATAATAGCATTTTTAATATTAAATATAAAAAAGAAGTCAATAGCAATTTTGAAACAATAAAATATATTAATTAAAAATGAATTTAACAAAGTTAAATTTTAATAAGTTGCAACAATATTATTTCTTATATTTATTTAAAAATTCTTTAAAGTTTCTTTATCTTTTAATAGAGTTACGTAGACAAAAAATATTTCAATTTTCGTATTAATTTTAATTTCTAGCTTGCAATAAAAAAGTTAAGATTGCGCAATTTGCATATCTTTAAATTAACAAAACACATTTGCTTAATGCAATCTTTATTTTAGCAAATTCTTTTTTGTTAATTTAGTTTCTAGTATTTTCTTGTTTTGTTATTCTTTTTTTATTCTTTTTTGCAATTATACGTTAATCTAATTATAAAAATTATTTAACAAATATTTCTCGCAAAACAAATTATTTTGTGCAACAAAAAAAACAATTAATTGCAATTGTTAAAACTCTTAATAAACGTTTTAATTTACGTTGAAATCGAAGTAACGTTTTGATGTTTAATTCTTATATTTTTTAAAGATTAACAAATAAAATATTGTTAACAATCTATACTTGTAATTGTCTCGTAAAAGCATATATATTATATAAGAATCTAAATTTACTTACATTATTATTTGCAACATAGAAAACAAACAAATAAGAAATTATTCTTTTTGTTAATTGTTGTTTTTTTGTTAATGATATAATATTATTTGTAATTTGTTTTAAAGTTGCAATTATATTTAATACTTTAAGTTAACAATTAAATAAACAAATCAATTTTAACAAACAATTATTTTATGTTAATTTTATTTCGCTAGATTAATACTATTTATTACTTGAAGTTAAACATCAATCTATTAAAAATTGTTAAATAAAAAGATTAGCTCTTTTTTCTTATAAGCGTATTGTTTTAGAGAATCTTTAAAAACAAACAAGCAAACGTTAAGCTTAAAATTTAATCTATTCTATTTCACAAATACTAAAAAATCGTTTTGTTTCTTATAATATTAAATTATTTGTCTCTTAATTTAATTATTAGAGACTCGATTTATTTTTAATAGAAATTCTAGCTTTCTTTAATAAACTATACAAATAACCAATTTTAATATAATTATAATTAGATTTTCTTTTTGCTTCTTTGTTAATATAGCTAATTTAATTAGTTAAAAGACTTTAATTAATATTGTTAAATAATAGTTAATTCGATATTGCAAGTTTATGCTTACTTTTACACATAAACAATTTTTTGCGTTGTTCTTCTTATTTATTAAAATAAAGATAGCTATTGTCTCTAGAAATTTTTTTGCAATTTTAATAATTAAAGCACGTAATTTTGTTGTATTAGCAACTTCAAATAGTCTAAGATTTAACAAAGATAATCTTAATATTAAATTTTGCAATTGTAATAACAAAAAAAAAGCTTCTTTAAAAGAATTTAGATTTTAGTCTTTTTTCTTGTTTTATTTTTTATAAGTTTTGTTATTTTTAGACTTCGACTTTAGTTTTAATTAAGAAGTTAACAATTTAAATTCTTTTTATTTGTCGCTTTAAATTTGCGTTTTCTCTATATTTTCTACAAAAAAAGACAAAATTGTTTAAACTCTTATTTAATAATTTTTTTTTAGCTTCGCATCTAGAATTCTTATCAAATTATACTTTTAAAAATAATTTTTTATTTCAATTTTCAAAAGCTCTTGTTTAATAAACACTATTATGTTTTTGAACTTTTTAATATTTATTTTGTTGTAGTTGTTAATTATATAATTAGCAACGTATTTCGATTTTGTAGTACAATATTTAAGTTAATCGCACACAATTTGATTTAATTTCTTCAAAATTCTTTGCAAATTCTAGCGCTTCTTTGCTATTTATAATATTGTTTCAATAATTAATTAATCTATATTTCTAGACAACATATTTGTAATTTTTAATAACTATAGTTTGCGAAGTTAAACTTAATTATTTTGAATTTATAGTCTTTTGTTTTAATTAATTTCTTGTGTTACGTTTTTCAATTCTTGCTATAATAAATTACTTATTAGTATTTAAGCGTTTTTATTAATTGTTTATTACAAATTTCGCGTTCAATTTTCGATTATTTTCAAGATATCTAGAATTGTGTTTCGAAGATTTTCTAAACATTCTCTTCTTTTATTGCTAGTAGTTTTATT
>JAABUL010004857.1_pt1 | contig 17427 bp, 30 predicted proteins | sample 5559151 | NCBI WGS metagenome assembly JAABUL01 (sample SAMN10711876, study PRJNA513368) | rock metagenome | isolation source: Antarctica rocks | place: Antarctica: Victoria Land, Pudding Butte sud | reverse complement strand
GCTAAGAACCTGCAACATCTCATACGCAGGGCTGGCAAACCCAGTTTTGCCGCCTTGGCAAATAGCTGGCCGCTCCGCACGCCGTCCCCTCTGCTCCGGCATTTCAAATCTCAAAGCACACACCCGATGTTGGCTCGCATTGCGGCGACGTCGGTCGCGTTGATGCGCTCCGGAATGGTCGCCATGTCTTTGCGGTGCACCACAACGGCGATGGACTCCCAGTCCACCGCGTCCTCAAAAGCCAGCCACTTCACCTGCAGTGCGCGCAGTGTGCAAACGAAGGGCGCTCATTTCACCAAGTGATGACAGCAGCTGTCCCACTCCACTGCGCCATCGAGCATCAGTCGCATCCCCTGCGGCGCAGAGAATGAGAAACGCACATTGGAGCTCGTAGCTTTAACAGCAGGAGTGCAAGGTTCAGCCCGGTGTCGCTGGGGATTGTGTCCGGCCACAGCGGCTTTTACAGGAAGGATTTAGAGACAGCATTGCTGAGCACACGCAGGACTGTATCGCCACCCCTCCCACATATAGATGGGGATGGTGTCCGCCTGCAGCACCACGCGCTGGAAGCTGTGTGCGGCACAAGTGAGGTACGATGGAAGGAAATGAAATCTAAAAAATCTTTCAATTCACTACAGCAGGTGGCGTTTAAGATATGTAATAAATTTAAAGAAATGAAATAAATTATAATAGTGCAACAATGATAATAATGATAAATATAATAAAAGTAGTAAAAATGATAAAACAATAAAATAACAAACACAAAAACAAAAATAAACATAAAAATAAAAATAAATTGAACATGGGGCACCCACCCCCTCCCAGATATAGATGGGGATGGTGTCCGCCTGCAGCGCCTCGTACAGCCGGTAGGAGGACGGCCCATTGCCGCGCGGGCAAAGGTGAAACACGCTGCCGTGAATAAGCGCCTCCCAATCTGGCACCCGTTCCTGGATGTGGTAACTACTCCTGTGCTGCAAGGGATGGGTAAAAAATGACATCAAGAGTGATTGAGAAAAGTGGAAACACGCTGCCGTGAATAAGCGCCTCCCACTCGGGCACCCGTTCCTGGATGTGGTAACCACTCCTGTTCTGCAAGGGATGGGCAAAAAATGACATCAAGAGTGACTGAGAAAAGTGGAAACACGCTGCCGTGAATAAGCGCCTCCCACTCGGGCACCCGCTCCTGGATGTGGTAACCACTCTTGTTCTGCAAGTGATGGGTACAAAATGGTATCAAAAGTGATTGAGAAGAGTGGCACCGCGCTGCCGCGGGTGAGCGCCTCCCAGCCGGGCAGCCGCTCCTGGATCTGGCACTCGCTTCTGCTTTGCATGCGCCACACGAGTTTGCAGATGTGGTATGGAAGAGGGCAAGATACCCAGAAGACGTTGATTCAGTTGGAGGACACTACCGTGAATGAGCGCCTCACAGGCAGTGCATTTTGCAGCAGGGTTTAGGGTTTAGGGTTTAGGGACGAAGGCAGCTGACTGAAGACCTGGGATGCCGTTTCCGCTCGTGGGTGGGTACCTGGAACAGGTCGCGCATGTCGCTGCGTAGCCCCCCTGGGTCCTGCCAGAACAGAAAGCCGCCGGCAAATGACACCATCTTCTTTCGCGGCCGACGCGCCGGCTTCAGCACCTGCGTGCAACGCACGATGGGTCGGACGTTCGTTGATGTTCGTTTTGACGTGCGTGTTGCCGTCAACGACCGGAAGCTGCGCGCGAAGGACACCGGCTTCTTCTACGACCGCCGCGCCGGCCTTGGCACCTGCACACAACGTACGAGCTGGATTGAACATTGAACGTTGATATCATAACGGTTGGTATTGTAGACATTGCGGAAAAGGGAGCCGCATGCTCAGGACACCATCTTCTTCAGAGGCCCCTGCCTCGGCTGCCAAAATATCATAAAAAGTAGATTTAAAATCTAGTCTAGATTTCAGTTTAGATTTTAGTCTGGATTTTATATCTACTTTCTGAAAGTAAATTCTGCGCCAGTGGGGCAAGGTTGAAGCAGAGGAGTACGTACAAAAGCTCAAAGATGCAGCGGTGCTGAAACATGGGCATCAGCTCGCAGATGCAGCGCTGCTGCGTCATTCGACATCAGCCTGCTGCACTCACACTCGGCAGCAGAGGGAGTTGGCGGGTAGCTGAGGCGCAGCGTCCAGGCCCCATCATCGAGGCTCGCTGCCCGCGAATAAAGCTCTCGACGGAAAGCACTCTCAATGATGTGCACCTCGTTAATTAGGGTTTGCAAAGTCAGATCCCCCCTTGCCTTCAGCAGCAGCGGGATGGGGAGGTACTTCACGTGCGGCGCCCAGGCCGCATCGTCCGGCCCGCCGCCCACGAATAGCGTGAGCTTCAGGTCGCAGGGCACCGCGATGCGCTCCTTCTCCAGCAGCCCCGCAAAGTGGACCACAGAAAAGTAGGAGCGGCCGCGGTCCAGGGACTCTAACAGTTCCTCCACCTGCGGCGGTGAGAACAAGTTACAGCTTGAACAGAGGAGGCAGGCCACGGGAAAACACAGCGCCACGGGAAACACAGCGGCTGCTGTCCATCTGCCATGGCATCTCCTCCGCCTGCAGCCATGAGAAGTGAGGCAACAGACTGTTCAACCGTTGAACAGCGATGCGCTCGCTGGTCAGCAGCGTGGCACGGTGACGGCCGTGCAGCAGCGACGGCTGCGGTCCAGACCATTGGAGGAGTCGCAAGCTGCAGCGGGGTGCCGCAGCCGCCCACCTGGGGCTCGGGCGGGAGCGCGTCACGGAGAGGCATCTGAACAGACACACACTGTGCTGGATTTGGATTTGGATGTCCACCTGCGCCTTGGCACGATCCACTTCCGAAGTGTTGAAGGTGACGCGCGCCGCCGAGAAGAAATAGGTGGACCAGCCGATGGGCAGGTACACCTGCGGCAGCGCCGGCCGCCGTTTGGACCACCAGCTGCAGAGAGACGTCAATGAACCATGACAGACCTATGTCACGACACAGAGGCAGAAAATGAAGTCTCATGTGAAAGGGTAAGTGGACCGCCCGATGGTCAGGTACACCTGCGGCAGCGCCGGCGCCGCTGAAAAGGTGGGTGGACCACCAGTTGCGGACAAGAAGCAAAGAGAGTTGGTGTGAGGTCACAGGAAGGGGCAGAATGACTTCGCTTGACCACTTGGTGCAGATTTCAGAGCTTGGTGGGCAGTGACGACAGCAGAGGCGATTCGCATATTCAGATGGTAGTTGGACACGCAAACATGTGTTATGCAGGCGGGCGCCCACCGAGCGCATGACATGTGCCCGCAGGTGCAGCCGCCTTGCTGTTGCTGCCGCGCACTTCGGTTGCTATGAGTACTTCAGGTGCGAGATTGCACCTGGAGCACTTGTCGATCGTGGCGCCATCGAAATGTGCGAAGCGCGCGTCAGCAAGCCCTGCTGGGTGGTGTGCGCATGCAGTGTGTCTTATTGACAACGAAACTGATAAAACCTTAAGGGTTTTATACACCTCCGCTGTCAAAAAAGCTGTTCTGGCATGAAAGGCGGTCGCAGGTTGCGCACTTGAAGAAGAACTCCTCGATCATGGCGCCGTGGAAATGGGCGTAGCCGTGCTTGAAGCGCACCGGCAGCACGCCGCGGCACGCCTCCAGCACCTCGTCCTGCGCAGGGTTTTGGAACCGGTGCAGGGTTTAATGATGCACGGTGATCACAGCAAGGCGGCCCAGTTCCTTTCTCGCAAGTCGTTTGGAACATCAAAGGTACAGAAATGTGCTGGCAGTGCTGCCTGCTTCGTGTGCAGCAGATGGCGCCGCCGCTGCGATTCGGCAGTCAGCCTCTGCCTGCACTGCACAGGCCGCAATTACCGATACCACATTCCCAACCATTCACCAATAAACTATTCACCTGGTACTGCGCTCCAGGAGTGGCCACCCTGGCCAAGCTGTCTCCGGCCTCAGGAATGACGGCGCTGTCACCTGCGACCGCCGCCGCTGCACCACCCCCCGCTGCCGCATCCAGACCCGTAACGGCAGCGGCTGCTCCCTCCGTTTCTGCCGCCGCAGCTGCTGCCTGGGCCGCGGCCCCGCACGCCGTCGCCAGCACCAGTGCCATGCACAGCAGCGGTGCACTCCTAGCGCCTATACCACTGCCCATGATCCTGCAGTAGACCTGGCGGCGGTCAATGCATGCCTGTCCTGCATGAGCGGCATGCTTCATGCAAGTTGCAACTTGCAACATTCGCTGGCACCACATCTTCAGCTCATGTAGTTTTTCCGAAGGTGATCACGTTCGCACCGGCGTGTCATAGACCGTGGCAACAGCTGCGGCAGATCATGGAGGTGCGGCGCGCCGTAAGACAACTGCGGTGCGGCTGCTCTGCTGCTCCGGGATTGTGGCTGTCCCGTGCGCTTCACTGTCAGAGTGGCCAGTCTCAGCAGAGTCTATAGTATATCAGAGTCTGACGGCGCAGCAGCTGCGAGCTCCACCCAAAGTGATCTGCAGCCTCGAAGTGCTAGTGCTACAGCAACCATTAACAGACGAGGCCTGCGGCAAACTCGCCCGGACGCACCTGCAGAGCTTCCAGTGGACCTCCGAGATGGACGGTGATCAAGGGAGCAAGCTGCGAACGTTGTCTGCCACCGGAACCGGGCCAGCTTGAATTTCCAGCTGCTTCCCCGGCGTCCTGCAGCTCAGCGTGCCAGCCTGGCAAGGACACAGTACGGGTTTGGTGCAGTGCCGCTGCTGCAGTTCTTCTCGGAGCCAAAGCTCGCACTGAGGTCAGTCTCTTGCATTCAGACAGATTCGATGGCAGGTAGCTACGCAAAGCCAGCCAGTCCTGCACAGGGTGAGCAGTCTGCAGGCCCGCAGCAGGAGCTGCAAGACACCAGTGCCGCGCAGCATGATGGCGACTTTACTGATCTGCAGCCCGAGGAGGCTGGCGCAGAGAAGGCTGCGCTGCTACCTGAAACGTAGGTCCTGAATCTACTCATGCATGGCGGCGAGTGGCAGCCAGTGTTGATGTTCCTCATGCCCACGACGACGCAAGCCGACGACCACGCGAGAGCGGCGGTGAATGGGCGCGCCGCTGGCGACGACCTGAGGGTCCTGCTGGCGACGGTGCTTCTGCAAGAGGCGGCGTTTGAGTCGGCGCTGCTTCCACCGCTGAGTGACGGCACCTCGGCACTCGATGCGGTCATGGTTGCTGAGGCAATTCGCCACCAGGAGAAGTCTGTGCGGGCCCGGCGGCGCGCGTGACGACGCCCAGCCCTTGAACCACTGCGGCAAGGGGCGGGAGCTGCTCAAAGGCCTGCGGCGGCACACTTGCAGATGCTGGTTCTGTGGGGCAGATGCCCGAACTGTGCGATTGTCTATTCCTGAATAACGAGCGGCGCCTGGCTGGGAGCCCCAAGGCATGTACGTTGGATGCAAACATGTCGACTGGTGTGTTGAGGCAGCCATGATGATACCGCAGATGGAAACTAGTGTTTGACGAAGTATCTGATGCTGTTGCAGCTAGCAGGTCCATGCCGCCAGGACTTCACTCCCACGTCATTGCTGCTACTGCGCCTGCGCACTGCCGTGTGAACAAACACAGCAAAATCGCTTCTTCGCAAGTGACGATCACAGATGCTGGCAGGCTACTGGGCCTCCCCTGCTGACGCGGCGCGCTCCTGCTCATTGCCATGCTGTCGAGCAGCACGGTGCAGCCCAGCTGCGCGACAAGGTCCTGCAGCCGCGCCCGCGACGCAGGCGGCGCCGCCGCCGCCACCAGCCCGCCGGCCGCTGCCGCTGCCCGGATCTCCGACAGCGACTCCGGCGCCAGGTCCGGCGCCCAGTCCGGCAGCTAGAAGCAGCATGTCAGACGCTTCGGCGTCCCCCAGTCTATGCCGTGACAGGGCGGCACGCGGCCAAACCCTAAACCATACACCCTAAACCCTAGACCGCGATGCGGCGCCGGCGCAGTCGAGTAGCTGGATGGTCAGAAGTTCCGTGGAGGAGATTACAGTCGGCGCCGGGGAGTTGCCGACAAGACCTTGCGGCTGACGATCTTGAACGGCACGTTCTGCAGCTCGCAGAACACTAGCCGGATAGCCGCCAGCGCCGCTGTGAGCTGGTTGTCTGCGTCCAGTGCCGCCGCTGCTGCCTCAGCCTCCGCTCCTGCCTGTGACTGCTGCTGCTGCTGCTGGTCCGCCGGCTTGGCTGCTGCGTCGAAGGCTGCCGTAGCCGCCTCTGAATGCTGCTGCTGCCGCCGCCGCCGCTGCTGCTGCTGCTGCTGCTACCGGAGCGTCAGCTCGGCGTCGATCGCCGCGGCCAATCCCATCGTCGATTAGATCCTGCTCGGGATGAGTGCTAAACGGTGCACTCATCCGGTGCTAACGGTGTTAACGGTGCTAACGGCGCTGTCCACAGCCCCGCCTATGCTCAGGCAAGTTCCAAGTTGGGCGGGTCTGCAGGCCCGGCCGCAGGCGGTGCGGGGCGCCTTCTGCAGGGTGTCCCACGATTTCGTTTAGGTTTCTACGACCTGCTATTGCGTCATCTGGCACACCCACCTGGGACATGCCTCGGCTGGCTCTGCCTGCTGGTGCCTGCCATACGCAGCAGCTCATGTACTGCAGGCGGAAACCTGCAAATGCCACCTTTGCTGCAATCAGATCTGCGCCCATGCGCTGACAGCAGTGAGTGGCAGTGTCTTTCATGCCGCTTCATGTCGTCGTCCTCTCAAGTGCTTGCGAGGAGACGACGCTGCTGCTGGCCGAGGGCACTCTCCAGCTGCCAGGCGGCGCCACGCGGTCGGCGCCAACGCCGCCGGAGGCAGAGCAGAGCCGCGTCCTGGCGCTGCTGGCGGCGCTGCAGCGGCAGCGGACAGTTGTTGCACTGACCGCCGCACTGGACTGGGGCAGCGGCATTGCGCTGGGCGGGCGCTGGACGGTGAGGAGCCCCGCGCCGCCGGGGCTCACCATGCTGCTAGCGAGCGGCGCGCTGATTGAGTCGGCGGGCAATGCGGCGGAGACGGCGGCGGGGGCGCGGCTGGCGTCGGAGCTGGCTGCGGATCTGCAAGGTGACGCTGCAGACTGTCTGCTGCTCACGCTGCAGGCTGTCTGCTGCTCCGCCAAGCAGCTGCACTGGAGATCACCTTCATCCAGTGCCTGTGCTTGCTCCCATCTCGCGGGCAGCAGCCCGCACTGAATCAACTGACAGATCCTGCATCGTTGAAGGTGGCAAAATTTACATTTCCTGTTGTATCGGGACAGTGGCTGAAGGTGGCAGACAGTTTTCGGACGATGCAATACCCTGGAACAATCAGGCGGCAGGAAGCACTTTGCACGTGTGGCACATGCACATCGTCTATGCAGTCCGTTTCTATGGAACAGAGGTTGACTTGCAGTCAGTGTGTATCAGGAAGAGCAGTGCGATTACTGAATGCTTCTGCTCAGTCTACGTCTGCACAGATTGTCACGCTCGACAGATCCGGCTTGGGACGAACAACCTGGCAAAACTGTCAGCTGACAAAGAGCAGATAAATCGGGCGGTTTCTGCCAGCGAGAAAGATCAGACATAGCAGCGCCTGCCAGTCTTACTGGGCTTCTTCATCCTGGATGATGAGCGAGGCCGCAACTATCCGGGCACGTGTTGCCAGTGATGCCCTCGATGCAGAAGCTGTAGCAAGGCTGCTGGAGCGTACACAGTCTCTCGATGTGCCCCTCTGGAAAGTCCTTCACGCTGCAGCGACGAATCCGGGCGGCAGGTACCCAAACCTCGCAGCGCATGATTGCCTTCCAACTCTGTCTTTTGATTCGGCGGTCTTTTGATGTGGCGTCCTAAATTTGTGCGTGCACTGAATTGGGTCCGTAGCTGCCTATCAAGGCACAGGTGGCCTGCCACTCACGCAGGGCCCTGGTGTCTGGCACAAGCCGCCTCGGAAATCCCGAGCGCGGCTTCGCAGAGGCCGCGGCGCTGCTGCTGCAGCTGGCGGCGCCGCCGCACAGCCTGCGGATCAGCGCCGCAGCGCTGGTAGCTCTGGCGGCGCATCTGTGCAAGGTCGGGCAAGGTCGGGTCGCGCAATGCCGACTGGCGACCCTGGCAGGCGTTGCGGACCTGATCGGCGCGGCGATCAGGCGGCCCGGCATGCTGCGGGCCGCCGCCGAAGCAGAGCCATCCTTGGTGCTGTCTATGGCGGCCCTGCTAGCGTGCCAAATGATTCTGCCACCGCCGGGCCAGCAGGGCCGGCTGGAAGCAAGGTCCCTGGCGCGTCTGGACCCGCTGCTGCCAGCGGCATGCGCCTGCTGCCGCTGGCTCGAGGCCGCGCCGCCGCCGCGGTCTGAGGGCATGCTGTGCAACCTGCTTGGCATCCCGGCGCTGCTGCAGCGGGCGGCGGCGGTGTGCGGCGGCGGCGACTGCGGCAGCGGCAGCTCAGGCGGCGGCGGCGGCAGCCAAAGCACTGGCAGTGGCGGCAGCGGCGGCGGCGCGCCGGACGGCTGCCCGCCGCCGGGGAAGGTGCTCCTGGCGGCGGCGGCGCTGGTGCGGAAGTTCCAGGCCTGGCTGGGCGCCGGTCGCGACGCAGCGCTCCTGAACATCCCCGGCATGGCGACGCCGGAGCTGCGCGCCTGCTTGGAGGCACAGCTGCTGGATTCCATCGGCACCGCCGCGGACGCGTGCCAAAGCCTGCCGCGGCCGTTGGCGCGGCCGCTGGCAGACGCCGCGCTGGACGCATTCGAGGCGCTGCTGCTGCCGCAGCTGGCGCCGGAGTCGCTGGCGGGCATCCAAGCGGCGGCGGCGCCTGGCGGGCTGCTGGACGTCGCGGCGCCGGCGGCATCGCGGGCGGCGCGGCGGGACGTGGAGATGGCCCTTCGCAGCACAGCGCTTTCGGGCGCGCTCGCGATGGCCGGACACATGCAACCAGGCGAGCAGGTGCGCCTGGCCGGTACCTGCAATATAGCTACCTGCACGGCAGTGCAGCGTCTTGTCTACTGCCGGGCCTGGTGTCTGGCACAGCTGGTGGCACCAGTTGTGTAAGACCTTGCAGATACACATTGTCGCAAAGGAGCGGTCACCACTCAATGTAAGGCACCCGCAGAGCGGTCAATGCCGAGCTGTGTCCTGCTGCAGGCGGGCCTCAGCCTGCCGCGGCTGGTCGCGGCGGTGAGGGCCCTTGCCATTGTATCGCGTTCAATCGGTCCCGCGGCAGTGGCGATGACGGCCGACGGCCGTCTGTCAGAACGCCTGACGATCGTCGCCTTCGTTTCCGCCGTCCACAGGGCGGCCGCACTGCAGGAGAGCCCCGCCGATGCACAGGTGACCTGCACTCTCCTCCGCATCTCTCCACCCACCCTGCAGCCAAGGGGGGTTAAATCTGAGGCGCCACAGCGCATCTCTATTGCAGGTTGTCTGTGCCGACGCAGCAGACTGTGTGCATCAACGGGATGAAGCTGTCTTCCGTATTCTTGTGTCTCATCTTTTGAAGACTCCAGCGCATCAAAGGCCAAGGTTCTACATGATAGTCCTGCCTGTTCTGCGGTGACGCCTATGCCTGTGCATCGGGTCATGCATCCTTTGACATGACGCGAGGGCGTTTTGTCCAGCTGTCGCACACCGTGCCTTGGTGCAGACTGCCTGCACCCGATGTGGTGCAGCAAACCCTGAACCCTAAACCCTAAACCCTAAACCCAACGTGCTGCACCCAATCACGCCACATGCCCTGTGATGACTGTCCTGAAACCCCAGGATACTCAGTCCAACTGCTGGACCCACCGCCCTCCGTCAACACCGCATGCCACCCGTGCCGCAGGCGCTGTACGAGGAGTCGACGCAGCTGCTGGCGGACACTGTGCTGCAGCTTCTGGGCGGTGCCGTCTGGGGGGACCAGGCGCCCGCGATGCTGGCGGCGCTGCAGCGCGAGCACGCATTTGAGGCACTGATCGCCGCCCTCAACTGGGGCATCAGGCTGGCCGTCGGGTCCAAGACGCCTCCCGAGTCGGCGACGCTGCCGCCACTGCCGCCGCCGGGGCGTGCGGCGTTGCAGGCCTGCGCCGCGCTGAGCGCGGCGGCGGGCGCCGCAGGGGCGCAGCTGGCTGCCGGCGCGCTGCTGCCGCCCAATGTTGCAGCCGACCTTCAAGGTCGACATCGGGCGTTGCTTTTCGAACCTCTTCCAGAGGGTTGAATTTGCAGTGGAGCAGCGATGTGGTCTCCGCCTGAATCGCTGGCCAAGATAGCGTCCTGCATCCGGATGCTTATAGTTGGGGCTGTGACAACTTGAGTGTTGTGTGGCTTTGCTTTTCACACTGTCTCACAGGCTCTGCAATCACCTTCCTTGCCTGCATGCCTGCCGGCGGCAATGCTACAGCCCCCTCTGCTGTTCAGCAGATCGCCTGATCAGTACCGAGCTCTGAGCTGCGTGTTTGCATAAGCGTGCAGAGGGCGCGTGCCTCACGTGCGTGGCGGCCTGGCTGCACATCAAGTCGGTCCAGGGGGCGGGCCGCGGCCGCGGCGTGCGGGCGGCGCCAGCTGCGCTGCGGATGGCGGAGCATGGCCTCGGCAGCCTGACCACCTTGGCACAGGTGCATCAGGCCGCAAACCCTAGTCCCTAAACCCGTGCCGACGTATTTCTTGCCGACGTATTTCATGCCGACGTATTTCTTGCCGACGTAATTTCTTGCCGACGTATTTCTTGCCGACGTATTTCTTGTTCCGCAAAAAGCAGTCTGCACACCACGCTCTGCACACGCTGCGTTGCGCCATGTGTCAGCATGTGGCGCCAGGAGGCCCAGCATGGAGAGCCTAAACCCTTGCTGTGCCGACTGAAGCAAGGGCGGCTCGAGATGGGACCTGCTGTGTTTTTGCACACATGTTCAAGCAGGCACCCGGTTCAAAAAAGCGCCGCATCAGCGCCGTCTGCAGCCCGTGAACGCATCCATTTGTCGACCAATGCAAGCCCGCTGCCGCCCGCAGGCGCCACGCGGCGGCATCAGCAGCAGCGACCTGGTGACGCGCATCTGGGAGCTGCTGCTCTGCCTGGGGCGGGCTGCGCCGGGGGCTGCCGTGCTGGACGTTCTCGCCGCGTCGCTGGAGGCGTTGGCGGCCCTCGCCGCCGCCTGCCCCGATGTCCGTGCGGAGCTGTCGTCAGGGTCGATAACCTGGGCAGCCCAGCAGGCGCACCTGCGGCGGGAGCTGCCCTTTGCGGCGCTGCAGCGGCTGCAGCCCGCCATTCAGAAGGTCACGGAGGCTGTCGGGCCGGCGGCCATTCAGAAGGTCACGGAGGCTGTCAGGCCGGCGGCCCGGCCGCGGATGCCGCGCGGCGGCGGGCGGGCAGCGGCGGCGGCCGAGTCTGCACCGGATGCTGCCACGCAGGCGGCGGCGGAAAAGGCGACGCAGGCAACTGCCGCGGAGAAGCAGGCGGCTGCGGATGCAGCCTTCCAGGCCCTCATGCTGGTGCGAATGGAGGAACCCACGACGCATGCTTGAATGCCCTAAACCCTAAACCCTAAACCCTTTCAGCGCTGCGGTCTACTGTTAGGGCCTGGCATGCTTTGATCTCCTTATCATGGTATGCAGACAGTGCACGTGCCTGTGCTGTTCTACTGGCATGATTTCTCGACAACTCTGTCGCCTGCACCTGAGCCTCTGCCGGCTGGCATGTGATGCTGTGGTGCCTGCCGGCGCAGGAGGAGGCAGAGGAGGCGAGAGCACGCAAGGCGGCAGCGCACGGCCCCACCCCGGGAAGGAGGAAGAAAAAGAAGAAGAAGTAGGCGGTCTGCCCACGGCGTGGAGCATTCACCCTCGCCTCACCAAATTCATCCGCTGTCAAGCTCGTCAGCACCGCTGCAGGTGAGGGCAGGTGTTTTGGTGCGAACGAGGACATCATCATGAGCTTGCCCCTACACATGGTCAGAGCAGCCGCAAAGAGGTCTCCTGGCACTCACTAGACAGAGGCCATGGTATGTCGGTCCCCAGCTGACCATGATATGTCGGTCCCGAGCTGACCATTGTGGTGCCGCTCGGTGCAGGTCTGCGCGCCGACGTTAGGAGAGGCAGGCAGCCATGCAGTGCGGCGCCGAGTGCGCGAATAAGGGTGTGGAATGGTCCTCCACGACTCGTCCACGCCTCGCCGCATTTCTGGCGCCCGGCTGAGCATTTGCGTGTGACGGCGCTGCTGGTCATACCATCTGAATAACTGGCACCTCCTCGGATGCTGAGTTCAGACCGGAAGACTCTGTATCCTGTGCCTCGATGGCCATTCGACGTAGAAACAACCACTGGCTTCGATGGAACATGCGCGACGCGACACGGCTTCGCGGCCGGCAGCACTGACGTGCTATCGCAGCTGTGCCATACGCCAGTGTGGTCTTGCGAGAAAGATTTTGATCTCATGGCTGCATGTGTCAGACTGGTCTGACAACCTCCTTGAGGACGGAATCGATGCGTGACGTCCGCTTTCAACCTTGCTCCCCGGTCAGCCATTGCATGGGCTCTTTCAGATAAAGTCCCTCTCATCGCAGCTGCTCGGCCCCTAGCAGCACTCAACAATCAGCGAGGCGATGCGACCATCCGCCATCGTGCTTGCGCTGACCTTCCTGTTTGCGGCTGGTATGCCTGCTCCGACACCAGATACCGATCTATGATATCCACATATTATGCGAACCTTGCGGTTGCTGATAGCATGAGCCACCGATGCGGCGTTTGTTGCAGGTACAAGGCCAAGTCGCGCTCACAAGGCAAAAACACGCTCTGCTCTGCCCGCAGGCGTCGCACAGAACGCTGCTGGGTCGGAGCCTGACAACTTCGGCGCCTCTCGCAACCTGCTAGCAGGTAAGCCTCAGTCTTTGTGCATTTGCAGTGCTGAGACTGCTGACGACAGGCCTGCAAGTACTGCCCGTCTGGCATCAGTTGAGTCGTACGACGGCTTTGCCCGCAGCCCGCAAAACTATCACCTGGGCGATCAGGCCCTATCCTTCGATGAGGCTGAGGGCCGGGACGCTGGTGACGTTCAAGTGGTCAGGATTGCACGGCGTCGCCAAGGGCGCCACGAGTGAGTGTCCGCGCATGCAAGATCCGCCGCATGACGCGTTGTCCTGCTGTCTCATTGCACATGCGCCCTCAAGCCGCAGATGGTGAGAGCGCCAGCACCCCGTGCCCCATATCTGGCACTTGCACCTGGTGAGCACAGCAAAAATGCTGGCACAACTTCGCTCATGGAGGGCTGTCGTGCGTTGCAGAGTGCCAGTACTCCAAGAACCTTCGGTGTGAAGGCCAACGGCTCCGTCACCGTGCAGATTGCCAAGGGCCCGCAGTATTTTTCTTGTCCAGTGGGGCGTCACTGTGCGCAAGGCCAGGTCATCAAGATCACCGGCTTCTGAGGCCGCGCCGCGCCCCTGCATCTGTTGTGCACTCGTCAGTGCATGTGCTGTTGTCAGGATGCACGCAGGTCTCCGCAACTTTAGCGCTGCGGCAGCAGCATTATCACGCGGCGGCAATGTCATCCTGGGTGCAGCGCATTCATATTGTTCATTCTCAAGCTGTCTCAAGCAATTCTGCATGTTACGTATCAGGCCGGAACCGCCACTGAATCGCTGAATCGAAAGACACATCCACAGCAAGTGCCCTGGCCATCCTGTCACACGATCAAACCACAAGCAAGGCACAGAGGCGCCCTATTGATACCAAACTCCGGCGGATGCGCCGCCGCCGCCGTTGCGGATGATGTCTCGGAGTGTCCGAATTGGCAATGGCCCTGGAGGGTCGCAGCTGGCGCACCCTGGGCAGGCCACCCATTACGCAATTGAAGCCATGTCGCTCACGCTGACCAGTCCACCTTGGCGGCGATATCATCGATGTCCGACACGATGTCGTCCTCAATCTGCATCAAAAAAATTTCGACATGTCGGCCTAGGTTCGACGTCAGGCTTCGACAGTACATTTGCACAGCAGAATGTGGGCTACTCATGCACACATCAGCTGCACAGACATCGCTGGCGGCACATGCCGGCGACGCGCATGAGCGGCCACCAGCAGCCTTCGTACTGCAGCATCGACTGAGCACCTCGAGATCCAGAAGCCTTTTTATTCAAAAAAGCTATTTTACTTGTGCAAAGCAGTCTAGAGACAAAGGGGGCGGCCAGCAAGCACCTTGTCGCCGTTGCCGGAGGCCACGTGCAGCAGCAGGTCCAGCAGCCCGTGGTTGCCCAGCACGTCCACGTGGTCACTCGTCCAGGGGCCGCCGCTGCATCACACCAGCAGACTCCTGTCCGACAGATGATCCTCCCGGATGCAAATGCGTGCCGAAGCAGGAGGCGCACGACAGGGACCACCACGCCAAGTTGGACCTGACCTCCCCCGCACATACCGGTGGCACGCAGCTGCTCATGCAAGGGGCTTGACGCGAGACACCCAGCCCGAAAGAGATATAATAAACATAATATTTATTATTTATTTCTGTAAATTATTATTATTATTATTATTATTATTATTATTATTATTATTATTATTATCATTAAAAAAGGCCTAGCAGCTGGGCACGCACCGCGGGTCCTGGTACATGGGCACGGGGCTGTGCTTCAGCTCGCGGGTCTTGATGTCGATGCCGCTCGGGTTGAGCTTCTTGGTCTTCCAGCCGCTGCGGCAGTGGATGCCCAGGGAGGTGAGCGGCACAGTGCCGTCGCCGTTCCCCTTGCGCACCCCCGAGTCCTGCGCGGCGACACTCATGTGGGCGACGTTCATGTGGGCGTCACCAGCGACATTCATGTGGGCGTTCTCGGTGCAGAAGCAGCCCAGCGCAGGGACAGCGCTGCCATGCGCGGCGATCAAGCGGCATTCTACGATGCTAACAGGCAGCGCCGCACAGATACGGCAAACAATGCCAGCACTATGGGTTCGGGCTTTGCACGCAGAGCGCACAGGCGGCTGCCCCAGGACAGAGAAGGTGAAAAAGGAAAGGAGGAAACGGTGCATCGGGACAGGCTCCAAGCCGTCGACGCGCGCACCATGAAGGTGGTGGAGTTTGAGATTTCCGTCGCGATGGCCCACTGCAGCGGCACGCCCTCCTCGCGCGTCGCCTCCTCCGTCTGCACCGTCGCATTTATGGCCGCCTCGTCATGCTGCTTCAGATACAGGTACGCCCTGCAACCGGGAAGAAGAGCACTTATTTTTTACCACATTCAATTTTTATTTATTTATTTTTATTTATTTTTAAAGATTTCCGGAGATGTGACAACTGCAGTGCACTTTCGGAGTTTTGGCTTTGATGGCCGCCTCGCCCTGCTGCTTCAGGTGCAGGTACGCCCTGTAGGATGCAAATTCCGTGTGTCCCGAAAGCGAGTCGCCCGATGAAGTATGTGAGCTTCTCAGCAGACAGGACCGAGCCGCTGGCAACGCCCAAGGGTGGGGCACTTCCAACGCCGACCCTCAGCTGAAGTTGACAAGGGCTGGCAAAAAAAAGGTTACCGACATGCACGCGGCACATCGCTCCCGATCATCGAAGCCGCAGGAGCACAGCATCGCGCCAGGGTGCTTCCGAGCCCTCCACGACGCACCCTGATAATATTTGACGCACCCTGATATAAAATAGCCGGCCCCAAATAGCCCGCCAAATTTTCGGCCCCACACGAAGCCCATCCAGAACGGAGACATGCACGCATTGCTCCACGAGGTGTACCCTAAACCCTAAACCCTAAACCGTCGACGCCGCATGCGCAGCACAGCAATACGGACGGCGCCTCAGGCAGCGAGGGGCGTCAGCATCGTTGATGATTGATCGATTGATTGATCGATTGATTGATCGATTGATTGATCGATTGATCGATTGAACCCAAAGCCCTGAGCACTTGCGCACGCATTATCTCCCAGTCCCGCTCACCGCTCCACGGGCTTGTCGACGCCGTAGGCGCAGTACATCTTCATGGAAGGCGCCTTGGGCAGCGGGTCCTTCATGGGGTCGTGCATGTACACGTCCGCATCCTTGTCGTAGCCATCGCCGTGGCGCTTGCCGTCCGGCCCCGTCACTGCCGCCCACTTGCCTGCAGCAGCGATGACACCACCCAGTCAGGCGGCATCCACTGAGGGGGTTACGCGTTTCAGCTCCTTCCTCGTCCTTGCGATTCGGTGGCCTTTGCTGGTGTCGCTTGCCGTCCGGCGACGACCGCCACTTGACCGCTGCAGCATTCACGCCAGCCGTTACAAGGCGTCGCTGGAGAGAGGACCAGACTCTGGCTGAAGACTCCTATGCGCAACGACAGCAGGGCGGTGGCAGCAGCAGCAGCTGCAGCCGCAGTGGCAGACCCTGATGGCCGCCGATCATGTCCCTGCTGCTTGAGAGCAAATCTGAGCGACACCTGATCTCGACAAGCAGGTGGATCACCGATTTGCCGTCCAGTTCGGGGGAGGTGCCAGAGGCACCCGTTTCCAGCAGCAGCCTCTTGCCGAGGTCTGGGCTGTGTGTTTTCAAACAGCAAGTGATTCTGAAATCCCACCGATGTTGGCGCTCAGCTCGGGGGAGGTGCCGAAGGCGCCCTCCTCCAGAAGCAGCCCCATCGCCTCGTCCAGGCTCATCTTCTGCCACTTGGGGTTGGCCGGGTAGCCCGACGCCGGGTCGCCGCTGCGGCAGCGGCAGGCGAACAGTCAGGCTCTGCGACGGTTACACGGCGAGGACAGCTGTCATGCAGTTGCCAGCGAAGCTTGGCTTCGAGCCACCCCGGCAGGACTGCTTGTACGTGCGGTTGTGCATTGAGTGACCACAACGTCAAGCGCCGAGGCCCTTGCTTGCTTGGCAAGAGGCTGGCAACATCTCTTGAGGCGCTTCACCTGGTGGCGGCGTCGTTGTTGTTGGCGCGCTCGTTGTTGCGGAAGGACACCTTGTCGATTGCGCGGTTGAAGCGTTCCCATATCCCCGGGTTCGTGTCGCCGTTTACATCCAGCTTGGTCAGGAATGCGCTGCGGTACAGGAGCAAGACAATAAGATGGAGACGATCATGGCAAGCAATCAGAGACACGGACGTGGAGCGCAACAGCCCCGAACTCGTCTTGCCGCTCCATGTCCAGCTGTTTTGGGTAAGGGTTTTAGGGCGCATTGCAGGGTGGCACTCATGATGTGCTGCTGCAGTGAGTCAGGACTGGCATTGTTGTTTTGTTGTCAGTCAAAGTATGCAGTAAGGAGTCGGGAGGCAGGGAACCAGTCCCGAGGCGGCCAAGCATGCAGGCGTGCTGTCAGGCCAGGTCCATTGGGAGTCAGGGCGCTCCACAGCTGTGCAGAGGCTTGAGGAGGACGCACAAAGTGCATGTTGTCCATGTGTTTCAAAATTGCGATTCAAAATTGCGGAAAAACACGTGGAAGCCTTTGGGCCTTCTTGGTGAACTTGGTGTCGTCCGGCGCGTCGCTCAAGTCGCGAGCAGGAACCTCGTTGAGCAGGAATCTCGCTGCCGGGGGGGGGGGGGGGGGGGGGCGCCACAAGAAGACCG
>JAABUL010004856.1_pt1 | contig 17428 bp, 19 predicted proteins | sample 5559151 | NCBI WGS metagenome assembly JAABUL01 (sample SAMN10711876, study PRJNA513368) | rock metagenome | isolation source: Antarctica rocks | place: Antarctica: Victoria Land, Pudding Butte sud | reverse complement strand
TCGTCTGATCCTGCATGGATAGTGTGTCCAATCGCTTCAGATCTGACGTGAATGCTCCAGCGTGGTTCACCGTGGCGATCATGACCCCTACTTGCAACGTGGATTCTGAGTAAATCAAGGGATATAAGACAAATTGGTCACCATTACTGACACCCTGTGCCAGATCGGCCTGTAGTTCGAAGCTGCCGTCTGTCTTCTTGTTGGTAATGACAGTTGCGATCGCAAATCCCCAATTCGCGTGACCCCAAAAAGCCTTGGCCCTTATTTCCGTAAAGGATCGAGTTTTGATGTGGACAATATGTCCGGAATTCGACACGCAGGCGCTCATAAATATCATTGATGCTATTACTGAGGCTGTTGTCCTCTTTAAGAAGTTCCAAGAGAAAGTAGGACAGCGTCCCATGTATTTGTCCGTCCGCAAAATTGACTTTCACCCGCTTCTTCCCCAGGACCACACGCAACGAGTATGGCGTACTTGTCCGGATCGATAAGCCAATTGGGCAGCATGGAAGCGTCACGACTTGCCGGCTTGTTGGCTTGGATATCGTCGGGGCTTCCTTTAGAATCCAATGGGATCATCGAACCAATCTCCGCATCGTAAGGGAGATACCGAACGCTCGCATATCCGTGGCGATAGACGCTGACTGAGAAACAGCAGTCAAGAACAAGAGTGACCACAAGCCCCTTCTTAATCATAGCATTGAGAGAGTACGCCAAGCTTTGACCGTAGAGATATGTTTCCGGCTTCTTCTTTTCTTCAGTGAGGAGCACCAACGCAAGATCTCCTGGGGACTCATTGTAGGATCTGTTGTTGGGTGTTTCTCGGGTGCCGTGTCCAGAGTAGTGGGTATAAACGAACTCTCCTGCCTTTGCCGACTTAGTGATCTCTTCGAAAGCAGCGTTTATGTTACGAGAGGTTGGCAAGAGCTGTGAATCTTCCATTGGACAAGATAACTCCGGATCGGTACTTCGGGTTGCCGTCAATATCCGTATGTGGACATGATCTAATGCCACCTGATATTTTGTACGTCCTGCACGGAACCTCTCGAAGGTCAGCTGGGAGAAGTTGTAATCGAAGTGATTTCAACAACGGGCCGAAACACTATTGTTATTTCCTGAGCTGGTTCAGACAAGTAGAATAGATAGATGTTGGGCTGTCCTGGCATTGCGCAGTCGACACAGTAAAAGATGAGTGCTCGGCTCCGAGCGGCTGCGTTGGGCACCAAAACCTCCCGGCAGCTTGGCAGCATCGCAGAATAGAAAGGAGGCGCACTACGATTAAATTTGGGTATGTAATACAAGAGAAGAAGAACGAGGCTACCTATGAGACAAAGAGCTTTGAGGGAGGCGAAGTGCATGAAAACTATAGGCCATTTCCCTCGCAATATCGTGGAACTCGATGTTGGTGATAGCAGAGCAGAACGCGTTGTGGGGACACGATCGTCAAGCTGCCAAAGCCGTGATCAGGGCTTCGCATCTTCGCATGCTGGATTTGTTAGATGGCATGTTTGGTGTCATCGAGGACAGTGAACTTGCGGCTTTTGGTGTTAACAGCTTCTACGGGCTAAATCTTGACCAGCAATCGACATCCGCCTCGCCGCGCTCGAGCACTCTCCACGCTGGCCCCTCCGGTCATTCGCGAACGTCCAGCGAAGCCATAAATCTGCATTATACCATTCCTCTCGATTCTCCTGCCTGTCGATCCTCTGCTGCGGCTGGCATGCCCTTTCGTCAATCCCACGATCGTCGTAAATCCAGCGTTGGCGAATGCTCGGGTTTGGCACCTCAGCATTCTCAACCCGCTGCGCAAGGCCTCCCACACGCTGGCAATCCGCCTTCGCGACCCACGACCCCGATGCCCACTACCGTCTCTGACGTTGACTCCGAGGAATTCGAGAGGCTTAGCATGGACGCCTTTGGGTCTGGTCCGAATCTCCAACAGGGTCCCCCGCACTCCCAACAGCGTCCCTCGCCCTCCCAACGGTCTTCCCAGTCTTCTCAGCAGTCTCCCCCGAACGATGGTAGACCTCTCCCGGCATTCCAGCAGTACACCTTCGGGCCGTCATAGATTTGCCGATTTCGCCAAATCTAGATATTTGCGGTCGCAATGTTGATCTGCGACACCTTCCTGCATTGTGCTCTATCCCTCCCGCGCCATCCTGCCTTCTCTTGAACGCTTTGCCTGCTCTCTGAGCATCGATATGGACTCTCCGGCATAGCTAGGTAGAGGTTTGAACACTCTCGCCGTCGAGCTGTCTTCTCTGCAGGATTGCGCAGTATGATCTCCACCCTCCGGTCTTCCGAGTGCTTGGTCCTTGGCACAGCACGATGTTTGAGGGTTTCGGGAAGGACTCGAAGGTATGAAATGACCGGTGGGGATTGTATCTAGATCTTATAGTCAATCAATATACCTGTCTCACGAGGACTTGCCTTCCATATCTATCGCTGTCGTGACTTCTTTCTCGCTAATTCAACAGCTCGCAAGCAGAACGCCCTGCTCTTTGAACATAGTAGATGTGATTGGGATGGAGTTCCGATCGATAACATTTGCTTGACTCTGGGACTTGCCATTAATATTTTGAACGCGCTGCGATGGTTACCCAAAATGGACTGGCGTGTGAATTTCGTTGGGTTACGCGGTAACCTGGTGTTGTCGAAGCTTTGTACCTCTCAGATGTAGATAGTACATGCTCCTGCTCGATCAATCTCACCCCTTCGGAAGAAGCGCTCATGGAAGGTAGCAACGAGTCACGAATTCCTCTCTACATGAACTTGACTGACATTTCTCTGAGGCTCTCTACGTCGCTCGAGTAGGATCGCTCACGCGAAGACGGTTTCTAAAATCTCCTACCCCTCTTCGTTTCGGTTCCTCGATCTCCCCTTGGAATTGCGCAGACAAACCGGCGAAGCTTTGTGCGAGATCGAGGAGTGTGATACTTTTATCCACGCGATTTGCTCCGACGGCTACCAAACCCATAACGCTGCGAGAGAACCGGGAGCCCCAGCAAGCACCGTTGTATACCGTAGGTTTACAGCATTGAAGGTCAAGACAACATACTGGGGTAGAACGTGGCCTCGAGATATAAGGCCCCTGCGACGTGAACCAATCATGGCATTGCTGACCACCTGCCATCAACTTTACGAGGAGCTTGGTGATCTGCCACACTCCGCAAATAAGTGGTCATTTGAAGACACGACCAGTTTGGCTCAACATCTCTCTCGCATTCCTACCAAATTTCGGATAACCATCAAAGACATCACTCTGAAAGCAGGGGACTGGGCCCAGGTCGAGCAACAGCTGGACGCAATCAAGCAATGCAGCAATCTGCAACGACTCACGATCAAAATAGACGATACTCAATACGACTTCATCTTGGCTCAATTTCATACGTTCGATCTTGACCAGACCGTCCCAGAAACTATTAAAGATGCGCTTCGCGCCACGCGTCTCGAGCAATTCATACTGGAGTGGCATCTGGAACGCTATCTCTGGGGTACGTCTTTTGACGCCTGGAGTCACTGGGGGTCGACATCGCTGCTTCCTGTCTTTGAGCGCTCCGCAGAAGTTGTCCGCCAACCATGGTTGACTCCTCGCCGCTGATTCCCACGCCGACCATGACGCCTCCTCGAGATCAAGCATTCGAACAGTTTTCATCCGAAGCCAAGGTGCTTATTGCCTGCGTAAAACAGTCTCTTTGGTCTCATTGGGCCTAGTATGCCGGGAAGATGGATGCTATGACGGGACATGGGCTAACGTGGGGAGGAGCAATTCTGTGGCTGATATGACGAGTGCTTGTGGTGCAATGTTGAGGGATCATGGCGATACTAGGAGAGGTATGTTCTTTGAAGGAGACTAGATTTCATTCATGCCTGTTCATGTCATGTTATATATGAGACTTGGTTGTGTGTCTGTTAGGCTTCCTTTCGATGTGCGCTGATCTTCTACGGTTTGATGCCGTGATTCAAGTTTCGTTGGACGAATAGAGCAATCAATGGGCTGGCTTTTCACGATCGAGAGGCTCATGCAATCGTACCGTTCACTCTTGCAGCTAAACGACGTTGGTGGTCGGTAGCCTGTAGGAGTCATCAACGACTGTCTACTTGCGAATCAAGTACGTGATAAAGAGTCATGACTGTTTAGCTATCGCTCTAGTCGTGAGGATACACGAACCACCCTTCAGCAGCACGCTTGAAGAGTATCTCCGCAATGCTGATCGGACAACTTGGGCAGAAAATCTCAGGCGTGGGCTGAAGAACTTTGGATGACTTCTAGACTATGAGGCCAACCCAAACCAGATACGACCAAATGTAAAAGGCTTCTCTTGCTTCATTGTATCAGGCTTCTTACCGCTGGCACCTATTACATGCCAAGCATTATTATCAGGCTGCATTCGCTGACGAGTATCGTTGGCACGTAATGCCAAGACTTTAACGTTTAAGCGTTCCAGCGTTCATGTATGTAAATTAATTTGCTGCATCAAATACCTGTCAACTATATGCCTACCTCCCAGTCGAGCAGCCCAACTCGCGATGGTCATTCAGTCAAGGCCGAGATTGAAGCCGCGGTTGGCTAGGCTAGAAGCGGAAACCACAGCAAGTGACGGGACCCATCCAGTTATCCATGCGTTTTTGAGCAATTGGATCCTGCAGCACTCTCCTTCAGGCTCGTAGTACCACTTCCTGAGGTATTTTATGCGACTCGGGTGCCCCGTCCACCTGCGTGCGTCGATTGATTGTACTTGCGGTAGGAGGTTTTGTGCTGATGCCAGCACTGGACTTTGTGGCTTCAGAATTCGTGTGTATCACCAAGACCGGGCAAAGGAAGGCTTGTGCTGTAATGAAGAGCAGAAACACCTGTGGGAAAAACCGATAATGCTCTTGTAACGAGGACGCTATAAAGGTGACCAGGGCCAGTGTGGCGGACAAGGCATGGAAGACAGAGTTTATCTTCGAAAAGGTGCGCATCGGTGGATCGGCGCTCCGCTTTCGAAGTATGAACAGCGACGTGCCTAGGACGAGGAGCCATTCGCCCAGGTTAGCAAGTAATTGTGCCAAAAGCAATAATGATGGTCTGCTCCATATAGCAGTTTTGCGCCGACCAAGTGGTGACGTTACAATGACGGATACGTATTTGAGCGCCGACAACCCAAGGGTAATGACAATCTAGAGAAGCCGCCATTCCCGACTCCTGGGGGAACTGAAACGCATTGAGAATTGTCGAGGTACCAGCTGACGAAGCTTCAGCACGGTATCGTCTATGGTCGACCGTAAACGTGCCTCTGCGAGTGCCACTGCGGAGGTGGAGAAGCGGAAGAACAGGTCGCGGGCGATTGGTTCATCTGTCTGAAGTGAGGAGGGACTCTATTGGTCTGAGGGGACTCAAGAACCCTTGTGTAAGAATGCGTGGGCATACAACGCCGCTAGGGTACATTCCGCGCCGCAGCTGACAGCGCTGAGCTTCCTGCGCCATGCAGCTGCTTCAGATAGGCCTCTTACTTGACCATGTGATGAAAAAATCAGCCTTACCATAGGGCTGTGAAGGCGTTGATCTATTGGTCAACGGCCCGAGGCCCGTCTGCTCCGGGGCCGATATTGACCCGGACGAGGTTTACTGCTTGCAACCTAACATTACCGGTTACCCAATGCTTGATGCCACCACCTACGTCCAACACCATGTTTCTGGACGATCTGAGGCACAAGAGATAAGATAGACATGCAAGATGCAGCGATAACGAGCCCTAGCTGTGCAGTGGTTGGTCGACCCTCCATAGCTGTATAATGCGCAGACTTCACAGACCTCAAGGAAGGCAACGGGGCTAGAGGCTGTCCAAGATCGTGGAGAGAGGGAAGCGTCGATACAAGGCGTTCATGCAGTATACGTTGGTCTTATGAAGCGCGACGATCTCTCACAGCTTTGGAATGCTCAAGCATGGCTTGAGGTTAGAAGGTAAATTAAGATGAACCGTGATCGCCAGTTGAAAATTTCTGAGCTGATCGGCGAACAGACGTTGAGACTTGGTACAGGGAAGCATGCATGCACGCAGAAGCTACTGGCCTGTGGATGCCGTGCTCTTTCTTGTCAACTGGGTGTCGGGGAGGAATCGGCAATCTCAATTTGGAGGCTACTAGTGGACTTTCGAGACGGTGCCCCTATCCTTGTCAATTATATGGACCAGCCTTAAGAATCCAGTATTTTGAGGCGTCGGGTTTAGTGGGATCGAGTGGTCACATTTGGATCCACCAATATCTGACTAGCGAGATAGCTGAAAGAAATCTGAATTCGTTTCCATTGGGCGATAGGAACTTCCTCATCCTTAACTCCCAAATTTGGGTCCGAGAAGCCGCAGAGACCCCAAAGATCGACAAAGTCAATGTCAAGTCAAGACTCTATCGTCTTTCTTGGAGCGAGAAGCGAGAAATAATGTTCCTATTGGATGGTAGAGATTTTCTTATTCTTCCCAAACTCCCAAATTTGGGTCCAAGAAATTGCATAGTAGTAGGCCCCAGAGATCGGCAAGATTACTGTCAAGCCAATCCTTGAGCTCGGAGGCAGCGAATACATCTCTTACGGTCGTGCTGCCACGCCATAATTCTTTGTCTCTTCATAACCCGTGGTACGCAACATCCAATAAGGTTGTGTTGGCCATAGTCAATATTGTCAGTTGCACGACCTCAAAGTTCGGCAGCTCCGAGATGGGTCTTTCACAAGCCACTGGCATGGTGGTCTCGACAGAGCACCGCCTCATACTGACCAACCGACACGTTGTTGGAGAAAGGCCCTACAGATTCCTATGCAATTTTCGGATCGGGTACCTACAAGTGTCCAATCACTCCTTGCTATGTTCACGACTTTGCAATCTGCAACTATCATGCCACAGATCTGAACGGGTTCAGCGTGGGTCAGATCGAGCTGAAGCCTGAACTCGCCAAGGTCGGTCTTGAAATACGAGTTGTTAGCAATGATCAAGCCGAAGTTCTCAGTATTCTTCGTGGGGTTATCAGCAGGTTGGATCACACCCCAATGTTTGGGGACGCTCGTAGGTACACTTCCGTCGCTACATGCTCATCTCGGTTTCTGACGGAGACTGCAGTAACCCCTTACATTCAGGCAGCGACTGATGGCTCGGGTGGGTCTTCAGGAAGCCCCGTCATCGCTGAGAGCGGATGTGCCGTCGGCATGGTAGTAGGTATTTGCCACATGGCATCGACAGACTTTTACCTGCCTCTGGAGCGGCTTTGCAACAATAGATCGATGGACGGCCCATCCTGAGGGGTACTGTTCAGAGCAATTGGCTCCTGGAATCGCGAGCAGATTGCATCGCGCGAGGTTTAGACGGTCAAGCCCTTGCGAAGTACTGCCCTAACGGCAACGGCTTGTTGAAAGCAGACCAAATCTTGCCCGAAGGTTTATGCGCTGGCAAGATCCAAGAGGATGACCTATTGCTCGAAGCCAATGGTCAGAACATCGCTATCCTTAGCGAACTGGAGGACGTAATCGACGATTCCTCTATAAAGGTCCTAGTCCGCCGACACGGTCAAGATCACGAAGCTACGCTGGATGTTAAGGACCTTTTCACTTCAATGCCGTATCGGATACTGCAATTCGCCGGCTCGGAATTGCAAGACCTTCGCTATGATGTGGCTATTGCGCACACCCTCCTCATCAGGGCGGTTGTTCTTTCCGTTCTCGGAGGTTGCTTTCATTTCGATGATGCCTATAGTGTCATAATCACCCACTTCGACAACCGATCTACGCCCGACCTGAACACCTTCAGTGAAGTTGCTTGAGGGATTCTAGATTAGCAAGGAGCGGGCATAAACGTTTGTTTGTGAGCTTACACGATCAGACAACGCGCAAGTCGCTCTTCAGTATCGAGGGCTCGAAGTTCACATTCCTCTCGAAAGAATTATCGCCATGGATCGTCGCCACCTGTACTCACCTATACGACTTCGGATTCGCATCGCGGAGATTGCTACCTGGATCAGCATCGAGATTGAGAATCGCTCATCTAGGGCTTCACTGGTGAAACTCTTTTTGCTCTCGACTTCCACCAGAGAGCGATTTTCAGTCAATAGGTCTGTTCCCTATGTAGTGCGGGTCGAGGCCACAACGCAGGGTCAAGTCAACGGTGCAACAGAAGGCAGAGTGACGTTTTTGAGCGTAGTGCTCAACGAGATCGAAGACTACATTATCATTTCACAAGTCTGAGTGCCGTCTAGCTCATGTAGGTTGATCGTAATCTTAGAGGACTGTGTCCAGCTTTCGGCGAAGAAGATATACGTGAGTACCGCACGCTGAGCGGTCGCCAAGTACGATCTCAGTCTCATCGAAGGACTAGTTGAGCGTGCGACCTCCAACAACTTAGATTTGCAGACAAAAGACGAAACCACCATCTACGCGCTAGCCCGCGATAGGGGCGCCCCTTGTCTGGTCCATGCGCCCGTAAAGTACGTTGAGCCGCTGAGAATCGACTATGTCTCGAAAGTGTTCCATCATCCCGTCCATCTAAAGATTCTACATCTCCAAATCCAAGGATCATCCACTCCCGAGATCCTGCTTGACAATAAGGGCGATGTGGTGGCATTATAGCTACCGTTTTATCAGCACGAGACTACCGACATCTTTGTCGGTGTTCCAGTCTCGATTTTGAGACCAGAGCTTGATCAACTGCAACGAGGGATCCTTCCACAAGAGCCTAGACTCCTAGATGTGCTGCTTGAGAAAATCAACAAAAATGATGCCATCGTCTTCGATGTCCCTAAAGATATGAGGTTCATGAGTAATCTAAGAAATGTGAGTACACGCTGATGCACGTCTTAGCGATCCCCTGTCGCTATTTTGTTCGAGTAGCACAAGTACTTGTACTCTTGAAGAGTTAGAGGCCGATGACGTCCTTCTACAAGCTGGAGGAAAGCGAATTATAAGAGTGTCGAATATGTATGATCTTTCGCACAAGCGCCTAAGTTTATCCATTATTCGAGTCGGTACTCAGATTCAGGTCGAGATGCCGACTGTGACGATGATCAACTATTTGGTTGACAGAGTGGTCTGGTTCTGCGACGCTCAGCTGGAGACACCATATTCATTAGTCCACTTTGTTGCTCGGAAAGTCTATAGTCGGGTTTGGGTGTCGGCAAGGCAGGGTGGAAGCCCGGCTTGTATGTTTGGCTGGCCCAGGTCCCATTTCGTCACTCGGATCAACGACGAGCAGATCGAGGACCTCGAAAGCCTTGTGAGGGCGACAGAGCGGTTGTTCGATGTGATGGGAGAAAGTACGAATAATGCGAATCCAACAATTAACAAGCTCTCGCGTAACTTACGTACTTTAATTGACTGGCCTTTCCAATTTGGTCTAATTCTGATCGGGCAAACTTCTCTCCGCAGACTCCGTCCGGACCGACCGGACGAGCCGCTGATTCCAACATTTAGATTAACTTAATCCATCTAACCTAACGAAGGCCTTTCCCAGGGAACTCTTGCTGCCCTTACAGCGGCAAATACATGGCGTTCGAGCCAAGCCCCTTGAGACTGAGAAGGCAAGAAGGGATGCTGATAAATTATAAGTACGATTCGTAGCATTGGGAGTGGACTTGCCGTCTGCAAGCAGGCGGGTCACATTGCGTTGCAGCTAAGAAATCCTTGATCCCCAATCCGTCGCTCCACTTCTCCGGAGCTAACCAATGTCGTTGTATCGGGATCGAGGATGCTAGTTGCTGGTTCCATGAGTTCCATCATAATGGTGCCGATGCTCTTGGTATCCTTGTCAGATAACGCGGTGTTCCAAGATCGACTCTGCGATATTGGCTGCGTCCGAGTGAGGCTTTGATCCTTAGTATCGATCAAGTGCATAGATTACCGATCTTGATCTTACCGTCCTGACGGAGCAGAACCGTTCCACAGGACAGACAGCCATGGTACATTGAGAGCTGCTCATGGATATAAGTAAGACCCTCAACCAACTGTCACCATGCAGGTCAGCATTCAAAGGATCGCTTCTTAAATAAAGACTGACCTCTTTGCATACAGCCGCAATCTCAAAAGCTTGCAGAGGTTCGCCAGCCACAGCCATGATATGTCTCAATGAGACATCCATCTGCTCATAATCTATTATCGCCTCTCCCTTGTCCCAGAACATATCTTTGATGTTGACGACATGATCGCTCATGAACTCTGGGATCCGGAGCGCATTGTCAACGCTGCTCCTCTTCGCGCGCTTAATCCAACAAGCCTTTCTTTTTGTGGTATCTTCGGCTTCTCAGACTCGTCGTTACGACTGGTTGTGGTAGTTATCGTTGTGGCGTACGGTTGTTCCGCTTTCGGGGGCTCCTTCGGTGGACTTGCTCGTACTGGAAACCTCCTAGTGCGCGTACGCAAAGAGTTTGGCTGGTATTCTACGAGGTCTCCATCCATCAGAGTCAATCGATGTGCCATAGTCAGCTTAGTCTGTGTACTGCCTGACTTGAATCTGCCAATCTGCCGATGGCGGGGTAAAGGATGCAGAGCGATATCGAGATTGGCGTTGGAAATGGATGCTGCGACATCCACAAATGGCACACCATGCGTTGAAAAACTCGACTTTCAGGTTTCGATCCTCTTCTACGTATAACGCATCAGATATCCGGCCACAGCTGGCATGGCATCAGACTCTGGACTCCCAAGCCGTTTTGGAGGGGACGTGTCGGACAACATCATGTTTACTATAGACGAATTAGGATATTCTGCTGCGTTGGACAACGCGCCAGACAATCAACTATACCGAAGGGATAACGGGGCCGGACGTCCCAGCCCGGTTTCCACCGAGGGACGGAAAGTTCCCCGGCCCGCGCACATCGCAGGCCGGGGTCCAGCCCCGTTTCCGCCCTTCGTACGTCCAGCCCCTCGATATTCTCAGGGCCGAATTGGCCCAAACTCGCACACGTCGATCGAATGCCCGAGTTCTGCAAAGAGGACGAACAGCTTCTCGAGATCATCAAGGGTTGCCGAGCAGCACGTTGTCGCCGTACGACGAGTTTTCAATGGGGGATTCTCGCTTAGAACAAGGTTTAGCGCTCCCGAGCATGCTCGGTCTCGTCATTGACTAATTGCACGCGCGATTAAGAATTACTGCAAATCGCGACGGCGAGCATGTCAGGGAGTTGCATAGAGCAAGTGTTATAGCTGTGTATTGACTCATATCGAAAGCATTAGAAAGAAGTACCTGTTTTGCCGGACTGTAACGCTGCCCCGCCCTCGACAGCTTTTTTCATCCGCATAGCCTTACTCTCATCCTTGTGAGTCATCTGCACACCCATCTCTGGGCCGCTGGCAACCTTGCCTTTCTGTACGAACGGAGTTTTCCCTTTCCATCCAGTGATCAGCTCTTTAGTCTTATCGACCATGCCATTGTCCTTCTCAGAACCAGCCTGGCGTAGCAGTTCGTCGCCCTTCAAAGTGTCGGAGGACTCATAGCCTTTGTCGCTTTTCAAATTATCGGAGGACTCATAGCCTTTGTCGCCCTTCAAAGTGTCGGAGGACTCATAGCCTTTGTCCAAATCTTCCGTTTCGCCGTTCGGACTTCCTTCTCCGTCTAGAGTCTTTTCATCTTGCTGGGAATGTTCCATGGATTCGAGGGTGTCAAAGTCCCCGGCCATTCTCGAAGTGAATGAGGGAGATCACCGGTGCGAAGTAAAGGTTTTGGTAGGTAGAGGCGGGGTTCACAACGATAGCTTCGTGGGGTCAGAAAAATCGTGAAGTGATAGGATACCGCCAACTGGAGTAATGGGTAGAGCGTTAATGATGTGTAGCTCGATTCTCACTCACCCACCATCAATATGATTCATTGCTCACCATCATTGTCGATCGTAGGCCTCGCACATTGGGGGCCGACCTGGGAGCTTTGCAATTGACAACATCCAATCCTAGAAGCTGCCAGCTCGTCGGCAGTCACCGACACAACTCGCTGTGACCCTGCTATGGAGGGCACGCAGGCACTAAGAACGTCTCAGGGTCGAAAGACGTACAGTAGACGAAAGATGCTGGTGGCTTGACGCTAGTCCAAATCGAGCGGCCGGTCCACACTAAGTTGTTTTCGGCGTAAACAACAAGCCCTCGGGCTGGGCTGGGCGGCCGGACATCTTGGCGGCACTCGGATAACTTGTATGTTGCCTTCCTCCTCAACCTCGCAAAGAAAAACACAAAGGACGTCGTAAAAGCAACCTTCGCTTAGCGAGAACAATACATTCGAGATCCAGACAGAACGGACATTCTTCATAGACACACAAAGACTCGTCGGGTCTATCCACGTATGTAACGCCCCTCGAAATCGAGACGCCGTCTGACCCAGAGTGCAGCGCCTGGATTGCCCCAAGAACATGGGCACCCTACTGGAACTTTGCGCGAAAAAAATTGCAGAGTCAGCGTACGCCCAATTTCCTCAAGAGCGATGGGCTGAGCCCGCCGACGTGGAACACCCAGACAAATTATGGCAGCGGATGCAGAACGAGCTTTCATGCAGTGGTACATCGATGGGGTCTCTGCCTCCACACCTTCGGAAAGCAATCAGCAGGCAAATCTTGACAGTGAAGTTTGCAGAGCTCGGAATTGCCCGCATACGCATGGTACGTGGGGGCGATATTTGGCAACGATATCGCGAGTTTCTTAAGATGGCGGGACCGTCCCGCATGACATCAAACCAGGGAAACGGCCTCGAAGACGCCCGTTTGTACCTTGACAAGCAGCGCACGCTAGAGACGGGAATTACGTGGAGCACAATCCACAATCTGACTGCGCTGGGCAACGTAGTGCAGCATCCATGCGTGGACGTCATCAGTCTGTCATACGACGAGAGCTACGTGTCCTACCAATTTGACGAAAATCATCTCACCATCACCTTGCATTCCGCCAGCGTTGATGAGTATGATGATTGTGCATTTATCCTAGAACAGGCCAAGCAGTCGTTGCAGTGGGTGTTCGAGAACTTCGCGAGGCCATCGTGCAAGTTTCTATCGCCGTCGGCCAAGCTTGAGCCAACCATGCTGTCGAACCTGCCCGCGGTGATCACGGAGCTGACGCTATGCAACATGTCGATGTTTTTGGCCATAAGGGAAGGGCTTGAACGCTGCCGCTGGTGGGTCGAAAATTTCAGCCAAGACCTGCAGCACGTACGGCGTCTCATTCTTGTCAACTGCGAGTACGACTCCATGGACCTTCATCGCCTCCGCGAGCGGCTGAAGGACGCACAAATCGATGTCGATGGGGAAGATAAGCCACACCTTTGATGTGATTTTCGAACAGTTGGCCGATCACAAGAGATCTGCCTTGCGCATGTGGCCATGAGTAAGTGCATCGAAAGTATCAGGTCCGTCCAGTCGCACAAAAAGCCTCTATCTTGATTTAGTAAGTTCTGGCGATCCTCCGGTGTACAATCTCCATGACTCTAGGGATGCTGCGATAGCTAGTAGCTCCTTGTGGCGGATATCTTAAATTCTATTCTGCTGGCGAGAGTTTCCTCGAGAGACTGGGTGCCACATGTCTCCAGCCGCCGCGATCAACTGAATCCACCCTTTCTATTCCAGCGCTCACGACATGGTCTAACCCCAAACGATCGCCGCCTGCAGCCCCTCATCCATCAGCGTCACCAGCGAAGAAGCAAAGTCCGGAATGGGGGCGCGATGAGGATGCGTTGCTGATCTCGCTTCGAGGGTCGGGCATGAAGTGGTAAGATATCTTAAATCGGCTGCCTGGCCGAACGGTGATTGCATGCAGGCTGCACTACCAGAATTATCTCGCGCGCCGCCAACCGTGGGATGAGGAGAAGAAGGACAAGCTAGCGAGGTTGTACGATAGATGAGCAGTTAATTTCTTCCCGTAATCGCTATACAACACATCATTTCTGTACTCTTGACCCATTCAGCACCACGTGTTCTTGCCTTTGCACCAGGCTACGGTTTTCAAAAGATTTCGAAAGCTCTAGTTGACCACAGTGCCTCCCACTACCTTATTCTGGAAAATTATTTTTCGCACCTCTTTCCAACCTACTGCCTATGATTTCTATTACAATTCCCAGTTCTCTATCCAGCATCGTCTTCTTTCTGTCTGTCAAACCGAATTTTCAGGGATCTTTCGGGCTGAAATTCTTTCCAGAATCAAACCTGATATCTGGGGCCCTCTGGCACAGGAGCTTGGCGTTCCCTAGCGCTCCGCTGAAGCCATGCACTGGCAACTTGGTGAATTAGTGATGGCTCGCCGTGCTGGAGCCGTCCCCTTTACCATGGCTCCATCTAGCTCCATCAACCCAGCTAATGTCCCCAGCTCTTCGTCGGCTCCCGGTATGGAGCCTTTTCGCTCAGAGTACAAGCCGTTGGAGCCAAAATCAGGTACCTATGACGCTGGTAATGACCCAAGAAGAGCGGGCGAGGAAGGAGAAGTAAGAGAAAGGGGGAGGCGCCGGAGGCGCCAAAGACCAGCGAGCGCGCAACTGATGCAGACACAGCAGCTAGCGCCTATAGGTCTAGGAATGAAGGGTGGGCATGGGATGGTCCTGCCGAGGTTAACGGAATTGACGGAGGGTGTGCCGGCATCGGAGGAGCCAGAAGCCATAGGAGAGGGGTCAAGGAGGAGTAACAAGAGAAGCCTCAGCGGTGACTTAATGTGATGGCTTCACGTCCATTCCACCCGCACCGCGCAACGGCTACTCGACGTGTCTATTTCAACGTCAAGCTTTTCCTGCCGGGCGGTATCTGCACTCGAAACATGTTCTCGATGCTATGTAGCTTTGAAAGCGTCATTGTATGCCGCAAGAGATATAAAGTGATCAAGGAGGGAGAACAGCGGATCGTCTTCTCCTCCACCGATGACCAATGTTTTTCTGCCAATTATATAGGTTAGCCATGGAGTAGTAGGAGTGTGAGAAGGAAAGGGAACGTGGTATGCAACTTTGCTTACATTCGCGAATTATTGTCTTCCTCTTCGGCGTGGAGAAGAGTTCGCCTTCATGAATACCAATTTAGGTTTTCCAGCAGTTTGGTTGGCAACGGTGCTGATGGTAAAATGGAGACACAGGAACGATCGAGTTTCTTCGGAGCCTGCATTGCAATCGTCATCGGTGTCAGAACCCTCATCATAGCCATAAAGCGAGCCGGAATCACTGTCGCTGTCGCTGTTATCACTCCACGATTTATTAGAACCGCCGTCGATGTCGCATGCAAGCAGCATCGACAGATTTTCCAGTATCACCATCACAATTGCTCTTCACGTCTTTGATTTCGTCCATTTCGATATCGTTCACAACCTTTCTGGGAACACGGTCGTCAACCGAAAAAAGCGACCGAAGTAAGCCGGTGGCAACTTGAACCCGCTGCCGCTCATCCTTGAATGTCGAATTATCGAGCACCCAGTGTGTACAGAGGAGAAGATAGAGATCGTCAAGGTCGATGACCGGTTTCTTCTTGAGAAGGCTATATTTATTGATAAGGCACTTGATGTACTGGCACAGCCGCAACCTCAGCGTGGAGATTCCGAAGCTCGCAGGAACCAGCATCTCATATATTCCTCTCTCGCAGCATGCATTCTCAGAACCCGCCAGTAGTTCCATATGGTGTAGCGACGTCTTGCCACACGTTCGTACACAGCCTCACAAATATATAACAAATACTAATAAAGATGTTTAATATCTATCTTATATAATATTAGTACTTTATCGAATTGTTGTTAAAAATAAGAATATTATTTAGATAAATTACGCACGTTATATTGATAAACTCTTACAGAGTTTTATTAATATAAATCTAAAAAATTGTTAATATGTTTGCTAGTTTAAATAGTATTATCTAATACCCGAAATATATATAGCGTATACAAAATATTATCTTTTACTTATTATTGCGCTTAATATAAATATAATAATAAATATTCTTAAGATTTAATTTAATAAAGTAGGAATATTTTTAGACTTACACTTAATTCAACACTTATTACAGATTTATGCAAGAATTTATATATTGTAGTTTATATTGCCCGTGCGAATATCTGCGTTCTTTACTAATACTTTGTACTTTGTGTCTTTATTATTAATACTTGCAATACAAGAACTTTATAAATTTATTAGTCTTTTAATTATCTTCTCTTCTTTTCTTTGAAGTCTCTACAATTTAAAACTGATTGAGCAAATTTATTAAAAGAATTGTGCATATAATTGTTGTTGCTTTATCTATGATATTTAACAATATTTTTATATTTATAATAGTTTCTCTCTGTTATATAGCTATTTGCTACTTTTTTTATTTAAAGTATATTAGTAGTATATACTTTACAAACATACAATTTGTATTTGCAAATATATATTGCTATTACAATATTAAGTACTTGTTATTTATATAGAAATTAATTAAAACTAATTTTGTTTGTGCGTAGCTATATTAATAATATATTGTATAACTTTGTACAATTTCTATATAATTGTAGATATCTATACAGTATTTTCGAAATAAGTTCTCTATATTGTGCAGTATTTTTCTTTGTTTGTTACAATTCTCTTTACTTAAATAAGTTTGTTTTTATATAAATATTAGTTGCGTTACTACTATTTTATATACTTTGCAATTTGTTAATAATATGTTTATTTTGTTTATTTTGTTAATTACTTTATTTACAATTTTGTTGTTCAATACTTTTTTATAGTTTGCTATTTAGTATAATTTAAGCTTTGCTTTGTAATATATAATAGTTTTCTATACAACTTGCACTTTTTACAGATATATTTAATTTGCAATTAATTCTATTATTTCTACTATCTTTAGAGATATCTAATTATTATTATATATATTATATATTTTGTTTTAGTAATTTGCGTCTATTTATATTGCGCTTGCAAGACGCTTTATATTACTTATTAGATTGTCTAACTATATATAATAAGTAATTGTTTAAGTTAAAACTTCTTTGTTTTAGTTTTTATTCGATTACTAATATAATAGTTGTAATATTACGACTATTGTTGTTATTATCAAAATACTTTCTTTGCAACAACGCAAATTTGTCGATATTATATTCTACTATTAAAATGTTCTTATTAATTTTTTTTTGTAGAGACTTTATTTATAGTAGTAATATATATAGCTAACAGTCTATTTTATATTTTTCTTATTTGATATTATTGCTGTTTATTTTTGCTTTAATTAAAGAAATATATAACAGATTAAACCCGTGAGATAGATTGACAATTATGGTTAGCGCTTTCGCTTCGGTCTGACTTCGGATCTGTTACGAGCCTAGCGGTATATATGATACGCAGGGGAGTAGGACCAAGCACGGATACCCGCATATGCTCTACCAGCTCCACCAGGGGAGCAAGGAGAGATTGCTCTCCCTGCTCCCCCAGGAGAGCAGAGGTGGCATTGCTCTATGGCTCTACCAGGAGAGCCAGGAGAGCAGGAACGATCTCATAGTATA
>JAABUL010004855.1_pt1 | contig 17429 bp, 28 predicted proteins | sample 5559151 | NCBI WGS metagenome assembly JAABUL01 (sample SAMN10711876, study PRJNA513368) | rock metagenome | isolation source: Antarctica rocks | place: Antarctica: Victoria Land, Pudding Butte sud | reverse complement strand
GCATTAATCACATGCGGGTGTTAATAACAACGAATTCCAAACATGGCCTGTGTTTGGAATCTGTTAATAACATGTTAATAACAACCTTTGTTAATAACGAATTAATTACACTGCCCACACTGCATATTCGACTCTGTGCATCGGAAGTAGTGCCATGGCAGCTGGAAGTCAGGGGATTTGAACAAAAACGCGACACCCCTCGTTTTCTGCTTGCTGCGTCTGTGACGCCCTGCGACTTGCACGCACAAGTGCCACAGCAAGTGCAGCAAGCCGCTGTGAGGAGAGAACACTGCAACGGGCGCGATTCAACAGCAGCAATATCGTTGAAAGAGAATCATCAGCGCAGCCAGCATGCAGGGCCTGGCCAGCAGTTCGACGATGCTTCCGTCAGCAGGTGATGCACGTTTTGTTGCCGGCACATCCTGACGTCAACAGAGGATTACAAGGGTCAACAGTCACTTGCAAGTGCATGTTCTCTGGCAGCATGTTCACGAGGCTCCAAGACTGGCACGCGCGCTTGCCACTGATGGCGCACATCGCGGCCCACAACAGTCCAGCTTAGCTGAGCTCACGAAGCTGTCAGATCTATTACACGGACCTCACTAGTCATGCAAGCTCATGTTCAAGAGCGAGGGTCGTGATGCTGCTGCGAAGACCTGGTTCCATCACCTGCGCGCAGGTTGCCGCTGCTCAACTCGGCAATTCACAGCAAAGGTGAGAGACGCACCTCGCCGTGCAATGACGCTGCGAGGCCGTGCATGTGCATCCTGGCCACAGGCAAACTGTGGCGACGCACGACTCTCTGAGTCCATCGAACCAGAGCACCAGGCTGCATTTGCTATCGCACAAATCGCCGCACACCGTCGACGCGTGTCGAGCATTGTGCTCAGTGCCGCAACGCCTTACGTGTGTGTGGTTTGCGCCGAACGCAGCCTGGCGCGCGGCGATTGCCATGCCGGGCGGGCGCAGTGCGTGCCATGGCAGAGCCGCAGGCACCGAATCGGCCGTCTCGGCCCGCGGAAAGCACAGCTGACACCCCCGCGCGACCGTCGGCACCCACGACCCCCGGCGGCAACGTCCAAATCGCAGCCTCGTGAGTCCTCCTGTGCATTATGTTTTTATTTTTTACTATGGCAAATATTGGCTGTTTCACAGCTGGGGACACCGCGACTGTCGGATTGATGCGGGTCAGGCAACGGGGTTTAGGGTTTAGGGTTTAGCGGCCCCCAAGCCCCTCGTCGCTTTCCTGCCGCTGACGGTCCAGTACCTGTGCCGGACGGACGGTAGATGACGGCGGGCACCGCTGGTGGGAGGTGGACGATGGTGGGGATGCGCAGAACAGATGCTGCCGGAACCAATGCGGAGCAGGGTGTCTTCAATGCAGAAGCCCTCCGCCGTCACTCTGGGCAACTTTAACCCTGGCTGCTGTGTCTGAATGGCTAGACCCTGTGGCGCAGGGTGTCCATCGACTACCAGCGGAAGCAGGCAAAGGCGATGCAGAAGTACTTCCGGGAGCGCACCTTTGTCGCGCAGGCCGAGAAGGCGCAGTGCGATCCTTTCACTGGCTCAATTACTGCTTATTCTTCTGCCTTTCGATTGCCGTCGAGTGCGTTCTGGAGCGAAAATCCCTCGCGCTGGCCGAGGAGGCGCCCTGTGTCCATTTACCTGCGAACCGGCGCTTCGCTTATCGCGTCTCCTCCCTGTGTGGCTGGTGCTCACAGAGAATGCAGCGCTCCTGCCGACTCTCGCACCCAGCCGCTTCAGCTCAGTCGCCAAACCTCCTTCCTAGCCACCTGGACTCGCTGCCTTACGTGCAGGTTCTTCGGCTGGACGAAGGCCAACGAGATCACCAATGGGCGGTGGGTCATGTTCGGCTTCGCGGTGGGATTGCTGACAGAATTCGCCACCGGCGTCGACTTCCCGCACCAGTGCGCCCTTTTCTGACCTTAGGGTTTAGGGTTGGTCCATCACTCTGTCACTCTGTCACGCACACTCACACCAACTGCAGCCTGTTCTTTTCCGTGTTCGTCTCTAACGGTTCTTCACCGATTGCGAGCCGTCACTCCGTCGCCCACACTCACACAGCGTTCGCCCGGCTTCCAGGTTCGGCCTCATGGCGTCCTACCTTGGCCTCCTCGACTTCGACTGAACCGGTCCCTGGGTTTCGGCGTTCGTCAGAAGCGGCCCTGTCCCGGGCAGAACACGTTGGTTCAGATGCTTTCGGCCTTTCAGGGTCACCAACGCCGCAGCGCAATGACGGTAGTTTGCACTCCAGAGCAGGAGGGTGTTGTGAGACGCTCACAAATGATAAACTGGGGTACCTATGCAGAGCTATCAAGCGCACTTGACATGGCAGGGAGACCAGTTTTGAGCAGTGCCGTTTGATGTGCACTGCTGGTTTGGGTTTTGACATGGTGTTGCTCCACGGTTGATACATGGTCCGGAGGCGTGCGTTTCTGTTTGATGACACACAATGTTTCCGCTACTCCTACGACGATTGCATATCGAGTTGGTACGAACGCACTTACACACGATCAAAACGATAGGCAAGCAATGCTGGCCGTCATGCGCCTATGATGCTTCTGCTCTCGGACCACAGCCTGACCACAATGTACAGGGTTTCACATTTGTGCGCCAGCTCGCTGAAGTAACAATAACCAAATTCATTCACTACATCTTCTGAGCCACGGTGGGCCTCGATGCGGACGGCAGCCCGCTGCTGAAGCGCCACTGGTCGCACGCCGTGCAGTTGGACACGGCCCCCGCGTTTTGAAGCGAGCAAACCCTGCATGCCCACGGCCGGCCATTGCCTGCGTCTGCGCTGCCGCGGCGGCACCCGCCGCCGCCGCCGCCGGCGCTGTTGTTGCTGCCTGGCGGCGGCGGCGGCGGCGGCGCAAAGCCCAGTGCTGGACCTGCCTCGCCGCCATGGTGCGAGGCTTGGGGACCTGGCGCAGCGCAGGCGTCGCAACGGCCGGCGTCCTCGCTGTTCACCAATGTGCAAGCGCTGCAGGCCCAGCCGCCGCCACTGCTTATGGGCCCGCTGCCAGCCCAAGCGCCGTTGCCGGAGACGCTGCCGGCTCGGCCGCGGCCGCTGGGCGATGCGCCGCCGCCGGCTGCGTGAGGTAGATGGGCGCCCCTGCAGCAGCCGCCCGCCACCTCGTCATCTTCCTCCGTGAGGTCGATGATGGCCGCGCCGGCAGCGGACACTGACTCCAACTCTGCATCCCCTGCATTGCCGCCATGCCGTGATCGCGCGTGGCCGGCTGCTGCTGGCTGGGCGGCGGAACCGCCGCGACCCTGCCACTTGGCCGGCGCCAACGCTGCCGGTGCGTCAATGTCCGTGGCGCTGCCGCCGCCGGCGTCGCCGCCCCTGCCTGCTGATGCCGCCGCCGCCGCCGCCGCCGCCGCCGCCGCCGCCGCCGCCGCCGCCGCTGCTGGCCCCGCATGCGAGCGGCCGCGCTGCTGCGCCGGCGCGCCGCGCGCTGCCGGCTCCGATGCCTGTGATTGGCCGGAGGGGCTGTGCTGCGAGGCGGCGCCAGTGCCGATGTGCACCTGTGAACAGATGAAGGTGGAATCACTGCCCAACAGCATGGTGTGCCACATGCAACTGGATGCAGGAAAGCTTGCAGAGCACACCAGATTTAGAGTCCTGCAAGCAATGATCCCGTGTGCAAACATGAAAACAACCGACGATCTGCTGTCCCATTTATCTCCCTTCCATTTCCCCCTTTATTTCTAAAGAAAAGGAAAAAGGAATGAAAGGGGAAGAAAGGGGAGGTCGGTTGCGTGCGCGCCCAAGTGGCGCCGCAGGCGGCAACGCTTTTCTATCCTATCCGGCGCAACTTTCGTGATGTCATCTCGGCGGAGGCGTCGTCGTGGCAGACATTTACTGTGCAGTGCGCACCGGAGGGGCATCACATGCAAGTAGATTAGCTGGTTCACAAGATTACGTCGACAATGTGAGCGTTTCGCTGTTTGTCTGTTTTGTTTCAGATGCTCTTAGGGTTTGGCTCTTAGGGTGAACCGTAAACCGTAAACCCTAAACCCTCACCTCGGCAGAGGCGTCGTCGTATCCGACATTGTCGGTGCCGTGCGCGCCCGAGGGGCACCACAGGTTGTCGCGCTCGCGCCTCACCGCAGCCCTGGCCGCCGCCTGGGACATGAGAGAGAGAGAGATATTACACTGTTCCAGCCTCACTCAGGCTGATTAGCGTTCATAGAGGTCAGAATCGAGCACCCCGAATCGGTCAAACCCTGTTGAAAAGGAGTTGCTGCGTCAACTCTGCCGCTGCGGACACCATTGTCAACTTTTCTTTTTTTCTTCTTCTTCCTTTTGCCATCATCCCCTTTGCCGCCATGCCACCATTACCGGGGATTGCCGGTTGCAGACTGAAGTGCATACTTTAGTCTGCAACCGGGTGGTGATTTGCTGAAGTGCCGCATTGCCTTGCGCCCGTTGATCTGCGGCCCACAATGCTGCTGGCGTATGGAAACGCTTCAGAGATCATCGTCACACGTTCTATGCTTTGCAGACAGGTAGTCACCCTGAGCGCCCCTGCAGCCTGAGCCGAGCGTAGCGCCTTGTGTGGTTTGAGGTTACAAACTGCCACGGAGGCCAATCAGCGCGTGGCCGGCTGCTGCTGGACGTCAGCGCTGCTGCCTCGCTGCAGCACATCTCAGACACTGTACAGTTGCGGCAGGCAGACAGGAGTCGCAGCAGCAGCAGCAGCAGCAGCAGCAGCAGCAGCAGCAGCAGCAGCAGCAGCAGCAGGCACGGCCGCCAGCGGCCGCAAGGAGTTTGGGGAACCACTGGGCACTTATTTCCTCGATTACCAGGGGGAATGGCACCTGTGCTGGCGTGAGGCCAACCCATGCGCCGCCGCCGCCGCCCAGCCGCTGGGCCCCCCTTGGCATCAGCGCCTGCTTCTTAGCTCGCTCCTCCGCCGCCTGCGCATTGCAGGGCGCTGTTGGTTCATGTCGCTACTCGACTCAAGGTTTAGGGTTTAGGGTTTAGCAAGCCTGTCGGCACTGGCGCGTTCCTCCGCCGCCTGCGCAGGTTCTATGTTGCTTTCAAAGTGACATGTATGATGTAATGGTCCAGCGGCCAATGGGCAGCAGCGCCTGCCTTTTGGCGCTCCTCCGCCGCCTGCACAGGTTCTAGACGGCTTCCAAAATGACGTTTGAAGGTCGAAGTGCTCCAGCAGCCGTTGCGCATCAGTGCCTGCTTCTGAGAGCGCTCCTCCGCCGCCTGCACATTGTTCTGGTAGCGCCAGCGTCAGATTCATCTATGACGCAGCCCCAGCTGCCTCTTACCACTCTTTGTGCGGAGCATGTATATATAGAGCATTGGTTTTTGCCCTATACCCTAAACCCTAAACCCTACTCTGCCTCCCAGTGCCGGCACCACTTCAAGGCATGGGAATCCATATTGGTTTAACCACCCGCCTTGACGGCGACCTCCTCACGGTTGTGTACTGGCACCGGAGCCACTATTGAGGCGTCGATTCAAGCAGGGTACAGTAGTCATGGACGCGGCATGAATTGTAGCACCCACCTTGACTGCAACCTCCTGCAGCTTGCGGGGGTTCGGGGTTGTTGTCGAGAGAGGCCGCCCAGCGGACTTTGCAACACCATGCAAGGCTTCGGGGCAGGGGTGATAGGGTTTTGCGTCACATCTCAAACCTCAAAAAGGCGCACCTTGACCGCGACCTCCCGAAGCTTGCGGGGATCGGGGTTGTGGATCGGCACCGGCCCGCGGCCGCCCAGCCGCCCGACAGACCTGCCGTCAATTCCCACGCCGCTGCCGCTGACGCCCCGGTCCATCAGTTCCTCCACCTCCTGTGTTTCAGTGAACAGCCAACGTTCACAAGCTCCAGGGCAAAAGCACTGCTGCTGATTCACGTCTTCGCCGCTGCCGCTGACGCCCTGGTCCATCAAACCCTCTGCCTCCTGCGTTGTCACGAAACATATCACAAGATTGTCAGCAGACTTGCCGTTTTGCTCTGGTGCAAGGTGCAGACTGCGCGGAGAAGCGCCGCCGCGGACGCCGCACTCCGTGAGTTACTGCACCTCCTGATTTCGAGTGCGTGATTTCTGAATTTTCTGATCTGATTTCGAGTGCATGCAAGCGCACCTCCCACAGCTCGTCCATGAGTTTGTAGAACTGGGCGTCGTGCGGCCCGTGGATGTTGTGCGTTATCTCTGCATGGCACATATTGCGAGAAAAAATCGAAGCAGGGAAGAGGCACGCGTCAGCGCAGAGCATGTGGTCCTGGCTGACCTGAGTGTGCAGCGTAAGCATCAGTGAGTGTCGGAATTACTCTACAGGGTGTTGTGCGATCCCTTGCCGTGAATCATGGTGCCGAGCACGTGGTTGAAGTCGTAGAAGGAGGTCTCATCCCGTGCAGGGCGCAGCCGGATTTTGATTTCCTGCGTCGCGCCGCCGCCGCCGCCGACATTGAGCCCCTAACATCGCAGCAAAAGACGGTGGCGTGGGCTGCACATGGCGGCAGTTTTCACCAAGCAGCATATTCCGCCGCCAGATTCAAGGCAGGGCGCCCTGTGGTCTGTGAAGCATAGGCCCGTGCAGCCTTCACAGAGCGCACCAGCAAATTGGGGCTGCGCGGGAAGAACTCGGACAGCTGCGGGACTTTCCATTGCCTGCGGTTGGTGAACCGGCATCAGTTTGCTGCCGCTCAGGAGCCGCAACGCCAGCAGTATGGCAGATGCGCCCCTGCGTGTCATTTCAAAACCATGTTTGCATGCGAGCATTCGACTTGCCTGCGCCGCAAAATTGGCTGCACTTGCTTGGCCACCTTTTCGAGCAGTTCTTTAGCTCTCGTTGCGTCTGACCGCTTCAGCACGGTGATATTCTGGACCTGGTACGGGTCGAACTGCGCAATGTTAGGCATATTTTGCAGGGCTGTCGAGGGTCAACAGCGGCAGACACGATATCAGTATGTTTCCTTTGGCGACCTCGAATCTGCTGAAGTTGCGCAAACACGGTTGTGACTTTCGATCGTGCTCAGCACGCAGGTCACGGTCCTGACGTAAGCCTGCTTGTAAAAACCCTAAGCTGCAGAACAGTGGCCTATGCAATGTGCAACCCAGACGAGTGTGGGATTGGCATGATGGACTATGATGCTCGCGATCGAAACGGGAGTCTCTTCCAAGTGGTTGCCAAGCAAGTACCGTTGAGAGTGCGGCGTCAGCAGCGCATGCGGCAACGTCAGCAGAAATGCGGCGGCCTTCATTTTCGAAAACGATGCTGCAATCAACTCAGAGGCGCTGATGCAACGAGTGTGTGCCGCAGCCCTCGGCTCCAGAGGCTCCTCTACTTCCGTGATGCGGGCTTTACAACCCTGAAAGAGGCATGGCTGCCGGCTGTATAGGCTTGCTACATTATCACCCCTGACGGTCCACGGCTGTGCCTCATGCAAGGTCGCGAGGCGCTCGTCAGACAGCTTCAGGCTGGCCTCCTGGCGGGGGACCGGACGGCCGGCAGTGCTCGCAGCCGCCGCCGCTGCGGCCGTCACCGTCCTCGCTGTCGCTGTCACTGCTTTCGGACCACTCGCCAAACTGCCGCTGCTTGTGGAAGATGCAGCACTCTGTGCAGCGAAGACAATCCTCGTCAGCAACATAAGTTCACAGCAACACGGCAATGCAGGAATGATCCAGACCTGCTGCAATGTCCAACGTCCTACACTCGGCAGTAGCATGGCAGCCATGGCTCACTTTTTGACTTCTTCTTGTCCATGTTCTCATTGTCGATTGTGTCATTGCTCCATCGTACCCCCTGGATTGCGGAAACGCCGGCTTCAGGTCATTGTGCTAGGGGCGCATGGGTATAGTTTTGATGTCCAGAGTGCAGGGTGAGAGTGCAGCTTCGTCCATCATGCCACACATCACACATACCTTTTTGCGCCTCGGCCGCAGCCGCAAGACGAGCCGGTCTGCGCATTGCAAATACGAGTATCGATTGCAGCAGATGAATTGAAACCCAGCTGCCCACGTTCAGTGGCACAGAGTGCATGTCTTGTGCGCCGTTCTCACGATGTGTGTTATGGTAAACGGGACATCCATCCGCAACGTACACGTTCAGCAGGCAGCACCGACCTTGATGCTGGCTGACGGGCCCAGCGTGCGGACCGTCAGCAGCGGGCGGTGTGCTGGGACCAGCGGCGCCCGCCTCGCTGCCCTGCTGGCTCTGCTGCGACGCCGACTGCTGCTGTGAAGGCGCCGGCACCGGCGCGGCGAACGCCGTGGTGGTAGTAGTTCCCGTGAAGCCGGCCGAGCTGTTCATGGCGCTGTGCAAAATCGCCTTGCCGAATCAGGAGGATTGCTTAGCGGCCAAGGCCACAAAGATGCAATTGCTCAGTAGCGCGTCGCCAGCTTCTGCGAACGGCCGCGCTCAGACTGTGACAGCGGTGGCAGAACGGCAAGAAGGACTGCAAGAATGTGTTGCGAGTCGCAAAGGACGTACTGAAGCTGCGTGGTAAGGACACCTGCTCTGCTTATGCTGCTGACCCGCGAGCTGCACACCTCAACTTCCGGAAGCGTTGAGTGTCTTATGATTCCGTCGCTGCCTCCTGGGCACAATTCAGCCGTGCTCTGTCGTCAGTTGAGTGCCTTGCACGCAAGCGCAAGCGTAACTGTGACCGGTGCCGAACTGCACATGCAGTAGCCACTATCCTGATCTAATGCCGTGCAGCACGTCAGGGCCCGCGCATTGTACGTTTGCGTCAATTGCAACTGGCTACTGCAGAGGGTACAGACAGCATCATGGTGGCTATGCAAGGCCTGCTGCGCGTGTCATCGGTCCGCGCAGCTCCTGCAGCGGGCAGGCATCACCTGCCTGGGTGTTGTTCCGGAAGGGCCAGCTTCAGCGGGCTGTCGCAGACTCCACCTGTGGACCCCTTCCGCAGGTGTTTCTGATGCACTGCATTTTTTCAGCTGCATCGAGAACTTGGCCTGCCAAGTCCATGTATATAAGTCGAACTCATGGGGGACGCAACTTCATGCAGGTTTTCGTCAAAACCTGTCAGCCAGCCCGCACGGCAAAGCAGCGCTCGCAGGGATGCCACTTCGCGTGCAGCAGCAGCGGCAGGTGATCCCTGCTTTCCACCTGCCCACAAGCGCATCTTCGGCCAGCTGGCAATTGTCCCAACTTGCAGCGGCATCACATCCTTACATCACAGTCAGCCACCCCATGCCGTGCACGCAGGCGGTGGCAGCAGTGACGGCACCGGCGGCGGCAGCGGCGGCGGCGGCGATGGCGATGGCTTCTCCGGAGGCAGCTCGGGCGCCGACGGGTGGGATGCCCGCCGCATCTGGACGCTCATCTACGCATTGTCACTGATAGGTGCAGCGGTTGCACCGTCCCGAAATGTACATCTCCCCGCTCTGGCACGATCATTAGCCAGCATGTGGCCAGCAGCGCAATATTGGCAGTGTGGCATCTACAGCAACAATCCATATATGGGTCGACTCCGGTTTGCTTTTTTGCGCATCTCGCACGCTTTGGCAGGTGCACCCAGCGTCATAGCTTAGGGTTAAGGGTTTAGGTTTGCAGTCGCTGCGTGCATGTGATGTATACAGCGGCAGTGGAGGGGCGCAATGAGAATCAGCGGACTCCTGTAGATTTGACCGATCAGTGTCGGCCAGATGCAGGGTTTTGTGCTGCAGTCGGCGGTGCATACATGTACGTCCGGAAGGGCAGCTGGTTGAGCCTGATCGCCAGCGTGGGAGATTCCCGCTGATGCACGAAATGCTGCCAGGGACTGACGTTCGTGACATCCGTGACTGACATTCGTGTGTTTCTGCCACACGCGCAGCCGGCGGTGCATACGCATACATCAAGAAGGGTAGCCGGCCGAGCCTGATCGCCAGCTCGGCGGTCGGCACCTGCCTGCTGGCCGCGGTGTGGCAGATGGGTGTCCACCAGCAGGCCGGCATGGGCATCGCCCTCGGTTCGCCATCCTACCACAGTGTCTACACCTTATGTTGAGTCGGTGGTTTACCGGCATCGCCCTGGGTGCCTGTTTTGGCTCACGTGTCTGCTTCATGTTCCGGACACAGAAACACCGCCCTGCACCTGCGTTCGCTGTCGCAGGCTTCATTCGCCGAGGCGGCTGCTCCTCCGCACACAGGCAGAAGCCCATGCCACACAAGCAAACCACACGAGCCGAGCCAGGGGAGCCGGTCAGCAAGTCTTTCGCAGCGGCACCGCCAAATGCGAGGCTGGCTGGCGCGGGACTGGCTGGCGAACTTGTGCTGATGACGCGCCTCCTGCATGCCCGCAGTGACCTCGGCGGCGCTGACGGCGGCCATGGGCAACCGCTACCGCAAGAGCCGCAAATTCATGCCGTCCGGGATGATCGCGCTGGTGTCGCTGGTGTCCACGGCGTGGTACGCCAACTGGCCGCAGTGAAGGGGATGACGGGAAACGAAAGGAAACGAAAGGAACCCTACATCCTAAACCCTAGAACGGAATGGGACTGAGCATTGGCCGGACAGGCCCACCGGCATGTTGTTGGCTTTGCGGCGCGGAACGCCAAGTGAGCAGGGTGACAAGAAGGGCGAGGGAAGCCATGAAAAGGGATAGATATCTGCACGGCGTCCGAGTAAGCTGCTGGCCTGGCCCCAGTCTCCATGGGCGTCATGCGTGAGCTGGTTGCAGCAGGCAAAACTATTGCAGCAGGCAAAACTATTGCTCGCACGGGGGAGAGATTCACGAGGGGATAAGGTGGGGAAGCCACGACGGGCAACTACACGGCACCCATTGATGAAGAATGCGAATGCCGCCAATGCAACATGTCCTTCTGTTCAATCGGACATCAGCTGATGCAGTGGTTCAAATGCTGTTGGGCAGGACGGTAACAATCCAGATTCAGGAGGGACCACGAAGCAGAAGTCAAAATACAGCGTCTTTAGGGTGCCTCGTTAGCGATGCTCTGTATAAGTGTTCAGGCATGCACTTGCAAGGCAGTAGGCACTGCTGTTGTCCACGCCAGGCTCCCTCTTGCGCATTATATCAAACCCTGGCACTCACAGCTCGTTGCGTCAGAAACAGTTCATGATATACATTGCAGCGTGTCTGAACGAACTCGCTACACTCTCACAAAGACGTTCTCTGTGGTTCGTGTCAAATGCCGAGGTGGGGCCACCTCTGCAGCGACTGCCCGTTTGCCGCCGCAAACGCCGCTTGGACTTCCAGTAGCACAAAGGGTGCTGGTGCTGGTGCACGAGTCCGACAGAGTCCCACCCAGTACACAAGTGAAATCCGTTACACGCTGAGGTAGGCCACCTCGAGGAGCCGCCCATTTGCCGCCGCAAACGCCGCCTGCAGTGCCGCCAGCGTCGCCGGTCGTAGCCGGCTGCACCGAACCACTTCCAGGCGGGCAAGTCCCTTTGCAGTTTGAGGCAGCAGCGCCAGCCCTACTTCATCGATGCCGTTGCACTGCGTCAGTGCGAGCGTCCGCAGCCGCGGGCAGGCTCTTGCCCCCGCCAGCCCGCCGCCGCCCAGCCAGTGGCAGGCGCACAGCTCCAGGCACCTGAGGTTGGGCAGCACAGCCAGCCCCTCCTCTAGGCCGGCATCGCTCAGAAACGCGTCGTCGATGACCAGCCGCTGCAGGCTGGTGTTGCAGGCGGCTGCCGCCGGAATACTGCCGCTGCCGCCGCCGCCGCCGCCGCCGCCGCCGCCGCCCACTGCAAGGCCTTCCAGGCCGGCAATGACAGCAGCGGCGGCGTCGTGCGCATTGCCGCCGCGGCTGGACGCATGGTGCTTGCTGCTGCTGCTGCTGCCGCTGCTGCCGCTGGACTTGCAGCCGCTGTCGCCGCCGCCGCCGAGCAAGCACAGCCGCCACTCCACGAAGCGGCTCGGGGCCCAGGGCATGCCCGCCCAGAAGGGGGCCTCCCGCCGCAGCGCCGACAGCCTGGAGTGTAGGGTTTAGGGTTTAGGGTTTCCCATGGAAGCGCACATGCAAAGCCACGTCTAGCGATCTTCAAAGGCCTCGGCTTCACTTCACTGCTGGATGCCTGCCGCAAAGTGATGCCACCCGCTGCTACACGCTGCCAGCCTTCACACTTGAAAGCCAGATTCATGCGTCTGACAGGACTGTCACGTGCTCATCCAATGCATATGTGCTAATGGAGGCTAATGTGACTATGATGTGTGTCACACTCTGGCCCTCAATGACGTGTGATTGGGAGACACCCAACAGACACTGGGGAATGGCGAATTTAGGCGGCCGCACCAAAGAAAGTGGAAAACAACCTGAGGCTCGTGTAGCTGTCCACTTCCAGCGTCAGGCGCTGGCATTGCTGTGGGGCCGGCGTCGTCGCAGGCGGAACTTGAAACGCGAGAGGGAAGCAACCACGAATGAGTCGGCAGGCAGACGCCACGAAAAACACGCCTCAGCGACGTCAGGCTGCTGAACTCAGCGCACGCCGCGAGGCCCGCGTCGTCGCATGCGGCGCCGTCGTCAAGTCGCAGCCGCCGCAACGGCACACGCGCGGCCGCCAGCGGCACCAGCCCCCGCCCTGTCAGCCGCCGGCAGCCTGCAGGTTGACACAGAAGCGGATGACTGCAATGCAAACCCGGCGCAATTGGGATTGGCAGCTGGCGCAGTGGCACGCCGCGCCGCCGCCAACCGCCAGCAGCCCCGCGTCTGATCCCCTGCAAAACAACAGGACAGGAACCGGCCACGCACCCAACAGGCGCGGGCCGGTGATCGACCGCAAGCCGGACTTCGGCATGATCCCCGACGTCCAATAACAGCAATCTGATGGGCAATGGGTTAGGATTTAGGGTTTGGGTTTGGGTCTGATCCCCGGCATGATCCCCGACGTCCAATAAGAGTAATCTGATGGGGATTTTGGTTTAGGGTTTGGGTTTGGAAAACAGGCAAACACGCACCCGACAGACGCAGGTTGGTGAGCGACAGCAGCCCCGACAGCGGCGCGAGGCCCGCGTCAGTGACGCCCACGCCATTGGACAGCTGCAGCCGCCGCAGCGCGCTCATGCGGCCCAGCGCGCCCACGGCGGCGTCTCGCGGCGCGGACGCCGCCGGCAGCTGCGGGTTGAGCGCGAGGCGCAGGCTGGTGAGGCCCGACAAAGCCGTCAGATTCTCCACGTGCCTTTCGGTGACCTGCGGGGTGAGTCACGATGCACAGGGTGCACTCAGAGAGCTGGAAGCTGGAAGCTGGAACCGACATGAGCGTTTGGGCAAAAGCCGTCAGCTCCCCCAAGCGTGTGTCGGTGACCTGCGGTCGCATGAGGCAAGCGGGGCTTGCGGCGGAGCACGTCGCTGACCATTTCCGTGAGATGACGGCACAGCGCCGTCAGTAATGGCGGCAGCCCTAAACCCTAAACCCTAAACTCATGCACCCTCGTGCCATCAACACGACGGCGCGCAGTCAGGCACGCTCAGGGGACTGTGATTCTGACGACTAGAATTTAGTATCTCCTGAGAATCTGCCGCGTGCCCATGGAGAAGAAAAACTAGGCTGCTGGTGCAGTGCGCGCCGATGCGTTTTTCTAAAAATGATGTTGCAATAGACAAGTGCGTCTGGCCGACTCCGCCTGTGGCGTTTTGTGCACACGCCTCCTGCGTCAGGCGCCGGGCGTCCAGCAAGCGCGGGCTGCTAACCAGGTGCACCAGGTCGTTTCCACTCGCTTGCTTTGGGGGTGTTGGAAACAAAAGGGATGTCAAATCCCTGAATTCCCACAATTCCAACGCCTCGTGCATCAGGTGCCCAGGGAGCGCAGGCGCCGCCCAGGTGCACCAACTCGGTTCGTTGTATTCACTAACAAGCAAAATCTTCCTCGTTCAATTGGTGCAACGCCTCGTGCATCAGGTGCCGGGCTGGGGGAGGGTGGTAAGGGAGTTGATGAAAGCGATGGAAAAGTGAACCTTTGACATGAAGGCTGTTGTGGAAATCGAATTAATTCGACTTATAATCCACAACAATGATGGAGGGATTGCCGAGGCAATCGAAAGCGCGGGCAGTCGTATCGAACGACTATAAGCCTTCAACTCCACCACCGAGGATCGAATTCACGTCCTCTCGGTGTCCTATATAGACTGGGAGAGGGTGGTAAGGGAGTTGATGAAAACGATGGAAAAGTGAACCGTTGACATGAGCCCAGAAGGGAGCGCAGGCGCCCGACCAGGTGCGCCAGTCGGTTCGTTGTATTCACTAACCTAACAAGCAAAAACTTCCACGTTCAATTGGTGTACGCACCTCGTGCGTGAGGTGTCGGGCGTCCAGGGAGCGCAGGCTCAGGCCCAGGTGCGCCAGGTCGGCAAACAGCTCGCCGCCGGCGAAGGCGCCGGCCAGGCTCACCTCCTCCGCAACCCTCAGCCCCCGCAGCAGCACGCCCAGCTCGCCGGCGCACCTGCGTTTGGTACGACACCAAGACCTCAAAGCGCGTTCGTCGAAAGGAACAACTGCTATAGGGAACAGCCTGCGCCCTCCGCAGCCCTCAGCCCCCGCAGCAGCACGCCGAGTGAAACAAAGCTAGAAAATGTCGTATCCGCCGTAACACTACTCCATGAAATCATGCGTTGTACAACTGTAGCCCAGCTCGCCGGCGCATCTGCGTTCACATGGCTGGAATGTCGAAGGAGCAGAGCTGGAGGAGGCCTCATTCGATCCGGCAAAGCTCAGGCCGTCCATAACCTGCGGCCATGTCGGCGTCTGGACACCCCCATCGGCGCACCCGGCTTTTGGCAAATCTTTTCGTTTATATGTACGTTGACGCCACCCATCCATGCGCATGGCGCCTGCTCGTCTGACTCCAGTTTCCCTAGGCAGTCTACCAGGCAGCGGCGACCACAGGCAGTTGCTGCTTACTGGTGCACACCGGGCACCTGCTCAAGAGCAGCGTCCCACTATCTGCTGCCAGATGCCGAGCATGACGAGGCACAGGCGTCAGGACTTGAGTTTAGTTTACTTAGAGTATACTTAGGTTAATTTACTTAGAGTAGAATAGAGGCCGGGCCAGGCGTCTGGTGAGGTGCAGCCTCTGCAGCCGCAGTGCTGTTGCACCAGTCCACGGCGGTGCGGATGCGTCACATCTGCAAGCGTACGGTTTCGAGTTCTGCAGCGAGTTCTGCAACCCCCTTTGCTGTTCACCTGAGCAAGCGAAAGCACCCGCAGGCGCAGCAGCTACCTTAAACCCTGAACCCTAACGCGTGAGATCAGGTACTCCAAGGAACGGGCGCAGTCTCACCTGTTCAGGTGCACAACCCGCAGCCGCGGCAGCGCCGGCGCCAGCCCCGCGACGGCGCTCGGCCCGATCTTGGCCGCCTCGAGGCGCAGCGAAGTCAGATGCTCGGTTTTCGGCCACGGCACGGCTGCGCCGGCGCCGGCGGCCAGGTCCCACGGGACCGCGGTCGTGAGGGCGAGCGCTGCCGGGGACTCTAGCCACTGCAGCTGCCACGCGACGGTGCGCGGCGGCATTGGCGCCGTGGGAGCTGTGCGTCCATCGACAAATGTGACCTATGGCAGAAGCAGGTCAGTTTTGTGACACACATCGCCTGCAGCTGGGCACGCGGTTTAGGGTTAGGGTTGCGGGTTGCGGGGTGGCGTCGGCCGCGTGGAAGCTGTGTCGACTAAAGTAACCTGCGAACCCCCACTTTACAGATTATTTGGGTGAAGCTGAGGAGAAGGAGATAAGGAAACATGGAAGAGCACGCAGAAGCGGGTCGAAGAGGAAGCAGGAAGGAGCTGGTGGGGCTGCAAGTCGAGAGGCTTTGACCTGCCATGCGCCGCGTTCCTCACAGTCAGCCCGCCCCATGTATGGAGGAAGGCCCGGTGGCTGCTGGAAGCAATTGAGGGTCTCGACCACTTCTGAACGCCTGGGCGCTGGGTAGTTTGGTGAAAGCGTCCAGGGTAGAAAGGCGCATGCTTGCCTGAACCCTGAAGCACACCTGTGCAGTGGGCGGCGGCCGCAGCGCAGTGAGCCAGCCCTCGTCCAGCCGGGCCGTGACGTGCAGCCGCCGCAGCGTTAGAATATCACCCAGCCGCGCCAGGGACGCCGAGTCCTCAGGCCTTGGCACGCCCTGCAGCGCAGCATGCGTACGCGTGTGGAGTCCAGGTGGCGGGCAGCGATGCCGGATGTGTCCTGCATTGCCTGCGGCGGAGCGCTGTCTACTTGAAAACCCTAAACCCTACACTCTAAAACCAGGTCGTGCGCCTACGGTGAAACAGGCGCTTGCGGCCGCTGCATCCCGGCCGGCATAAAAGCAAATACGGAGGGATGCACAAAAAATATAATACTCAGGACAGCGGGCCCACCGGCGGCATGAGGACCATTCGCCGCATGAGGTCCAGGGACAGGGACTCTAGCAACGGCAAGCTGGCCGCCAGTTTCGCCACCGCAAAGCCGTCCGCCTCTCCCAGGTCCAGGTGGGTGAGCGCCGTCAGGGGTGAGAGGTGGCGCACATCTGCTTGCGCAAACCAAAGGAAAAAAGTCTCCACGAGTTGTACAGGACACAACCAAAGCGGGCCGGAATCCCCGATGTCCAGGCATGTGAGCGCCATCGGGCCGGAGGATTGGCGCACATCTGCGCAGTGTACAACAAAAGAAATGTAACATACAATGCAGGGGTAAACACGGCATGGGTAGGAATCCCCTAGGTCCAGCTACGTCAGCGCTGTCAGGCTGGAGAGGCGGCGGCGGACTTTTGCGCACACGAATGCAAGTCTGTTTCAGGGTTTCATGGACAGCGCCGACCGTCCAGTCAGCGTGTCTTGAGCGTCGCCGGACTCGCCACCGCTGCACGTCCGCCACAGCAGTAGAGGGTCCACCCCACCCACCTTCCGCGCCCGCAGCGGGACAGTGCCAGTAACCGGAGCGCGGTTAGGGTTTAGGGTTTAGGGTTGAATCGTTTCGAAAGCCATCAGGACCCGCCTTCCTCACACGGTACGGGCGGCTCGCAGCCAGGCAGCGCCCGTGAGCGGAGCGCCGACATGGCCAGGTTGAAATGGTTTCCAGAAACATCCAAGGGTATAGGGTTTAGGGTTTAGGGAAAGTGTCTCGGAACCCCGCCTTCTTCGCACAGCCCTGGCGGCACGCAGCCGGGCAGCGACAGCGAGCGGAGTGACGTCATTCGCGGCAGCACCGCCACTAGGGTCCCGTGGTGCTCCTCCCGAGAGTCCCGCAGCGCCAGCGCCGTCAGCGCGCCAAGCCGCGTCCAGTCCTCCAGCTGCATGTCCCGGAACACCCTGCACAGGCGCATTTGATATTGCTATGAGCCGATATTGCTGTGAGCGACACGATAAACCCATGCAGCCTGCAGAGCCACGCGCGTGCAGTCCTCCAGCTGCATGTCGCAAAACGCCCTGCGCAGGAGTTGGCGCGTCCAGAGCACATGCGCAGGCGCGCAGGGGGGGGGGGGGGGGGGGGGGGTGTGGGGCCCGGT
>JAABUL010004854.1_pt1 | contig 17435 bp, 17 predicted proteins | sample 5559151 | NCBI WGS metagenome assembly JAABUL01 (sample SAMN10711876, study PRJNA513368) | rock metagenome | isolation source: Antarctica rocks | place: Antarctica: Victoria Land, Pudding Butte sud | reverse complement strand
GGCCAGCCCAACCCGTACAGCCTGCTGCGCAAGCTCCTCGGCCGCGACACCCTACCGATGGACGTCTGGGTCGACAGCCAGCAACGGATCGCCCGGTTGCGCACTGTGCTGCCACTACCGAGCAGTGCCAGCGCAGCGACTGCACCGACCGCCGCGCCCGCGCCGTCACCGAGCCCGACGCGGACCGGCACCGCGACCAGCATCGAGGAGTTCTACGACTTCGGGGTGCCGGTGAACGTGCAGGCCCCCCCGCCGGACCAGGTGCAGACCGTCAGAACCGTCGTCCCGCCCGGTGCCGTTCCCAGCCCACCGGCCTCAAGCCCGCCGGCGTGACGCACAGCAACGAGGCCAGCATGAAGGTGCTGAGCCGAGCCGGATTCCGACACATCGAGACCTTCAGCACGCACCAGCGCTACCACCGAAACCTGAGACGCCGCCCACCGTCAGATCATGACCGGTGAGGCTCCAACAACCCATCTCGTCCCACGTGTTCACCGTTACCTTCTGCCCATGGGCAGAAGGAACTATCTTGTCGAAGGCGTTTCCGGCACCGGCAAGACTTCGGTCTGCGAGGAACTTCAGCGGCGCGGCTACCACGCCATCAATGGTGACCGTGAACTGGCGTACCAAGGCGATCCGGCAACTGGTGCAGCGGTGAAGGGCCACACGCACGATCACCATCTCTGGCACGTGGAGAAGGTCAGAGCCTTGGTCGCCAACCGCAATGATGCGGAGACGTTCTTCTGCGGGGGTTCTAGGAACTTCTCGGACTTCATCTGCCTTTTCGACGGCGTTTTCGTCCTCGAGGTCGATCTCGACACACTGAAGCGGCGGCTCGACGAGCGAACGGAAGACGAGTGGGGCGGAAAGCAATCGGAACGTGAGCTCATAGAGCGGTTGCATCAGTCGGGAGAAGACACCCCGAACGGCACCGTCATCGACGCCACGGCGCCCGTCGCGCGCGTCGTCGACGAGATCCTCGGCGTGGCAGCCCTGAACCGCCGCGGGTTCGACTAGGTCGCCCGACAGGCGGGCAAGCGATCGATCCATGAGGAACCCTCACCGACACCATTCTTACTTTTCAGGGTAGTTCACGGCGGGCCACCGAGGCAGCAGATCGCCTGGCAGTGGGGACTACGTTTCCAGGCATGACGTCCTGGGAGCAGGCGACGGCGCAGGCCATCGCGGCGCATGTGCTTTGGGACGAGTTCCCGGTGAGGGCGTCGCCTCGACCTCTGGTGCTGACCGGGCAGACCGTCCTGTTCACCGGCGGGTTCCCGTCCACTCAGGCCAAGCTCGCATTCCTGCAAGGTGCCGTGAGCACGACGGTCCCCGTGCCGCCCGGCCTGCTCGACGCCCTGTGCCCCAACGGTGATCCAACGCTCGACGACACTCTGCTGGTAGTCGGTACCGAGCCGACAACCGGCACGTTCTCGACCGACCGTGGGCCGAAGCAGCTCCCCGCCTGGAAGGTCACACTTGCCGGTGTCCACTCCCCTTTCACCGTCCTTGATCCGGAAGTCGCCGCTGCCGCGTTTCGACCCGCGACGGCGCTCCCCGCCGGAGCTGGAGCGATGTACCCGGCCCGTCTCCACACCGACGGCCAGACGGTCACGGTCAGCTTCATCAGCGGACGGCCCGAGGACGTCGACTATCCGCGTGTTGAGGCGTTGGAGACGTCGACCGCCGCCGTTGTCGTGACCGTCGGCCGAGACATCGGCCCGCCCGGACCTCGGCGCCTCATCGGATACCGCCGCCACGTCACCGCGACCCTTGCCGGACCGCTGGGAGCCCGTGTACTCATCGACAGCGCCGGGCAGCCCACCAGCGTTCTCACCAGCCCCTAGCCGAACCTCCGAGCCTGCGGGCCACCTATGCGTATCCGGCCGACCGCAAGAACCACGTAACGCTGGGGGACCGTCTTGCGCACGAGGCGCGACGCACAAATCCGTTCCCGCAGGCCGAAGGGCTGCCGGACGCCGGAGGGGCCGCGCCACGTGCCTCGTGATCTTGTGTTTTAACGATCCTCCAACGGCACACACTGCTGCAGCCCTGACCGCAACGAAAAAGCCCGGCCCAAGAGGGGCCGGGTGGTCTATGCGCTCAGTATACGCAATCGGCTCAGACGGACAGGGCCTTGAGCGCTACCAGCCGACAGGGGCCGCCGAAACCCGCCCGCTGGGTCGGGCAGCTGATACGCGGTTATGTCGCTGGCAGCCAGCTGTCGCCACCAGTGGCGCCCAGCCCCGGCGGTTGCGACGCCCTTAAGATGCGACGCCCTTAAGATTAAGTCAGGCCCCGTCTCGGCGCGTGAGCGGCAGCGGGCCGCGGGTCGCAAGCGCCACCACGCCGGCCGCCAGCAGCGGGACCCCTACCACGACGGCACCGAGCAGCGGCCAAGGCACAACGAGGAAGTGGCTCGGCACCGGGTGGTTGAGCGAGGACGCGACTCCCGTCGTCGAGGTAAGCGGGAACGTCACCGCGATCCCCGGGACGATGCCCGCCGCGACGCCAAGCAGGCTGCCGAGCAGCCCGATCACGGCGGCGTACGACGCGGCAATTCGCCGGCGGGTGCCCGGCTCGCCGCCGACCGCGAGCAGTGTGGCGAAGTCCGGCCGGGCCTCGCCGAGGGCAAGGAAGGTGGCGGTCAGCGTGCCGCCGAGCACGAGGAACGCGCCGACGACGGAGAGCACCGTGAGCGCCACCCTGCTGGCCGTGCCCGAGTAGCCGCGCCCCACCTGGAAGCTGTCCGCGCCCAGCGCGAGCGACGCCTCGGAGACCCGGCGCTCGGCGTCGCTGGAGATCGCGCTGCGGTCGACGACCAGCGCCGTCGGCCGGACGGTCGCCCCGAGCCGCGCGGCCACCGACGCGCTCAGCAGTCCGGCTGCAGGTGCCAGGCCGACCGGCGGCAGCCGGAGAGCGGGCGCGGTGACCGAGCTGACCACCCGCGCGTTGCCGCCGGAGTAGTCGACGAGACGGACGGTTACGACGCCGCCGGGCGGCGGGGCGGCCAGCCACATGACGACGCCGCCGGCTGCGAGGGTGCGCCGCGCGGCGGCCGCTTGCGCCGCGGGCAACCCGAGCAGGTCGACGGCGCCGGGACCGACCGGCGCCGTCGTGCCAAACGACGACGACGAGCTGGAGACGCTGGCGCATCCCTGAGCGGGTTGCACTACGCCGGGGCAGAACTCCACCGAGCGGGCGGCGGCGGAACCGAAGGTCAGGTCGGGGATGCCGCGGACCAGCCGGATCCGCGCGGTGGGCAAGTCCCGCGCCACGACCCCGCGCAGCTGGGCGACCGCGTCCGAGGAGGCGCGTCCGAGCTGCAGGACACCCAAGCCGAGCGGCTCCGTCGGCGTGTATGTCGCCCGCTGCTGTGCATCGTCGCTGGCGGCGCCGATGCCGAGCGCGACAACACCGGCCACCGTCGCGCAGACAGCGGCAACCGCGGGGGCGGTGCGCTGCCGCTGGCGGGCGGCGTCCCGGGCGGCGAAGCGAAGCGGCAGCGGCAACCGGTGACCGAGCCGGGACGCGGCGGCGAGCAGCACCGGGGCGAGCAGCACGCAGCCCAGCACCGTGGGCACGGCGGACAGCGCCACGGCGAAGTCACCCTGAGCCGTCAGCCCTGCGCTCATGACCGCGGCAGCGACGCCAGCTGCGACGAGCAGCAGACCGAGCACCGGCCACCGGCGCGACGACCGGGTGGCGCCGCGGCGGCCGGCGAGCACCGCCACGACGTCGGTGCGGGCAGCGGCGATTGCCGGAACCAGGGCGGCGAGCAGCGCGCTGCCGAGGCCGAAGAGGGCGATGACCACGAGGTCGCGGGGGCGCACCTCGAACGGGCCGAACCGGGAGGAGGTGAGGTGCTGCAGCAGCGGCAGCGCGGCGTACGCCGCCGCGACGCCGAGTAAGGTGCCGGTGACCGCGGCCGCCCCGCCGAGGACGACCGCGCCGGACAGCACCACCCGGCGCAGGTGCCGCGGCTCGCCGCCGGTGGCGGCGACCAGGGCGAGGCTGCGCCGCTGCCGCCGATTGCCGATGGCGAAGGCTGGGCCGGCGAGCAGCACCACCTCGAGCACGGCCATCGCTGCGACGAGCGCGGCGACGGCGAGACCGACGTTCCGGCCGCCCGACTCCTGGGTGCGGACCGGCGGCGGGTCTGCGAGCACCGCCCGGGAGACCGCGACGAGACCGTGCAGGTTGAGCCCCTGGACCATGGACCAGGACACCCCGCCGGGCACGTCAGCGAGCCACTCGTTCGGTTGCCCCGGAAAGGTCGCGGCGGTGCCGATAACCACCGGCGAGTTCGTGCGGGCCGGGTCGCGGACCACGCCGACCACCCTCAGCGGGTCGGCCTTGGCGCGCCGCAGCGCCCGGCCGGGGCGGTAGCCGCGGGCGGCGAGCGGCTCGGAGACGGCGACCTCGCCGGCGCCCCGCGGGGCCCGGCCCTCGACCAGCGGGTAGAGCCGCCGCGCCAGCGGCGCGGCCAGGTCGGTGGCGACCAGGTCGGCGCGGGCGATCCCGTCCGGGGTGCGGATCGCCACCGATGAGCCGGGCACGCCGAGGTTCAGCCGCCGGACCGGGAGCAGCCGGCTGCCGGCCGGCAGCAGCGCCCGCAGCGACGCGGTCGTCGGCGCCGGCAGCGTCGCCGGGCCGGTCGTCCCCCAGCCGGTACCGTCGGGCTGCTGCGTCACGGCCGCCACCGGCTCGCCCGGGTCGGCGATCACCCGCACGAGCGCGCTGGCGCCGGCCAGATCCCGGTCAGCGCTCTCGGCCGACGACAGCGTCGCGGTGCGCAGAAGCACGTCGAGGGCGACGACGGCGAGCACCGGCAGGCCGATGAGCACCAGCGTGAGAAGGGAGCGGCCGCGGTGGCGCAGCGCCTCCCGCCGGGCGATCCGTAGCGCCGGCACCCAGCCGGACCGGCCGCCGATCACCAGGCGCCCAGCAGGGAGCCAGGGTCGCGGGAGGCCGCGGCCTCGTCGACCACGACGCCGTCGCGCAGGAAGACCACCCGGTCCGCCCAGGCGGCGTGCCGGGCCTCGTGGGTGACGAGGACGCCGGCCGTCCCGGCGTCCACCCGGCGGCGCAGCATCCGCAGCACCTCCTCGCCGGTGGTGGAGTCCAAGGCGCCGGTCGGCTCGTCGGCGAGCACCAGCCGCCGCTCGCCGACGACGGCGCGGGCGATCGCGGTGCGCTGCTGCTGGCCGCCGGACATCTCGTCGGGGAAGCGGTCGGCGAGGTCGGCGATGCCGACGTCGTCGAGGGCGGCGAGTGCCTCCTCGCGGGCGGCACCGGTGCGGACGCCGTCCAGCTCGCGGGGGAGCGCGACGTTCTCCGCGGCGGTGAGCGCTGGGATGAGATTGAGGTCCTGGAAGACGTAGCCAACGCTGCGGCGGCGCAGCGCGGCCAGCCGCCGGGCGGACAGCGAGCCGAGCGCGATGCCCTCGACGAACACCTCGCCGCTGGTCGGCGAGTCCAGCCCGCCAGCGAGAGTGAGCAGGGTCGACTTGCCGGATCCGGACGGCCCCATCACAGCGACCAGCTGACCGGGAGGGACGGTGAGGTCGACGTCGCGCAGCGCGTGCACGACGGTCTCGCCGCTGCCGTGGTCACGGCAGACCCGGCGCAGCTCCAGCACGGGGGTCGCGGTCACCGCCCGCCGCCCGTCCGCTGCGTGGCCCGGATCGGCGTGGCCCGGATCGGCGTGTCCGTACCGGAAGCCTCGCGGGCCCGCCGGGTCGCGCGGGCGACCCGCGCCTCGCAGGCGTCCAGCCAGCGCACCTCGGCCTCCGCCGAGAAGATCAGCGACTCCAGCACGAGCAGCCAGGCCAGCTCATCCGGCTCGTCGAGCAGCCGGTCCTTGAGCCGGGTGTAGTCCTGCAGCGACCGCAGGGTGGCTGCGCGCTGGCCCTGCACGAGGATGGGGACGTCGACGCAGGGAAGCCCGACGGCGAGCGCCAGCTTGATCGCCAGCTCGTCGCGGGTCGGCGTGCCCCGGTCGACCGGGGCGGCGAACCAGTCGTGGACGGCGGCCCGGCCGGCGTCGGTGACCCGGTAGTGCGCGCGGCCGACGGCATCCTCGCCGTCGGCCGACACCAGCCCGTCGCGCTCGAGGCGAGCGAGAGTGGTGACTACCTGGCCGAGGTTCAGCGGCCAGGTGCCGCCGGTGCGGCTCTCGAACTCGCTGCGCAACGCGGCCGGGGGCAACGGCCGCTCGGCGAGCAGCGCGAGCAGGCCTGATCGGACGGTCACGAGACCTCCTGGTTACTCGGTAAGTAAAAGCGTACGTTACCGAGTAACCAGGAGTCCGTCAAGCACTTCAGCCCAGGGTCGGAGTCCGGCTCGGCCGCCGCCGTGCAGCAGGGCTGGTCCCGCAACGTGCTGCTCAACCAGATCATGAATCAGCTCCAGCAAGAGAGCTTCGCGGCGAGCCTGACCGGCACACCGCAAGGCGGGATCAACAGCCCGCTGACACGGCAGCCGGTCCGACGCCGACGCGATCCGCAGGCAGATCGGCAAGATGCTGGCCGACACGCTGAAGATGACCCTCTCGGAGGAGAAGACCCGCGTCACCCACCTCAACGCCGGATTCGACTTCCTGCGCATCCGACGGAAACGCCGCGGAGACGGCCGACCGGTCGTGCGCCGGGATCGGCGCAGCAAGTTTTCTGGCCGACGTCGGCCATGAGATCCCGACCGCGCTGCTACCCAGCCTGCTGACCAGGACCCTCGGGGCGCCGGCGGCCGCCCCCGGCCTGATCGAGGGATCTCCGACGCCCTGGCCGACGCGGCGAAGTTCGGCGACGGAGCACTCGCCGACGACCCGGCCCACCGGCGCCGCGTCGCGTTCGGCGGCTACACCCTCACCGCCGCCCTGGCCGCGCTGACCGGCGCCGCCGGCAGCGTCTGGCAGGTCGGGGTGCTGCGGGCTGGCGCCTGGACCGCCCGCGGTCTGCGCGTCCCGGCCCGCAACGCCCTGCTCGCCGACCTCGTCCCGGCAGCACCTACGGCCGGGCCTACGGCTTCGAACGAGCGATGGACAACCTCGGTGCGATCGGCGGCCCGCTGCTCGCGCTCAGCCTGGTCGCCGCGTTCAGCGTCCGGACCGCGATGCTGCTGTCGGTCATCGCCGCGTTGCTCGCCCCCGCCTTCATCGCCGCCGGCCTGGCCATCGGCTGTGTCGAGACCGCCGAGCACAGCGCCGTCGCCGCCCTCGCCCCGGCCGACCTGCGCGGCAGAGCCTTTTGGGCTGCTAGCCACCGTCCAGTGCCCTCGGAAACCTCGCTGCCAGCGCCATCGCTGGCCTGCTCTGGACCGCGATCCCACCCGCCGCCACCTTCGGCTACCTCGCCACCTGGATGGCCCTGGCACTACTCGGACTCCTCGCCAGCCGACGCACCTGACCAGCGACACCCTCCGACCTGTCGGCAGGGGGCCAGATCAAGCCGGGCCGTCACGGTGTGGCCAGATGGACTTGACACGGCCACACGGCGCCGCAAGGCTCTCGGCCGGCGCCAGCACCGATTCGACAGCCAGGGTTAGCCGGTGGACAACTCGGGTCCCAGTCTGTCTCACATCCAAGGTTCTGAGACGCCGACGTTGACACATTCCTGGAGGACTGGCTGTGAGAGTGCTGTCTGGCCGAACGGACTGGCCGCCTGAACCCTGGGTCACGAGGAAGTCCTTGCCGATCACCGGGTTGTCCCAGGGTCAGCCAGTCCGGGCGATCACGGTGTCGGTCCTTGCGGCTGCGCTGCCTCGCATTGTCCACGCCAGCGCGCCGGCGACGACGAGAGCGCAGGCTCCGGCGAGGACGAACGTGACGCGGGGGCCGAGCACAGCTCCGGCGAGGCCGCCGACGAGCAGCGCGCCGATGGAGAACCCGCGTGCGGCGCCGGTCGCCGCGGCGATCACCTGGCCGCGCGTCGCCTCGGGGGTGCGGGTCATCAGCAGTGTCGAGGTGCAGGTGTTGAGGATCCCGTTGGCGAGGCCCATCAGCAGCCAGGCCACGGCCAGGACGACGACGGACGGCGCGAGGCCGGCGAGGGAGAGCATCAGTGCTTGGGCGGCGGCGGCGAGGACGATCCAGCGGACCCGTCCGGCGAGGGTGGTGTCGCGGCCGCCGAGCAGCGACCCGATGACGATTCCCGCGCCGGCGACCATGCCGATCAGGCCGTACTGCGCGGCGGTCCCGTGCAGCGCGTCGCGGACCAAGAACACTTCGACGACGTTCGTCGCCTCCCCCACCACGATGTAGCACATCAGGGCGGCGAAGACGGGGCCGAGGATGGCGTCGTGGGCGAGCAGCCTGAAGCCGTCCAAGGCCCGTGGCTGCGGCGGGTGCGCACCGGCGGGCTCGGAGAAGTGGCCGCCGCGGCGGGTGCGGACGGCGAGCCCGGCAGCGGCGAGGCCGGCGAAGGTGGCCGCGTCGACAAGCAGGGGCAGCCGCGGACCACCCAGGCCGGTCAGCAGCCCACCGAGCGCCGGCCCGCAGACTGCCCCCACCGTGAGCAGCGCCGACATCCCGCCCTGCGCCCGGGCGATATCGGTCTCACCCACGATCCGCGGCAGCAGCGCCCCCCAGGTCGGGTTCGCCACCGCCTGGCCGACCTGCAGCAGTGCCACCAGCAGATAGACCAGCCACGGAGTGGTTGTGTACGCCAGGGCGGCACACGCAGCGAACTGGCCCAGCGCCGAGCCCGTGGCGAGCCGGCGGGAGTCGTACCGGTCGGCCAGCCGTCCCGCCCACGGCGACAGCAGCACGGTCGGCAACGCCGCCGACGCCAGAAGCAGGGCGACGCCGGTGTCGCCCCCGCCGGTGTCGTGCACCCGGAGCAGCAGCGCGACCAAGGCCATCTCGTCGCCGAGAACCGACAGCGCCCGGGCCGGCCCGACCACCCGTAGGTCGCGATGCCGCCACACCGAACCCGCCTGCCAGCCCCGAAGGGATTGCTTCATACACTCGAAGGTAGTGCTTCACGTCCCGGGGTGGCAACCGCTACGCTGCCCGGGTGGCACGACGTCGACGGCAGGCCCAGGAACCAGACCGGGTCGTCCTTCGCGACCAGCGGGCGCTGCGGGCCCTGGCGCACCCCGCCCGGACAGCGGTGATCGACGAGCTCTACATGGGCAACATCCGCACCGCCAGCGCACTGGCCACCCTGACCGGCCTGACACCCAGCGCCATGAGCTACCACCTGCGGGCGTTGGAGAAGTGGGGCATCATCCGCCGCGCCGACGCCACTACAGACGCCCGGGAACGCCCGTGGCAACGCAGCGCACGCGCCTTGACCTGGGAAGGCGAGTCGGCCACCCCCGGCACCCGCGACGCCATCATCGGCCTCTACCTCGACCGGCTAGGCCGCGACCTCGCCGCCTTCGCCGCCACGTCAGCCCAGCTGCCCGCCTCCTGGCAGGAGGCCGCCGTCATCACCCGCGGCTTCCCCTGGCTAACCCCGCAGGAGATCAACGACGTCACCGCCGCCGTGCACCAGACCCTTGAACGGGCCAAGAGCCGCACCGAGGACGACCACCCCCCCGACGCCCGCCGAGTCACCTACGTCCTAGCGATCGCACCCCTCGTCAACGACCCACCTCCACTCAGCGCAGCGCCGCTGCGTCCCACTCAGGTCGGTGCCGCGGCATCGACGCGCCGGCGATGACAGGCAACAGCAAAGCGCACGGCGCCCCTGCGAACCGTCGCCCGACATGAGACCGCCCAGCCCGGCAGCCAGCCGCGTCACCCACTGCAGTGTCCCTCCCAGCGTGCCTCCTACGGCCGCTCTCTCGACAAGGGACGCATCCTGCGGCCCTTATCGAGTTCCTACAACCGGCCGGAACCTTGGTTGTGAGACTGCCCCGTTGAGACACGCCCAGCAGTCGCCAGGTCCCGCTCGGCTCGTGTGGCGCAGCTCAGCGGCCGAACCCGCGACCTTCCCCTCGACGCGGGAGGACTGGATGGTCGGGCCATGCGCAGGTATAGGCCAGGTCCCGACCGGTACCAATGCGGGCGTACCTGAGCAGCTCGCGGATGATGCCGGCGTTGCCCATCGCCCACCCGGTTCTCGGCGCGAGGGAACTAGGTGTCAAGCGGTGCTCCCAGTTCGACCAGCGAGCACCGTCCTCGTCGATGGTCGCCCGCTCGAAGAGGTCATTGACCAGGGTGTCGGCGAAGTACAGATCTCCGCCGCGCTCCAGATGGCGATCGCAGGCCAACGCGAGCACCCCGGCGGTACCGCAGCAGCGGCCACTGTTGTCCCAGAAGCCCGGCCGTAATCGTCGCGGCACACCTGAACCGATCACCGTGGTCCAACACCGGTCCACCAGCGCCTCCCACGCCGGGTCGCCGGTCACCGCGCCGAGCAGGCGAAACACTTGTGCGTCGCCGGCCGGCCCGTGGCACCAGCCGTAGCTGTACCGCTCGATCAGCTCAGGCTTGTGCTGCGGGTCGGAGTGCGGGACCAGAAACCCTTCAGGGCCGGCCTCGTTGCGGGCGACCACATCGGCGGCTCCGGCCAGGGCCAGCTCGGTCAGGTCCGGCCGTCCGGCCGCGTGGCCGACCGCGGTCAGCGCGTGCACGATACCCAGCGTTCCGTGGGAGATGTGGTGAAAGCGCGCCGGCATACCCGCGCGCACCTCCCAGTGGACCCCGGCCGCAGTCGTCTCGGCCGTCCGGAGGTAGGGGGTCGTGGCGAGCACCGCCAAGTCCACGTCCCCGACAGCAAGGGCGCCCAGCGCGATACCCGCGTTGCCGCCCAAGAGCTCGAACTGGTCACTCCAACGTTCACCGTCGAACCGGGACCGCGCCCGGTCCAGCGCGGCGCCGGCGGCTGAACGTGCGGCCGGGTCGCCAAGCACGTCGTCGACGGCGCGTAACGCCACGGCCATCCCGGTCAGCCCGAAGTACAAGGAGCAGTCCTCCCACCGGCTCACATCCTCGGCGGCGATCGCCCTAGCTCCCTGCACGGCAGCCTCGGCGTACCGGTCCTCCCCGACATCGCCGAAGGCTTCCAACAGGGCCAGCACGATGCCGGACGCACCGCTGTACAGCGTCGGGTCAGACTCCTGGTCACAACGGGTGCCCGCCCACACCAGTCCGGCTCCAGAGGTCCGCGCCGACTCCAGCAACCAGTCCAGAGCGTGCACGGCCAGCGCTGAAGCGTCCACAGCTTCAGCTGTCGTCATGGAATGAGCCTCGCACGGCGCCGCAGGGCTCTTGGCCGGACCGGCCGCCGATGACCTGCGTGAGCACCGCCTCGACCCTGATGCCGTGTCCTGGCTGCAGACCAACTTCCTCAAAACCGAACTCGAGCTCGGTCACTGCCTACGCCTGCCCCAGGAAGGCCCCTGCGAATGCGACCTGGTGCTCACGTGCTCGAAGTTCCTCACCACCAGCGCCTACGTGCCACGCCTTTGAGCCCGGGTCGCGGCCGAGCAGCAACTCATCGACGACGCCACCACCCGCGGATGGGAGCGGGAGGTAGAACGGCGCACTGCCACCCGGACCCGCATCGAGGCCCTGCTCGCCCAGCTCGGACCTACGGCACGCATCGATGCCGGCCCAGGCTGTCCGGGATCGGCTGGCTGAGCCGGGTCAGCATCGGCCGCTCAGTCGCCCGATACACCGTCGGCTTGTGGATCAACCCCCAAGTGTTCGTGATCCGCACAATGAGGGGCTATGACCACTGTCTTCAACCAGGGGATGATCATCGAGCGGCGAGAGGTGCTGCACGATCAGGTGTGGCTGGAGAGTCCGGTCACCGTCGTCGCCGACGACGGGATCGAGCTGGCGGTGCTATTGGAGCCGGGATCGCAGTTCACATTCCCGGCGCATCCCTTCGGCCCTCATCCGTGGCATTCCTTGAAGCAGTGGGTCGGGCCGCAAGTCTTGCAGCTCTACCGCGGCGGCGACCTGTACTCGGTGTGGCTGTTCTTCCACGATGGTTCCCTGCAGAACTGGTACATCAACTTCGAGGCGCCCATCACACGCCATGCCCGAGCGATCGACACCCTGGACTACGGGCTCGACCTGGTCATCAAGCCGGATGGCACCACGGCGTGGAAGGACGTGGAGGACCTGAACCAGCTGAGGCGGATCGGCAGGATCACCTTGGAGGAGATCGGCGAGGTGCTGGAGGCCGCCGAGCAACTCAGCCATGACCTCTCGGTCGACGAACGCTGGTGGTCGCGCTGGGACGACTGGAAGCCGCCGCGCTGAACAAGCGTCAGAGGGAGTGAAGGATCCCTCCACTCCCACGTGCGAGCCGTCCAAGTGCACGCTCTGCTTACAGCACGCCGACGCAGGGCCAGGGACCGCCACCTCAACTTCCACGAGCCCTAGGACAACCTCACGTGACCCCCATGGTTGGCACGTCCTTACCGATGCTTCGAGACCGGTGTTGAGTTGCGGCCAGGGCGACGCAGACGCCGACGCGGCGCAAGGAGGCAACGGAGACGACACAGTGAACGGTGATCACGACGGCGACACACGTGTGGCGGGTCCGGTGAGGACCCGGCCGGCGGCCGACAGGCGATGACACCGCCTACCGCGACTCAGTGCCTGCTCGCGGTTGGTCGGTCGTCAGACTGACGACATGACGGATGCCTCAGTTCCCTCCTGGTTAGTGGCCTGGTGCGGCGCGAATCTGAATGCCGCGCCACTGCAGTTGCTCCCGTTGCCGAAGCCGGCGTCCATGGCGGAGGTCTTCGGTCTGGTGTTGACCGATGGACGTCGCGTGGCCGTGAAAACCCGTCCGCATGAGAGCGGACGCGCCGACTCGTGTGTGGAGGCCCAGCGTGTGTTGGCCGAGGGCGGCTTCGAGTGCGCTCGGCCGCTGACGTCCGTCACCCTGGACGATGACACAGCTGTCCACGCCGAACAGTGGCGACCCGGCGGTCACATGATGCGCGGTGACCAACCGGCCATCGCGGAACGGTCCGCTCGCGTCCTGGCAAAACTCGCGCAGCGACTAGACCAGGTGCGCGTAGCGCCCCCGGTCCCCAACCCGCGATGGGTCCGCTGGGATCACCACGATCCTGGCGTGTGGCCGGCATTCGCGGCCGTCGATGTTCTCGACTCGTCCGGACTACCGCCGTACATCGAGGAAACGGCGCGCCGGGCGACGACCCGGCTGCTCGCGGCGGATCTGCCGCCCGTGCTCGGGCACGCTGACTGGGAGACACAGAACCTCCGCTGGCACGGGAAAGCGATCTGGACAGTGCACGACTGGGACAGCCTGGCCTGGCTCCCTGAGGCCGCGATCGTCGGCGCGGCGTCAGGCGCGTTCGCCAGCGCGGAGGTACCCACGCTGGCGCCCCTGAGTAGTTCTGCGGCGTTCCTCGCGGCATACCAACACGAACGCCACCGACAGTTCACGGCCAACGAGATCGAGGTCGCCTGGGCCGCGAGCCTATGGCCGGCGGCCCACAACGCCCGCGCGCAAGAACTCTTCGAGCAGCCACCAGTCGCGGAAGCAGCGCTCAGGGAACAAGCGAGCCGAAGGCTCGAGCTCGCCCACGCTTGAATGCGGTTACCAGCGGCATAGAAACACGTTCTGCGTGTCGGTGCCCGACGTTGGAACGTCCCCCTGGTGCGCTGCGGGCTTGGTGTCCCATCGCAGGAGGAGGACGTTCGTGGGCAACGGTAGTGGCGTGTCCCGGGGTGACCGCAACCGCAACGAGAAGCTGGCACGGCTGCGCGAACTGGTGCCGGTGACCAACGCGATCGTCGGGAACAGTAGCGGCGCCTGTCAGGAGACCGGCACCGGTGCGCGGATGCTCAGCCGGGCGTTCATGTCCAGTTTCACCTCACCGTAGGGCAGCACGTGCTGCCAGAACGGCGGAGTGAGCCCGCGACGGTCCTCTGGGGTGAGCAGGCCGCTCGAAGCCAAGTGCTCCGGCTGGCTTGGCGCCATGAGCCGGCGGCGTGGTCCGTGTGTCGACGGTTGGGCTACGCGCCGGCAAGGTGGGGGTCGTAGCGCGCCAGCTCGGACTGGTCGGGCGGCTCCCATTGCTCCAGGCAGCGTTCCAGGGCACATCGGTCGATCGGCGTCTCGCCAGGCTGGCTGTTGCGGGTCGACAGGCGCCGCCACAGCTCCTCGACCCCCGGGTCCAACACGTGCAGCTCGACATCGGCGCCGGCGTCGCGGCCGACGGCGAGCAGCTCGTCACGTTCAGCGCGCGACCAGGAGCCGAACTCGACCACCACCCGCACCCCGAGTGACAGCAGCTCGGCCGCGAGCCGGATCAAGTGCTGCTCGACGCGGTCACGTACCGCCGAATCGAACAGACTGACACCCAGGCCGGTCAGCCCATTCATCGGCGTGCAGGCGTACCGCCCGGTGCCGCCCGGCCAGCGACCGGGCCAGCGTCGTCTTCCCGGCACCCGGCAGTCCCACCACGATGAACAGTCGACCCGGCCAGGTCGGTCCCCCTGGTCGAGCAGCCGCAGGTCGTGCAGGTCGACCGCCCGCGGCGAGTAGCCGCGGTGGAACCGCAGCTGCTGCTCCCGGGACAGGCAAGGCACCTCGGCCCCACCCAGACGGCCGGTAGAGAACGCGTCCGGCGGATAGCCAAAGCAGCCGCCATCGAGATCGGCCTGGCGCCCGTACCCGCCCTCGTCGAAGACCACCGGGTGCAGGCCCACCCAGCCCACAGCCGGGGCGGCGACCAGCTCGACCCGGACCGGACGCCAGTCCGTCTGCACCGTGTAGCCGCGCTGTCCCAGCACCCGGACAGCGCGGTCTTCGACGGCAGCATCAACGGCCAGGTCAAGGTCGCGGTGAGCCCGCGTCACACGCCCGAGCAGGGCGTCGACGCCCCAGCCACCGGCAACCCAGAATCGGCAGCCGGCGGCCTCCAGAGCCTGCACGACCGCCAGCACCTCAGCCAGGGGCATCCCGCCATCGTCGCCTGCTGTGGACACCCCAACATCGTGCTAGCTGCACGACTCCCTCTCCAGGGGCGCCTTTGGCCGGCCAGACGCCGGGGTCACTCGACGAGGGACTGGCATCGAACACGATGAGGCCCTTTGCCGAACTCCTACAACCGGACCCTTGGTTGTGAGACGGCGGTGCTGAGATGTCGCGTTTGTGACCCTCGGCGCTCGTGCCATCCGACGTGTTCGGCATCCTTGCGGCCACGGAGCGGGCGCCGCGACCCAACGGGCGGTGGTAGAGGAAGACCGAGAGGGGTGGCTGGCTGCCTATAAGGCACGGGACACGCTGAACCGTTGTCCTGCAGCGGCCGTCGATAGAGGTGCGGCTGACCCCGAGATGCGCCTGATCTGCTCAACGGTGCGGTCGTCCCTCGCCAGGGCGCCATACTCAACCGCATGCGTCGCATTGTGCCCCTCCTAGTCGCGGTTGCGAGCGCGGTAGGAGTGTCGTCGCTTGCTGCGACGATTCCGGGGTTGGTGCGTCACCACACCCAGCATCGCGACGTGGCAGCGTTCCTTACCTACACAGATACCTACATCGGCGGTTACTACGACTCCTCGGCGCCGGAGGCAAGTATTCAAGATCGCCGCTGGGCAGCAGCCAACTCCCGAGTAGTGCTCGCCGAGGGAGAGAGAGCCTGCGCATGGTTGGCTGCGGCGCCCGAGGCTCGCGCCGCTGCTGACAACAGATTCCAGGCGGTGTTGAGCCGCTACCTGGAGACGCCGCAGCCGGAAGATGTGCGGCTATCGGCCACCGGTCGATCTGTTGTCACGGTTGGGGCCTGGGAGTACCTCTGCCGGCGGGATCGCGAGCGTCACACGTCGCCCGACCCCGCCGCCGACGACTAGAGCGGCCATCACGGTCAGCCAGAAGGTGGCCGCTGATGCAGGCACTGGCGTTATCCCTCGCCTCGCACGCCGGCCACCCCAGTGCGAGTCGCAGCGAACTGGGCCGTGTGGCTCATAGGCCGTACAACTTCCTTGGAACTGAGGCGCCGGCGTGAACACCCCCTAGTCGGCAGGTGGCGCGGCTGGGCGGCGGAGCCGGGGCTCGCACCGCGATCTCCGGCCGGTGCCTCCGGCACATGATCTTGTCCGCAGGGATGGTCGTCTGACAGCCCCACACGGGCTCGTCGGAGGGGCCGCCCCAACCGTTCGGGCCGTTCATGCCGGGCCGGGTTCGACGCCTTCAGGACACTGGGGAGCGCCGGCGACCGACCCGTGTGTCGCTACCTCGTGTTGAATGGTACCCTGCGCAGATGGGTACCGAGTTCGATGCGAGTCAGCTACTGAAGGGCGGCTTAGACCTTGCCGTGCTCGCCGTCCTAGCCGGCGGCGAGGACTACGGCTACGGCATCGCCCGCCGGATCTGGGACGCTGGGCTCGCCGACGTCCGGGAAGCATCGATCTACGGCACGTTGAACCGGCTGTTCCGGGCCGGCCTGCTGCGGACTCGGGTGGAGCCGTCCGCCGCCGGGCCGCACCGCAAGTACTACGGCCTCAGCCCCGACGGACGCAACTACCTCGACGACGGCCGCAAGGCATGGACGACCACCACCACCGCCATCAACTACCTGCTCGACAGCAGCAACCCGGGAGCAGCATGACCAACCAACTGGACCACCTCAGCCCCCCAGCCCGAGCATTCCTGAACACGGTCCGCGCCCGCCTGGACGATCTGACGACCAGCGACCAGGCGGACCTGCTCGAGCAGGTCGAACAGCGCCTGCACGACCTCGACACCAGCGGCGACCCCGACGCCATCGACACGCACCTGGGCAAACCGGCCGACCTCGCCGACGAAATCCGCGCCGCAGCCGGCTTCCCACCCGCAGCAGCAACAACCGAGACGGTCAGATCGACCTCAAGCATCGACGCGCTGCGCGCCCTGACCGCGCACCGCACCATGCGCCCGGTCGTGAACTACCTCCTCAGCCTCCGACCGGCCTGGTGGGCCGCCCGCGGATACATCCTGGTCGCCGGGGTCCTCGCCGCCATCAGCCAAGGCGGCGGCTACCGGCTGCACACCCTCGGGTCCTACACCCAAACATTCGGCGGACCCGACGACACCGCGATGATCCACCCGAGCCGGACCTGGATCCTGATCCCACTGGCCGCTGTCGTCGCCTCCGTCGCGCTTGGCCTGGCCACAGCCCGACTAACCCGCACCGCCCGGGTCCTCGTCGCCGCCCTCAACGTCATCGCGATTGCCCTGTTCCTCGCCTACCCGACGTGGTGGCTGGCACCCGCATTCGCCTACTACACCGGCCTGGTGACCTGACGGACCCGGCAGCCCGCCCGTCAAACTGCGGTCGCCCTCGACGGCCAGAAACCCACCGGAGGGGCGGCCGCTAGCCGCCGCGAGTCGTCCCAGTTAATCGATCCCTGGACGCGACAGCGATACTCCGGACGGTGCGTTGGTCGCGGTTAGAGCTAACCGGCGGTCTTCCAAAACTGGGTGTTGGGACTGGGGACGGCGTCATGCGGCACATGATCG